>Ga0209550_10000739_pt1 | contig 31308 bp, 35 predicted proteins | sample LauGreSuBDMM15SN_2_FD_187567 | JGI IMG/M metagenome (GOLD analysis project Ga0209550, IMG submission 187567) | Freshwater lake microbial communities from Lake Michigan, USA - Su13.BD.MM15.SN (SPAdes) (version 5) | ecosystem: Environmental > Aquatic > Freshwater > Lake | place: Lake Michigan... | reverse complement strand
CTCGCCTACATGAAGGTGGAATCACAAGTAATCGTAGATCAGCACGCTACGGTGAATTTGTACTTAGACCTTGCACACACCGCCCGTCACATGCTGGGAGTAAATTTTATTTGAAGCTATCTAAGAAAAAAATTCGATTAAGCTTCTATACGTTTTTAATTAATATTTTTATTCTAAAAGTAGTTATTATAAAATTTGTAACTAGGATGAAGTCGTAACAAGGTAATCGTACGGGAACGTGCGGTTGGAATAAAAAAATAACATTTTAAAAATATGTTTAAAAACAAGTTCTATGTCTAAATGTTTATTTGGATATAGTTTCTATTTTGCCATAGTAACATCCGTGGGGTGAGTCGAATTGTCATAATAAGGTCACTATTTAATCTTTAATAAAAGTTTTTTACGTGTTAAAAATTAAAAGTTAGAATAAAATTTTTGAGGTTTGCGTACTTTGTGTATTTAAAAAATAATTATGATAGAAATAGAAGGATTCGAACCTTCAAATGTTCGTATCAAAAACGAATGCCTTAACCATTTGGCGATATTCCTTTTTTGCTCACTATTGGATTTGAACCAACACCCTAAATAAGGAATAAATTTTAAGTCTATCGCGTCTACCAATTCCGCCAAGTAAGCAATTATAATATTTTTGGGGCGAACAGTGGGATTTGAACCCACAACCTTCAAAGCCACAATTTGACACTCTACCGTTAAGCTATGTTCGCCATAAAATATTTTAGTTTAAATTAAAATAAGTGATAAAAATAAAAAAAACATCATGTTTAAAGAAAGCCATAAATTCGAAAAAGAAATCGATAAAAAAGCTAAAAAAAGAACACTAATCAAAAATAAAAATAAATAATGATATACAAAACCGCTTTGAAGAACGCTCAAAGAATTATAAGTCGATTGTACGCTTTTAACAATTCCAGAAGGTCCTAAAATTTCAATTAATCCTCTATCAACATCTTTATAAGAATAATGATAACTTATATTTAATGCGTTTTGACCGATCAGTTGATTATAAATTCGATCAAAATACCATTTACGATTCAAAAAGTTATAAACAAGCTTAAAAGTAGATGTTTTTTTGATGTTATAAAAAGAATTTAATCCAAAAGAGTACAAAAAATAGGCGGAAGATGCTCCTAGTATACTGATCATTAATGGTAGTAATTTATGAAATAGATCTATAAATTCAATATCAGATAAAACATAATTTTGAGGTAATACGAAAATAGAGGCACCCCAAAAATTTGTTCCAAAACCAATAAACAAATCTCTTGTTAAATAACCGATAGAAATACTTAATAATGATAGAATAAATAAAGGAAATCCCATTCTCCAAGATCCTTCGTGAGCATTTAAAAGTGTATTTTTATTACCATTTGGTTCAGCTAAGAAAACTAAAAATAATAATCTAATTGAATAAAAAGCAGTAAAAAATGCAGCAAAGGTTCCTAAATAGTAAGAAAAATGACCCCAAATAGTGTATTTAGCATAAGCAACCTCTAAAATAGTATCTTTTGAATAAAACCCAGTTAAAAAGGGAAATCCCATTAAAGCTAAAGATCCTATTAGCATAATAGCATATGTAAAAGGAAGTACTTGTTTTAATCCTCCCATTTTTCTCATATCTTGTTCATCTGCGACTGCGTGAATCACTGAACCTGCACCTAAGAATAAAAGAGCTTTAAAAAAAGCGTGATTAGACAAATGAAAAACTCCTACCTCATAGCTTGAGAGTCCGCAAGCAAAAATCATATAACCTAATTGACTACATGTAGAATAAGCAATAACTCGTTTCATATCGTTTTGAAATAATCCAGTAGTAGAGGCAAAAAAAGCTGTTGCAGATCCAATAAAGACAACAATATTTAAGGCTAAAGGAGAGTGTTCAAACAAAAAAGAACATCGTGCAATTAAAAAAACACCAGCAGTTACCATGGTAGCCGCATGAATCAAAGCTGAAACAGGTGTTGGTCCTTCCATAGCATCTGGTAACCAAGTATGTAATCCCAACTGAGCAGATTTACCCATTGCTCCTACGAACAAAAGAATACATATCATATCTAATGCAGGCACTTCAATACCACCAACAATAATTTTGTGGTCTAGCATTAAAGAAGCTAAACTAAAGACAGTATCATAATCTAAACTGTTAAAAACAAAATAGATTGCAAATATTGCTAATAGTAATGCAAAATCACCAACTCTATTTACAAGCATTGCTTTTATTGCTGCTTTATTTGCTTGAATGCGAGTAAACCAAAAATTTATCAAAAGATAAGAAGATAAACCAACACCTTCCCACCCTACGAACATTTGTAAAAAATTATTCGCAGTAATCAAAATTAGCATAAAAAAAGTAAAAAGTGATAAATAAGACATAAATCTCGGTAAATGTGGATCATATTCCATATATTCAGTTGAATACAAATGAACCAAAGTAGAAATAAAAGTTACAACAATTAACATAATAGAGGTCAAACTGTCAAAACAAAAAGACCAATCAATATGTAAAGAATCTACAACAATCCACGATCCCATAACAAGTTTATAATTTACACCTGTTGAAACAACGTCATAAAATAAAACAAGAGAAAGTAAAAGAGATGAAAGAACGCTTCCTGTAGTAATATAGCAAGCTCCCCATCCAGTATAACGACCGAATAAACTTCCGCTAAAAAATCCTAACAAAGGCAATAATACAATTAAAATTAACATTTTATTTCTAATACAATAGCTTTTAATAAGGATAAGGTGGGATTTGAACCCACGGTACTTTTTAAAAATACATCAGTTTTCAAGACTAACGCTTTAAACCACTCAGCCACTTATCCAAAAATAAGGTAAATTCTTAATTAGATTTTGAGAGTTTTTAAAATTAATAGGCGTTTTAAATAAAAAATTAATTTTAAAATTCAAATTTTTAGGATTAACACCTGTTATTGTTTTAGTTAAAAAACTTTCTAATTCAAAAAAACAAATAGAAGGAACAATATTACTAAATACAAAACTTTTTGCGGATACCTTTTTTAAAGAATTTTTTTGTATATTTTTAAAAAATAAAAAGTCTTCAGCCAAAAGTTTTGACCAATTTTCTATAAAAAAAGTAAATAAAAAATTTTCGATCTCTTTTGAATTAGAAAGAGAAACTTTTAATGAAAAATTATTTTCTGAAATTTTTAATTTTTTAATCGAACTTAAAGATTTGTTAAAATTTATATATGAAATAAATCCTGTTAAAACGTATAAAAGAACTGCCGCTTGTACTTGCACATTAGAATCTGTTTGTTCTTTATCTTTAAAATCACTCGCCCCTAAGAAATCAAAAATATTAAAATCAATAACGATTTTTTCTACTTTAGGGGCATCATAAACACTTTTAAAATTATACTTATTTGTTAAATCACAAATTGAAAGATAATTACTTAAAGAATTATTTATTTTCGAACTAATCATAAATTTTTTGTTTTAAAAATATCATTTTAATAATATTTTATTTTTTAATATAATGTAATAATAGATAAGTTACATGTAGATAGATGAATAAAATTAGAAAAAAAAGATGGATAAATCCCCATAAAAATAACTAAAATTAATAAAGGAATCAAAATGCTAATTTCTCTCAAATTTAAATCATTAAATCTAGTAACATATGCGATTTTTAGATTTCCAAAAATTATTCTGTTATATAACCAAAGCGAGTAAGCGCCGCATAATATCACTCCAAGTGCCCCTACGATACAACTAATAACATTTGTTTTATAAATACCACTTAATAACAAAAATTCTCCAACAAAACTACTAGTACCAGGCAGTGCTATATTTGCCATAGTAAAAATAAGAAATAATGCTGAATATACGGGCATCATATGAACCAATCCCCCATAATAAGATAATAAACGTGAATGATATCTATCATATAAAATACCTACCATTAAAAACATAGCTCCAGAAACAAATCCATGACTAATACTTTGTAAAATAGAACCCTCTAGTCCAATTATATTAAAACTAAAGATACCTAAAGTTACTAGATTCATATGAGCTACAGAAGAATAAGCGATTATTCTTTTTAAATCTGTTTGTCTAATTGCACTTAAAGATGCGTATATTACACCAACAACAGATAAAAAATAAACTAAAGGCGAAAAGTATAACGAGGCCTCCGGAAATAATCCTAAACTAAAACGTAAAAAACCGTAAACACCAAGTTTTAATAATATTCCTGCTAATAAAACTGAACCTACAGTAGGAGCTTCTACGTGTGCTTCTGGTAACCAAACATGAAAAGGAAACATAGGAATTTTAGAAGCAAAAGAAAGAAAAAAAGCTAACCAAAGCCAGCACTGTTCTTCAAAAGAAAAATTCCAAGCAAGCAAATATTCTAAATTTAATGTACCTGTAACAGAATACATATATAATAAACCTACTAACATTAATAAAGAACCAAATAAAGTGTAAAAAAATAATAAATAAACAGCTCTTATTTTACGTTCACGAGAACCCCAAATACCTATCAAAATAAACATTGGAATTAATATCGCTTCAAAAAAGATATAAAAAAGAAAGACATCTAAAACTGAAAAAACTAAAAGTAAGAGCAACTCAATAAAAAGTAAATTGATCGCATACTCTTTTAAAAAACGTTCATTCCAAATAAATAAAACGCACAAAAAGATTAAAAAACTTGTTAATACAAAAAAAAATATGGATATACCATCAATTCCAAATGAAAAATTAAGATTCATTAATCCTGATCCTAAAGAATAAGTAACCACATTTTGAAAATAATAACTATTTGAATCAAATTGAACTAATAAAAAACACGAAAGTACTAAAACTATTCCTGAAGATAATAGAGATAAAATTCGTATAAATTGGATATTTGAGTTTGGAATAAAAAACAATGAAAATAAAGTAAGTAGTAAAATAGAAAAAATAGATGTTAATAACATAAATATTGAAATTTAATTAAGTTTGATATAAAATAAATAAAATGAATTTTAAGAATAAATTTTTTTGTTTAGCGATCTACTTCACCAAAAACGATATCTTGAGTACCTATGATAGTAACAACATCCGCAATCATATGACCTTTTGACATTTCATTTAAAGCCTGTAAATGACCAAAACCGGGAGCTTTTATTTTACAGCGATACGGTCTTTCGGTATTATTAGAAATTAAATAAACTCCAAATTCACCTTTAGGTGCTTCAGTTGCAGTATAAGTTTCTCCAAAAGGTAAAACAATTCCTTCGCTGTATAATTTGAAATGATGAATAACAGCTTCCATTGAAATTTTCATTTCAGATCTTGAAGGTGGATTTAACTTATAGTTTGTACTTTTTATTGGTCCTTCTTCAATAAGCTGAATTGCTTGTTCTAAAATATTCAAAGATTGACGCATTTCTTCAATTCTTATAAGATATCTATCAAAACAATCTCCGCTACTACCAACAGGAATTGAAAATTCAATTTCAGAGTATATCTCGTAAGGTTGGGTCTTTCTTAAATCCCAAGGTAATCCCGAACCTCTTAGCATTACTCCACTAAAACCCCAATCAACAGCTTTTTTAGCGCTAACTACACCAATATCAACTAAACGTTCTTTCCAAATTCGATTACCTGTTAATAATTCTTCAATTTCATCAATTCTTACATTAAATTGATTAATAAAAATATGTAAATCATCTAAAAATCCTAAAGGAAGGTCTGCACTAACACCTCCTGGACGAATATAGGCTGCGTGCATTCTAGATCCAGAAACTCTTTCATAAAATTCGATTAATTTTTCTCGTTCTTCAAATGCCCACATAAAAGGGGTCATCGCCCCTACATCCATAGCATGACAACCAACAGCAAGTAGATGATTTAATAATCTAGTTATTTCAGCAAAAATAACTCTAATAACTTGAGCTCTTCTTGGAATTTGTATTCCACCAATTTTTTCTACAGCTAAAGAATATGTATGTTCTTGACACATCATAGAAACATAATCCAAGCGATCAAAATAAGGTAATGCTTGAATATATGTTTTATACTCAATCAATTTTTCAGTACCTCTATGTAACAAACCAATATGAGGATCTGCTCTTTCAACAACTTCTCCGTCTAACTCTAAAATCAATCTTAATACACCATGAGCTGCAGGGTGTTGAGGCCCAAAATTAATAGTAAAGTTTTTTAGCTCTCTTGTTAATTCTTTTTTTTTTAAAATCATAAAATTATAATAGATGCGTCTATTTGTAATAAAATAAGACACTTTTTACCAAGGTTTTTCAAAAGTAAAAGAGCGAAATTCTTGAGTTAATTCAAGAGGCTCTCCAACAACTCGTTTTTTACTCTCATCAAACCTAAATTCTACAAAACCAGATAAAGGGAAATCTTTTCTCATCGGATGACCCTCAAATCCATAATCACTTAAAATTCTACGTAAATCAGTATGCTTATCAAAATAAACACCGTATAAATCCCAAATTTCACGTTCCCACCAATTTGCATTTATAAAAACTTCAATTGAAGAGGGTACTGGTGTTATTTCATTTACAAAAACTTTAACTCGTAATCTTGAATTGTAAGTTAAACTTAATAAATCATAAACAACACTGAAACGATAATCTTTTCCTAGAAAATCAACACCAGAAATACAAGTTAACATATTATACTGATAACCTATATGTAATTTTAAGACATTTAAAGCTAGAATTAATTTATCGTGTGAAACAACAATACTACTTTCATCTCCGATACGTTGATAGGTCAAAGTAGGAACAATTTTAGTTAATTGTTCAAATTTTTTTATTGAAATAACCATATATATATATTATTAAATTTTTTATTAAAACCAGTATGAACCTAAAACAATATATTGACATATTAAAAGTAGAAATGTCGGATAAAAGAAACAAAATATTAGTAAAAAAAGACTAATAGAAATAATAACACAATCTAAATCAAAAAAGTTAGAATTAAAAATTGTTTGAAATGAGTTATTATCCACTTTCAAGTCTTTAGATTCAAAAAAGACAACTTTTATAACTCTTATATAATAAAAAACAGACACAGCACTAATTATAACCAAAAATAATGAACCTAATAATTCATTAGCGTCAATTAAACCAAATAAAATAAAAATCTTAGACAAAAATCCACTTAAAGGGGGTATTCCTGCTACTGAAAAAAATATCAAAACAAACGAAAAAGCCCATAATGAATTTATTTTAAAGAGATTTGACAAGCTAGATAAAAAAAGTGGAGTTGAAGATTTGACTTCAAAAAAATTTGTTTTTTTTTGAAAGCTATAAAATAAAGCAATATGATTCCAAACAAGAATACTTGTAATTATGTATATAACTAAAAAAAAATAAATTGCAGAAAATCCATCTACGCTGTTGGTTGCTAATGCTGCAACAAGAAAACCAACCTGAGCAATAGAACTATATATAACAAGACGCTTAACTCTTTTTTGTTTTAAAGCAAAAAAAGTACCGACAAAAACAGAACAAACTCCTACGAGTAAAAAAACTATTTTTATATCATAAAATAAATCTGAAATTACTGAAATCCACTTTATAAAAAAACTAAAAATAGCTAATTTTGGAATTATTGAAAAAACAACAGTTGAAGCTAAAGGAGAACCTTCGTAAACATCAGGAGACCAAAAATGAAACGGTGCTGCTGCTATTTTGAACAACAAAGTAATAGTTACAAGTAAAATTCCAATTAATATAAAATATTTTAAAAATAAAAAATCTTCATTTAAAGAAAAAGAAAGTAATAATGTTAAATTATTAAAATTCAAAGTTCCTAATGCACCATATATTAACGAAGCGCCAAACAAAAATAATCCTGAAATAAATGATCCTGAAATAAAATATTTTAATCCTGCCTCAGTAGAAAAAGCAGAATCTCTTCTAAAACTTGCTAAAATATAAAAACATAACGCTTGCATTTCAATAACAAGATAAGCAGAAATTAAATCAGCGGAACTTATTAATAAAAGCAATGACAATAATGATAAAAGCAAAATAGAAAAAAATTCAAAAAAATTCAAATTTTGTAAAGTAAAACTACGTAAAATAACAGTTAATGAAGTTAAACAACTAATAACAAATATTATTTTTACTACACGTCCACCCGCATCGTTTAAAAAAAGAAAATTAGAAATAGAACCTTCAATTTTTAAATTGATTAAAAGTAAAAGTAAACAAAATAAAATAAAAGAAGTTTGCGAAAATACTTCTTTATCAATAATTGGAAAATTAAAATTTAAGTCATTTACAATACGCGCATTAAATACTAGCTGTAATAGAATTGACAAAGATAAAAAAATTTCCGGGAAAAAAGATTTTAAAATAATTGAATCCATGGAAGTAAATACAAATTAAATATATAATTAATTAGGCATTAAATCCTAAACTGTTTTATATCTTCTATGGGAATTGAACCCATGTTTCTGCCGTGAAAGGGCAATGTCCTAACCATTAGACGAAGAAGATTTTAAGACGTCAATAGTTTAAAAAAGTAGAAAAAGTTAAATATATAAAGAAAAATTTTAAACTATTAAATATGATTTTTGATAAAAAAACAATAACTAACTTTGGGATAGGGAAAAAAAAAATTTTAAACTTTGTAAAAAGTATAGGATTAAATACGAAAGAACTACCAAAAACTTTGAAAATCAGACAACAAGTTGCGATTGATAAAAAATTAAAAGCAATTCGATTTGGAAAAAAATATAAAGACAGTATTAAAAATAATATTATTTTTATAACCAAAATTAAAACATATAAGGGTATACGTCACAGACTAGGATACCCTGTAAGAGGTCAACGAACACATACAAATGCAAAAACAAAAAAATTTAAAATTTAAAAAAAAATTTATTAGTAAGTATAAAAAAATTAAATTTAATAAACTAAATTCTTCGAGCTCTGAGTTGTCTTTTTATCGAATGAGAAAAATGTTAAAACATAAACCATATTTAACAAATCCTACATTTCAAAAAATTACAATGAAGAACATTTCTAAAAAATTTTATAAACAAATTAACATAAGAATTACACCTAATAATGTTTTTTGTACATTAAAGAATAATCTACAAAATAAAACTTTGTATATAGCATCAACAGGAAAATATAATATTAAAACTTCAAAAAAAGTACTAAAATATAGTAGTAAAATGATTACTCAAACCTTTTTTGAAAAAATTAAAGAGCATTTAAATTCAAATAAATTTATTGTAAATATTATTGGTCCACAAAAAATTAAAAAATCTATTTTAGAACAAGTAGGGAATAACTTAAAAGGAAAATGTTTAGTTGTAAATGTAGAACCAAAAAAATGTTTTAATGGATGCAGACCTAAAAAAAAAAAAAGAAAGAAACAAAAGGGGTTAAGAATATTTAAATAATAAAAAGGAGAGGTGGCTGAGCGGTTTAAAGCATTGGTTTGCTAAACCAACATACAATTAACCTTGTATCATGGGTTCAAATCCCATTCTTTCCAAAATTTTGTAAATTTATTTGTCAATTAAATTATGTTTATTCTTATTTCTCTTTTAAAAATTTTAATAATTATTGTTCCTTTACTTATTTCAGTTGCTTATTTTACATTAGCAGAAAGAAAAATTTTGGGTGCAATACAAAGAAGAAGAGGTCCTAATGTAGTAGGAGTTTATGGTCTATTACAACCACTTTCAGATGGATTTAAGTTGTTAGTAAAAGAAACTGTTCTTCCTAGTAACGCGAATAAGTTCATTTTTATTTTAGCACCAATAATTACTTTTGTTATAAGCTTAATGGGATGGGCAATTATTCCTTATGATAAATATTCTGTTCTTTCAGAAGTAAATGTTGGCGTATTGTATTTATTTGCAATATCTTCATTAGGAGTATATGGTATAATAATGTCAGGTTGGGCTAGTAATTCTAAATACGCTTTTTTAGGAGCTCTTCGTTCAGCGGCACAAATGGTTTCTTATGAAGTTTCGATTGGATTTATAATTGTAACAATAGTTGTATGCTGTGGGTCTTTTAATCTCCAAACAATTATTGAATCACAAAGAAATGTTTGGTTTATTATACCGTTTTTTCCTTTATTTTTAATGTTTTTTACATCAGCTCTTGCTGAAACAAATAGACATCCTTTTGATTTGCCTGAAGCTGAAGCTGAGTTAGTTTCTGGTTATAATGTAGAATATTCAGCGATGGGATTTGCTTTATTTTCTTTAGGAGAATACGCAAATATGTTATTAATGAGTTCTTTAAACGTTATACTTTTTTTTGGCGGTTGGTTACCTCCATTAGAAATATTAAGTTTTATACCTGGATCTATTTGGTTTGGTTTAAAAATCTGTTTTTTCGTTGTTTTATACGTTTGGATTAGAGCAGCATTACCTCGTTATCGTTACGATCAATTGATGGGTTTAGGTTGGAAAGTGTTTTTACCGATATCTTTAACTTATTTAATGTTAACTTTTTCAGTATTAATATCATTTAATATGATGCCTTATTAGAAAAATTTTATTGTAAATTTTATAATAATAAATATTAAAAAAAATAACTTGTTCTAAAAAAACAGTTAAAATAACTAAAATTACTAATTGACTATAAACGTCAGGAGGACTTAAAAGTGTTGCAAACACAATATTTATAAATATAAAAAGTTTCTTCCAATAAATAAATTTTTCTAGTCCAAAAAATAAAATTAAAAACGTTAAAAAGTAAAAAATAATAATAAAAATATTTATAGTATATAAAAAATCTAAGACAAAATTAAAATACTCTTGGACTCTTAGTTCTAAAAAAAAACGTAACGTCTGAGACTCAGAAGAAAAATTAAAATTTTGAAAAAAAAACCAAAATTTTGGAAACAAAATAAAATAAAACGATAAATTTAATAATAGAAGTGAAAAAGTAAAAAATAAAAAAAAATTTGATAACTTTTTATACTCTTTAACGAATAAACTTGTTTTTAAAAAATCAATAAAGTGCCAAAACAAATAAGGTATTTCAAAAACCAAACCGACCAAAAACATTAAAAAAAAATGAATTCTTAAAAGTTCCGCGGGATGAGTATAAATAAAGTTACTAAAAGTATTTGCATTATCCAAAAAATAATCCTTAGAAAAAGTTATTAAAGGAAAAGTTAACAAAACAAAAAGTATTTTTCTATAAAAATACGTCACGAAAAAAGTAAAAAAAAAAGATAAAATATAATATTGAAATCTAAAAACAATTTCCTTAATGTAAAGCATATGAAAAATAAATATCAATTTAAAATTAAATCTTTAAATAAACAAACTCTTATCGTATATAAAAAATTTTTAGTAAAACTGTTAGGCAAAGTACAGATAAATTATAGTTTTTTTAATTTACCAACAAAACAAAATAAAATTACTTTATTGAAATCACCGCATGTTAATAAAACAGCAAGAGAGCAATTTGATGTAAAATTTTATAGTAACGTTTTACAGATAAATGAAAATTTAAACTCCGAAATTATTAAGATAATTTTTTCAAATAAACCGAAAACAATAAAACTAAGTTTAAGAAGTTTTTAAAACAAAAAATATTTAGGAGGATAGTTTAATGGTAAAGCGTTGGTCTCCAAAACCAAATTTATGGGTTCAAGTCCCTTTCCTCCTGATTTTTATTTTTGATTATTTTTGTATGAAAAAAAAGATTTTAATTTTTCAAAATTGAAATTTAATTTATTAAAGTCTCCAAATAATAAAAATAAAAGAAAAACAAGAATTATTAATTGAAAAAAGCTAGTATTCATCATAATTAAAAATTTAATATTGTATTTTGATTAAGGCTTATAGTTTAACCCGGTAGAACATACCGCTCATAACGGTAAAAATGTAGGTTCAAATCCTACTAGGCCTAAATTTATATAAAAAAATAAAACAAAAACTCTACTCTACTATTTTTATGTTGTTACAAGCTGCACAAAAAATCGGAGCTGGGCTGTCAACTTTCGGACTAGCAGGTGCTGGTATCGGAATTGGATTAATTTTTGCATCATTAATTATTGGAATTTCAAGAAATCCAAATCTAAAAGATGATTTATTTAGATTTGCTATTTTAGGATTTGCTTTAACTGAAGCTATTGCTCTTTTTGCTCTAATGATCGCATTCTTAATTCTATTCGTTTAATATATTAGTTTTTACTAATATAGCTAAAGACAGAAATAAAAAATAAAAAATCACTACTCTTTTTGTAGCTTTAAAACCTTCGCAAGCGGAACTACACGATCTAATAAACTTACTAAAACATTAAACGAATTTATTGGGTCTATTGATGTAATTAAGTCTAAATCATTTCCTTTTACGGCAACATTCGCAATTTTAACAAACATTACATTAGAGTTATTTTTAAGCTTTTGATTTAAAACGTATTCATAGATATTTTCAAACGTGTCAAAAACTTTTAAAACTAAAGGAAATTTTAACGGTAATGTATTAAAATTCTTTGAGAACTTTACATTTTTAGAAATTAATTTGACAAAAGTTCTAGAATAAAGAATATTTTTAGAAGTAAAAGAGATGTTTGAGTTTTTTACTTCAAATAAGAAAAAAGTTTTAAGGCTTAACTTTTTATTTGCCAAAGAAACATTTAGCTCTTTTTTTATTTTTTTAATTTTCATTTACTTTTTTTAATTTTTAATTTTAAATATCTATTTTTTTTTGTTAAAAAAACAAAATTTATTTTGTTTGAAAAAAAACGTTTTCTTCTTTTTCTTGAATTTATGGAAAACTTGTCTTTTGTTGTTCTAGGAAACAATGTAATTTTTCCCCACCAGTTAGATAATCGAATCAATAAATTTTTTTTTATAAATGTATCTTTTCTTAATAAAAAATTTAAATTTGATCCTTGGGTTTGGTTTGTTTGAAATTTTCCAAAAAAATTTAAAGTCTTTGAAAATAAAAAAGTTGCATGACTTCTAGGCATAAAACCAAAAACTCCTTCTGAATAACAATTAAAACCGCCTTTTTTAGGGTTTAAAAGAATTAATGCGCCTTTGTAATTTTTTTTTGTAATTTTCAATAAATTAAATAAAGAATTTAAAAGTGGTAATCTTTTTTGAGACTTATTGTTTATCAAAAAATTTTTTATTGTCAAATAACGATTTAATTTGTTTTTATATTCAAATTCTTTTCCTATCAAAGATCTACCAAGAAATTTATGTTGTTCATTAACCTTTATAAATTTATTCAGTTTAATTCCCGAAAGATTAAAAAACGAATTGTTATTATCTAAAACGTATAAATTAAAATTTTCTGACACGGAATTTCTTATTAAAAATTTTCCATAAAATTCTTTATTTAAGTGTTTTTTATCTATTAATTCAAGTATTTTTTCTTTTTTTTTTGAGTAAATATGTTTTAAGATCATGTAATTTAATTGAAAATAATTTTGCTTTTTATAGGAAGACGAATCTGACCTGCCTCTAAAGCTTTTATTCCTAAAGAGGTAAAAGATGTCTCAATTTCATAAAGTATAAACCCAGGTCGAACTTTAAAAATCCAATGATCTACTGCACCTTTTCCTTTTCCCATTCTTACTTCAATAGGTTTTTTACTAATAGGAGTATCTGGAAAAACATTTGTCTTTACTCGACCCTGTTTTTTTATGATTTTACTTATGCATTGACGAACAGATTCTATCTGTTTTGATGTTAATCTACCACACGATAAGGCTTTTATACCCAAAGATCCAGCCTTTAAAGCATACAGATCTAAAGAAGTGCTGTTTATACGATTAAAAGATTTTCCTTTTTGTTGTTTTTTAAATTTAGAACGACGTGGAAATGATAGCATAAAGTAGTTGTTAATTTGTTATTTTCGATAGACCCACATTTGAAAACCAAATGCTCCATAAAGAGTATAAACATGTAAACGAGAAAAATCTACGTTTTTTTCCAAGCTTTGAATAGGAACAGATCCTACTTGAATACTGCTTGAACCCGCTCTAGTTTTTCCTTGAAGTTTTCCATTTATTATAAATTTAATTCCTTTTATTGACGATGCTATTTTTGTTCGAGTCTTTAAATCTACGATTGTTTTAAAAAGATTTTTCAAAAAAAAAAGAAAACGGCTATGTTTCCTTTTTGGTAGTATTCTAAAAATTTGTCCTAATAAATATAAATAAGAATCTGAAGTTATTTTTGACTCAACAAAAAAAGAAGTAAATTTTATAAAATCGATAAACAAATTAAAACGTCTAGCAAATAAAATACTATTAAAACGTTTAATTTGGTCGTAGAAGTATACTACAATAAATTTATTCAAACTTTTATTAAGATTTTTACAATTTAAAATTACTAAATTACTGTTAAAAAAACCAAATTGATTTTTAATAAAATTAGAAAACATTGAGGATTTAACCGTTGATAAAGAGGGTTTAGTATAAATTAATTTTTTACGTTTATAAGAAATCATTTTAGTAGACCTAAAAAAAGTAGTTATATTCAAAAAAAACTGTCCGTTCTCATAATTTAAAACCTTACCAACAAGAATAATACCTTTTCTCAAAAGTAATTTTTCAAAATGTTTAAAAAAAAAAAATCCGTACAAAAAAAATTTTGTACTTTCTGAATTTAAATTCAAATTTTCAATTTTATTTTTTCTTAGCGTTAATACATTTGTTTTTTGACCCATATTATTATTTTTTTTGTTTTTTATTTACTAAACTAGATTTTTGTTTTAAAGTATAACGACGAGTTAAAGCAAATTCGCCAAATTTAAAACCAATTTTTTCTCTTGTAATAGTCACTCTTTTAAAGTCTTTGCCATTATGAACTAAAATTGTTTCTCCTATTAATACTGCTGGAATTATTGACGAACGGCACCAAATTTTAAAATTTTGTAATTTTAATTTTCTTTTTAAAAAAATTGGGTCAACAAAAGGGCCCTTCCAAATTGATCTTGTCATAACTTATAACTTTTTTTTTAGTACAGTAGGCTTACCTTTTGTAGGAATCCCCCAAGGAGTAACAGACGGCCTACCTCCATTTGTTCTACCGCCATGTGGATGATCCACTGGATTCATTGCAATACCTCTTACAGTAGGTCTAATACCTAATAATCTATTTTTTCCTGCTTTTCCAATACAGATAAGGTTGTGCTGAGGATTTGAGACAGTACCTAATGTTGCAAAAGATTTTATAGATATATTAAAAATCGAACCTGAGGGTAATCTAAGTTTACAAAATTCAGAACCTTTTTGAATTAATTGACAGTAAGTTCCTGCAGATCTTGCAAAAAGGGTTTTATTTGTTTTAACACTACTTATGGAGTGCACAATAGAACCGGTTGGAATATGTTCCAAACATGTTCTATTTCCTAATCGCAATTCATTCTTAAATTCAGAAGAAGTAATCAACGAACCAGGATAAACAGAATTGGTAGATATTGTGTAAAAAAAAGAGTGTAAATCAAGATCAAAATTCAAAGAAACAAAAGAATTTCTTTTTGGATCATAAGTATTAAATAAAACTAATCCATTGAAGTTTCTGCTTGAAAAATCAATATCTCGATATAATTTTTTACAAGATCCGCCTTTATGCCAAACAGTAATACGACCAGTATCCGAACTTCTACCGCCCATCGATTTTGTACCACTCATAGACTTTTTTATCAATCTATTTGCTTTTGACAACAAATTTTTTTGTAAATTTATTTGGTGACGCGTACCATTTGTAACAGGTTTTAATTTTTTTAATTTCATAAAGATTTTATTTCATATTTTATTATTTTAAAATAAGATTAGAAAGGGAATCGAACCCTTTTTCTAAGATTTGCAATCTCATACATCGCCTTTATGTTATCTAATCGTTTATTTTAAAATTGTTATTATTTTTTTTATGCTCTTGAGAACATTTAGCCATAGTTATAGAATTTTTAGATAAATTATTTGAGCTAAAAAAGTCTTCAATTGTTGCTTTTAAAGGATAAAGACTAATAAAATTAGAAGAAATTAAAAATTTCGTTTCTAAAATATTATAAGAGCTAAATTTATTCTTTAAAGATTTAAACAAATTAGAATGTTCAACAATTTCGTTTAAAAAAGATAAATATTTTAGATTTTTACTCATAGAATTACCACTAATATCTGGATAAAGAGACATTAAAATTGTTTTTATTGGTCTTGAATCTTGTATACCGCTAATAGATTTTAATGTTTTTTGTGGTCTTTGCTCTAAATTTAAAAAGACACCTTCTTGTTCAAAAAAAGTTACTGTAGGAACAATAAAATTTGCATTAGATGCTAATTTTGATCCATGAGTATTAATCCACATTATTATTTTACTCGAATTTAATAAATATTTGCGAAGAACTATATTATCTTCTAAATTTATTGCAATAAAAATATCAGAATGAGACAAAACACTAGAATTTATTGTTTGAACTCCTAAAAAACCAAAAGCTTCGGTATTACACGCTGCTTTTATATCAATTAAAATCGAACTTGGATTTAACTTTTTTAGAAAAGAAATAAATGAAAAAGGACCAGAAAAACGTTTATTAATACTTTCTCCGAAACAAAATAATGGAGATCTTGCCGAGATTATAAATTTAGATAACATATCTTTTGCCTCAAAAAGTTTTAAAAGATTAGAAGTATTTAAATTTATGAATTTTACAGGAAAATTTGAATTAAATTTTTTACCAAAACTTAGAACATTAAAATTTTCAGCTACGACTTTGTTTCTAATCTTACTATTTAGTATTGCGCTCTCTAATCTAATATTAGAGGAGAATAAAAAACAGGTTTTTGATGCTTTTTTTATTTCACTAATTTTATTATTTGTCCAATTTACGAAATAATTTTTATTCATCCCACCTCTAGAAACTGATTTAAAAGAAACTAGATTTGAGTACTTATTTTCAATTGCTTTTAAAATACAAATAGATTGTACGTCTAACTCTTCATTAACTAAAAAGGTAACTTTTTTTTGTTTATTTGAAGAGAGTAAAAGATCAATTTGTGCAAAAAAATCAGGCCAATTGATAGAACTGTATTTAGAATCGCTTAATTTAACGAACAACTTTTGTAATCTTTGATTTTTTAAAGAATCGTGAAAAAATCTTGCTTTATCTGAGATTAAATTTTCATTTATTTCAGAATTACTTTTTGGTAAAATTCTAAAAACTTCTGACTCTTTAAAATTTACATAAATATTACTTCCAGTACTATCAGTTAAATCAACACTTTCATTAGATCTTAACTCCCAAGGTCGTGCTTTAAAAGCGTACGGTTTAGAAGTTAGAGCTCCAACAGGACATAAATCGATAACATTTCCTGAAATTTCTGAATTAAATATGCGCGAAACATAACCTCCAATTTCAGTAGAAGTACCTCTATTTAGTGTTCCTAGAAAGTCAACTCCGGCAATTTCACTTCCGAATCTAACACAACGGGTACAATGAATACAACGAGTCATAATAGTTTTTATCAATGGCCCACAATTTTTATCTTCTACTCCGCGTTTACTCATAAAAAAACGACTGTAATCACTACCCCACATTTGAGTTTGATCTTGTAAATCGCATTCACCACCTTGATCGCAAATTGGACAATCTAATGGATGATTTAAAAGTAGTGTTTCAACCACGTTTTCACGAGCTTTTTTAACAAGAGGAGTATCAGTATAAATTTGCATATTATTAGAAACAGGTAAAGTACAAGAAGAAACCGGTTTAGGTGTTTTTTCAATCTCTACTAAACACATACGACAATTTCCCGCAATTGAAAGAGTTTCATGATAACAAAAACGTGGTATAGAGATTCCAACATATTTACAAGCCTCTAGAACAGAAATATCGTTTTTTACTAAGAATTCTGAGTTGTTTATTTTGATTTTTAACATATAATTTTATTTATTTTAATTAAATTTTATATAATTAATGAAAATTATATAAAATTTTTTAGTCTTGCGCTCTAATCAGTTGTTTTTCAATTAATCCAATTAATGGCAATAATACAAGTAAAAAGGCAAAATAAAAAAAAGTTAGCCCCATACCAATTTCAATATAAGGAGTTTCAACGGGTTTTTGACCAATCCAACCAAGTAATAAAAAATCAGAAACTAAAAACCAATAGCCAATACCAAAAATTGGTCTAAATTTACTGCTTCTAATTTCTGAAGTATTGATAATAGGCAACAATAAAAGAATCAAAATTGCAGCTACCATTGCAATAACACCGCCTAATTTATCCGGAATCGATCTCAGAATTGCATAGAAAGGTAAAAAATACCATTCTGGAACAATATGAGCTGGAGTCACCAAAGGATTTGCTGGAATATAATTATCTGAATGACCTAATGCATTTGGGTAATAGAATACAAAAAATGAAAAAAAGGCCAGTAAGATAAAAAAAGCAAGTAAATCTTTTACGTAAAAGTATGGATAAAAAGAAACAGTATCTACGTTTTTATTAATACCTAATGGATTGTTTGATCCATTTGCATGCAATAAACTTAAATGGACAATAACTAAACCTGCGATAACAAATGGCATTAAATAATGCAAACTAAAAAAACGGTTTAAAGTCGCGTTATCTACAGAGAATCCTCCCCATAACCACTCTACAATTGCTCCTCCAACAAAAGGTACTGCAGAGAATAAATTTGTAATAACGGTTGCTCCCCAGAAGCTCATCTGACCCCAAGGTAACACGTAACCCATAAAAGCAGTTGCCATCATCAATAAAAAGATAATAACTCCAGTTGCCCATAGAAGACCTCTTGGATGCATATAAGATCCGTAATAAAGTCCTCTAAAAATATGACAATAAGTTACAATAAAAAACATAGAAGCTCCATTTGCATGTAAATAACGAATAAGCCACCCATTATTTACATCTCGCATAATATGTTCAACACTGCTAAACGCTAAATCTACGTGTGGTGTATAATGCATTGCTAAAAAAATACCAGTAATAATTTGAATTACTAAACAAAGTCCCGCAGTGGAACCAAAACTCCACATATAATTTAAATTAATTGGTGTAGGATAATCAATAATATGAGAATCTACAAACGACAACATGTAATCTTTATTCCATCTGATTCTTGACATAAGTAATAAGGTAAAAATTAATCTAGAATTAAATTATCTAATTTTGCAGTAATCCAAGTGACAAAAGTATCAACAGAAACTCCTTTTACTACAATTGGCATAAATCCATGATTTACCCCACAAATTTCACTGCATTGACCATAATATACACCTTCTCTTTTGATAAAAAGAGAAGCTTGACTCAATCTTCCAGGACATGCATCAACTTTAATACCAAAAGAGGGTACGGCCCAACAATGTAACACGTCTGCAGCAGTTACTAATAATCTAATGTGCGTATTCACAGGTAAAACGACTCTGTTGTCTACTTCTAATAATCTAAAAGATCCGTGAGTTAAATCATTAGTTGCTATCATATAAGCATCAAAATTTAAACTCTCTCCTCCTTCTAAAGTAGCATAATCAGAGTATTCATAGCTCCAATACCATTGATGACCAACGATTTTTAAAGTTACGACAGGATCTATTAATTCATCTAATGAGTATAATAAAGCAAAAGATGGCACAGCAATAATTAATAAAATTACTGCTGGTAAAATAGTCCAAACAATCTCTAAAATACTAGAATGAGTAAATTTTTGAGGAGTTGGATTTGACTCTTCATTAAAAAAAACAATAACTTGATATAGCATCCACATAACAAAAAAGCCAATTGTAATTAAAAAAACCATAATGTAATCATGGAAGTCAATCATACCTTCAACAACAGGAGTTGCTGGATCTTGAAATCCTAATTGCCATGGTTCGGCTGCGTCACAAAAAGTAACAAAAAATCCCTTAGTTAAAATATTATATATCATAAATATTTGAATTAGTTTTAAAAATAGAGAAATATAATTAAATCTCTTAGTTAATGAAAAAAGTAGGAGTCGAACCTACGTAGGAAGTTCCAGCAGATTTACAGTCTGCCGCCTTTAACCACTCGGCCATTTTTTCTCTATAAAATCAAAGTTAGTCTTCCCTCTAATAGTTTAACTTTTTTGTTTTTATTAAAAATTTTAACTTTTTAGTTTCATTTTTAAAACGTCAAAAGATTAATAAAAGGCGAGATAACATTTAACTTTTATCTGATCTCTTCCATTTTTAAACAAAATAATAGTTTTATGCAAAAAATTACTTTCAGGAAAAAATAGGAACAAGGTTGACTTCTTTTTCTTTTTTAAAATCGTTTATGACTCAAGCCTAGTACGTTAAAAGCTTCGAAGTATCCTTGTTTCTATTTTTTATTCTTATAATTTGTTTTCTTAATTAAGAGTAATTTTATTCTTTTTTTGTACTGTTGTCTTTCTTATTAATCTATGCCGAGTGATTGATTACTATTCGCAATCAATCACTCTCGAGTTAATAAAACAACGTGAGTACTTCGTCTTACCTCTGTTTTTTTATTCTTTTACTTCCCTCTAATAGTTTAACTTTTTTCTTTTTTTCAAAGTTTTTAATTTTAATTTTTAAAAAATTAAAAAAATAAGATTCAAAAAATGACTTAAAGTCATTCTTCTCGTTCAAAATTGAAAAAGGGATGTTTTGGCTGTATCAATCTTAAGATGGTCTTTTTCGTTGAGATATACTTCTTTCATAATAATCTTCTCATTGGTTTTATAAAAAAAAAATTAACTTTAATTTCTATTCTGTTTTTGCGTTTAAAAAAAATCAGTTTAAAATCTAAATTTTTTTAATAAAAACAAAAAAGTTAAACTATTAGAGGGAAATACTTTTAGTAACTCCCTTAAATATGTTTAGTTTTTGCCGAAGTGGTGAAATTGGCAGACACGTTAGGTTTAGGTTCTAATTCTGTAAAGAATAGGGGTTCAAGTCCCCTCTTCGGCACGAAGTGTATAGCTCAGTGGTAGAGCAATGGACTTTTAATCCAAGGGTCCTGGGTTCAAGCCCCAGTACACTTATAAAATTAAGCGTGCTTTCTTAGCTCAATTGGCTAGAGCAATAGCCTTCTAAGCTATAGGTTATAGGTTCGATTCCTATAGAATGCATTTTATCTAATTTATTTTTTGTCTAAGTAGCTCAGTGGTAGAGCAATGGACTGAAAATCCATGTGTCAGTGGTTCAATTCCACTTTTGGACAATAACATGAAAACTCTTTTTATCAAATAAAATATTTATGAATATTTCTACAATAAAATTTTTAATTCAATTAAAAAATGCTTCTATTTTACGAAAAGAAAAAGTTATTTTACCGTTCAGTAATTTCTCTTTTGAGTTAGTAAAATCGCTTTATAAAGAAGGCTTAATACAATCCTTCCATATTTATGACTCGAAGTCAATTACTGTGAATTTACGTTTTTTTTATAATAAAGCCCTTCTAAATGGCATAAAAATTTTATCAACACCTTCATTAACACGTTATTTTACTTTAAAAGATGTTTGTAGACTGTCTACTCGTAAATCAATTGTTTTTGTCTCTACTGACAAAGGTATTTTTACTCATTTGACATGTAAAAAAGAAAAAGTAGGAGGAATTCTTCTTTTTGCGTGTTAACTTTTTTCTAAAATTAATCTTGAATTAAAATGCAAACTAAAATACAAAAAATACCTAATAGAACAGAAATTTATATTTCATCTTTAGGTTCTAAAACTCTTCTTATAATTAAAAAAGATTCTATTGTTGCTAATTTTAAGTATTATACATTATCAAATAGTATTATTTTAACTAAAAAAGACGATCATCTTTTCTTTTCCGTCGCTGAAAGCACAAAACAAGCACTTTCTGTTCTAGAAAAATCTTTTTTAGCTATTTCTAAATATTTAAAATCTTTTGAGAAACCCTACAAAAAAAAATTAATTTTAAAGGGTTTAGGTTTTAAGGCTACTTTATCTTCAGATTCAAAAATATTAGAGTTAAAATTAGGTTTAAGTCATGTTATAACAGTAATCATACCGGTTAACGATTTAACAGTCAAAGTAGATAAAAATACTGTTGTTGTAGAAGGTCTTGACCCTGTAAAAGTAGGAAATTTTGCGACACAAATTAGAAACTTTAAGTATCCTGATAGTTATAAGGGAAAAGGGTTTTGGTACAAAAACGAGATTAAAACTTTAAAAGAAGTAAAAAAAACATAGATAATACAATATAAACATTTTAAAAAATTATGAAACTAAAAGTAACAAATAACAAAAATTTATTTTTGAAAAGTTTAATTGAGAGCGATTTCTTATTCTTAGAGCAAAAAGCTCGACCTCAATTAAAAGTTTTAAATTCTTTCTCTAAAATCAATAAAAATTCGGGTTGGACTTTTATAGATCCAGTCGAAACTACCAAAAACCTAAAACAATTAATACGAACTTTACGTTTTTTAAAAAATCAGGACTCAAACTTTTTACATTGTTTAGTTGAAAATAAACAGTATTTAGATATTATTCAAACTTTTTTACAATCTGTTTCTTTGGCTACACCCGTTAGCGTTAAAGATACTCTTCCAACTAAAAATTTATCACAAAACACTTTACAAGTATTGATTCTTTTAAATTTTTCTTTAAATAACAAAGAAACTTTTTTAAAAAGACTTTTTGATAAAAATATTTTTTTGATTAATAAAATTAATTCCAAAATAGAGAAAAACAATTGGGGAACTTACAAAATTTATAATGATTTAACTGACGTTAAAAAGATTATTTTTCTTTTAGTTATTATTAGTAATATTTTAGAAAAAAAAATTAAAATTTAAAAAATAATATGAGATTTTTAAATAAATACAAAAATTTTTCAAAACTAGATAAGATCTCTTTTTCTCAAATTCCTCTTAGAATCATGAGATTTAAAAGACCAAAATGGGTTAGACTTCAAAAGCAACTTTTAAATACTCAGAGATCGGAACTTTCTTTTTTTAACCCTTTAACTTTAAAGACGTCTTTTAAACAGTGGGACAAAGCAAAAAATTATTATAAACTCGGAATACAAATAAAAAAAAAATTAATGACTTTATTTGATTCTTCTGTTAATATTAATTCAGTAAAAAAACAAATATTAAATAAAAAAAATAAGAGCAAAGAAATATTTTTACATGGATTTTTAAGACATGAATTCCGAACAGATATTTTACTCTGGAGATTAAATTTTTTTTCTAGTTCTTTTTCTGCACGTCAAAGTATTAATGAAGGCGAAATAAGATTGAATAATAAAATTTTTCTCTCAAACAAAATTTTGAAAAAAGGTGATTTAATTTCTTTTGAATCTTATAAAGAGGATTCAAGTTTTTGTTTAAGCTCGATTTTAAATAAAATTTATAGTAATCCAAGATTTTGTTCTTTTGTAGAGGTTGATTTTTATACAAAAACTATCATAATTATTAAAGATTTAGAAGAATTAACTCAAGATGATTTTAATTTTTTAGTTAACGAATACTTTGACCTTAAAAAATTTAGAGATTACATTTAATTTTTTTATACGCGGATATAGATTAATGGTAGATTATCTGCCTTCCAAGCAGATGGTATGAGTTCAAATCTCATTGTCCGCATCTTTAATGTGTTATTTTCAGGTTTATACTTTTTAAAAACGAAGGGGGTATAACTCAATTGGCAGAGTGTATGCTTTGCATGCATAAAGTTATCGGTTCAAATCCGATTACCTCCATTTTTTTTGATTTTAAGTTTATTTAACGTTATAGCTCAATGGTAGAGCAGCGGAATCATAATCCGTTTGTTGTGGGTTCAAGTCCCACTCTCGTTATTTTTAAACTTTAATTTCGGAATGTAGCGCAGTTGGTAGCGTGTCTGTTTTGGGAATAGAAGGCCATGTGTTCAAATCACATCATTCCGAATGAAAAATATTTTTTAACTTTATGATAACTTTGCATTATTTTTTTAGCTTCTTACTACTTTTAAGCAGCATTTTTGTTTTTATTTCTAAGAATCCTGTACATTCTGTTTTGTTTCTTATTTTAGCTTTTTGTAATGCTTCTGGAATTTTATTTCTTTTTAACGCTGAATTTTTAGGGTTAGTTTTTATAATCATTTACGTTGGAGCTATTGCAGTTTTATTCTTGTTTGTGGTTATGATGTTAAATGTGAAAATTTATTCTTCAGATGAATTTTCTTATCTACCTTTTATTTTTTTAGGCGGTTTTGTACTAGTAATTCAAGTTTTTTTAGTGTTAGAAAAAGCTTTTTCTAATAGTATTTTTTGGAGTACTTCTTTACCATATAATTTTGAAAACTTTTTAGACCCTCTAACAAGTATTGATGTTATAGGACAGAGTTTATATAATTATTATTTACTATGTTTTTTATTAGCCGGATTAATTTTATTGGTTGCAATGATTGGTGCAATTATACTAACTTTAAATTTTAGTAGCAAACGTCAAAATGAGTTAGTTTCTAGACAACTTTCTCGATCAGATAATTTTCTTGCTTTTTTTAAGTAAAAAATCTTACAAATCTATAAATTTTTCAACCTGGGTAACTAGTTCAATGGTAGAGCATCTCGCTTACACCGAGAAAGTTAGTGGTTCGAGTCCGCTGTTGCCCAGATAAAGAGGAAGTAGCTCAGTGGTTAGAGTATTAGCCTGTCACGCTAAAAGTCGCGGGTTCAAGTCCCGTCTTTCTCGAATAACAAGTCGATTTTTATTTTATCTTTTTAATTTTTATTTTATAGAAAAGTTCTATATATGTTAGTTATTAATAATATATACTATTTTTCATCTCGTTGGTTGTTTTCAACCAATCATAAAGATATTGGAATTTTATACCTATTATTTGGAGCATTCTCTGGAGTTTTAGGTACTACCATGTCTGTTTTAATTCGTATGGAACTTTCTCAACCGGGAAGTCAAATTTTAATGGGAAATCATCAACTGTATAACGTTTTAGTTACAGGTCATGCGATTTTAATGATTTTTTTTATGGTTATGCCAACTCTGATTGGAGGATTTGGAAATATTTTTGTTCCTTTAATGATTGGGGCACCAGATATGGCATTTCCTCGTATGAATAATATCAGTTTTTGGTTATTACCTCCATCTTTATTTTTGATCGTAGCGTCAACATTAGTTGAAGCTGGAGCAGGTACTGGTTGGACTGTGTATCCTCCATTGAGTAGTGTTCAAGCACACTCTGGACCTTCAGTAGACTTAGCAATTTTTAGTCTTCATTTATCTGGAGCAGCTTCTATATTAGGTGCAATAAATTTCATTACCACTATTTTCAATATGAGAGCTCCGGGTATGACTATGCATAGATTACCTTTGTACGTTTGGTCTATTTTAATTACTTCATTTTTGCTATTATTATCTTTACCAGTATTAGCAGGCGCAATTACAATGCTTTTAACAGATAGAAATTTTAATACTACTTTTTTTGATCCAGCAGGTGGAGGAGATCCGATTTTGTATCAACACTTATTTTGGTTCTTTGGACATCCTGAAGTTTACATTTTGATTTTACCTGGATTTGGTATGGTTAGTCAAATTGTGTCTACCTTTTCAAAAAAGCCTGTTTTTGGTTATTTAGGAATGGTTTACGCGATGGTTTCGATCGGTGTTTTAGGATTTGTAGTTTGGGCTCATCATATGTATACAGTTGGTTTAGATATTGATACTAGAGCTTATTTTACAGCTGCTACAATGATTATTGCGGTGCCTACAGGTATCAAAATTTTTAGCTGGATTGCTACAATGTGGGGAGGTTCAATTAGATTTCAAACACCAATGCTATTTGCAGTAGGATTTATTTTCTTATTTACAATTGGAGGATTAACTGGAGTTATTTTAGCTAATTCAGGAATTAATGCAATTTTACATGATACTTATTATGTTGTAGCTCATTTCCATTATGTATTATCAATGGGAGCAGTTTTTGCAATTTTTGCTGGTTGGTATTATTGGATTGGAAAAATTACAGGGCTTCAATATCCAGAAGTTTTGGGTCAAATTCATTTTTGGTTATTCTTTTTTGGGGTGAACTTAACTTTTTTCCCAATGCATTTTTTAGGATTAGCAGGAATGCCTCGTAGAATTCCAGATTATCCAGATGCATATGCTGGTTGGAACGCTGTAGCTTCTTTTGGTTCTTATGTATCTGCTTTTTCTGCAGTATTCTTTTTTTACGTTGTTTATGTTACTTTAACTAGTGGTAAAAGAGTGTCTGCTAAAAATATTTGGGCATAATTAAGAAAACATTATATTCGTGTGCGGTTTTATACTTATTTGGCGAAATTGGTAGACGCGGCAGACTCAAAATCTGTTCTTATTTAAGATGTTGGTTCAAGTCCTACAATAAGTACATTCTTCTTAATGCGAGGTAGAGCAGTTAGGTAGCTTGCCGGGCTCATAATCCGGAGGTCATAGGTTCAAATCCTATTTTCGCAAAACTTTATTTTTAAATTATTATGACTTTATTTTATCAAGAATTTAGTAAAATAGGTATTTTACTTCTTTTTAGTATTTTTTTAGCAAGTTTTATACTTTTTTTGTCTTTTCGTTTAAGTACTTTTAATCCTGATCCAGAAAAAGTATCTGCTTACGAGTGTGGATTTGATCCATATGAAGATGCTCGTAACGTGTTTGATGTTCGTTTTTATCTTGTTGCTATTTTATTTATAATATTTGATTTAGAAGCAGTTTATTTCTTTCCTTGGTGTGTTTCACTTAGTTTTTTAAGTTCTGATGGTTTATGGGGTATGATTGATTTTATTATTGAACTTCTTGCTGGTTTTATTTATGCATGGGAAGTTGGAGCATTGGAATGGGAATAAAATATTATGCTTTCAGCAAAAAAAAAAGATTTAGTAATAAGAAATTCTTTTAATAAGATTGAAAAACTAAAAAAGATAAAAAAAGTTATATTAACAAATTTTTTATCTCGTTCTTTTCATCATGATCATTTTATTTCTCTAAACGAAGAATTTAATTATTTTATTTTTAAAAATTCAAAAGATATCAGATTTAAAAATAAGGTTAGAATGGTAAATCGTTGCGTTGTAAATAATCGTGGAAGAGGAGTTTTTCGTCCTTTTGGAATTTCTAGAGTTTTACTTCGCAATTTAATGCAATTTGGATTACTTCCTGGCTATTCAAAAGCTGTTTGGTAGAAATTATTTTTATAAACTAAAAATTTTTAATATTTATTAAAAAGTTAAATATATAAGCATAAGTAAAAATTTATTTATTACGGAAAAGATTATGATTCAAGCAGGAACTTATTTAAACGTTATCGACAATTGTGGAGCTAAAAATGTGTGCTGCATAAAAGTTTTATCTGGTTATAGAAGACGTTACGCAAATGTTGGAGATTTAATTGTCGTCTCTGTAAAAAATTTGAGAACCAAAAGACGTTCTGCATCTAAAATTAAAAAAGGCGAAGTATCAAAAGCAGTGGTTGTTCGAACAAAATCTCCAATAAAAAATTTTTCTGGAGAATCTTTCAATTTTTTTGAAAATTCTGTCGTTTTATTGAATAATCAAAAAAAACCAATTGGAACAAGAATTTTAGGTTCTTTACCAAAATTGTTTAGATACACTAAATTTTTGCGTTTAGTTTCTCTTTCAACAGGATTAGTTTCTTAATAAATTTGTATTTTCTTTAGTAGCTTAGTGGTAGAGCGAATGGCTGTTAACCATTAGGTCGTAGGTTCAAATCCTACCTAAGGAGTCAAAAAATTTTATATAACAATTTTATTTTTATGTCTACAATTAATCAACTTTGCAAAAATCAACGAAAAAAAAAACTTTTCAAAACTAAAACACCGGGACTCGAAAAAAATCCACAACAAAAAGGTATTTGTTTAAAAGTATTTACTAGAACCCCTAAAAAACCAAATTCAGCTTTAAGAAAAGTGGCAAAATTAAAATTATCTAATGGTAGGAAAGTAGAATCTTATATCCCAGGTGAAGGTCATAATCTTCAAGAATACTCTGTTGTTTTAATGAGAGGTGGTAGGGTACCGGATTTACCTGGGTGTAAATATCATTTAATTAGGGGAAAATATGATTTTCAAGGAGTCAAAAATCGAAAAAATGGAAGATCTCTTTATGGGACTAAAAAGACAAAATAATTATTTTTAGAATGCATAAAATACAAAATAAGAATCTTTACAACAATTTTTTAGGTTTTTTGATAAAAAAGGGAAATAAAATTGGCGCTAAAAATATACTAACAGCAGCTTTTTTAATGGTTTCAAGAAAGACTGGATATTCTTTGCAAACATTAATTCTAAAAATTTTTTTAAAATTAAATAGTTTTGTAGAAGTAAAAAGAGTTAGAGTTAAACGTAGTTCTCATCTTGTTCCATTTTCAATAAGATTAAAAAGAAGATCTTATTTGATAATAAAATGGTTAATGCAAGCAGTTAAAGAAGACACAAGAAAAGTTTCAATGTCAGAAAAACTATTTGTTGAAATATCAAATACTATTAAAAAATCTCCATCTCGTTCAGTAAAATTACGTAATTTTAATATTTCACAGGCTTTATCTAATAGATCTAATATACATTATAGATGGTAATTTTTAAAAACTTATGAGCAATAATCAAAAAAAAATAATACAAGGAAAAGAGATTCTTTTTAATAATTTAGGTCAAATTTTCTTTAAAAAAAGATTTTTAATAAGAACAACAACCAATTTTTATCGATTTATTTTTAGAGGCTCATAACTCAGGGGTTAAGAGTGTACGCCTGATAAGCGTAAAGTCAGTAGTTCAAATCTACTTGGGCCTACTTATTTTTAATTTTAATTTTTTATTTATGGCAATAATTCGTAATAATCAAAAACATGGGTTTCATTTAGTAGATCCAAGTCCATGGCCAATCATTGCAGCTTTTTCAGCTTTAATGTTGACTTTTGGAACAGTATTGTATATGCACGGTTACGTTGGTGGTAGCTTTTTAGTGCAATTTGGTTTTAGCATGATTTTATTTGTAATGTTTGTATGGTGGCGCGACGTAATTCGCGAAGGTACTTTAGAAGGTCAGCACACAAGCATAGTACAGCTAGGTCTTAGAATGGGAATGTTATTATTTATTGTTTCTGAAATAATGTTTTTTGTTGCGTTTTTTTGGGCATTTTTTCATTCTAGTTTTAATCCAAGTGTTGCTATTGGTGGAGTTTGGCCTCCTGCTTTTATGACTATTCTAGATCCTTGGAAAGTCCCACTATTAAATACAGTTCTTTTATTAAGTTCTGGTGCAACTGTGACTTGGGCACATCATGCAATTGTTTGGGGTTCTAAATCTCAAGCATCTATTGCGCTTATTTATACTTTAATTTTTGCTATTGTATTTACAGGGTTGCAAGCGTTTGAGTACGTAACGTCTCCTTTTTCTATTTCAGATAGCGTTTATGGTTCATCTTTTTACATGGCAACAGGATTTCATGGATTTCACGTTTTTGTTGGAACTTGTTTTTTAGCGATTTGTTTGTTTAGATTATATCTAAATCATTTTACTAGAGAGCATCATTTTGGTTTCGAGGCTGCAGCGTGGTATTGGCATTTTGTTGACGTTGTATGGCTATTTTTATTCCTTACTATTTATTGGTGGGGTTCTTAATATTATTATTTATAACTTATGAAAAATATAATTTTTTACAGCCCTTTAGAGCAATTTGAAATTTTACCTTTATTTTCTTTATATTTAGGAGGATTAGACTTTAGTATTACCAATGAAACTGTTATTTTGGTTTTAATCTTTTTTTTGATATCAACATTTCTTTATAGTTGTTTCAAACAATCAGATTCTACACTTTTCATTGTTCCTCATAGATGGCAAATAATAATTGAAATCATTTATAAAATGGTATTGTCAATGATTATTGATAATATTGATGCTAAAAGAGGTCAATTGTTTTTTCCTTTAGTTTTCTCAATATTTTTTTTTATTGTTAATGTTAACTTAATTGGATTAATTCCATATAGTTTTACTCTTACTAGTCATTTAATTGTAACTTTTGCTTTAAGTTTAGCCTTATTTTTGGGTATAAATATTATTTGTGTTAGATTACATGGATTAGAATTTTTTTCTTTGTTCTTTCCTTCAGGAACTTCGGTAATTTTAGCCCTTCTTTTAGTTCCTATTGAATTAATTTCTTATGTTTTCAAACCTATTAGTTTATCTATTCGATTGTTTGCTAACATGATGGCAGGTCATACATTATTAAAAGTAATTGCAGGATTTGCTTGGAGTTTAATGGGGTGTACTGGAGTGTTATTTTTAGTTCATTACGTTCCATTGTTAATTTTAATTCCTTTATTTGGATTAGAATTAGGAGTTGGACTAATTCAAGCTTTTGTATTTAGTGTTTTAACTTGTATCTATTTAAATGATGCAGTAAATTTACACTAAAGTTTTATATTATTTATTTTACATTAGATACTGTTTTAAAACAGGAAACATGGATTTTTATAATTTTTTATTTTATTATTTTAAGAATTACATGAATACTAATAAGAACTCTTTGGTTATCTCTTAAAATGCCATTAGATACTGCGTAAGCGGGAAACATGGATTAATATTTATTATAAAATGCACTGAATGGCTGCCTAGGTATTAAAGAAAATTTTAGTTGTGCATTGCATTAAGTAGATTGAATACTTTGTTGAAATCTAATAACTTGAGAAGAAATTCGCTTTTAGAGAGATCAAAATTGGGTGAAGTAAAACATTCTAGTAACTCACAAAAAAAATCAAACGAGATGTCGTTAGTAGTGGCGAGCGAATACGATTTTAGACATAGAAATTAAATAAAATTTTGAATCTTACCGTAGAAGGTGCTAGTCCTGTAGATCTTTTATTTAATTTTTTTTAATAACGAATCATGATAAATTTGTTAATTTTCGGGGATCTACCCTCGAGTCTAATAGTCTTTAATAACCGATAGTGAACAAGTACCGTGAGGGAAAGGTGAAATAGAACTTTTTTAGAGTTAAAAGAACCTAAAATTCAGTGCAAACAATCTGTTGAAGCTCTTTAAAGAGTAACAGCGTACCTTTTGCATAATGGGCCAGTAAGTTTATATTTTTGGCAAGTTTAATTTAATTGTAGACGTAGATAATTCAAGTTTTAAAAAGCTTTAATAGTCATAAATATAAGACCCGAAGCTGAGTGATCTAACCATGAGCAGGTTGAAAGTGGCATAGAAATATGCGCAGGAGGACCGAACTCGTTTCTGTTGAAAAAGATTGGGATGACTTGTGGTTAGGAGTGAAAGGCTAATCAAACTCAGGTATAGCTGGTTTTCTGCGAAATATATTTTAGTATAGCCTG
>Ga0209550_10000738_pt1 | contig 31332 bp, 32 predicted proteins | sample LauGreSuBDMM15SN_2_FD_187567 | JGI IMG/M metagenome (GOLD analysis project Ga0209550, IMG submission 187567) | Freshwater lake microbial communities from Lake Michigan, USA - Su13.BD.MM15.SN (SPAdes) (version 5) | ecosystem: Environmental > Aquatic > Freshwater > Lake | place: Lake Michigan... | reverse complement strand
AGTTATTCAGCGCGGTAGTTAGGCGCTTCTTTGGTGATTTGCACATCATGCACATGGCTCTCACGCATGCCCGCCGTGGATATCTCCACAAACTCGGCACGGTTGCGCATGTCTTCTATGCTGGCACAACCGCAGTAGCCCATGGCAGCCCGCACGCCTCCCGCCATTTGGTAAACGATGCTGACCATAGAGCCTTTGTAAGGAACACGACCCTCAATGCCCTCGGGCACCAATTTATCGGCGTTGGGGTTGCCGGTGGTGGCCTCTTGAAAGTAGCGGTCTGCGCTGCCTTGTTGCATGGCGCCAATGCTGCCCATGCCTCGGTAGCTTTTGTAGCTGCGTCCTTGGTAAAGAATAATCTCGCCAGGTGCCTCTTCCGTGCCCGCAAACATGCCACCCATCATCACGCAGGATGCGCCTGCAGCAATGGCTTTGGCAATGTCGCCGCTGTAGCGAATGCCGCCATCGGCAATCAAAGGCACACCTGTGCCTTGCAAGGCCATGGCCACGTTGTCAATCGCGGTAATTTGGGGAACGCCCACACCCGCCACGATACGGGTGGTGCAAATCGAGCCGGGACCAATACCTACCTTCACACCATCCGCACCCGCCTCCACCAAGGCCAAGGCTGCAGCGCCAGTAGCGATATTGCCGCCCACCACATCGATATGGGGGTAGTTTTTTTTCACCCAGCGAACCCGCTCGATCACCCCGTGGCTATGGCCGTGAGCGGTGTCGACCACGATGGCGTCGACACCGGCTTTGACCAATGCCGCAACGCGCTCTTCGGTGCCAGGACCTACGCCCACTGCTGCGCCTACACGCAAGCGCCCCGAGGGGTCTCGAGCGGCAGTAGGAAAGCTGGTTTGCTTGGTGATGTCTTTGACGGTGATGAGACCCTTGAGCTCAAACGCGTCATTGATCACAAGCAAGCGCTCGAGTTTGTGCTTATTGAGCAATGCTTTGGCTTGCTCGGGCGTGGTGCCTTCAGGAACGGTAATCAAGCGCTCGCGTGGCGTCATGATTTCTTTCACTTGCACGTCATAGCGGGTTTCAAAGCGCAAGTCCCGTCCTGAGACTATGCCCACCACTTTGCCGCCATCACACACAGGAAAACCGGAAATACCCATTTGCTCCGACATGGCCATGACCTGGCGAACCGTGTGTTCTGGCGTGATAACCACGGGATCGAGCAGCACGCCACTCTCATATCGCTTGACTTTGGCGACTTCAGCGGCTTGTTGCTCTGGCGTTAAATTTTTGTGAACAATGCCCATGCCACCTTCTTGGGCAATGGCGATGGCCAAGCGCGCTTCGGTCACCGTGTCCATGGCGGCAGACACCAGGGGCAAATTCAAGGCGATATTGCGTGAAAACAGGGTAGAGAGTTGGGTGTCCTTGGGCAGGACTTGTGAATAGGCTGGGACCAACAACACATCGTCGAAGGTCAGCGCTTTGCCAAGCAGGCGCATGGTATATCTCCAAAAACGCGATCATACCGGCATGGCAAAATCAGGTTTGAAGCGGTCTCAGTACCCTGCTTTTGCGCCTTGGCGTCGGGTGGCAAATAAACCGGCTGCACGGCTGCCTTGCTGGTTAAATCGCAATCTGCGCGCCTCTTTGGGGTCGACCAACAAAGGGCGCAGCACCTCTAGCCTGTCACCATTTTTGAGCAGTGTGCTCCTATCAACGGATTTGCCCCAAACAGCAACTCTCCATTCGGGACAGCAATCTTGGGGCAAATCTAACTGTTTGAAGGCAAGTTCTCGCGCAACCAAAGCCGAGGTCTCGCCTTCACAGACCAGCTGTGCAGTCATGACTTGTCGGGGCCCCAGAGAAACGACGACTTCAATGTTCATGGCCGGTAAATCACTTCGGCGCGTTTCACAAAGGCATCGACCAAACTGGCCGCTATGCGATCGAAAATAGGACCCACGAGTGCGCCAAACACAGAGTCAAAGCTGTAGGAGAGTTTTAACTCCACTCGGCAAGCCCGCTCCTCACCCACGGGAATAAAGTTCCACTCGCCGTGCAAGTGCTTGAACGGACCATCGACCAATTGGAGCTGCACTTGTTGACCCATCATATGGAGATTGCGTGTGGTGAAGCTTTTGTGCAAACCACCCAAGGCCATGCCAATGCGTGCGACCATGCTGTCGGGCGTTTCTTCTAAAACGTCTGTCGATTCACACCATGGCAAAAAGTCGGGATAGCTTGGTACATCGACGACCAAATTGAACATCTCCTGGGCACTGAACCAGATAAGGACAGACTTCTCGATGGTTTTCATAGAATGGGGGCTCTGCCACGTTGGCGGTTTGGGCGATTGTAAAGAATTCGCCCTTTTCTTTTTACCCCTTTATGGCCAGCAAAACCGATACAACTACCCGCATTGCCGACAACAAAAAAGCGGTTTTCAACTACTTTATCGAAGAACGTCTTGAAGCTGGGATGGTCTTAGAGGGGTGGGAGGTCAAAGCTGCGCGTGAGGGCAAAGTGCAGCTCACCGATGGCTATGTGGTTATTCGCAGTGGCGAAATGTTTGTGATCGGTTGCCAAATCAACCCTCTGAAAACCGCCTCCACCCATGTCAACCCAGATTCTGTGCGCTCACGCAAACTGCTGCTGCACAAAGAAGAAATCCGTCGATTGATTGGCAAGGTGGAGCAAAAAGGCTATACCTTGGTGCCACTTAATCTGCACTGGAAAAATGGTCGAGTCAAATGTGAAATTGCTTTGGCCAAAGGCAAAGCCGAGCATGACAAACGCGACACCATCAAAGACCGCGAAGGCAAGCGCGAGGTAGAGCGTGCCATGAAAAAGCGCACCGCATAGCCTCTAGTCTTGCAAAACAGCGCGCCCCGCTTCTATCAATAAGCGCTGGTCACAACGCGCACTCAGTGCCCTGTCGTGCGTGACAAGCACCAGGGTGGTGCCCAACTCAAGATTCAGCTCAAGCATCAAGGCCATGACTTTTTCCCCTGTGGCGTGGTCCAAACTGCCGGTGGGTTCATCGGCCAACAAGACATCCGGTTTGACCACAAAGGCCCGCGCCAAAGCCACGCGCTGCTGCTCGCCCCCGCTCATGACCTTGGGGTAATGGTTGAGGCGATCGGATAAGCCCACGCGAGCCAGCATTTCTTTGGCTGCAGGTTTGGGTTGAGGGTGGCCTGACAACTCCAATGGCAGCATGACATTTTCCAAGGCCGTGAGGGGAGCCAGCAACTGAAAACTTTGGAAGACAAAGCCAATATGTTTGGCTCGCAAGGCAGCACGTTGGTCTTCATCCAAGGCAAAAAGATCTTGCCCAGCGATATGAACATTGCCGCTTGTGGGCGTATCCAAGCCCGCCATGATGGCTAACAAGGTGCTTTTGCCAGAGCCTGAAGCGCCGACAATGGCCAAAGTTTGGCGGGCATTTAAGGAAAAATCGATATCGCGGAGAATATCCAGTGTGCCAGTGGCATCGGTGACAGATTTATAAACATGAGAGACGGCGATCAAGCTGGAGGACATACGCAGTGCCATTGTGGAGACGACGAGACTTTAACTTGCTCGGCTTGAGCCTGCTGATTCAAGGTGTATTGCAGCCCTTGGCATTTGCTAACGCTAGGACGCTTTTGGTGGTCGGCGACTCCCTCAGCGCCGAATATGGCCTGCCGCGTGGCAGCGGTTGGGTGGCACTTTTAGAGCAACAGCTAGGCCGCGAAAAATCACCTTGGAGAGTCGTCAATGCCAGCATCAGTGGCGACACCACGGCTGGCGGGCGAGCCCGTTTGCCTTCGCTTTTGAAGCAGCACCAACCCAGCATCGTCATCATTGAGTTGGGCGGCAATGACGCTTTGCGTGGTTTTCCCCTGGCTATGACCGAGGACAACTTGCAAGCCATGATCCAAGCCAGTCAAGCCATCCGTGCCAAGGTTTTATTGCTAGGCATGCAGGTTCCACCCAACTATGGTGCAGACTATGCAGCCGAGTTCTCAAAGCTCTTTATCCTTTTGGCTAAAAAACACAAAACCGCTGTGGTTGCGTTTTTGTTGAAAGGCATTGCAGACATACCTAATGCAGCCGAACAATTTCAAGCCGATCGCATTCACCCCAATGCCCAAGCGCATCCGCGCATGCTGGCCAATGTCTGGGCTGAATTGAAAAAGATTCTCTGATGCCGGTAGAACTGATCAGTGCGCAAGACGCCATGGCCTTGATGGGTCAACCCCATGGCTTTAGCTGCATCATTGATGCACGAAGCGAAGATGAATTTGCTTTAGACCAGTTACCCCAAGCGCAAAACTGGCCATCGCTTTCCAACCAAGAAAGAATACAAGTTGGCACACTTTATAAACAAATAGGCGCCTTTGAAGCCAACAAACTGGGCGCGTCTTTGGTCGCGGCCAATATTGCCCAGCATATTCAAAAGTATGTGATGGATTTACCCAAAAGTTGGCGACCCTTGGTTTACTGCTGGCGTGGCGGCAAGCGCAGTGGTTCGCTGGCCTTGGTGCTGGGACAAATTGGTTTTAAAGTCAGCGTTATAGAAGGTGGTTACAAAGCCTTTAGAGCAGAGGTGGTGGAGAACACCAGTCAATTGGCACTGGGATTGCGCTTTAAAGTGATTACCGGCCCTACCGGTTCTGGCAAAACACGCCTTCTGCATTCATTGGCTGCGCTTGGAGCACAAGTGCTGGATTTGGAAGCGCTGGCAGTGCATCGCAGTTCTGTACTGGGTCGAATACCCGGACTTGATCAACCCAGCCAAAAGCAATTTGATATGCGCGTATGGAATGCGCTCAGGCAGTTTGATGCTTCACAAGTGGTCTATGTGGAAGCAGAAAGCAAAAAAGTAGGCAATGTCAGCATCCCTGAGGTGTTGATGGACACCATGCGCGCCAGTGATTGCATTGATTTGTCTTTGAGCTTAGAAGAGCGAGTAGCTTTGTTGATGGAAGACTATGCATTTTTTGCCCAAGATGCCGAGTTGTTTTGCAACAGACTGGAGGCCTTGGTTGAATCCCGTGGCAAGGCGGTGATTGAGCAATGGCAACACAGTGTGCGCGCTGGACAGACCGCCCAAGTGGTGCAAGAACTGTTGCTGCAGCATTACGACCCAAGCTATGCGCGTTCGGTAGAACGAAATTTCCGCGGCTGGTCGCAAGCCCTTAAGCTTGAACTGAATGACCGACACCAGACTTCACTGCAAGCGGCGGCAAAGCAGTTGCTGAGGGCTGAAGCTCACATGGCTGCTTGCGCCAGCGCTTGAGCCAAATCGGCAATCAAATCTTCAGCGGCCTCTAGACCTACCGAGAGACGCACAAATCCGCCTTGCAGCATCTGTGGGCTGGGCATGCTGCGAATGGAACGCAAATCGTATGGCACCACCAAACTCATGGGACCGCCCCAGCTGAAACCTAGCTTGAAAAGCTGCAATGCGTTACAAAAGGTATCGATTTGCTCGGGGCTGAAGACAGGGTCAAAACGCAAACTCAACATTCCGGCGGCCAATCCTCCTGTGTGAACTGCCCCATCGGCGGGCTTGTCGCCTGCACACAGACGTCGCCAATGGGCATGACCGGGTGAGGCCACAACCGCGGGGTGAAGCACTTGCGCAAAAGCCGACTGCTGCAAACACCAAGTCGCCAGCGCTCTGGCCGTAGCGTCTTGGTGCCGATAACGCATATCCATGCTGGACAAAGACCGCAAAATCAACTCGGCATCATTGCCACCCACGCCAAAACCCAGCCGCATATGGCTCAGCTTCAGCTGTTGGGCCAAGCCTTCATCACATGTGGTGACACTGCCCATCAACACATCTCCGCCCCCGCTGGGGTATTTGGTCAGGGCATGGACTGACACATCCACACCCCAAGGAGCCGCGCCATGGGGCTCAAGATCGAAAGGCTTGAATGCCAAGCCCGCGCCCCAGGTGTTGTCCAAAGCCGTTAAAACACCCTTGTCTTTGGCCAAGTGCACCATAGACAAAAGATCTGGAAATTCAAGCGTGACCGAGCCAGCAGCTTCTAGCCATAGCAAACGGGTTTTCGGCGTGATGCGCGAGGCCAAATCGGCCATATCCATGGGGTCATACATCTGATGAGCGATGCCCCAACGCTTTAACTCGGCTTGGGCAAATACTTTATGCGGGCCATAGGCGTTATCGGGCAGCAGCACCTCGTCACCTTGCTGCAACAAGGCCATATTGACTTGAGCGATGGCCGCCAGGCCGCTTGGCAACAGAACAGCATATTGAGCGCCTTCTAGGTAGGCAATACGTTCTTCTAAGGTGAAGGTGGTGGGCGTGCCATGCAAGCCATAGGTATAGCCCGATTTGTCTAGCCAAGTGCGTTCGCGCAAAGCTTGGACATCAGGAAAGATCACTGTGGAAGCTTTGTGTACCGCTGTCTGCGGCGACACAAACCCGTCAGGCGCTTGGTAAGCGTGATGGATCAGCGCAGTGACAGGCTTCATGGCTTAGACCCGCCACTTCTCCAGCAATTTGGCTGGACGGGTAGTGTCATAGGCTTCGAAGGGCTGATGAATCCAAGGATTGGTTGACAAATACTCAACTGAAAAATCGGGCGTGAAGCTGGAGACACCTTTGGTCCAAATCACAGCGCTGCGCAATTCGGTGATGGGTGAAAAATTGTTGCGCAGCAAATCCATGACGGCATTCAAAGTGTGGCCCGAGTCGGCCAAATCATCAACCAACAATACACGGCCGGCAATTTCACCTTTCGGTGTGGTGATGTAGCGTGCGATGTCTAAATGCCCTTGAACCGTTCCACCCTCAGAACGGTATGAACTGGTGGACATGATGGCCAAGGGTTTATCGAAAATACGTGAGAGCACGTCGCCTGGGCGCATGCCGCCTCTGGCCAAGCACAAAATGGTGTCGAACTCCCAACCAGATTGATGAATCTTGATAGCAAGCTTCTCGATGAGGTTATGGTATTCGTCATAAGACACATACAAATGCTTGCCGTCTTCAGTCAACATGGCGCTGCTTTCTTGCGAGGGATCAGTCGTGAAAAGGATGTCGAACCATGATGGTGTGGTCGCGGTCGGGGCTGGTGGAAATCAAATGGATGGGCACACCGGTGACCTCGGCGATGCGTTCCAAATAAGCACGCGCCTGCTGTGGCAAACGGGCGTAGTCGGTGATGCCCACCGTGCTGTCACTCCAGCCAGGCAGGGTTTCGTAAATGGGTTTGCACCGCGCAATGTCGTCAGCCCCCATGGGCAAGATGTCGGTGGTCGTGCCGTCTAGCTCGTAAGCAGTACACAGTTTGAGTTCGGTCAAGCCATCCAGAACATCCAGTTTGGTCACGCAAAGACCGCTCAGTCCATTGACTTGGGCGCTGCGCTTGAGCAGTGCTGCATCGAACCATCCACAGCGACGATAACGTCCGGTGGTTGTCCCTTTTTCAGCACCCACTGTACTCATGTGCCAGCCAGGCGTTCCCTCTACGTCCCAATCGAGTTCTGTGGGAAACGGGCCGCCACCCACGCGGGTGCAATAGGCTTTGGTGATGCCCAAAATGTAATGCAGCAAGCCTGGACCTACACCTGAGCCGGCTGCGGCATTTCCCGCTACACAGTTGCTAGAAGTGACGAAGGGGTAGGTGCCATGGTCTACATCGAGCAAAGTGCCTTGCGCACCTTCAAACAAGAGGTTGGCGCCTGCATGGTGGGCGTCATTGAGTTCACGCGATACATCGGCCACCATAGGCAAAATTTGACGCGCATGCGCCATGGCTTCATCAAAGACAGCCTGAAATTGCACTTTACCTTGGTTGATAAATGGTTTGAGTGCATCAGGGAAGGCAAACTTTTCAGAACCCAAGAAAGTGGTGAGTACGTGGTTGTGAAGATCGAGGAGTTCGCGCAATTTGGAGGCGAAGCGATCCGGGTGCTTGAGGTCTTGCACACGCAAAGCGCGGCGTGCAATTTTGTCTTCGTAAGCTGGGCCGATGCCGCGTCCCGTGGTGCCAATTTTTTCTTCGCCGCCTTGTTCACGCGCGGCCTCTCGTGCCACATCCAATGCCGCATGAAAAGGCAAAATAAGTGGGCAGGCTTCACTGACACGCAAGCGAGATCGAACCTCAACACCGGCTTTTTCTAGGCCTTCAATTTCTTCCAGCAATTTGCCGCAGGACAGCACCACACCATTGCCTATGTAGCACTTCACGCCTTGGCGCATGATGCCACTGGGAATCAGGTGCAAAGCGGTTTTCACACCATTGATCACCAGTGTGTGTCCAGCGTTATGGCCGCCTTGAAAGCGCACCACCCCTTGCGAAAACTCTGTCAACCAATCGACCAGTTTTCCCTTGCCCTCGTCGCCCCACTGGGTGCCGACGACAACGACATGACGTCCGTGTTGTTTGCTCATGGTTTATTTTTTTGGGTTAAGGCCAAGGTTTGAACAGTCCACAGACCCTTAACGAGTAAGAGTTCGCGATCACAATGAAACTCATCGACTTCGCTGTCATGACCTGGCAGCATGCAGACCACGGTTTGACCTTGCTCGCGGAGTTGGGCAATGGCTTGATGCAAGCCTGCGTCTTCACCCCAAGGCGCACGAATGGCAGCTTGGGGCGCAGGGCGAGGGATTAAGCCAACCAGCGTTTTGATATCCAGGCTAAAGCCTGCGGCGGGTCGCTTGCGCCCGAACAATGCACCCACCTCATCGTAGCGTCCACCGCGCACCAAAGCATCCGGGCCTTCAGGCGCAAAGACTGAAAAACGAGGGCCACTGTAATAAGCTGCTCCGCGCAAATCGGCCAAGTCGATGCTGACAGCGTGACCTGCGTGAGAAGCCAGCCAACGCAATTGCGACAAAGCCAATAAAACTTCAGGCCACTGCTGGAACGCCACTTCTGCACGGTCTAAGACATCCATGCCGCCATAGAGTTGCACAAGCTCAATTAAAGCTTGGTGCAACGCAATGGGTAAAGAAGCTCCCATGGCGCGTATGGCGCTGATATCTTTGAGCGTGAGTGCTTGGGCAATGGTCGCTTCTTGCGCAGTGCTTAAGCCCTGCTCTCGCAGCAAAGCCGGCAATATGCGGGCATCACTTAAATCCACATGGAAAGAGGCAAGACCACTGGCAAACACGCAACGCAGCGCGAGTTGCAAAATTTCCAGATCGGCTTCCAACCCAGCATGACCGTAAATTTCAGCACCAAACTGCAAAGGCTCGCGGGTGGCATAGGGGCCGGGTGCGCGTGTGTGCAGGGTGGGGCCGCAGTAACAAAGCCGGGTGACGCCAGCGCGGTTGAGCAAATGGGCATCGATGCGTGCAACCTGAGGCGTTGTGTCAACCCGTAATCCCAAGGTGCGGCCTGACAACTGGTCAACCATTTTGAAGGTTTGAAGGTCTAAAGCGCGTCCCGTGCCAGACAAAAGAGATTCGATGTGCTCAATCAAAGGGGGAATCACAAGCTCATAGCCAAAGACACGGGCGGTATCTAGTGACATACGACGGAGTTCCTCGATGTGCCTAGCCTCTGAGGGCAAAACATCGGCAATATGATCTGGTAAGACCCAAGCAGTCATGAGAGCGGAATGTGATTAAAAAGTGATTCTACTGGTGCGCTAGAGCAGCCACCAAAGTAGCAAGGTGCCAACCAATATACAGCTCAGTCCGATGAAACGAACCTGACCATCATCAAGTTGCATGATGGCCAAAAAAGCACGTTTCCACGCCTGCGGTGAGGCGAAAGGAAACAAGCCCTCGATGATCAGCACCAAGGCCAGCGCAATCCACAAGGTGTTGCTGTCCATGGCGAATCAAAAAACTATTTTTTGGCGGGCGCAGCACTGCCTGCACCGCTGCCGCGCATGGCTTTAAAAAATTCCGTGTTGGGGTCTAGCACCATGACATCCGACTTTTTATTGAAACTGGCCTTGTAGGCTTCTAGGCTTTGGTAGAACTGGGCAAACTGCGCATCTTTACCGAAAGCATCGGCATACAAACGCGCAGCTTCGGCGTCGCCCTCGCCTTTGACTTTTTGAGCGTCTCTGTAGGCATTGGCCAAAGTGACTTCGCGTTGGCGGTCTGCATCTGCGCGGATTTTTTCGCCCTCAGCACCACCGGTGGAGCGCAATTCATTGGCGACTCGCTTACGTTCAGCTTCCATGCGGCGGTAAACCGACTCTGTGATGGTGTCCACGTAATCTGCACGGGTGATGCGCACGTCGACCACATCGATACCCCATGGCTTTTCGCCTTTGACAATCTCCAGCACTTCTTTCTTGACGTCCACCATCAGCGCTTCGCGCTTGAGCGACAACAGGTCTTTGACTGTTCGTTTGTTGATTTCTTCTTGAAAAGCATTACGAACCACGCGGGTGAGTTGCTGCGCACCGGCTTTTTCATCCAAGCCCACATTGCGGATGTATTGTGAAGGATCAGTAATGCGCCAACGCACATACCAATCAATCACCATACGTTGCTTTTCAGCTGTGAGCATGGGTTCTGAGTCGACGTTATCCAAAGTCAGCAAACGCTTGTCGATGAAGTTGACGTTTTGAAAGGGTGGCGGGAATTTGAAGTTCAAGCCGGGTTCGGTGATGACCTTCTTGATCTGACCCAATGAATACACCACGCCAAACTGGCGTTGGTCGACCACAAAAATCGTGGAACTCAATACCAGCAAAGCCAGCAAAAAGGTGGAGATATATAAACCTAGTTTATTCATGGCGGGCTATTCAACGTAAATCGCGGTCGCGTTGACGGTTGTCACGGCCACGGTTATCAGGAGAGGACAAAGGCACTGCGGGGTTGGGAACCGAGTTATTGCCTTCAGGAGAATTGGACGAATTGACAGAAGGGTTTACAGCAGCACCAGGTGTTGCGCTCAGTTGCATGATCTTGTCCAGCGGCAGGTACAACATATTGGAGCCCTGCTTGGACTCGACCAGCACCTTGGTGACGCTGCTGTAAATTTCTTGCATCGCATTGATATAAAGGCGGTCACGCGTCACTTGAGGCGCTTTTTGGTATTCGGAAAGCAAAGAACGAAAGCGCTGCGCATCACCTTGGGCTTGCGCCACGATGCGGGATTTGTAAGCGTCAGACTCTTGTTTTAAACGCGATGCAGAACCCACAGCGCGAGGAATCACGTCATTGGCATAGGCTTCAGCTTCATTTTTGGCGCGCTCACGCTCTTGTCCGGCTTTGAGCACATCATCAAATGCCGCTTGAACTTGTTCGGGAGGACGAACACCGCCTTGCTGCAAATTGATACCCACTACCTCGATACCCACGTTGTAGCGGTCCAAAATAACTTGCATGATTTGCCTGATACGTGGTGCAATTTGTTCACGGTCTTCAGACAGCGCCGCGTCCATGCGCATCTTGCCCACCACTTCTCTCACCGCGGTTTCAGCCGCCTGAATCACCGCGTCTGTGGGGTTTTTACTTTCAAATAAAAAGGCACGAGCGTCGGTGAGTCGGTATTGAACGGCGAACTTGATTTCTACAATGTTCTCGTCTTCGGTCAACATGGCCGACTCGCGCAAACCGGTGGCCTTGATGACGGTGTCGCGGCCAATATCAAGAGAGCGGATTTGGGTCACAAAGACCACTTCATGTCGCTGAATGGGGTAGGGAAGGCGCCAATTGAAACCGGCGCCTACTGTGCTGTTATACCTACCAAACTGTGTAATGACGGCTTGCTGACCCTCTTGAACGATAAAGAAGCCGGTGGCAAGCCAAATCAAGACAGCAACGACTGCTGCTATGCCCAAAAGGCCACCCACTTGCTTGAAATCAGGGTTGAAGCCGCCTCCTCCGCCCGGTGGAGAATTGCCGCCGCCTCGGTTTTGACCCAAGAATTTGTTGAGCTTGCGATTCAGTTCACGCCACAGTTCATCTAAATCGGGGGGGCCGTTAGAGGCAGAGGGCCTAGGCTTTCTGCCCTCATCATTGGGCGGCGGGGGCGAGCCCTCGGGGGGTGGTGTGGGCCCATTGTTTTGCCCAGAGGCGTCATCGCTTCGACCCCAACGACCATCGTTCAAATTGAACATGCCCGCTATACGTTGTCGTAAGGGCCAAAACCAAGTTAAGAAATTCATGCGCAGTCAATCAAAAAAATATGCCAAGACGACATTGTGCCTAAACCTGAAGCCGTTCTTTGGCTTCAAGGATTTACCTCTACAACACAAGGGGCTAAAGATCGAAAGCTTACTTGCAGGGCTGTTTCCATCAAACGTTGCCGCAAGCCATCAAGATTTGCCCCAGTTTGCGCACTGACAAAAATACGCGGTATGGCGACGCCATCGACGACAAAGACGTCCTGCAGCAAGCGAGGTTGTTGGTCATTGTCCAAAGCATCCACCTTGTTAAAAACCAATAATTGAGCCACATCTGTGGCCCCAATATCAGCCAAAACCAACTGCACCTGTGCAATTTGTTCGGGGTAATCTGCATGCGAGCAGTCCACCACATGCAGCAACAGGTCTGCGCTGGTGGCCTCTTGCAAAGTAGCCGCAAAAGCGTCTACCAAGCCATGCGGCAAGTCGCGGATAAACCCCACAGTGTCCGACAGGGAAATCTGACAGCCCGGCGCTTGCCCATCGGATAAATAAAGTTGCCGCGTGGTGGTGTCTAGCGTGGCAAACAACTGATCGGCGGCATAGGCCCGCGCCTTGACCAAGGCATTGAACAAAGTGGATTTGCCCGCGTTGGTGTAACCCACCAATGACACATTGAACACCTGATTACGCTCGCGCTGGCGCCGTTGGGTGTTGCGCTGCTTTTTCACCTTCTCTAGGCGTTCTTTGGTGCGTTTAATGGATTCGCCAATCATGCGCCGGTCCAGCTCAATTTGGGTTTCGCCCGGCCCCCCTCGATTGCCAATGCCGCCGCGCTGTCTCTCTAAGTGTGACCAACGGCGCACCAGCCGGGTGCTGACATACTGCAAGCGAGCCAATTCAACCTGTAACTTTCCCTCGTGACTGCGAGCGCGCTGGGCAAATATTTGCAATATCAGCATGGTGCGGTCGTTGACCGGCATCTCGAGCAAGCGCTCTAAATTGCGTTGTTGCGCGGGACTTAAAGCTTGGTCAAACAAAATTTCCGAGGCACCGTAGAGCAGCGCAGATTCTTTGATTTCTTGCGCTTTGCCCGTGCCCACAAAAAGGGCTGCATCCGGGGCGCGACGCTTGCACGTCATGCGCGCCACAGGAACCAAGCCGGCGGTGCTGGCGAGCTGGGCGAGTTCATCTAATTCGGCATCAAAATGAGGCAGACCCAAATCGACACCGATCAATAAGACATTGGCCTGGACATCAGGCTGAGGATTAGACAAAGGAGATAAAGGAGGTAAAAAGACGCGTGTTAGGAGTGGGGGGCTGACTCGTCGCTATCACTGTCGCCTTGGGCAAAATTTACTGGGCGACCAGGAACAATGGTTGAAATCGCATGCTTATAAACCATTTGGGTAACAGTATTTCGTAAAAGCACCACGTATTGATCAAATGACTCTATCTGCCCCTGAAGCTTGATGCCATTGACCAAATAAATGGAAACAGGCACATGCTCTTTGCGAAGAATGTTGAGGAAGGGGTCTTGTAAAAGCTGGCCTTTGGGGTTCACGATATTCTCCGTGTTGGTTAACTCCGTCTAAGATAACACAAGGGAAAACACTGACCTCGGCACAGCCCCAAAAACCTATTATTTTAAAGCTTAGTAATACTTTTTAGCCCATAAAAAAGTACAAGTAAGGGCAGCTAAAGACTCAGTCTTTGTCCACATAAGGGTTGCTGGAGGACTTCATCTCTATGCGCATAGGCGTACCTTCCAGCGAAAAGGCTTTGCGAAAGCGGCCTTCTAAAAATCGCTTGTAAGCGTCGGTGACATGCTCTAGCGAATTGCCATGAACCACCACCACAGGAGGGTTCATGCCGCCTTGGTGGGCATAGCGCAATTTAGGCCTGAACATCCCCGCCCGTTTGGGTGACTGAAACTGCACGGCTTCGAGCAGCAAACGCGTCAAGATGGGCGTGCTCATTTTGCACATGGCTGCCTTGTGGGCTTGGGCGATGGATTTCCACACCGGCCCCAAACCTTGACGCTTTTGAGCAGAAATATGGTGCAACTTGGCGAACTTCAAAAATGCCAAGCGACTCTCGATAGAGCGCTCAAGCAACTCGCGCTGGTAAGCGTCCACCGCATCCCATTTATTGACCGCCAACACCACCGCCCTGCCCGTCTCCAAAATATAGCCAGCGATATGCGCATCTTGGTCGGTGACGCCTTGGGTGGCATCAAGCAACAGCAAAGCCACATTGGAAGATTCGATGGCTTGCAAAGTTTTCACCACCGAAAATTTTTCAATGGCTTCAAACACCTTGCCTTTGCGGCGCAAGCCGGCGGTATCTATCAACTCGAACTGCTGGCCTTCACGTTCAAACGGAATATGGATGGCGTCGCGGGTGGTGCCTGGCAAATCAAAAGCCACCAAGCGCTCTTCGCCCAGCCACGTATTGATCAAGGTGGATTTGCCCACATTGGGGCGGCCCACCACCGCAAGCTTTAAGGGCTTGGGAGAGCCGTCATCTGCCTCATCTTCTTCGGGCAAAGCAAGCGCGCCCAAGGAGCCGTCGAGCATGCTGCGAATGCCCTGCCCATGGGCGGCAGACACTGGCATGACCTCGCCCAAGCCGAGTTCGAAAAACTCAACCAAGCGGTGCCCCTCTTGCATGCCTTCGGCTTTGTTGGCCACCAGCAAACAGGGTTTGCTTAAACGGCGCAAATAGTTAGCTATGTCGTGATCTTGCGCGTTGATGCCTTGTCGGGCATCGACCACAAATATCACTGCATCTGACTCGGCCACCGCTTGGCGGGTTTGCTTGGCCATTTCCTTGAAGATGCCGCTCTCAGCGGTGGGCTCAAACCCGCCGGTATCGATGACAATAAATTCTTGTTTGCCGTGCTTGGCGTTGCCGTAATGACGATCCCGTGTGAGGCCCGCATAGTCGGCGACGATGGCGTCGCGGGTTTTGGTGATACGGTTAAAGAGCGTGGATTTGCCCACATTGGGGCGGCCCACCAAAGCAATCACCGGTTTCACAACAATGCCTCTGTGTTCAAGGCAGTTGGTAGGCCAGCAGCAAGCCGTTACGTGTCAACACCACAAAGCCCCCATCAGCCAATGCAGTGGGCGTGGATGCAAAACCATCCGTTGAGGTTTGCACGCGGTTAATCAAGCTGCCATCCGCGGCTGAAAGCAGGTAAAGCCAGCCACCGCTGTCGCCAATCACAATGCCCTTGGATGTAAACAAAGGTCCGGTAAGTTCACGGTATTTCAAGCGGTCTGAGTCCCACAAGCGGTCACCACTGGTGCGACTCCATGCTTGCACCATGCCGTTGGACTCTGTGCCAATCAAGGTCTTGGCGTCGCCATCCACGCCTTGCGAGCCCACGGAAGAACGTGTCCATAAAACGCTGCCCCGAAAAGCATCGACACATCCTACTTGCGCTTGGAATGCCCTCACACACACAGAGTTTTCCACCCGTGAAGGCTTGGCGACCAAGTCGACCAAACGCTCTAAGTCATTGATACCGCGCGGGTTGGCAACAGGCACATCCCATTTGACTTGCCCGTTATCGGGGTTGAGCGCTGTTAAGCGCCCACCTAAGCCCACCAACAAGGTATTTTGAAACGGCATAAGCACACCGTTTTGCTTGAGAACCAGCGGCTCACCTGGTCGCTGCTGCATCCACAAACGCTGCCCGCTTGCCAAGTCAAAAGCCAGGACCGAGCGGTCTGCCATCATCATGAATACACGCTCACCGGCAATCAAGGGGTGTGTATAAGACTGAGAGGTCAAGCGGCTGCGCCACAAAACCTTACCGGCTTTGAGCAATACCAATTCGTTGTTCAAAGTGACCACAGCCACATGCTCACCATCAAAACCCGTTCCGGTATTGAGTGCGGTTTTAAGGTCAAAAAGCCACACAGCTTGGCCGTTGCGCACATTGACCACGGCGATATTTCCGTCATCTGTTGTCAAGCTCAGACGTTCTTGCACGACTTGCAAACTTTGAACAAAAGAAACGTCGTCGCCCAGCTTGAACTTCCACAAAGCTTGGATAGGTTTGTCAGCTTTGACAGGTGGAATTTGGGCGGGTTGGGGTTTAGAGCTGCCACAGGCGGTTAAAAAAACCGCTGACAACACAATCAAAATCCATCGCATGGTGGCAAAAGCCTTCATTTTTTGAACTCAGCCGAAGTCACATCCACACCCACCGAAGCCAGCTTGACCTCAATCAAACGCCGATATTCAGTGGTTTCGTCCATGCCTTTGTATGCACTGGATAAACGGGCCTTAGCTTCATCAGCTTTGCCTTCAATCAAGGCAATATCGCCAATGCGGTCATCAAAAAGTGGCTGGAAACCAGGGGGTACCGGTTTGTCTTGCACCCAGCTTCTGGCTTTGGCCGTGTCTTTGCCTTCAATGGCCAAGGCTGATAAGCGAAGGCGCGCCAAGGCCACAAATGCCTCGTCAGATGCGTGGTTAACCACCCACTCAAGCGATTTTTCAGCTTCAGATATTTTTTCTTTGTCGAAATAAGTTTTGGCCGCTAACAATGAGGCTTGGGCCGTCAAGGTTGTGCGCGCAAACTGATCTTGCATATCGCTCAGCGAGCGAGCCATCAAGGCCAAGTCGGCTTGCTTGCTGGCATTTTCGAAGGTATCAAACAACACCGCTGCTTGTGTGGCTTGACGTTGCTGCCAATAGTTCCAACCATTCCAAGCTGCAAAACCCACAAGGACCAAGGTGATAACACCGGTGATGAGGTTGCCCCATTGGCTCCAAAAAGATTTGATTTGGTCGAGTTGCTCTTGTTCTTCAAGGTCGAGATGCGTAGCCATGATTTTCCTGATAAGGCGGTAAAACTAAAGTGCCGATTGTAGGCTGAGGCCCCAATGGCTGATGTCAGCCAAGATCTCGCTGCGTTGTGCGCCTTGTCCATCGCGCAAAGACTTGACAGTGACCTGCCCCTGTGCCAGTTCGTCGGCACCAAAAATCAACGCAAATGGCGCACCGCTGCTGTCAGCCTTTTTGAACTGCGACTTCATGCTGCCCATGCCCGCAGCACTGTCTGGGGGTGCGTGCATTTGGACAGACACGCCCATGGCGCGCAACTGCTGCAACACGGGCAAAACCTGGGGTAAAAAATCAGCCTCTGCCACGATGGCATAGACATCGGGCGCCCCCTCGCTGGGTACTGCCCCTTGCTCGCGCAGCAATTCCAAAACCCGCTCTACACCCAAAGCCCAGCCCACAGCAGGTGCTGGCTTGCCGCCAATTTGTTCAATGAGGTAGTCGTAGCGGCCACCACCACATACCGTGCCTTGCGAACCCAGTTGCTCGGTGATGAACTCAAACACGGTGAGGTTGTAATAGTCCATGCCTCGCACCAGGCGCGGGTTGATGGTGTAGGCCACGCCATTGGCGTCCAAGATGGCTTTGACAGAGCTGAAATGCGCCAAGCTATCGCTGCCTAAAAAGTCTAACAACTTGGGCGCGGCATCGTTCAAGGCCTTCATCGCGGGGTTTTTGCTGTCCAAAATACGCAAAGGATTGCTCTGCAATCGCCGCTTAGCGTCTTCGTCGAGTTGGTCCGCGTGCTGCTCGAAATAAGCAATCAGCGCTGCGCGGTGCTGCAAGCGTTCGGGCGGTTGTCCCAAGCTATTGAGTTCGAGTCTGACATCGCGCAAACCAATGGCGCGCCATAAAGCGCAAGCCAGCAAAATCAATTCGGCATCAATCTCGGGCCCACCAAAACCCAGTGCTTCAGCACCTATTTGATGGAATTGACGGTACCTGCCCCGTTGGGGGCGCTCGTGGCGAAACATCGGCCCCATGTAATAAAGGCGCTTAGGGCCCTCGTAAAGCATATTGTGTTCAACCACCGCACGCACCACGCCCGCTGTTGACTCAGGACGCAAAGTGAGTTGCTCGCCATTCAGTCGGTCTTCAAAGGAGTACATCTCCTTTTCCACAATGTCAGTGACTTCACCCAAGCCTCGGATGAACAAGGCCGTGGGCTCGACGATGGGCGTGCGGATATTGCGGTAGGCATGAAGGCGCATGACCTCACGCACAGACGCTTCTAGCGCCTCCCACCGCGCCGAATCGGGCGGCAATATATCGTTCATGCCTTTGACGGCGCTTAATTTGTCTGCCATGGTTTTAGTGGAGTCAAGCAACTCAGGCGCTGACTGCAAATTTTTTCTGTATGTAGTTTTCGACGAGTTCGTGGAACTCTTTGGCGATATTGTCGCCGCGCAAAGTGAGGGCTTTTTCGCCATCAATGAACACGGGAGCTGCGGGCGCTTCACCCGTGCCAGGCAGACTGATGCCTATGTCGGCGTGTTTGCTCTCGCCAGGGCCGTTGACGATGCAACCCATGACCGCCACTTTGAGGCCTTCAACGCCGGGGTAGAGCTTTCGCCACACGGGCATTTGTTGGCGTAAAAACTCGTCAATTTCCTGCGCCAGTTCTTGGAAGGTGGTGCTGGTGGTGCGCCCACAGCCCGGACAAGCGGTGACGCTGGGCACAAAGTTGCGTAACCCCAAAGCCTGAAGTATTTCAGTGGCAATCAACACCTCTTGGGTGCGGGCTTCGCCAGGCTGGGGCGTGAGAGACACGCGAACAGTGTCGCCAATGCCTTCTTGCAGCAACAAGCCCAATGCCACGCTGGAGGCCGCTGTTCCTTTGACACCCATACCGGCTTCGGTCAGCCCCAAGTGCAGCGAATGGTTGGTTCGCTTGGCCAGTTCGCGGTAAACCGCCACCAAGTCTTGTACGCCACTCATTTTGCAGCTGAGAGTGATTTGGTTTCGTGCCAAGCCCAGCCTTTCGGCCAAGTCGGCAGACTCAATTGCTGAAGTGACCAAGGCTTGGTACATCACCTGCTTGGCGTCCCAAGGATTGGCTCGCAAAGCGTTGTCGTCCATGAGTTTGGCAAGCAACTCTTGGTCCAAGCTGCCCCAGTTCACGCCAATGCGCACGACCTTGTCGTATTTCACTGCAGCTTCAATCATTTGGGCGAACTGCTTGTCGTGTTTGTCGCCCTTGCCCACATTGCCGGGGTTGATGCGGTATTTGGAAAGTGCTTGGGCGCAATCGGGGTGATCGGTTAAGAGCCTGTGACCGTTGTAATGGAAGTCGCCAATCAGGGGAACATGCACACCCATTTTGTCGAGCTGCTCGCGGATGTACGGAACAGCCTTGGCGGACTCGGGGGTGTCGACCGTGATGCGCACCAACTCGGAGCCGGCCAAAGCCAGTTCTTTCACTTGAATAGCGGTGCCAATGGCGTCGCCTGTATCGGTATTGGTCATGGACTGCACCCGCACGGGTGCGTCGCCCCCCACCGTGACCACATGGTCGCCCCAGCGCACTTGCGCCTGCAAACTTTTGTGGCGGGCGGGGACAGAAAAGGGAATGGGTTGTTCAGTAGAAGACATAGTTTGATTTTGCCGCATCAGGCATGAATGCGAATGGTTTTGGCCCGTCTACCCGACACATCAGTGCGGTCTTGTATGTCGCCTGCCAACTGACCGCAGGCCGCAGCAATATCGTCGCCACGGGTTTTGCGAATGGTCGTCACGATACCGGCTTCGCTCAAGATGGCGGCGAATGCTTTCACCCGCTCAGGGGAGGATCGCAGCAAACCTGAAGCGGGAAAGGGGTTAAAAGGTATCAAGTTAAATTTGCATGGCGTGAGTTCACCCAGCGCAGGGCGAACCAGGGCGATCAGTTGACGCGCCTGCTCATCGCTGTCGTTCACGCCGTCGAGCATGCAGTACTCGAAAGTAATGAAGTCACGCGGCGCATGGGCCAAGTAGTCACGGCAACTTTGCAGCAACTCGGCCAAAGGGTATTTGAGGTTAAGGGGTACGAGGTGGTCACGTAATACGTCGGTAGGCGCATGCAAAGACACAGCCAGAGCCACGGGACAATCAAGGGTAAGCCTGTCCATCATGGGCACCACGCCAGAGGTGGACACGGTGACGCGCCGGCGAGACAGGCCATAGCCATGGTCGTCGAGCATGGTTTTGAGAGCGGGAACCAACGCAGCATAGTTTTGTAAGGGCTCGCCCATGCCCATCATCACCACGTTGGAAATCACACGTTCATCAACGCCGCGCTCTTGGCGCAAAGTATGTTCAGCAAACCATAACTGGGCGATGATTTCAGCCGTGCTCAGGTTGCGGCTAAAGCCTTGAGCGCCCGTGGAGCAAAAAGGGCATCCCACAGCGCATCCGGCTTGAGAGGAAATGCACAAAGTACCACGGTCGGTTTCGGGGATAAACACGGTTTCAATCGCATTACCCTGCCCCACATCGAACATCCATTTGATGGTGCCGTCGGCTGAATCGTGGCGGCTGATGACGGGCAAAGCATTTAACTGCGCATGCAACTGCAGTTTGTCGCGCAAGCTTTGTGCTAAATCGGTCATTTGAGAAAAATCGGCCATGCCCCGCTGGTGTATCCAGCGAAACAACTGCACGGCTCGATAACGCTTTTCTCCAAGATCCAAGCACCACGCAGACAAACCCGTCAGATCGAAATCGAGCAGGTTGGTCTTCATGGCTTAGCGAAGAAATACCAAATCAGTGACCAAACACATTCATGCCAGCGAAGAAAAACGTAATTTCTTGAGCGGCTGTTTCGGGGCTGTCGGAACCGTGAACCGCGTTGGCGTCGATGCTGTCAGCGAAATCGGCGCGAATGGTGCCCTTGTCGGCCTTCTTGGGGTCGGTGGCACCCATCAAATCGCGGTTGGTCAGGATGGCGTTTTCGCCTTCTAGCACTTGGATCATGACGGGGCCTGAGACCATGAAGTCGACCAAATCTTTGAAAAATGGACGCGCTTTATGCACGCCATAAAAAGCTTCAGCTTCGCCGCGACTTAAGTGAGCCATGCGCGACGCGATGATTTTCAAACCGGCACCTTCGAAACGGGAATAGATTTGGCCAATGACATTTTTTGCCACAGCGTCAGGTTTGATGATGGAGAGGGTACGTTCGATAGCCATGATGAGTTTTCCAGAAGTTGTCAATAAAAAAGGCGAGCCTTAGCTCCAAAGTTAGATTTTAGCCTTGCGAGGCCTTGGCTTGGCACGCGCAGCGGCGGTTTTTTGGTCCCGCCGCTGCCTAGACAGACTGTCAGCGCCAATGAAAAGCTCTTTAGAAGGGCCGGCTTTGGCGGTTTTAGACGGTGTTCGCCTCAGGGTGCTGGGCCTGGCGGCAGGGGCTTGGTGGGTGGGTTTGGCTGCGCCAAGGTGCGATGCGCCGGCGCTTCGGGTGAGTTGATCGATATCTGCCGCATCAAGCTCCATCCAGTCTCCGCGCTTTAAACCGCGTGGCAACACCATTTTTCCATAGCGTATGCGGATGAGACGGCTGACCGCGTGGCCCACCGCCTCGAACATGCGCCTAACTTCTCTGTTGCGGCCTTCTTGGATGGTCACGCGGTACCAACAATTGGCGCCTTCACCTCCACCGTCTTCCAAGCTGCCGAATTGCGCCATGCCGTCTTCTAGGTTGACGCCAGCGAGCAGTTTTTCTTTCTCTAAGTTGCTTAATGCGCCCAAGACCCGTACGGCGTATTCGCGCTCCAAACCAAAGCGGGGGTGCATCAATTTATTGGCAAGTTCGCCTGAACTGGTGAACAACAGCAGGCCTTCGGTGTTGAGATCCAAACGCCCCACCGCTTGCCATTTGCCTTGGTACAGTCGTGGCAGTTTCCTGAAGACTGTAGGGCGGCTTTGCGGATCGTCACGGCTGACAATTTCACCCACCGGCTTGTGGTAGGCCAAGACCCTTGCGGGCATGGCTTGAATACGCACAGGCAAAGAGCGGCCATTGACTTTGATGCGGTCGCCAAATTTGATGCGTTGCCCCACGTGGGCGAGTTCATCATTGACGGTGATACGGCCTTCGATGATGAGTTTTTCCATCTCTAAGCGCGAGCCCAGCCCCGATTGGGCCAATACTTTATGAAGTTTGGGGGTGTCGTCGCTCACGCAGGGCTCTCGCCTGAGGCTTCAAGCGGCGAATCATCCAAAGCCATGGGAATCTGCGCAGGATCAACTTCATCAACCGCCGTCAGTGGGTTGAAAAGTGCATTCACGGCGACGGGAGACTCTAAGGGCGGCAACTGGTCTAGGGAAGCCACGCCCAAGTCGTCTAAAAATTGACGGGTTGTGGCGTAAAGCATAGGACGACCCACGGTCTCGCGCTGACCAATGACCTCAACCCAACCGCGATCCTCGAGTTGCTTGAGCACCAAAGAATTGATGGTCACGCCGCGAATATCTTCCATGTCGCCTCGTGTGACGGGCTGGCGGTAGGCAATGATGGCCAAGGTCTCCATGGCAGCACGCGAATATTTGGGCGGCTTTTCAGGGTGCAGACGGTCCAAGTAGTCGCGCATTTCTGGGCGACTTTGCATACGCCAACCGCTGGCGACCAACACCAGTTCGATGCCTCGCTGCGTCCAATCGTTTTGGACGTCATGTAAAAGTGATTTAAGCGTGTCGGCTCCCAGCTCATCATTAAAGAGCTGGCGCAGCTCGCGCACCGACAAAGGTTGGGTGGCGCACAGCAGAGCGGTTTCGAGGACACGCTTGGCATCCAAGGTGTTCATAGCAGGTATTCCGAGGGAAATTCAACCGCGCATTCTAACTGAGCACCTCAGACAGACCCCAATCTGACAAGGCTTGCGTCAAGTCAGGGGGCAAGTCTCGGCGAAATTGCATCGACTCGCCGGTCATGGGATGAATAAATCCCAATTTATAAGCATGCAAGGCTTGGCGTTGCAGGTTGGGCGTGTGCGTGCCGCCATATAAGGTGTCTGCCAGCAAAGGGTGACCGATGGAAGACATATGGACACGAATTTGATGGGTTCGCCCGGTATGCAAGGTGCAGTGCACCAAACAACCATCATCTTGGCTTTCCAAGCAGCGCAAACTGGTGTGTGCTGTTTTGCCAGATTGCTTGGCCAGGTCCACCACTGCCATGCGTAAACGCTGGCGCGGGTCGCGCCCAATCGGCGCATCCACCTCGCGCAACAATGCACCGCGCCACGGGCGGTGCGCAATGGCGAGGTACTCACGGTGGACTTGTCGTGCGGCAATCATCTGCACCAAATCGTCCATGGCTGCGCGGGTGCGGGCAGTGACCATCAAGCCGCTGGTGTCCTTGTCCAAGCGATGCACAATGCCCGCGCGAGGAATCAATTTGAGTCCGGGGTCCAGATACAACAAGCCATTCAGCAAAGTGCCGCTCCAGTTGCCAGGCGCCGGATGCACCACCATGCCCACGGGTTTGTGAATGACACGCAAGTGCTCGTCCTCAAACACCACATCGACAGACAAGTCTTGGGGCACAAAGGCTTGCGACATGTCGGTGGGCTGCAAGCGCACTTGGCACACCTCGAATGCCTTGACCAAATGAGCAACTTTGATCATCACCTGATCGTTCAAAGTGACGCAGCCTTCTTCGATCATGTGTTTCAAGTGGTTACGCGAAAATTCAGGCAATAAACTGACCAAAGCGCGGTCTAGCCTTTGTCGGTGCAGTTCTGTGGGTATAGCGAGATCGCGCACTTCGACTTCAGTGGCGAGCTCATCGCTTTCTATTTCAGCCAATGTGGGTATGACTTCTGTTGCTTTGTGGGTGGGGCTCATCGTTGATAATGCATGCCATTCAAAGCCTAAAGGTTGACTGTGTTGAGATTACTTTCATTATCGGTGGTGTTTGCAACGATCCTGCTGCTGGGTTGTGCGGTTGAGGAAAAAGACAAATCCCTCAAGCTCTCGCCTGAGGAAATCTACGCAGAAGCCAAAGACAGTATGAACGGCAGTTTGTACGACAAGGCGATTGCCTTGTACGACAAACTCGAAGGACGGGCAGCGGGTACTGTTCTCGCCCAGCAAGCCCAGCTTGACAAAGCCTATGCGCAATACAAAAACGGTGACCGCGCCACCGCCATGGTCACCCTAGACCGATTCATCAAACTCAACCCCGCCAGTCCCGCCATCGACTACGCGCTTTACCTCAAAGGCACGGTCAACTTCAACGACGATCTAGGTTTGCTTTCCAAATGGTTCAAACAAGATTTGGCCGAGCGCGACCAAATGGCGGCGCGTGAATCTTTTGAAGCCTACAAAGAACTGGTGACGCGCTTTCCCAATTCCAGCTACACACCCGACGCCACTTTGCGCATGCGTCACATCGTGAACTTATTGGCGCAATCTGAAATCAAAGTGGCTCGCCATTACTTCAAAAAGGGCGCTTATGTGGCCGCCATCAACCGCGCACAAACCACGCTCAACGACTACCAAAATATTGCAGCGGTTGAAGATGCCTTGATTATTTTGGTCGACTCTTACGACGCCTTGGGATTGACCAAACTCAAAGACGACACCATCCGCGTATTGGAAAACTCTTATCCAAAGAGCCGCTATTTCACCGATAAAGCCCCGCCCCCACCGGCGACGGCTAAGAGTTGGTATAAGTTTTGGTGATGGTTGCTAGGGCTTGTAAAAGTTCTGGCAAAGTTTGAACCCTTTGCATAGGTGGCAAATTGCTTAGTAAACGCCTACCGTAACCGGTACTGACCAAACGGTTGTCGCAAATCACCAAAGCGCCATGATCGCTTTCACGCCGAATCAAACGCCCGGCTCCCTGTTGAAGGGAAACAGCGGCTTCGGGTAAAAAATAGTCATTGAAAGAACTGCGGCCTTGCGCCTCAAGCCGCTGGCCGCGTGCTTCCACCACCGGGTCGTTGGGTGGCGGGAAAGGCAGTTTGTCGATGATGACCGCTTGCAAAGCGTCGCCAGGCACATCAAAACCTTCCCAAAAACTGGCGGTTGCCACCAACACGCAGGCTTGCTTGCCAGGCTCTATGGCTTGGCGAAAGCGCTGCATCAATTGCCGCTTAGGGCTCTCGCCTTGCACCAAAATTTCCATCTCGCCCGATGCACCCAGTTCAGCTTGCAACTGCGCTCCAATGGCGCGTAAAGCACGCGAGGTGGTGGTCAACACCAAGGTACGCCCACCCAATGCCCGCGCAATTTGCACGGCCACTTGCCCCACCGCAGCACTGTGCTGTGGGTCTTTGGGTGAAACCATGTCCCGGGGTACATACAACCAAGCTTGGGTGGCATAGTCAAAAGGACTGTTAACACGCAACACCTGCGCCTGCGTTAGGCCACAAGGCTCGGTAAACCAACTCAAGCGTTCGTCGTCTCCCAAAGTGGCCGAAGTGAATATCCAACTGCGGGGTAAATCCACAGCTTGGCCTTGTGCATCAGGCACAGTCACCACGCTTTGCAGCAAACGACTTTTCATCACCTCAGCGATGTCCAAGGGCGCTTCCATGCAACGGGCTTGCGTACCCACTTCCAACCAACGGACCGACCCCTCAGGGCAACTTTGTGAAAAATGGGCAATCAAGCCTATGACGCCACTGACACGTTCATGCAAACGTTGAAACTCTGGCGCTGTCTCCACCACAAGTTCAAGCGAAGCAAGCAGGGCTTGCGACCGCTCGGTCAATAACAGCATGGCAGAGGCCCAATCTTGCGGGTCTATGCCCTGGGGATAGCCAGACAGCCAACGCAAGCGAGAGTTAGGCGGATGCTTGCCAATCAACAAACGTAAATCGCGCAAAGACTTTTCAAACTCAGCCACCAAGCCTTGCCAATCGGCCAGGCCTTTGGCCATTTGTAAACCACAGGCCAAGATGTCTCGCGCCAAATCCAGCAGCTGTCCCAAACCCAGTTGTTGGCCCAAAAACTGTATGCCGGTTTCATTGAGTTGATGAGCCTCATCAAACACCACCACCCGCACACTCGGGAGCAACTCTGCCATGCCGCCTTCGCGCATAGCCAGATCAGCAAAAAATAAATGGTGATTGATCACCACCACATCGGCCGCCATGGCTTCTTTGCGGGCGGCATTCACATGGCATTCTTTCCAAAAACTGCAGGTTGAACCCAAACAGTTGTCTCGGTTAGAAGTGATCAAGGGAATCAGGGGCGAACGCTCATCTAAAGTGGGCATTTCAGCCAAATCGCCTGTGCGTGTCGCGCTGGCCCATGTTTGCACCTGGGCCAAAGTTTTGATGGAGGCTCTGTCAGGCAAAGTGGCCGCTTGTTGTGCCATGCTTAATCGTTGTTGGCACACATAACTGCCGCGTCCCTTGAGCATGGCCAGACGCAGTGGCAAACCCAAAGCAGCCAGCAAGTCGGGAATATCTCTGGCAAACAATTGGTCTTGCAAAGTTTTGGTGGCTGTGGAGAGCAAAACTCTCTCGCCGCTCAGCAAGGCAGGCACAAGGTAAGCAAAAGTTTTGCCTACCCCCGTGCCCGCTTCCACCACCAAGGAGCCCCCGGTGGTCAAGGTGTCAGCCACAGCCATGGCCATTTGGGTTTGGCCTTCTCTGGGTTTGAAATGGCTGCTGGACCTGGCCAGCGGTCCCAAGAGACCAAAAACCTCTCTGACCGCATCCGACAAAGGGTTTGTCAAGGCAGGCCCATCATGGTTTGTCCACAGGCCGAGCCGGCAAAGGCGCTGCCCCTGGCAAGCCGCGTTGGACGCGATTGCGCTCAACTTGCTCGCGGTGCTCCTGCGCCGATTGCAATTTTTGCAAATACTTTTCTCGCTCAATACGCGCAGCTTCTGATTTTTCTTTGTGAGCCCGTTGGCGCTCGATTAACTCTTTTTCACGTTGGGCGTTTTTCTCTAAATTTTCAGCTTCACGGGCTTGCCTATCAAGACGTTCTTGATTTTTTTCAAGATTACTCTCGAGCTTGTCTAGGTGCTGCTGAGAGCTACGGGCGCGACGCTCGGCACTCTCGGTTTGGCTCTCTAAACTGTTTTTATCTTCTATGCTTTGCAAGGCCGCAGCACTGCGTTTTTTTCGCTCTTGGTCATTCAAGACACGTTCTTGGGCGCGCAAGACATTGGTTTTTTGCAGACGAATCTTGAAGGCTTCGTCTTTGCAATTGTTGACATGGATTTTTTGGTAGCAAGCTCTGAGTGAATTGCTGTACTCGGACTCCATTTGGGATCGCTCAATTTTGATGCGTTCACGCTCGCTGTCAACGTCAATGCCCTGGGTCAAGCTTTCCTGCGCATGCAAAGTGGCGGTGCATGCAAAACACAGGGTCAGAGCTGAAAGAGTGGGTGCTGAATATCTCATGTCAGCGAAGTATCCACCATACGTCGCCCCAGCGTTAAAAAAATGCCTGACTGCATTTCTCTTAACCTAGAAGCTGTGCGAGGAAACTCGTGCGACATGGGCCCGTTGGTGTACAAAGCTTCGGGCTCAACATCGGCCATCATCACCAACTTGACCCGCCGGTCATACAGCACATCTATCAACCATGTGAAACGCCTAGCCTCGGACGCCATGCGTACTTCCATAAGCGGTACGCCGCTTAAAAAAACCGTGTGGAATTGGGTGGCTATTTCCAGAAAATCATTTTGTGATCGAGGTCCACCGCACAAGACCTTGAAATCAAACCACACCACGCCGCCTGCTCGGCGTTTGGCCCATATTTTTCGCGACTCAATCAATAACAAGCCGTCTTGGTCTGGCATCTCGGCCAAGCGGTCAAAGGTTTGGTGCATCAACGCTTGGTTGGCTTCGTTGCAAGGGCTCAGGTAGAGCTGTGTCTGCTCCAGCATACGGCCACGGTAATCGGTGCCGTTGTCCACATTGACCACAGCCATGGTGGAATTAAGCAAATCGATAGCCGGCAACATGCGGTCGCGGTGCAGACCGTCGGGGTACAACTCGCTAGGCTTGAAATTTGAGGTGGTGATAAAGCCTATGCCATTGACCTGCATGGCCACCAACAAGCGGTGCAAAATCATCGCGTCGGTAATGTCGGCGATATGAAATTCGTCAAAACAAATCAACTTGAAACGCTTGGCCATGCGCAGGCCCAGTTCATCCAATGGGTTGACCGTGCCTTGAAGTTCATGGAGCTCTCGGTGTACCTCACGCATGAACTCATGAAAGTGCAAGCGGGTTTTGCGCTCAATGGGAACCGCTTGGTAAAAGCAGTCCATCAAGAAACTTTTACCGCGCCCTACCCCGCCGTAAAGATAAACCCCTTGGGGAATAGCGGGGTGGTTAATCAGTTTTTTGATGGCGTTGGCTCTTTTGAGCTTGTAATGCGCCCAAGCTTGCGCACAAATATCGAGCGCGGCAACCGCTTGCAGTTGCGCAGGGTCACTTTGAAAACCTCGCGTTTTAAGTTCTTGCTGGTAAATCTCTGAAACCGACATTGAGCTAGGCGCTTATTTGGCTGGTCTTTTCATTTGACACGAAGTTGGCTGGGAGCTGATGTAGGCATCCCAAACCGCTTCCGTGCGAAAACCATAGCCCGTATTTTCCGCGTCGTACTTCACGCCCTTGGTGCCTTGCTTGGCCCAAATACCCAAATAAAGCGGGGCCTCCAGTTGGTGATCTGTTTTTCGCATTTTGACTTCCCCTAAGGGACTTTTGTAGCTCAAGCCCTCTAATGCAAATGCAACGGCTTTGGCATCCGTAGACTTGGCATTTTTGATGGCTTGGAAAAGCATATTCATGGTGTTCCAGTGCGCTGCAAAAATAAAGTCCTCGTTGTATTTCTTCTTGTAAGCCACAGAGATTTTTTCAAGCTCTGGCGTATTGGCATTACCCAGCCAATTCCAAATAACCCCCACTTTATTGACACCCCAAGCGCCCATTTGGGTTGGCGTTCCAGGGTTGTTGGCATTGAGAGTGAAAAAATTCACGTTCAAACCAAAATCTTTGGAAGCCTTTAACAAAAGAGTTAAATCGCTGCCCCAGTTGGAAGTGATGACGGTGTCAGCACCCGTGGCCGCAATTTTGGCGACATAGGGCGCGAAGTCACGAATTTGCGCCATGGGAATGAATTCATTCGCCACCAGCTGTACATCGGGTCTTTTGCGTGCAAGATATTCTTTGGCCGATTTAGAAACCTGTTGTCCATGGGTGTAGTCTTGGTTCAGGAGATAAACTTTTTTGATGTCCTTGCGTCCCAGCATATAAGTTGTCAAGGCTTCCATTTGCATCTCGCTTGAGGGGTAAAAGCGGAAATGCCAAAAGCTGCAGCGGTCATTGGTCAGCAAGGGGTCCATGGCTGAGTAGTTCAAATACACCATAGCACGCTCGGGTTCACGCTCGGCCAATTTATTAAGGGCATCTACCAGCGTCAAAGCCACGCCAGAGCCACCTCCTTGCGTAATGAAATGAATGCCGCGGTCCGATGCGGCTTTCAACATATTGATGCTTTCCTGCGGTGAACCCTTGTTATCAAATTCAACCACCTCAAATTTAGGATCAGTGGCTGCTGACTTTTCATTCAATTGCAAAACCACCTCACGCAGCTGTTTCAAGGAGCCCTGCCCGGTTAAAGCGAAGGGGCCGGAAAGGACATCTATGAACCCAATCTTCACTGTCTCAGCAGCTTGAGCGGAAACAAGACCACAGAAAAATATAGCCAAAAGGGACAGGCGAAGCAAGGGTTTGAAATTCATAAGATCCTCTTGGGTAAATATTTAAAATATTTTTAGGCAGAAAAAAGTCCACCGTACTTCAGTCGCAATTCATTCTTCTGGACTTTACCTGTTCCACCCACAGGCAAGCTGTCCACAAAGATCACGTCATCCGGAATCCACCATTTTGCAACCCGTTGCTCTAGAAATGCCAAAAGCGCTTGCTTGTCAGTAAAGTCTGGCTGCTTACGAACAATCAACAACAACGGTCGCTCATCCCACTTAGGGTGCTTGATGCCAATCACCGCTGCCATGGCCACTTGCGGGTGTGCCGCTGCCGCGTTCTCGAGTTCGATGGAGCTGATCCACTCGCCCCCCGACTTGATGACGTCTTTGGTGCGGTCACGTATTTGCATCACTCCATCTGCGCTGATGGTGGCAATGTCCCCCGTGGGGAACCAGCCATCTACCAAGGCTTGGGACTCTGCCTTGTGATAGTTCTGCACAATCCACTGCCCTCGCACCATCAACTCACCTTGCGATTGACCATCTCTGGGCAAAGAATTTCCTTCTTCATCCACGATTTTGAGTTCAATTCCAAACACCGACTTGCCCTGCTTGGCCACCATGTCGTGACGCACAGCATCAGGCAACAACATTTCGTCAGCGCTTAAATTGCTGATGGTGGCAACGGCAGTGGTTTCTGTCATGCCCCAGCCATGGCGAACATCTACCTTGTATACATCGTTGAACTTGGCAATCAAGGCTTTGGGCATGGCAGAGCCGCCCACACCCGTACGGCGCATGGTGGTGAATGCAAGGTGGTTTTTCTCTAAATGCTCAATGAGGCCCATCCAAATGGTGGGCACACCGGCACTTAAAGTCACTTTTTCCGACTCCATCAATTCATAAAGGCTTGCCCCATCTAACTTGGGCCCAGGCAGCACCAACTTGGCACCGGCAATCAAACAAGCGTAAGGCAAACACCATGCATTGATGTGGAACATGGGCACCACCGGCAACACCGTTTCCTGTGAAGAAATGTTCAACACATTGGGCAAGCATGCAGACAAAGCACTCAGCGCGATGGCTCGGTGAGAGTACATGACACCTTTGGGGTTGCCCGTGGTGCCAGAGGTGTAGCAAAGAGCAGCACCGATGTTCTCGTCCAAGTCGGGCCATTCAAACACGGCAGGGAATAGAGCAATGAGGTCTTCATAGTTCTGGATATCAACACCCTCAACCGTGGGTGCATGGGTTTTATCGCTTAAACAAATCCAGTGTTTGACCAAGCTGCACAGAGGCGCGATGGCTTTGATCAACGGGGCAAAGCTGCTGTCAAACAACACCGCTTCGTCTTCTGCATGGTTGATGATGAAAGCGAGTTGATTGGGGTGCAGACGTGGATTGCAGGTATGCATCACCATCCCACCGCCCGACACACCGTAATAAGACTCTAAATGACGGTAATTGTTCCAAGCGATAGAACCCACCACACTGCCTGGTTTAAGGCCAAGACTTTGAAGCGCATTGGCAAGCTGCTTGGCGCGGTTCGCCATATCCCTGAATGTGTAGCTGTGCAAAGAACCGTGCGTTTCTCGGCTGACTACTTGCTGCATGCCAAATTGATTAGCACCATGCTCCAAAATGGCAGAGACCAAAAGTGGTCGCGCCATCATTTTTCCAAGAGACTGCATATATTTTTCCTAGGCAACATTTTTTAAGTATAGACAACGGCCTCAAGGCTTCTTTGCAAAGCGGGCTTAATTAATTATTTGCTACAATTT
>Ga0209550_10000737_pt1 | contig 31355 bp, 28 predicted proteins | sample LauGreSuBDMM15SN_2_FD_187567 | JGI IMG/M metagenome (GOLD analysis project Ga0209550, IMG submission 187567) | Freshwater lake microbial communities from Lake Michigan, USA - Su13.BD.MM15.SN (SPAdes) (version 5) | ecosystem: Environmental > Aquatic > Freshwater > Lake | place: Lake Michigan... | reverse complement strand
TTGCTCGCGGCTAATGGTTTGCCTGGTATTTATCGTTCGCAGCAAGGTGGTCGTGTACGTATGAGCACACACGCCCTGCCCCATGAGGCGATCGGTGTGGCGCAATATGCGTGGTGCACGTCTCCGTTAAGGCGCTATGTAGACTTAGTCAATCAGTGGCAGATCATTGCCGCCATTGAGCACGGCGTCTCGGCGCCCTTGGTCGCGCCGTTCAAACCCAAGGATGCAGACCTGTTTGCCATCATTGGCAGCTTTGAATCTCAGTACACCGCATGGCACGATTTCCAGAATAGTCTGGAGCGCTTTTGGTGCCTGCGCTGGCTGCAACAACAGCAAATCACAGAGTGTGCGGCAACCGTACTCAAGGAGGACCTTGTCCGCCTAGACCACGCACCGCTGGTGATTCGCGTAAGCGGACTACCGCAGTCTGAACGGGGTGAAATGATCACGTTGCAGATTCTCTCGACCGACGAGCTCACCCTCGAGGTCGAGTGCCGACATGTCGCCACACAAACGACATGACAGCGCATACAACGCCCTTGCCCATGACCTCACAGGCCGATTGGTCGGCGGGGCAACGTCGTTTTTTATACTGGGCCGTGATTCTGTCCGCTCTGTTACACGTTGCGCTTCTCGCCTGGAATTTCTCTGGCGAGCGGTATGCACAACCACTACCCTCTGAAATAGAAGTGGTGATGGTCAATGCACAAACAGAGAGCGTACCGGCTGTCGCGCGCTTATTCGCGCAGTCCAATGTAGATGGGGGGGGAGACAGTCCAAAGGGTTACACCTCGAGCCAACTCGCACATGGGGGTCAATCACCCGACAACCTCATGCTCGAGGCGCTTGTAAAAAAACGACTACAGCTCGAAACGCAGCAACAAGAGTTACTCACACTCTTAAAGGCTCAGCAAGCCGCGCAAGAAGGTCGGCCCAATGAGAATTTTTTGAAAGACACCGATCGCAACGGCCCAGACCAAGACGATCAAGAGGCTGTTCTGCGTAACAACCGCATTGCGGTCCTGACGCATCAAATCCAGCAGTACAGCGAACGCCCCCGTAAACACTTCGACGCCCCCTCCGCGCGCCAAATGCAATTTGCACCTTACATTGATCAATGGCGCCTACGGGTTGAGCAGATCGGTACTCAGCACTATCCAAAGGGCGTGGGAGACAAGGTGTATGGCAGTGTGCAGGCCACACTCACCATTCGTGCGGATGGCTCGGTCGCAGATATTCAAATCAATCGTCCCTCTGACAAGGCTTTACTTAACCAAGCAGTACGGCGTATCGCCCAACTCGCGGGGCCCTTCGCTGCTTTCCCCCAAGATATGGCAAGCCAAATCGATCAGCTGGTCTTAACGCGGACTTGGCACTTTGTAAACGGATCAGTCACGACAAAATGACATCAACTCAAACTCCAGCCCACTGTGCCGTCGTCGGCAACCCCATTGAACATAGTCGTTCGCCAGCTATTCACCAGCAATTCGCTGCGCAAATGGGCGTCAAGCTGGTTTATGACCGACTCCTCGCGCCGCGGGATGGCTTCGCGCTCACGGTCCGCAATTTTTTTGAAGCAGGAGGGCTTGGACTCAATGTCACTGTGCCCTTCAAACTTGAGGCCTGGGAGCTCGCTGGCGCAAACTTAAGCCCGCGCGCGACCTTGGCGCAAGCGGTCAACACCCTTTGGCAAGACAAGGGTGCGCTGCATGGCTGTAATACAGATGGCGTCGGCCTGGTTCTTGATCTGCAGCGACTCGGTGCGCTGAACGCAGGCTCACGCGTCCTGTTAATCGGCGCAGGGGGCGCTGCGCGCGGCGTGCTCGGTCCGCTCTTGGATGCGGGTTGCGCAAAGCTCCACTTAGTCAATCGAACCGCTACGCGCGCGCACGAACTGATCGCGCAACACCAAGCGACATCCTCCACCGCGTCGCATAGACTGACCGCAGGGGGCTTGAAGGAAGTGGGCGAGCCCCGCGGCTGGGATCTTGTCATCAACGCAAGTTCCAGCAGCCTTGCAGGAGAGGCCCCTGCGGTGGCTTCTGAGCTGTACGCTAAAAATGCTTGGGCCTATGACATGATGTACGGCGTAACGGCCACTCCCTTTATGTTGCAAGCACAGCGCGATGGTGCGGGAAACACGAGCGATGGGCTAGGTATGCTAGTCGGGCAAGCAGCCGAAAGCTTCTATATCTGGCACGGAATGCGTCCAGATATCGCCCCCGTCCTGACTAGTCTGCGCGCCGCTCTGACTAACGCACGCTAGGCATTACACTAGAACTTATGCAAACTGCACGTCGCTACCTCGCCCGCGAAATCTATCGATCCACCTCAGTAGTGCTGATTGCCTTGCTGGGGCTGTTTACGTTCTTCACGCTGGTCGAAGAACTTGACACTGTCAGCGCACAATTTCCATTGGCGGCCTTGTTCTACTTACAAGGACTATCACTGCCCACGCGGCTCTACGATTTACTGCCGATCGGCTTACTGATTGGCGCCATCCTTGCGCTCTCTGGCTTAGCGCAACGCAATGAGCTCGTGATTCTACGCGTCTCCGGCGTGAGCGGGGTGGGGCTATTGGGCATGCTCTGGACCGTATCTATTCCGATCATCCTGGGCGCGCTTATCTTGTCTGAGTTTTTAACCCCACTCGCTGAAATAAAAAGTAGTGAGGTCAATCTATTGATGCGCGGTCGTGTCGAAGGGGGAAGACTGGCAAGCGGCTACTGGTTTAAAGAACCTACCCCGAACGGCGGGATGCGCGTCGTTAACGTTGGAAAATTGCTCACTTCTGGAAATGTCGAAAATCTGTCGATTTATGAGTTTCCAGACGGGCTCACGCTCTCGGTGATGACGCAAGCGAAATCGGGAAGGTTCGTCAAAGGCAAGCTTGATATGCAGGATGTCGTCGAGACCCATCTCGCTGCAGATATCAAGAGCGTCTTGGCAGACGCCAAGGTCACAGGAAAACCCGCTGCCACAGTCAAACAGTTACCTCAACAAACCATCGACACAACCTTGAGCAGTGAACGCCTCGTTGCGCGTATCCTGACACCCGAAAGGATGTCCCTGGTGGCGCTGAACGACTACATCGACTATCTGAACCGCAATCAATTGCAAGCCGATCGGCAAATCGTAGCGGTCTGGAGGAAAATGGCGTATCCCTTTACGTTGCTAGTGATGCTCACCATTGCTGCGCCGATTAGCTTTATGCAGACGCGCCGTGGTGGTGTTGGCGCGAAGGTTTTTTTAGGCATCTTACTTGGCACGGGCTTTTTTATGATTAATCAACTCGCGCTGAATGTCAGTTTGTTGTTTAACTGGTCACCAGTGGTGACCGCGCTTCTGCCAAATGTTGGTGCCATGGTTCTTGCTCTGACGGCGGTGTTCATGATGGAAAACAGAAACGCACTCGCGCAGCGTAACGGTGGATTTTTCTTTTGGAAAAAATCGGTCCTATGAGCATGGGTAGCATCTGGATGATTGGGGATGTACAAGGCTGTTGCGACAGTCTGAATCACTTGCTTGAGCAACCAAAAATCGCAGACGACCCCAACGCACGCTTTTGGTTCGCGGGCGATTTGGTTAACCGCGGTCCTCGCTCGCTCGCAACACTCAGACGGATTATGGCGATGGGTGACCGCGCCTTATCCGTGCTGGGCAATCACGATCTGCATCTGCTTGCGATGGCGGCGGGCGCCAGACGGCCGAGCAAGCGCGACACCTTAACCGAAGTACTCGAGGCCCACGATGCTCCCGAGATTCTGAACTGGTTGCGTCACTGCCCACTGGCTCACTTTGAATACGGACACCTCCTCGTTCATGCTGGCGTGCTCCCCGAGTGGTCGGCAGAAAAGACCGTGGCTCTCGCTGATGAGGTGCACGCGCAGTTGCGCAGTGACGCGTGGCAGCAGTCTCTTCTCACGATGTACGGTAATGAACCAGACTACTGGGATGATGCGTTTCGTGGGCCGGAGCGTATGCGTGCCATTATTAATACCTTGACGCGAATCCGTCTTTGCAACAAAGAGGGTCGGATGATGCTCTCTGTTAAGACCGGTCCCGAAGTCGTGCAACCAGGACTAACACCCTGGTTCAATATGCCTAAGCGCATGACACGCGACGTCACGGTGGTCTTTGGGCATTGGTCAACCTTGGGCTTAACACTTAAGCCAGACCTGATCTCGCTAGACACGGGCTGTGTCTGGGGGGGACAACTGAGTGCAGTGAGATTGCAAGACCAATTCGTCGTGCAAATTGCTTGCGATCAGAGCATTGATCCCTTAGCTGACTAAGCGCCAAACCAGTCGATCAAAATTGGGTCGACGCGCGCGGCGTCCTCATAGTTCACCCAATGTCCGACATCAGGTAGGATCACGCCCCGACGATTCGCATGCCCCTCAATCATATGCGTCATCAGATACTCAGGGGTGCAAGTGACGTCATGCTCCCCCCACACGATTAAGGTCGGCCCGGTATACACATCGAGCGCAGGCCCAAGTAATCCCCGACCAGAAATCCCCCGGCTACGGAACACTGTGTGGATACAAGAATAAGTGTGAATCCCCATCGCGAAAGAATCCAGCTGTTCATCAGCATAAATCATATGCGCCCACAAATTGAAACGCATTGCCTCAAGCAATTCTTCGTCTGTTAACGCACGCTTCCAATTCACAAGCTTGCCACGCTCGCGCCTTGGTCCACCATGCCCGCCCGGTCCTAACAATGCTAGGCGCTTAACCGCCAAACCCTCGGCAGCCACACTGGCGGACACGAGTCCTCCGAAAGAAAAGCCTGCAAGATTAAAGGGAGTCGTGGGCCCTAACAGCGTTCGTATTGAGGCCGCAGTGACTTGAACCATGCTCTCAAAATCGTCAAAGTCAGGTGCGCTCGAGTCCCCATAGCCAGCCAGATCGGCGATATAGAGCGTGAAGTGTTTCGACAACGCATCGATATTGCGCGCCCAATGCAACCAACTGCCATGGCCGCCATGGATGAGCAGCAACGGCTCGCCTTGACCAAACTGACGCCACATCACTTGCTGCCCTTGTACATCGACCAAATGACGCTGGCATTTTTTTTCGTATTCAGCCATCCAATCGAGGGTGAGCTGATTGACCGGAGTTGTCATCACGGGAAATCCTCAAACATTGCAATGCTATTTAAAGTTTGTAAATAGTATCGCAAGGACAACCGCTCAACAGCTGTGAAATTGTGTAAATTGGCGGTTATGCCTAACTTCCTTTTAACAAAGGCCAGCCATGATTATCGATTGTCACGGTCATTTCACGACCGCCCCCGCTCAGGTCGCCAAATTTCGTACTGAGCAGATTGCCGCATTCCAACGCACTGGCATCGCGCCACCCGCAGCGCCACCCGCAGTGACCGACGACGAGATCCGTGTCGGTATCGATCAAAATCAGTTACGCATCATGCGCGAGCGCGGGATTGACATGACAATCTTCTCGCCCAAAGCGGTCGCAATGGACCACCACATGGGCAATGAGGACACCAACGTTGCTTGGGCCCGCTTTAATAACGAGCTGATTCACCGCGTGTGTAAGCTCTATCCCGATCACTTTGTTGGCGTATGCCAATTGCCGCAGGCCAGCGGTGTGGCGCCTGGCGCACGAGTCATCGCAGAGCTCGAGCGTTGCGTCAATGAATTTGGCTTCATTGGTGCCAACCTCAATCCGGATCCGACCGGCGGTCGCTGGAGCGATCCACCATTATGGGATAAAAAATGGTGGTATCCGCTTTACGAAAAAATGGTGGAGCTTGATGTCCCTGCGATGATTCACGTCAGCGGCTCATGTAACCCGCACTTCAACGCTGTCGCCACGCATTACATCAATGGTGACACGACTGCTTTTGTACAGTTCATGACCTCCGACATTTTTAAAGATTTCCCAACACTGAAATTCATCATTCCACACGGCGGCGGCGCAGCGCCCTACCATTGGGGACGATACCGTGGGATCGCGCAAGACATGGGCTTGCCGCCACTTGAAGAGAAAGTACTCAACAATGTATTTTTTGACACTTGCGTCTATCACCAGCCAGGTATCGATCTGTTGTTGCGCGTGCTACCCACTAAAAACATTTTGTTCGCGTCAGAGACTGTCGGAGCCGTACAAGGCATCGATCCTTTGACCAACTTCTACTACGACGACACGAAGCGCTACATTGATGCGTCCCCGTCTGCCGACATACAGCAGAAGCAACAAATGTTTGCGCGTAACGCTTTGGGTGTTTATCCTCGTCTACGGGCACACCCTCGCTGCCAAAACTGTTGACCGATAGGCTCCGACCCCTAGCTGCGCCTAGCTAATGCCTCATGGATCGCTAGGCGTGCCAGGCGCCCTAATTCGGCACGAGGCGGTGGCTCACCGTCCTCGGGCACCCAAATGGGTGGAAGGAATTCAACCTCAACCATGAGCCCTGTTGCGCCCAGAACCCGTCTTAAATTTTGCAAGAGCGTTTCTTCACCAACAAAAGCTGCAAAATCGCTGCGTTGCCCTTGATAATAAAAAATCAACGCGACGGGCTGAATAGGCACGGCAGCCTTGCGTGCCGGTTCGAATAAGTTGGCATAGAACGGTAACAAATCGAATCCCGGGGAAGTTGTTCCTTCGGGGAATAGGCCGACGCTCTGGCCACGGGAAAATCGGCTTTGCATCGCACTGCCAATTTTATGCACGGCATGGCGCGAGGCGCGTTCAATGAAAATCGTATCGGCGCCCGCTACAAGCCAACCTAGGATCGGCCAACGACGAATCTCACTTTTAGCAATAAATATTGTTGGTCGCGTCGCATTCAAGAGATAAATATCTAGCCACGAGACGTGATTGGATACGAGCAAGACCGCACCCTCAGCGATCGGGGTACCCCCGCCCACTATTTGAATTCCACTCAGACGCAACAGCACGCGAGACCACTGCCACTTTAACCAATCTCGTCCTCGCGCCCCGAGGAAAGGTTGAATGAGGATCAGCGCACAAAAGGCGACAAGTACCCAAAAAATGAGAGCGGAGAAACGACAAAAAAATCTCAGGAAACTCAACCTACCAACTCCCAAGCGACCTGCCCGCGCACGATTGTTGCCTGCACGCGCCCTGGCAAGTCCATGTCCAAGAAGGGCGTGTGCTTGCTTTGACTCAACAGGCTCTGACGGCTCACTTTCCAAAAGGCGTTAGGGTCAACGATACACAAATCGGCGGGAGCACCCACGCCAAGCTGCCCAGCCGAGGACACAGCGGGTGAGCATGCGCCTAAGACACGACCCGGACCGCTCGTCACACGTGCCAACGCATCAATAAGAGGCACCTTCGCCTCTTGTGCCCACTTCAGTGTCAGGGACAAAAGAAGCTCAAGGCCGGTCGAACCGGGCTCCGCTTCTGCAAAAGGTAGCATCTTGCCTTCGTCGTCAACCGGCGTGTGATCCGAACAGACGACATCAATCGTGCCATCGGCGAGCCCGGCACGAATTGCATCCCGATCACGCTGCCCGCGCAAGGGCGGATCGAGCCGGAAGTTGCTGTCGTAATAACCAATATCGACATCGGTCAGATGTACGTGATTCGCTGACACGTCGCAGGTAATGGCCAGACCTTCACGTTTGGCGGCACGCACAAGATCAATTCCTGCCGCCGAAGACAAGCGGCAGAGATGTAGACGAACACCCGTCGTCCGCTGTAAATCAAACAAGGTGTTGAGTGCAATCGTTTCGGCTTGTTGTGGAATACCTGATAACCCGAGGCGCGACGCATAGGCCCCACTCGCCGCAACGCCCCCCTTAGATAGCCAGGGATCTTGCGCACGCAGCCACAACATAAAATCAAACGTACGCGCATACTGCATCGCGCGAAGCAATACTGTGGTGTCGAGCACAGGCGCATCTGCTTGCGAAAACGCGATACACCCTGCGTCAGTGAGCTCGGCCATCTCTGTCAGGGTCTCTCCCTTGAGGCCCACTGTCATCGCCCCGAGCGGATACAAATTCACCTGCGCGAGCTGTCTCGCGCGGTGTTTGAGCATTTCAACTAAGCCTGGCTCATCCAGCGTTGGGTCTGTGTCCGGCGGTAAGACGAGGCTTGTAATGCCACCAGCCAGTGCTGCCCGCATTTCACTCTCGAGGGTGCCACGATACTCAAAGCCAGGCTCGCGCAAGCGCGCAGCTAAATCCACAAGCCCAGGGACGACCAACTTTCCTGCGGCATCGATCACACGATCTGCTTTAAAGCCAGCAGGTGTCTGACCAAACGCTAGAACTTTGCCATCCGCAATAAACACATCGGTCTGTTGGTCTACTTTATTGGCCGGATCAATGACACGACCATTTTTTATTTGAAGCTTCATGCTGATGCCCCCGCGACGATACTCATAACAGCCATACGCACCGCAATCCCAAAGGTCACTTGATTTAAGATCACTGAGTGTGGACCATCGGCGACTGCAGAATCAATTTCTACGCCACGATTCATGGGGCCCGGATGCATCACAATACAGTCAGCTTTAGCCAGCGCGAGTTTTTCTTGGGTCAGCCCATAGTGCTTGAAATATTCATGCGATGAGGGAAGTAAAGCAGCCCCCATCCGTTCATTTTGTAGTCGCAACATAATGATGACATCTGCACCCTTGATGCCTTCGTTCATATCGGTGAACACGCGAACACCCATCTGATCCAGCCCCGAGGGCAACAAGGTCAAGGGCCCCACCGCACGCACTTCCGCCACACCGAGGGTTGTGAGCGCATGAATGTTCGAACGTGCGACACGCGAGTGCAGAACATCACCCACCACCGCAACTGTTAAATTAGAAAAATCTTTTTTGAAATGTCTGATCGTGTACATATCAAGCAGACCTTGAGTCGGATGTGCATGACGCCCGTCGCCTGCATTGATCACATGCACATGGGGCGCAACATGTTGCGCGATCAAATATGGCGCTCCGCTTGCTTGGTGGCGCACCACAAACAAATCGGCCTGCATGGCCGACAAGTTTGCAATCGTATCGAGAAGGGTTTCACCCTTCGCTGCAGATGAAACGTTGATATTTAAATTGAACACATCCGCCGACAGTCTTTTTGCCGCGATCTCAAACGTAGTCAGCGTACGCGTTGAGTTTTCAAAAAAAAGATTGAATACACTCTTGCCACGTAGCAGTGGTACTTTTTTAACATCACGCTCCGCAAGCGGCACAAAGGTCTGCGCGGTATCCAGGATATGTGTCAGGATGTCGCGAGACAAACCTTCGGTCGTTATGAGATGCGTCAGCTCACCATGTCGATTGAGTTGAGGATTGCGCATCAATGCTCCTTGGATTCAATAGTGAGGACAAACGCACCCGCCTGCGTTTGCGACAGCACAAAACTGGCAACAGGCGCCGGGTCTATAAATCCACCGACCGCAACCGCCGCAATCGGCAATTCGCGTCCACCTCGGTCGATCAGCACGGCTAAGCGTATCGAGGCCGGTCGGCCATAATCAAACAGCTCATTCATGGCGGCTCGAATCGTCCTACCCGTATAGAGCACGTCATCGACAAGAACCAAATGCTTACCTGCAACAGAAAAAGATATCTCTGAAGGCATCACCTGCGAATGCAGGCCGATCTTTTCGAAATCATCACGATAAAAACTGATATCCAGCGTCCCCATCGGCTGAGCAAGCCCAAGATCTTTGTGAAGGCGTTGCGCAAGCCACGCACCACCAGAATGAATACCAATCAAGTGCATGAGCTCAGGAGGTAGATGTTCGATTGCATGACGCACGGCGGCCAAGAGATTGCCGTAGAGCGTTTCAGCGTCTGGCAAGGTGGCAGCAGTGTATGCGGGTGTTTTAGTGGCCATTGGTCGAGCCTCAAGTCAGCGCATCAAAGTAGCGTTGGAGAATAATAGCCGCTGCGACGGCGTCATCAGGGGCATTGCCGGTAATTTTCTGCGCCTCCATGCTCGAGCCTCGCTCATCGACGAGCGCAACAGGTAACTTGAAACGGCCCTCTAACTGGTGCGCAAAGCGTCTGCAGCGTGCGGTCGCCTCTTGATCAGAGCCATCCGTATTCAGTGCCAGCCCGACCACCAGGCGTTCTGGCTGCCAAAGCTTTAGCAAGGCCTCGATCCGGGCAAAGCGAGCATCGCGCGTATCGGTCTCGATGATTTCGAGCGGCCTAGCCTGCCTGAGCAAAGAATTTCCGAGAGCCACGCCTAATTTCTTGACGCCGTAATCAAAGGCGAGAAGCGTTTCCTCAGGCATGCCCCGCCACACCAGACAACATGACAGGATCAATGCCAAGAAGTTTAAGTGCGGCCGCATAGCGGTCCTCAGGGGGCGTCGCAAAAATGACCTCCGCGCTTGCCGGAACGGTGAGCCAGACGTTTTGCGCGATTTCGCTTTCAAGCTGCCCTGCGCCCCAGCCCGAATATCCCAGCGTGACAAGCAATCTTTCGGGCCCACTGCCCTGCGCAACGGCCTGAAGCACGTCGCGAGAAGTCGTCAAGGCGAGCTGGCCGAGTTGAATACTCGAACTAAAACTCCCCGCGGGGGAGTGCAACACAAAGCCTCGATCCGTATGCACCGGCCCACCAAAATACACTGCTGCATTCTGGGGTAGTGCGATTTCAAGTTTTAGATCGATTTTTTCGAGCAAGCCGGCAACACTTAGGTCGGTTGGACGGTTGATCACTAAACCGAGGGCACCTTTTGGACTGTGCTCGCAAAGATAAATCACCGTACCAGCAAACTCGCCGTCAACCATGCCTGGCATGGCCATCAGAAACTGATTGGACAGATCAATTGGCTCTGCGGCCGGCTTAGGGTGTTGCGTCATAGACCTGGCTTAGATCTCCATGAGTTCAAAGTCTTCTTTACGTGCACCGCATTCTGGACATACCCAGTTTGGTGGCACGTCTTCCCAGCGGGTGCCCGGGGCAATTCCCTCTTCGGGGACGCCGGTCTCTTCATCGTAAATCCAACCACAAATCAAACACATCCAAGTACGCATTTTTCTCTCTTCGACTGAGGATTAACCGCTCCGCGAGGGATTTTAGGCGGATAAAACGGCTCATCTCTTACAATGGGGTCAATCTTACAGAAACCAACAGCGCTTTGCCTGCCGATCGCTTGTCTTTTTGACATGAATTTACCTATTTCAACCCCAATTACGCTCATTTTTGGCCCGTTCGATCCTACGGGCTCAGACGGTTTACCGGCCGACGCCGTGACGTGCGCCGCACTGGGCGGGCATGCCCTCGCGACACTGACCGCCATCACTATTCAAGACACAGCGGAAAGCGAGTCGGTTTTCCCCTGTCCGGCCGAACAAATTGACGATCAGGCCCGTTGTCTGCTCGAAGATATTTCCGTCGGGGCGATCAAAGTGGGGGCGTTGAACTCCGCCGAGGCGGTGAGCGCGGTGGCACAAATCGCCGCTGATTACAGCGAAGTCCCGTTAGTGCTTCACCTGGGGGCGCCAGAAATCACCACCGAACAGCCCGAAGAGGAAGAAGAAGATGAGGTCGAAGACCTTGTCGGATCGGTGCTTGAACTACTCGTGCCGCAAGCACATGTGGTGGTGATTGAAGCGCGCCGACTGGCCCAATGGATCACGGACGACGTTTTGGAAGCGTCGGGGCTGACAGCGGGTCCACAAGCGCTGCAGGCCATTGGTGCTGACTGGGTCTTGGTGACGGGAAGCCCGCAGCGCCCCGGCCACCTCGTCAACATATTGCTTGGTCCTGACAATGAAACGGTCACCTGGCCATGGGTTGCACCCCCAGAGCGGCTACGTGACTCTGGTGGTCTGGTTGCGGCCGCGCTTGCAACCATGCTGGCTCAAGGCCTCGGCGTTGCCGAGGCAGCCAAGCAGGCCTGTGCGCACGCGGAGCAAGCGCTCAGCCAATCTTTTCAACCAGGCATGGGGCGACGTATTGCGCGGCGTCACCCTCGCGCCATCTGACCCTTCGGGCTCCCATTTTGCTCTTATGATGAACGACCTCAGATTCCCGCGTGGCCTCTACGGCGTCACCCCAGAATGGGCCGATGCAGACAAACTCGACCACGCTGTGCGCGCAGCCGCTCGGGGCGGCATGACCGCCTTGCAATTACGTATCAAGACCGCAACGCCGGCTTGGCGTAAAGCACTCGCCCTCCAGTTACGAGACACTTGCCGCGAGGTCGGTGTCGTGCTCATGATCAACGATGACTGGCGCCTTGCGCTAGAAATCGGAGCCGATGGCGTGCATGTCGGACGTGAAGACGACGCCCCTGAGCTCGTTCGGCGTGCAATCGGACCGGACCTATTGCTCGGTGTGTCTTGCTATGCTGACCCTGCTCTGGCCACCAAACATTTAGCCCATCACGTTGACTATATCGCCTTCGGCGCTATGTTCGCATCACAAACCAAACCACTTGCGCCACCCGCTCCCCTGTCTGTGCTGGAAACCGGTCGCACACTCTGTCAATCGATCGGCACGCCACGACCGGCTGTCGTCGCCATTGGCGGTATTCGCATCGCCCAAGCAGCATCGGTTATCCAGGCAGGCGCAGACTCTCTCGCAGTCGTTGGTGGGCTCTTTGCGACACCAGACATTGAAGAAACTGCTCGCGCATTTAGCGCGAAGTTTCACAACGCTCAAACAAAAACCTGATACTTTCTCCTGATCAACCGGAGCATTTCCTATGCCAACTAACGCTGAACTCTTTGCGCGCGCCAGTCGCAGTATCCCTGGTGGGGTTAACTCCCCTGTCCGGGCTTTTCGCTCCGTAGGTGGCACACCGCGCTTTGTGACCCGCGCCCTAGGACCTTATTTTTGGGATGCGGAAGACAAACGCTACATCGACTACATCGGCTCGTGGGGTCCAGCTATTTTGGGACACGCACATCCGGAAGTCGTACGCGCGGTGCAAGAGGCCGCGGTCCATGGTCTGTCTTACGGCGCCCCAACCGAAGCAGAAATTGAAATCGCCGAAATACTCATTGCGCGCATGCCGTCTATCGAGCAAGTGCGTTTGGTCAGCTCAGGCACAGAGGCCACCATGACGGCTATACGCTTGGCTCGTGGCGCAACGGGTCGCAACAAGATCATTAAATTCGAGGGCTGTTATCACGGCCACGCCGACAGCTTGCTGGTTAAAGCAGGCTCGGGCCTGCTTACCTTTGGCAACCCGACTTCAGCGGGCGTCCCGCCAGAATTCGTTGCATACACCATTGTCTTGGACTACAACGATATCGCCGGGGTCAAAGCAGCTTTCACGCAACACGGTAAAGACATCGCTTGCATCATCGTTGAACCCATCGTCGGCAACATGAATCTGATCAAGCCCATCGCTGGCTTCCTTGAAACGCTACGCAGCGAATGTACGGCGCACGGTGCACTGTTGATATTCGACGAAGTCATGACGGGCTTTCGTGTCGGACCGCAAGGCGTGCAAGGACTCACAGGAATCAAACCAGATATCACAACCCTAGCAAAAGTCATTGGTGGCGGCATGCCCATCGGCGCGTTCGGTGCAAGCGCCAAAATCATGAGTAACATCGCCCCTCTGGGCGGCGTCTATCAAGCAGGCACGCTCTCAGGCAATCCGGTTGCAGTGGCTGCCGGCATCACCACACTCAAGCTCTTGGCCAAGCCAGGCTTTTATGAAGACCTCGGCAAGCGCACCCGTGCGCTGTGCGACGGACTTGTCGAGCGCGCCCGCGCGCACAAGATTGCCTTCAGTGCAGACTGTGTCGGCGGTATGTTTGGCGTGTACTTCTCAGACAAGATTCCGACCAGCCTCGCCGAGGTATCAGCGAGCAACATCGAGATGTTCAAGGTGTTTTTTCACGCGATGCTTGATGAGGGGGTGTACTTCGCCCCATCGGCCTACGAGGCAGGTTTTGTCTCAAGCACACATGACGACAGCGTGATCGCGGCCACCATTGCCGCGGCTGACAAAGTGTTTGCGAAGTTAAACACCTAGGTAGCGCGTCCAAAGAGAACGATCGGCGTCCAGGGCGGCCGAGCTGCCCTGCCAAACGATGCGTCCACGCTCAAGAATGATATGGCGGTCGGCAAGCTTAATCAGACGTTCGACATATTTATCAATGACCAAAATGGTTTGGCCCGCCTCACGTAAGCGCGCCAGACATTGCCATATCTCTTCACGGACTAAAGGCGCCAACCCTTCGGTGGCTTCGTCCAAAATCAACAGTCGCGGATTGGTGACTAAGGCACGCCCAATTGCCAACATTTGTTGCTCGCCGCCCGACAATTGATTTCCCATGTTGCTCTGCCGCTCGCGCAAACGTGGAAACATCTCAAAAACGCGCTCAAGATCCCAGTGTTGATTCGCAACGGCATTACGCCGCGCGGCGAAGGCGGTGAGATGCTCTCGCACTGAAAGGTTGGGAAAGCACTGTCGCCCCTCGGGCACGATCGCCAAACCGAGTCGTGCAATACGGTCTGGCGTCCATCCCGAAATATCCTCGTCTCCAAAGCTCAGGCGCCCAGCTTGCAAGGGTAGTTGGCCAAAAATTGTGCGTACGAGCGTGGACTTACCCATGCCGTTTCGCCCCAGTAAGGCCACTACCTCTCCTGCAGTAATTTCAAGCGACACATCGAACAGCACCTGACTCAGACCATAACCACTTTGGATATTCTGCGCCCGCAACATCACGTCGACTCCTCGCCAAGGTAGGCTTGTCGCACCGCTGTATTCGCACGGATCTCCTCAGGCGTACCAGTCGCAATCACGCGCCCGTATACCAAGACCGAAATACGATCTGCGAGGCGAAACACCGCTTGCATATCGTGCTCAACAAGAAGTATCGTCACGCGACCGCGTAGCGAAGCGATCAATTCGGTCAATCGAATCGTTTCGTCGGGACCCATCCCGGCCATGGGCTCATCGAGCAACAGCACACTGGGCTGTCCCGCAAGCGCTAACGCAAATTCCAATTTGCGCTGCTCGCCGTGCGGCAACACACCCGCGGGCTGCGACCAGAGTCCTTGATCGATTGCGCACTGACCTGCCAACTCAATGGCGGCCTCGTGCAGTGCACGATCAGCATTGCGTGGCCGCCAAAACTCAAAACTGCTGCCGGCATGCGCTTGCACAGCAAGCATCAAATTATCAAAGACCGAGAGTTGCTTAAAAATATTTGTAATTTGATAAGACCTAGACAGTCCCGCACTCACGCGAGCGTGCGGTGAAAGGCGGGTCAACTCACGATCTCCCATCAGCAGTTTTCCTGCGTCCGGTGCAATCGTGCCGGAAAGCAAATGAATCAGTGTCGACTTCCCTGCCCCGTTTGGTCCGATGAGCGCGTGTATTTCACCCGGCAGTAACGAAAGTGAAACCTGATCACAAGCGACCAACGCACCGTATCGCTTGGTCAGGTGATGGGCCTGCAAAGCAACAGTCATGCCGGACCGCCTTGTTTGGAAAAGCGTGCAGCAAAACTGGTCCACGTCCCCGCGAGCCCACGCGGTGCAAACAATACGATCGCTAACAGCAACAAGCCTAACGGCATATGCCAGTAATCAGTATACAGACGCAAGACCTCTTCTAGCCAAAGCATCACCACAGCGCCAATCACTCCGCCATAACGCAGTCCGACTCCACCCACGATCACCATAATGATTAAGCTCGCTGAGGCTGTCCAATGCATCAAACTTGGAGACACAAACAAATTGTGATTGGCGAGAAGCGCGCCGGCCAGACCGGCCACGGCACCGGCAAGAACAAACGCCAATAATTTTATTTTGAATACGGGGTACCCCAAGGCCTCCATACGCGCCTCGTTCTCACGGATACCTTGTAGCGCCTGACCAAAACGCGCGTGAATCACGCGATTCATTAGCCAAAGGCATCCCACCACAACTGCCAGCACGACATAGTATGACGTCGTACTGTCTGCGAGATTCAGTCCTGGTAACTGCAGGGGTGCCGACAAGTTGATGCCATCTTCTCCGCCGTACTGGCGTAGCGAGATAAACAAATAGAACACCATCTGCGCAAATGCGAGGGTGATCATAATGAAGTAGACCCCGCGCGTACGCAACGACACAACGCCCACGATCAAGGCTAATGCCGCAGAGACCAGCATGGCGATCGGCCAACCCAACCATGCCTGTTGCAACCCCTGTGTCGAAAGAATTGCAGCAACATACGCGCCCGCACCAAAGAAGGCTGCATGTCCAAGCGCCACCATTCCACCATACCCAAGAATAAAGTTCAGACTGGTCGCCGCCAGTGCGAAAATCAGCACGCGTCGAACAAAGGAAACATAAAAATCAAGATTCAGCGCAGGTGCGACGAGCGGAAATACAATCAAACACACAAGGCATAGCCAGGGCAGGCGCGCGCAAAGCGATTGCATACTCACCCGCGCGCCGGAAATAAGCCGGCAGGTCTAAACACCAGTACAACCGCCATCAAAATATAGATTGAAAGGGCCGCCAAGGTGGGGCCGACGCTCGAGGCCACCGCTGGTGAAAAAAATATTTTCAATAACGTCGGCAAAAAAGCGCGTCCCGCCGTGTCTACAAAGCCCACTAGCAGCGCACCGACAAAGGCACCACGAATCGAACCGATGCCGCCGATCACGATACACACCAGCACCAGAATCAGAATTTGCTCACCCATGCCTGCCTGAATAGCGGTGACCGGACCAAGCATGGCGCCCGCCAAGGCTGCGAGCATCGCACCCAAGACAAATACACCCAAAAACAATAGAGGCACACGTACACCCATCAGAGTGGCCATTTGCCTATTTGATGCGCCGGCTCGCACTAAGACTCCTGCCCGGGTGCGCGTCACAAACAGATATAAACCAAGCGCCGCAGCGAGACCGACAGCAATGATCAACAGGCGATAGGCTGGGTACAACATATTGGGCAGAATATGCACAGGACCTGAAAGTGCCGCGGGCATACTCATCATGACGGGGGCTGGACCCCAAATCATTTTCACTACATCATTCGCAATAAGAATAATCGCGAACGTACCCAGCACTTGCGCCAAATGATCGCGGACGACCAGCCGTCGCACTAATACAAGCTCGATAATCAAACCGACGAGGCCAGTGACCACCGCGGACACCACAACCGCTAACAAAAAAGATTGTGTGGCCTGCATGGTCTGGGCGGCAACATACGCCCCCGCCATGTACAGCGAACCGTGCGCCACATTTAGGATGTCCAGAATCCCGAACACGAGCGTCAGACCCGCGGCAATCAAAAACAACATTAACCCAAACTGCAATCCATTTAGCAGCTGCTCGGCGATCAGCGTTGCGCTCATATTAGGACTGCAGTCGGGTCACGTTTGCTTATTTCTTACAATCGCCAACGTAGACGTCCTGGTAGGAATCAAACACTTTACCCACCAGTTTATTCGTGATGCTGCCATCCGCAGCTTTTTCAATAACGCGCACATAGTAGGGCTGGATCGGGAAGTTGTTCACGCCATACTTAAAGGGACCGCGTACCGAGGAGAAGTCAGCCTTTTTGAGCGCAGCGAGCACCGCACCGCGATCAGCCACTTTTCCGCCGACGGCCTTAACCGCAGCATCAATCGCCATCATTGTGTCGTAGGCTTGGGCAGCATAAACGGAGGGCTGACGATTGTTGTATTCCTTACGGAAAGCAGCAACAAACGCTTTATTTCGCGCATTATCCAAATCGTGAGCCCATTGTGCGGTGTTAAACATGCCGATCATTGGCTCACCCACAGCGCGAATCACATCCTCGTCTGCCGAGAATCCAGGCCCCACGATTTTGATGCTTTGATTTAGGCCAGCTGAGACAAACTGCTTAATAAAGTTGATGCCCATGCCACCGGGCAAGAAAATGTAAATCGCGTCGGGCTTCGCATCACGAATCTGTGCAAGCTCTGCGGCATAATCGATTTGCCCGAGTTTGGTGTAAACCTCCTGACTCACAGCCGTCTTGTACCCCCGCTTGAAGCCGTTCAACGCATCCTTGCCAGCTGGATAATCAGGGGCCATGACGACCATTTTCTTAAAGCCACGGTCTGCAGCGACCTTGCCAGCAGCTTCGTGAAACGCATCGTTCTGATAGGACACGCCGAAAAAATAGTCATTACACTGGGCGCCCGCGAACTGGCTGGGACCTGGGTTGTTCGACAGATAGGGGACTTTGGCGGCGAAGAGCGCTGGGCCTACGGCAAGCGCTACGTTCGAACCAATTGGTCCGGTAAAAAAATCGATTTTGTCGCGTTGTATGTAACGACTCACTAATTGGCGGGCTTGGTCGGGGTTACCGCCCATGTCTGCCTGGATAAACTCGGCCGGCTGCCCGCCAAGTTTACCGCCCAACTGTTTGATCGCTAAGTTGAAGCCGTCGCGCGCCTCAGCGCCCAAGGCGGCAAACGGGCCCGAGAGGTCGTTTGCAATTCCAACCTTGATGGGGGTCTGAGCCATAACCAGGCACGGTAACAACGCGGCGGCTGCGAACAGTTTTTGAATCAGGCGCATCTCTGGGTCTCCTTGATTTTTTGGCCCGTGAAACAGGCCTTGGACGAGCAAAATTTGTCACAACAAATAATAGCAGGAGAGCGGCTCTTTGCCATCCTAAGGCAAAGAGCCCATGCTAACGACCGACAGGCATATCCAGTCCCAAAACAGGTCATAATTGCGTTTTGTTAACTCTATTCTGTGACCCACCATGGCCGTTAACCTGCATATCCCAAAAGATGACGCTGTCTACCCCGTCCCCGGTGTCGAAATCGGTGTGACCGAAGCCGGCATCCGTAAAGCGGACCGACGTGACTTAACTGTCTTTAAATTAAGCCCTGGCTCAACGGTCGCCGGTGTGTTCACTCGCAATAGGTTTTGCGCAGCACCGGTACTCGTCTGCCAAGAGCACTTGGCCGCCGGCGCATCGATTCAAGCCTTGGTCATTAATACGGGCAATGCAAACGCCGGCACGGGCGAGCCAGGCATAAAGGCCGCCAATGAAACCTGTAATGCGTTGGCCAAACTAATGGGCTTAACAAGCAAGCAAATCCTGCCTTTCTCGACGGGCGTGATTCTTGAACCCCTCCCTGTTGACCGCATCAAAGCTGGATTGCCAGCCGCGTTAAAGAACCTGAGCGCTAATAATTGGGTGTCCGCTGCGCATGGCATCATGACGACCGACACCTTACCTAAGATTCATTCGCGACGAGTCAACTTGGGCGGCAAAACAATTACCCTCACCGGCATCAGCAAAGGGGCCGGCATGATCCGTCCGAATATGGCGACCATGCTGAGCTATCTCGCTACCGACGCTGGTATTGCGCAACCCTTGCTGACCCAACTCGCACGTGAAATCGCTGATGTTTCATTTAATCGCATCACCATTGACGGTGATACTTCAACCAATGATTCCTTCATCGTCATTGCCACTGGCAAAAGTGGCCTGATGATCGACAACACGACGCATCCGGAATATGCATCACTCAAGGCGGCACTTGCCGCGGCAGCGACCGATCTTGCACAGAAAATTGTACGAGACGGCGAAGGCGCGACCAAGTTCATGACCATCCAGGTTGAAGAGGCCAAAACATCGGCCGAGGCTCTGCAAGTGGCCTACGCTGTCGCGCACTCCCCTCTGGTCAAGACTGCTTTTTTTGCGAGCGATCCGAACCTAGGCCGCATCTTGGCTGCCATCGGCTACGCTGGGATCACTGACCTCGACGTCAGTGGCGTCAAGCTCTGGCTTGGCGATGTCTTGGTCGCCACACAAGGCGGTCGCAACCCCGCCTATCAAGAAACCGATGGCCAGCGCATCATGAAAGAAGCCGAGATTCTGGTGCGCATCGCGCTTGGTCGCGGCAAGACTACCGAAACCGTGTACACCTGCGACTTCTCGCACGAGTACGTCAGCATCAACGCCGATTACCGCTCCTGATTCAGAATGAAACCTAATACCGACAACAACCTCCCCATGGCCGATCTTCTGGCGCGCGCCACGCGCGTCTTGGCTCAGCTTGAAGCTTGGCTACCTCCGGCTCCGCCCCCCATCAATTGGGAAGCTCGCGCCTATCGTTGGCGCAAACGCGGGGCCTCCCATGGTTGGCTTGATGCGATCGCCAATGTTTCGTTGATTAACCCCGAAGATTTGCAACACATCGAACGCCAGAAGGACATTATCGACCGCAACACGCGCCATTTTGTAGAGGGCAAGCCGGCCAACAATGTACTGATGACCGGTGCGCGCGGCACGGGCAAAAGCTCGCTCGTTAAAGCCATGCTGGTCAGTTACAGTGGTCGTGGCTTGCGGCTGATTGAAGTCGACAAAGCAGATCTCGGCGATCTCGCGGATATTGTTGATCTTGTCGCTGCACGCCCAGAAAAATTCGTGGTCTTTTGCGATGATCTCTCCTTTGAGGAAGGCGAGTCAGGCTACAAAGCCCTCAAGTCAGTGCTCGACGGCTCTGCCGCCTCGAGCGGTAATAATGTGCTGATCTACGCCACCTCAAACCGCCGACACTTGATGCCCGAATACATGAGTGAAAACCTTGCCGCCCGCCACCAAGCAGATGGCGAAGTGCATCCCGGCGAAACGGTAGAAGAAAAAATCTCGCTATCCGAGCGGTTTGGTCTTTGGCTGTCGTTCTATCCCTTTAAGCAAGACGATTATCTAGATATCGTTGCGCACTGGCTCGAGACCCTTGGTTGCTCAAAGCAAAGTATCGCCGAAGCACGCACCGAGGCGTTGCAATGGGCGCTTGAGCGTGGCTCACGCTCTGGTCGCGTCGCCTGGCACTTTGCGCGCGATTGGGCCGCCCGGCATGCCTGAAAAAATTATCGACGTCGCAGTGGGTGTCTTGCTGAGACCCGATGGCACTGTGCTGTTGGGCAATCGTCCTGCAGATAAACCTTGGCCCGGATGGTGGGAACTGCCCGGTGGCAAACTCGAGCCGGGCGAATCGGTCATGCGAGCACTGGTGCGTGAGCTACATGAAGAGCTCGGCATACACATACACACCGCCACACCTTGGGTGACCTACATGCACACGTACCCCACCACAACTGTCAGGCTCGCCTTCTGTCGCGTAACAGGATGGGACGGTGAGCCGCAGGGACTGGAAGGACAGCTTCTACGCTGGGTGCCTTTGAGCGATGCGCTCGACGTACCAAAACTTTTACCTGCCACCTACCCGCCGCTACGCTGGCTGCACTTGCCCGAGGTCTATGCGATTTCAAGTGCGGGCTCCCCGCAAGGCCTGGCCGCGTTCAAACAACGTCTGACACAAGGCCTGCAAGAGGGAGTCAGGCTTTTGCAATGGCGCGAACCCGGCTGGCCCGACGGTCCAGCAAGCGCCAGCCTGAAACAAGCTTTCGAAGAAGTGCTCGCGCAATGTCACGCCGCAGGCGCTCGTGTATTGGTCAATAGCGTGCATCCTGCTGCGTGGTGGGCGCAGAGCGACGGGGTGCACTTACGGGCAGCCGATGCCCAATCACTAAGCGTGCGCCCAGAGATGCCCTCAGGACATCTGGTCGGCGTCTCAACACACAATCTGCCTGAACTGCAGCACGCTCGCAAACTAGAGGCTGATTTTGCGGTGCTCGGGCCCGTGCTGCCAACAGCCAACCATCCAGGCCACCCAGGGATCGGCTGGGGCGAGTTCGCAAGACTGAACCAACAAGCGGGCCTGCCTGTGTACGCGCTCGGCGGACAATCCACCGATACGCTTGCGCAGGCGCAATCAGTTGGTGGGCACGGCTTTGCTGGGCTGCGTCGTTGGATTACCTGAGTCGTCCAAGCGTTTAAGATCTTCAGCCGACCATCCACCACCCAGCGACGCGACCAAACGAACGCTTGCAGCGAAACGATTACCCACTAAGGTGATGTAGGTGCGTTCATTGTTCAGCGCTGTTGTCTCCAGCACCGCCACACTTAAATAATCAATCAAGCCTTGGTCATACTGATTACGCGCCAGACGCAAAGACTGCTGAGCGGCCTGCACAGCCAACCGTTGCACCGCCTCTTCTTGTTCAAACACGCGCATCTGGACCATCGCATTCTCAACTTCCTGTAAAGCGGTCAACACAGTTTGTCGATAGATCGCTACTTGCGCATCAAACTGGGCACGGGATTGATTGATCTGTGCCTGACGCGCCCCGCCATCAAAAATCAATGCAGCAAGCTGCGGCCCTAGCGCCCAAAACTGTGCTGGCGCAGTAAACCATTGCGTGAAGTCATTACTACGATAGCCTGCATTCGCATTCAAGGTCAGGCTAGGAAACCACGCAGCTGTCGCGACACCGATCTGCGCATTCGCCGCGGCCGTGCGTCTTTCTGCGGCCGCCACGTCAGGACGACGCTCGAGTAACTCTGAAGGCAAGCCTACAGGTACGACTGGCGGTATCAGCGGAATCTTTTCCGCTTTAATGGCAAACGTTGAGGGAGGCCGTCCAAGCAATACCGCCACAGCGTTTTCGAAAATTGCGCGCTGCTGCTCAAGATCAATCAACTGTGCACGGGTGCTTTCTAGCTGAGTGCGCGCAACCAACACATCGCCTTGTCCAGAAATGCCAGCGTTATAACGATTTTGCGTGAGCTTGAGCGCGCGCTGATAAGCATCCACCGTCGCAGTCAGTAATCTGCGTTGCTCATCAAGAACGCGCACCTGCAGATAGGCCAGGGCCAATGCCGTCTGCGCAGTCAACCGGGCACCCGATACCTCAGCCGCCAAGGCAAGTTGACTGGCATCAGTCGATTCAATGTTTCGGCGCACACTACCCCAGATATCTAACTGCCACACCGCTTGTGCGCCCACTCCATAGGAGTTGCTCATCACACTTGCACTGGAAACCGAAGTAGAAGCCGCCGCACCCGAACGCGTGGCGCTTCCAGTCGCCGTCAATGTTGGCAGCAAGGGTGCGCGTGCGCCTTGCGTGACGGCAACGGCTTGACGAAAGCGCGCTTCCGCTAAAGCGATATTCTGGTTCGACACATTGAGTACTTGCATCAAGTCGGTCAGCGTTGAATCGCGATACATCAACCACCAAGGCTCACGCGGCGCACTCGCGAGAGCCGGTTGCGCAAGCTTCCACCCAGGCGACTCCTTGAACTGCACGCCGACATCGATAGTGGGTCTGACGTAGTCTGGTCCAACCATACACGCAGTCAAACCAAGTAGCCCGCTCAGTACAACGCCCAAGCGGATACTCCGCCAAACGTTGACAACGCGCAAGGACAAGAAACGATTCATCATGGTTGAGGTAACCCAGGTGGGGCGGACGCGGTCGGCGCAATAGCATCGGCTGCTTCCGGATGCTTCGCCCAAGGCCGCTTAAGCATCCAGAGACGGAAACGATCCAGATAGAGATAAACCACAGGCGTAGTGTAAAGCGTGAGCAACTGACTGACGAGCAAGCCACCGAGAATCGTAATGCCCAAAGGCTTACGCAACTCCACACCCGCCCCGGACGCAAAGACCAACGGCATTGCGCCAAAGATAGCGGCCGCCGTCGTCATGAGAATCGGACGAAACCGGGTAAGACAAGCCTGATGGATCGCCTCACGGGGTGAGAGCCCGAGTCTGCGCTGGGCATCCAAGGCAAAGTCCACCATCATGATGGCGTTTTTCTTCACAATCCCAATGAGTAAAAACACACCGATTAACGCAATCAGCGTGAACTCCGTTTTAAGTACCAATAACGCCAATAAAGCGCCAACGCCTGCCGATGGCAGCGTCGATAAGATTGTTAAGGGATGGATCGTACTTTCATACAGCATCCCCAAAACAATATACATCGTCACTAACGCAGCCAGAATCAACCAGGGCTGATTCGATAAAGCACTTTGCAATGCCTTGGCAGTCCCTTGAAAGCCCGCCTGTATACGATCACTGGGCAAGTTAATTTCTGCCACCGCTCGTTCAATCGCTGCAGTCGCCTGCCCAAGCGAAATATCTGACGCCAGATCAAACGAGATGGTGTCGGCGGCAAGCAAGCCCTGATGGCGCACACTCAAGGGTGCATTGCTCACCTCAAACTTCGCAAATGCCGAGAACGGTACACGCTGACCGGTCTGACTCAACACATACACGTCGTTTAAGGAATCAGGATCTTGCGCAAATCGCGGCGCGACACCCATGACCACCCGATATTGATTGCGAGAGCCGTACATCACCGAAATCTGCCGTTGGCTAAACGAATTATTGAGAACGGCTGAGACAGCCGCCATCGACACGCCAAGGCGTTGCGCCGCATCTCTATCAACCAGAACAGAGACTTGTCGCCCGCGGTCTTCGACATCGGTATCCACGTCGACGAGTTCTGGAAGTTTCGCCAAGGCCTCTTGAACCTTTGGTAACCACTCTTTCAAGTCAGCCAGTTCACTCGCCATCAAGGTGAACTGGTACTGAGAACTACTTTGACGGCCACCAATTCGAATGTCCTGCTGAGGCACTAGAAACAGCCGCGCCCCAGGATTGCCCCCGAGTTGCGGTCGCAAACGGTTGATCACTTCCCGCACGGAAACCTTGCGCTCAGCAAAAGGCTTGAGCTGCACAGCAAGGAAACTAAAATTACTCCCCCCTCGTCCGCTGGCGTAAGCTGTCACGGTGCTGATTGCAGGATCTCGCATTAGAATTTGCCGGAATCGATCGAGCTTGGGCTTCATCGATTCAAAAGACGTCCCCTCATCCGCCGAAAAAAATCCTAGCATCATCCCTGTATCTTGTTGCGGGAAAAATCCTTTCGGTACGACGCTATATAAATAGAAATTCAATCCAATTGTCGCAGCTAGAAGCAGCATCATGATCCGACCGTGACGTAGCGCCCAATCTAGCGACAAAGAATATGCCCTGACGACAGCACTCAATGCGGCATCAAGCACGCGTCCAACAACACCCGGCTTACGTGTTGATGCATCTGCTTTCTCTTGTTGCCGCAACATACGAGCGGCCATCATTGGTGTCAACGTTAGCGAGACAAGCATCGAGATCACAATCGCTGCAGACAAGGTCACCGCGAACTCTCGGAACAAACGTCCCGGCAGTCCCCCCATCAACAGAATTGGGATAAACACAGCGATGAGAGAAATACTCATCGACAACACGGTGAACCCAACTTCTCGCGTACCGCGCAACGCAGCACGCTTGACAGGCTCCCCTCGTTCGATATGCCGCATGATGTTTTCAAGAACGACAATCGCATCGTCCACCACAAATCCCGTGGCCACAATCAAGGCCATCAAGGACATAGTATTTAACGAGTAGCCCGCCAAATACATCACACCAAACGTTCCAATCAACGACACGGGCACGGCAACAGTCGGGATGAGAGCAGCTCGCCAGTTACGCAGAAACAACAGCATGACCAGCATCACCAGACCGATCGCAATGACGAGCGTGTTCTCTGCCTCCTGCACCGAGGCTCGAATCGAAGGCGTGCGGTCCTGCGCCACATCGAGTGTGACATCGGCCGGCAACATCGCACGCATCACCGGCAAGTCCGCACGAATCTGGTCAACCGTCTCAATGATGTTGGCCTTTGCCTCACTGCGCACCAGCACTAAGATGGCCTGCTGTGCATTGAAATATCCTACATTGAAGGTGTCTTCAACTGAGTCTTCGACCTGCGCGACATCAGACAAACGCACCGCTGCACCGTTTCGCCAGGCAATAATCAGCGGACGATACTCTGCCGCCTTCCACAGCTGATCGTTGGATACGATTTGCCAGCGCAACGTCTCATTTTCTAGAAAGCCCTTGGGTCGTGTGGAATTTGCCGCTGCAATGGCTGTGCGTACCGCTTCAAGCGACACGCCGTATTGCGTCAGCTTTTCTGGATCAAGATCAATTCTGACTGCAGGCAATGAGCTACCGCCAATTTGAACCTCACCGACCCCCTGTACTTGGGATAGCTTTTGCTGCACGGTCGTCGACGCGATGTCATACAACTGCCCCTGAGACAAGCTCGCCGAGGTCAGCGCAAGCGTCATGATCGGCGCGGCTGAGGGATTCGCTTTTTTGTAAGAGGGATTGTTGCGTAATCCGCTTGGCATCATTGCACGCGCCGCGTTGATCGCTCCTTGTACATCGGTCGCGGCACGATTAATGTCCCGACTCAAATCGAACTGTAGCGTGATGCGCGTTTGGCCTGTCGTACTGCGCGAGGTCATTTCGGTTAAGCCGGCAATCGTACCTAAGGAACGTTCCAGCGGCGTGGCCACGGTTGCGGCCATCACCTCAGGACTGGCTCCAGGCATATCGGCGCGCACCGAAATCGACGGCAAGTCAATTTGCGGTAATGGCGCGATCGGCAAAAGACTATGTGCCAACAAGCCAGCCAGAACCACGCCCAGCCAGATCAAAATCGTAGCGACCGGCCGAACGATGAAGGGTCCGGACAAACTCATTGCGTCGCCTTCCCTGCGGGCGTCGTTGCACGCTGGCCGCGCAGGCGATCAAAGAAAAGGTAAATCACAGGCGTAGTGAAGAGAGTCAGAACTTGACTCACAATCAGTCCGCCCACCATCACTAAGCCCAAAGGCTGACGCAACTCCGATCCTGTCCCGGTCGACAACATTAAAGGAACGGCCCCAAACAAGGCCGCAAGCGTCGTCATCAAAATTGGACGAAAGCGTAAGATTGCTGCCTGCTCAATTGCGTCACGTGCAGAAACCTTCAGCTTACGTTCCGCCTCCAGCGCGAAGTCAATCATCATGATTGCATTCTTCTTGACAATACCGATCAGCAAAATAATTCCGATAATGCCGATCATATCGAGATCACGACCGGATAACTGCAGGGCGAGCAGTGCGCCAATCGCGGCTGAAGGCAGGGTTGATAAAATCGTGACCGGATGAATAAAGCTTTCGTACAACACGCCAAGAACGATGTACATCGTAATCACTGCTGCCAAAATAAGTAGCAAGGTGCTGGACAAAGAGGCCTCATAGGCACGTGCAGCGCCCTGGAACCTCGGCTGCACACTCAGTGGTAATCCAATTTCTTTTGTTGCTTGCGTGACAGAATCCACTGCACTCGACAAAGAGGCCCCGGGCTTCAAGTTGAACGATACCGTGACGGACGGAAACTGATCGAGTCGATTGATCACCAGCGGTGAACGGCCTTCTGTCACCTTGACCACGCTCGTCAGTGCGATGGGCTTGCCAGTCGTACTTTTTACGTAGACCGTCGACAACGACGCTGGATCACGGCGAAACTGCTCAGGAACCTCAATCACAACCCGATACTGATTAGACTGTGTAAACACCGTTGAAATCTGTCGTTGTCCGAACGCGTCGTACAACGCATCGTCGATCGCTGCAGCGGACACGCCCAGCCTTGCGGCCGCATCGCGATCAATATTAATAAAAGTATTGAGGCCATCTTCTTGCATATCGTCAATCACGTCAGCAAGTTCTGGCTTATTACGTAAAGCATCTACTAGCTTTGGTACCCAAACACTCAGCAATTCAGGATCCACGCTTTCCAGCGTGAGCTGGTACTGGGTTCGGCTGACACGATCCTCGACCGTCAAGTCTTGAACGGGCTGCAAATAAAACTGCAAACCTGCCACTAACTGAAGCTGATCTTGCAGGCGCTGCAACACCTCAGAGATCTCAGCACGCCGTTGACCGTGCGGTTTTAAGGCAACCTGTATACGTCCCGTGTTAACGGTCTCGTTGACACCATCAATTCCAATGAATGAGGATACGCTACTGACGTCGGGATCTTGCAAGATTGTCTTCACCGCCACTTGCTGTCGCTCCGCCATCGCTGCGAATGCCAAATTCTGCGGCGCCTGAGTCACGATCTGTATCAGACCAGTATCCTGCATCGGAAAAAAACCTTTGGGTATGCCGATGTACAACAATGCCGTGAGTACGAAGGTCCCCAGCGCAACGACTAATGTCAGTCCTTGACGCGCCAGTACCCAGCGCAGTGCCACACCGTAGAGCGCAATCAGTCCATCGATCTGCTGCTGAACAAGTCTAGATAGCCAGCCCGCACGATCATGATCGCCTGCACGCAGCAGACGAGCGCACATCATTGGCGTCAAGGTGAGCGATATGAGCAATGACAACAATATTGCGACTGCGAGCGTGACGGCGAACTCCCTGAATAACCGTCCGACCACCTCCGTCATAAAGAGCAGAGGAATCAACACCGCAATTAACGAGAGCGTCAGCGACACCAGCGTGAAGCCAATTTGTGAAGCGCCTTTCAGGGCGGCCTGCATGGGCGAGTCGCCTTTCTCTAAATAGCGGGCAATATTTTCAATCATCACGATCGCATCATCTACAACAAATCCAGTAGCGATCGTCAACGCCATCAGTGTCAAGTTATTGATACTGAAGCCCGCCAAATACATAATGCCAAACGTACCCACTAATGAAAGAGGCACCACAACGCTGGGGATTAAGGTTGCAGTCAGTGTGCGCAAGAACACAAACGTCACCAGCACCACGAGGCCAATGGCAATAAACATTTCAATCTGCACATCTCGAACCGATGCGCGAATGGTCTGCGTGCGGTCGGACATCACTGTGACATCAAGATTCGCAGGTAAAGCAGTCCGCAACTGAGGGAGCAAGGCTTGAATGCGGTTGACCACATCGATGACATTGGCGCCAGGCTGTCGCTGTACGTTTAAGAGAATCGCGGGTTGTGTGTCTGCCCAGGCTGCCAGTCGCGCATCCTCGGCTTCTATCAATACGGATGCGACATCCGACACACGCAGTGGCGCATCGTTACGATACGTCACCACCAGATCCATATAGTCACTCGGATTCTTTAACTGATCGTTCGCGTTGATCGTGGTTGAGCGCACCGGCCCATCCAGTGTGCCCTTGGGTTGGTTGACGTTAGCCCCCACCACCGCGGTGCGTACGTCCGCTAGTGTCAATCCGTACGCTGCAAGTGACTGAGGATTCGCTTGAATCCGCATCGCGGGTCGCTGACCGCCCGCCACGCTGACCAGACCAACGCCAGCTACTTGCGATATTTTTTGTGCCATGCGCGTGTCAACCAAATCGCGAATTTGTGGCAGGGGCACTGTGGGTGAAGTAATCGCAAGGGTAATGACAGGCGCATCGGCAGGATTGACTTTGTTATAAATAGGCGGGACAGGCAAGTCTCGCGGTAACAAATTGCTTGCAGCATTAATTGCCGCCTGAACCTGCTGCTCTGCCACGTCCAAGCGCAGGGAAAGCGCAAATTGCAAGGTAACAATTGAAGCACCCGCCGAGCTACTGGAAGTCATCTGCCGCAAGCCCGGCATCTGTCCGAACTGACGCTCGAGCGGAGAAGTCACCAACGCTGCCATCACCTCTGGGCTGGCGCCGGGATAAAAGGTTGTTGCCTGAATAGTCGGATAATCGACTTCCGGTAGAGACGAAACCGCCAACCATCGATAGGCAATCAAGCCCGACAGCAACAACGCAATCATTGCCAAGGTTGTGGCAACGGGTCGTAGGATAAATGGACGCGAAAGGTTCACGGTCGAGCAGATCCCGGCGCACCGGCAGGACGTCGAGCGGGCGCATTCGGATCACCCGAAGCACCGGGGGCCCCGATCACGCGTACTTTGGCACCGGCACGCAACCTGTCTGTACCCTCAAGTACGACTCGATCGCCCACTTTGATGCCTTCCAGAACTACGACGCGCTCACCACTACGATCCCCTATCTTGACGGGCTTAACCGCCGCGAGGTCATCCGCCTCGACGACATAGACGAACGCGCCGCGATTACCTTGCTGCACTGCCGCTGCTGGAATGGTGAGCGCATCTTGCAAGGTACGCACCTTCATTCGAATATTAACGAACTGATTCGGAAACAAGGCATCCGTTTGGTTAGCGAACTGAGCCTTGAGCTTGACGGTGCCCGTGGCGATATCAATTTGGTTATCGATCGATGAGAGCTTGCCCTCTGCTAGACGATTCATGTCGGCGCGATCATACGCATCAACTGCAAGCGTTTTTCCTCCAAGCATCGGCGCACGCACAGCAGGCAAATCATTTTCAGGCAACGTAAACATGACGGCGATAGGCTGTGTTTGCGTAATGACGACGACACCGGCGGGATCGTTCGCGTTCAGTAGATTACCCGCATCGACCCGACGCAAGCCTAGCCGACCCGCGATGGGAGCTGTGATAGTGGTGTAGCTCAGTTGCAAGCGTGCATTGTCTACTGTTGCCTGATCACTTTTAATCAACCCTTCAAATTTCCGCACGAGCGCAGCCTGCGTATCGAGCAACTGAGGGGCGATTGAATCCTGCTTGCGCAAGGTCTGATAGCGTTGCAAATCGCGCTTTGCGTTTTCATATTGGGCTTGGTTTTGTTGCTGAGCACCTAAAGCTTGGTCCAATGCCACCTCAAACGGTCGGGGGTCGATGCGGGCCAACACATCACCCGCCTTCACGCTCTCGCCCTCTTTAAACAAGACCTCCAACAGTTCGCCTTGAACGCGGCTGCGCACAGTGACTGTATTGAAGGCAGTGACCGTGCCAAGACCACGCAAATAAATATCAAGACTTTCGGAAATCGCAGCTTGTACGCGCACAGGCACCGTGGGGGTCATCCCACCTGGCGGTCTCTTTGGTGTTGCGGGCTTGCCGGCGTCACTTTGCCACCAATACACTCCACCTCCCAACAGCGCCAACACTAAAACAATCCAAACCCAAGGCACCCGGCGGGTGGACGGTAAAGGCAAATGCTCAGACATAGGGATTCCAACCGGCCCTTAGAGGGCGCAAAGAGTCATTTTGAAGTTGACGTCATGCGTCACCGCATGGGGTCGATGCTCGCCATCCTGAGCGGAATAACGAATCCAGACCATGTATTTGTTAGCGCTGATTTCAGGAAAAACACCATGGGACTGATCAACCCATACGCGTAAAAGCTGATAAGTTTTTCCCGCGAGCATTTGTTGAAACGCACCTTTGGGCGCAACGGCGTCGGTCGCTTGCCCCGTCTCGCGCAACAGTCGCATCACCATCGAAATTCCAGCCTGCAGCGGCATGAGCGTCGCCATCCAGCGTTGCAAGTCGTTACAACGTTCGGCTTCTGTACCGTACTGCCAGGCATGAAAAGATGGCATATCCACTTGCGTTCCGCCACCCGGCAGGGCGAGTCGCCCACGCAGACTACTTAGCCACTCGTTTGCACGCAATTCCTGCCCTGTCTTTCCAGCCGCATTCAGATTAACGATCACCCGATCAAGTTCGACAAGCATGTTCGCTAAGGTTTTTTCATCGACGCTGGGATGGTCTTTCAGCGAAGACAGGACGTTGCGCTGACGTTCCAAATCCTGCACAACACCACCTTTCACGTCTGTGCGCTCCGTGGCATCGAGCAAATCAAAAAGCGCGGCCAAGGCCACCTGATGGTGCCGTGCATCACC
>Ga0209550_10000736_pt1 | contig 31363 bp, 46 predicted proteins | sample LauGreSuBDMM15SN_2_FD_187567 | JGI IMG/M metagenome (GOLD analysis project Ga0209550, IMG submission 187567) | Freshwater lake microbial communities from Lake Michigan, USA - Su13.BD.MM15.SN (SPAdes) (version 5) | ecosystem: Environmental > Aquatic > Freshwater > Lake | place: Lake Michigan... | reverse complement strand
GCAGAGTATGCTATACCTTGGTTCCAAAGGAAATGCTCATAGTCATAACCATATTGTTCTACTGCACCTTCAGCGATCCAACGTAGGGCAGTAACCTCATCACCAGCACCCATTTGAATGGTATTAGTAATAAGAGTTTGGAAGGCTTTATCAGCTTCGAACTCAGCAGCTAATTCCTCTTCACGGTTATCAGCACAAACCTGTTCAAAACGGGCGAAATCAGCCTCCAGTTCCTCAGTTGTTAGTGCATATACATTAATAGTACGAGGACGGAAACCGTAAGCATCTTTATGGAAATCCGAATACAATAAGATGAGGTTCTCTCTGTGAGACAACTCATAGTTATGAGCCAATTTAGATTCGATTTCGTTTGCTTCGGTGATTTGTGATTGTGTCATCATGGTGTTTCTTTGTTTTAATTAGATATGTAAATATAATCAATATCTATGAAACCGGAAACTTTAGAGTGTTAAATTTATGTTAAAATTTCACACAAAAAAAGGGACCTTTCGGTCCCTTGAACTAATGCTTCCCAGCGGTTAGTTTAATAATGAGCCATTACGTACTAATTCTCTACCTCCAAAAAGGTCTGGCATAGTATTTTCGTGGTCAAAAGATTTTTTACCGAATAGATTACCAGATTTAACCATCAAGTCAGATGCATTATAGTCTTGCATGTTGGTATCGATAATACCAGCACCATGGGTTGCAAAGTGAGTAACACCATTAATAACATCCCATACAGAAGTATTAGATTTAGCATGTTTCATTTGGTTACTATTTAAAGATTCAAAACCTGCTTTATAGAATGCATTCATGTTTTCAGATAATGGAATCCAGTTATCAGCACGTTCTCCAGCAAACGGTTCAATAAGGTTATGTGCAAATTGTAATTCGTTTAGAGATGCAGGAGTGTTATGAGCAGCTCTTACACGGTCAGCAAATCCAGTAGGTGCAAAGTTATTCTTACGTAAGTTGTTCATATTTTCAAAGAACTTCTCCATAGAACCTTGGTCCAAAGAATTAAGAGTATAAGACTCTTCTGACATAGGAGCAGTTAAACCATTAGTACACCATTGACGATTAATATAAGGAAGTACTTGGAAACCGTCTTTAGGACTGTTTTGGAATGTAACTCCTCCAGTAAATACCTCATTTGATAAACCCTGTACTGCGAAATTTGCATTTGGGTTAAAAGCATTAATAGTTACAATACCAGTTCCTGGGTCTACTGACCAGTTTGTTACGTCCATTCCGTGGTTATCTATGATGTTTTCAGCAACTCCCATGAATTGTTGATTAGATATACCAAATTGATCTTTCTTAGTGATAGCCACTACTGATTTACTAATAGGGTTAAGTACCATTGTTACTTCAGAAAGTTTACCACTATTAGATGCCATTGCATTTTTCATAGTGTTAATAAACTGTGATTTAGCCTCTTTAGTAAAAAGAGATTCGAATTTCTGAGCAAATTGGTTTGACATCCCTAATAGACCTAAAAGGTTTTTGAATGCGTTTTTAGTCAAATTGATTTTTTGACCGTTATATTCGATAGATTCTCCATCGATTAAATTGATATCGCGGAATGGTACTACTTTACGTAAGTTTTGAGCCTCTAAAGTAGCTACTTTGCGTTGTTCGATTAATGAGCTAGAAAGTGTTTGAATTGCCATAGTTATAAGATTTTAGATTTATATATTAATTATTGGTTTTGTTTCAAGATTATTTGTTAACTTTTTCGAATGAGCAGAATAATAAAAGAGCACCCATAAGGAAGGTTATCATTGTAGTTGCAAATTCATTAAGAGCACCAGAGAATGGTACGAATTTTTGAGCGGTTCCAGTTAATAAGGAATACGTAGCCCCGAACGCGATTACGGACCCGATAGCTGGAAGGATGTTGATGGTGATTTTCATAGTTCTTTGTTTTAATTAGATATGTAAATATAATCAATAGTTTCAAATCCGGAAACAAAAAAGTGTTAAAGTTTTGTTAAAGTTTCAGTAGGTGCGGGCTCTTATTTTTATAAAGCAGGTCGGAGTCTACTCTTCCTCCCCTGGTTTAAAGGACCGCCCGTGTCGAATCTTCCGATTCTTGGTGCTATACAGCGCGTTATGTCATTTTGTTATTTTTCATATGTAAATATAATACAATTTTTTGATTCCGGAAACAGCAGGCCCAAAAAGTTATTAACAATTTTCGGCCAAAACTTTAACAAAACTTTAACACTTCAGATTTTACCAGGTCCCCTAAATTGATTATATTTACATATCTAATTTAAACAAAACACCATTATGAAAAATCTAGTTAACATTGCCGGAATCAACACAGTAAACATCTTAAGCCGTTACAACATGGGTAAATTTAGAGCCGTTACCAAATGTAGAGCCGGGTTCATGACTATAGTAGATTGTAGAGACAATGATAATGATTACTACATGACTTACCCAGAAGCAATCATTACAGCATATAAGAAAGGTGCCTTACAAACAGTTGAATTCCAACCAGAAGGAACTGATATTTGGTTAACAGTATTCGCCCGTAAAGGAAACACTATCGTAGTAATAGATGAAACTATCCTTGAACATGTAACAGTAGGTACAATCAATTCAATATTCTCAAATACAAACCTTTACAACCAAACACAGTATGAGGTAGTAGGTGCTAAAACTTGGGCTGATAGAGCATACGTTCCTTACAATGTCCTAATGGGAGTTTAATATATAGACTATAACCAAAACCCTATATTATGGACAGAGAATTCCAGATTGCTCAACTAAACAAGAAGATATTAGAAACCAAACTAAAGGACCCTAATAATTTCTTACTAATCCGTAAACTACAAATACAACTAGAAAAGCTCTATGAAGGTAGGTCTTCCGCAACTTAGTATAGGGGAAAGGGTAGAAGCCGCAAAAGCAGATACTCGACCATCCCAAACTGATACCTCAGCCGTACCAACCGAAATGAACCCTTCCCCAGGGGATTCAACCACAGCACCTATAGATACAACCGCAATTAATAGTGCCGGAAGTGACGTACAACAACAATCACAACAGGGTAATACGGCAACCGCTGATAGTGCACGTAAGGGTCAAACAACAGAGGCATCTAAGGTACAATATGAAAATCGACAAGTAAATCCAGAGGACCAGGCACCAACAGCACCTTCAGAAGCGGAATTGGCTAATACTCCACCTCCAAAATCAAAAGGTTTTATGGAATCACTAATGGACGAACAGATGTCAAGTATGTTAAGTGATAATAGTGGAGGTGACCATCCAGCACAGGATAGGGATTATGGACATGATAATGGGGATCCTAACCAATATGTTAAACCTCAACCACCCTCTCAACCCATAAGAAGGGATAAAATGGACCCTTATAATAATAGTAATAATAAGGTACCAGAACCTAAGAAATTTCCAATAACAAGTTTTGATAAGGAAAATAATAGGGAACCTTATAAGGCACCTAATCAAGATTTAGGACCAGCCTATAAACAAAAAACCATTAATCAACCTAAGGCACCAGCCCCTAAGGTAACATTCAAGTCTCCGCGTATCAATACTCCCCGATTCAATTAACCGGGTACAATTGCTCCCGGATCAATGCCCGGCAAGTTGTCCCGGATCAATGTCCAGGATCAATGTACCAGGCAATGTCCAGATCAATGCCCGGGATCAATATATTCAATGTATTTCAATGCCCGGGATCAATATATTCAATGTATTTCAATGAAAATCAATGAATTTCAACAATATTCAATAAGTACAATATACACATAGGCTCAATATTGTTGTATAGGCAATATATTGTTGTACCTGTAGTGTGCCAATCAACAGTTGACACAGGCAATGCAGGTCAATGCAGGTCAATGCCTGCACAATATCTACAGTAATATAATAAAAGGACACATATAGAACCTGTAGACCCTGCAAGCCCTGCACTACCAGTGAGCCCTGTAAGGCCTGCACACACAAGTGACCTCAGGGTTCTGTAGCGCCAGAAGCGCTAGGGCGCAATTTGCCGGATTAAGCTGGGCCGGGTCTACGATTTTTCAAAGGACTCTAGGGTAACAGCACTAGACTTCCTAACTAATATTGACCCCTTAAAAAACGTCTTTCATAGAAGTGCACGAATTATCTCGGTCCGGGAGTATCAATGTCTCAATGCACTTCCAGGACCCTCCAGGCCGATGGTCCTCGGATGGTAGCCAATGGTCCAATAAGGGCGCCCAAATGGGCTCAATGTTGCCCCTACCCAAAAAATTACCCGGTTCCGGAGTGGCCCAAAAAGACCAATCAGGACCGACAGAACAATAACCGTTACTAGAAACCCCTAAGGACTATAATAAACCAATAGGACCGTTACCAATAAGGGATGGTTGGCTCAGATTGACCTGAGGGTACTGTGAAATACTTACAGAATCTTGAAACAAGATGGCCCTACGAGGGTATAAGAGATGTCCAAGTCTCAAAGGTGAAAGGTAGGTGGACTCACCCAACTCTCACCTCTCTGAGGTACATGGAGCCTTTAAGCTCTCAAAAATTTCCAGTAGAAAAAAATAAATTGATCCCTATCCCATAGTCCCAAAGGGGGCGGGGTGGGGGCGCGCTTAAGGGATTCTAAATAAAAAGAGAACTATTCTATCTAATAGTATACGATACTAAAATCCCCTATAGAGGTGCATCCGTTATTAATAAGAGAGACTTATAGAGGGACACACAATCTCTGATACCTTGTGAAAAGCGGTCAGTATAATGTGACGACTATAGGATAGATTGGTATTAGAGGGCTGCGATAGGGCCGCCCAACGTGGGCTCAATGTACCTCAACTGACCTCAACGGGTCAATCATTCTGGTGGATTTTTTAGATTTTTTTGTGATTGAAACCCAAATTTTCCCGCGCCAATAGGAGGGTGCACTTGGGTAGCGGATTGCAGAATAAAAAATTTTCACTTAACCCAAAGAAACTTCAAGTCTACCCTGAAACAAACTGGAAGTACTCAATATAAATCTAAAATAAAAATACTATGTGGAAAACTAAAGAAACTGAAGTCAAAGGCCGTAAGGTCGTATCGATGATTTGCCAGAACTCCGAACCGGAAAAGAGTAAATGGGCAGAATTTGGGCCTGAAGAGGGACCATGCGACAACTGGACTGTTGTAGGAGCCGAGGCTACCGCATCACTTTGTCCTGAATGTGTTCAACGTTCGGTTAATATTCGTATTCCCAATCAGTAACAGGGATCCGCGCATATTATAATATTATAAGAATAAAGTTGCACAATGGGTTTGGGTTTTCAAATATATAAAGAAAAACCCAATACAATATGGAATTCACAATTTGGCCCATGTTAAGAGACGGAATCGTTAAATTCTTCTCTGATATGAAATTCTTTTTTACTAAAGATTTTATCAAACAAAACTACTACAAGCATTTTTTATATTCATTAGTCCTAACCGTTCCGACTATTTGGTTCATGTATGAATATATGCACCTTAAAGATACTGGAATCGGATTTACAGTTTTTGTTGCAGGATTCGGAGCAAAAGCGGTTAACTTTGTCCGTGAATGGTATTATGGAATTAAATACAAAGCACCATGGAGCCCTGAAGATATTAACTTCGGTACTTATGGTGGAATCATCGGTGGTATTATCGCCGCATTAATATTTTAATTGGCCATGAGAAAGTTTTTAGTAAAGCATTTTGTACTTGATTATACGGCAAATATTTTTGGATGGCAATATAACGCACCAAGAGCAAGTCGAATCATATTCCCATTAATGGTATTATCGGGATGGTTTTCAACTACCAATCCAGACTGGCCTACCCCAACACCACTTGTTTGGGTTCTATATTCTCTATTAGCAACATCTCTATTTTTTGGATTTGTCTATTTTAGATTCTACCCTGCAAAATGGGAAGAACTTGACAAATTTCAGAAATTCCAATATGGAGTTTTTAAACAAGATGAATTATCTCTAGAACAGTTTGAGGAATGGAGACAAATATTTGAGGAATTGGATATTTAATTTTAACACATTATTATGATTAAGCTGGCTAAAAGGTCAGCTTTTTTTATGCTTATAAATATAGGAACGCACGAAACAAACCCTCATTTTTCTATAAAATAATAAATTAATCTACACAATATGACCAAGAAGACAAATACTCCTTTCATTGACCAATTCGGAGAGGATTTAACCAAACTAGCCGCTGATGGAAAACTTGACCCTATCATCGGAAGAGAAAAGGAAGTATATAGAATATGCCAAATCCTTTCTCGTAGAAAGAAAAACAATCCAATTATTTTAGGGGATCCTGGTGTTGGTAAAACTGCACTAGTTGAGGCAATTGCCCAAAGAATTGTCGAAAAGAAAGTTGCAATGACTCTTCTTAATAAACGTATAATCGCCTTGAATATCGCAAACGTGGTAGCAGGTACAAAATACCGAGGAGAATTCGAAGAGCGAATGAAAAACATCGTTGATGAACTTAAAGAAAACCCAGATGTTATTGTGTTTATTGATGAGATTCACACGATTGTAGGTGCTGGTGGTGTAAGTGGTTCATTAGACGCAAGTAACATCTTAAAGCCGGCATTGGCAAGAGGACAAGTACAATGTATTGGCGCCACAACAATCGATGAGTATCGTGAAAATATTGAAACAGATGGGGCTCTTACCCGAAGATTTCAAGAAATCTTTATAGACCCACCATCTCTAGATGATGCAATTGAAATCCTGGATAGAATCAAACCGAATTACGAAGACTTCCATTCAGTATCATATACTCCTGAAGCAATCAAAGCATGCGTAATGTTATCTGACCGATATATCACTCAACGAGAATTACCGGACAAGGCAATTGATATTATGGACGAGGCCGGGGCAAAAGTCCACCTAAAAGAGGTTAAAATCCCAGAGATTATTAAAAAACTTGAAATCGAGGCCGATAGTTTAAAATCTCAAAAATTGAAAGCTGCCGACGCGACTGATTATGAAAAAGCCGGTAAATTTAGAGACCTTGAAATAGCCAAACGAGACGACATAACAAAAAGAACCAAAGAATGGGAGGAGACTCTTAGACTAAATAAAAAAGCCGTAACTTACGAAGATATTGCTGAAGTAATATCAGAATCTACTGGAATTCCGGTAACAAGAATGACCGATGACGAGAGCAGAATTGTTATTGATATGGAAAATGAATTAAAATCTATGATTATCGGACAAGATACTGCGGTTGAAGGCCTATGTAGAGTTATTAAAAGAAGTCGAACTGGAGTAAGTTCATCTAAAAAACCTATCGGTTCATTTATGTTTATTGGACCTACTGGAGTTGGTAAAACTGAAACTGTTAAAGCACTTTCTGAATATTACTTCGGAAGCGAGGATTCTCTAATTAGAATCGACATGTCGGAATACCAAGAAAAGTTTAATGTAAGTAGACTTATTGGTTCTCCTCCGGGATATGAAGGACATGAAGATGGTGGACAGTTAACCGAACAAGTTAGACGTAAACCATATTCTGTAGTTCTATTCGATGAGGTTGAAAAAGCCCATCCAGACATTTTCAATATATTGTTACAAGTTTTGGACGAGGGTCGTTTAACCGATACTCTCGGTAGAACTGTTGACTTTACAAATACTATCATTATTATGACTAGTAATGTTGGAGCAAAACGAGTTGCAGAATTCGGAGCTGGAATTGGATTCTCAAGTTCAAGTTCTACTGCTACCCATAAAATGCAAATGGAAACGGTTATTCGAAAAGAACTTAAAAACAAATTTGCACCAGAATTCTTAAATAGACTTGACGAAATTGTATTGTTCGACGGACTAAAACAAGAAGATGTTGCTAAAATTGCCGAAATCGAAATCGAAAAGGTAATTGAGAGAATGGCTGAGCAGGATTATATTATTAAAGTTGCAAAAACTGCGATAGTATTTTTAGCAGAACGCGGATATGATGCACAATACGGTGCTAGACCTCTTAAAAGAGCAATTCAAACATACGTCGAAGACTTATTAGCGGATTGCATATTATCTAAAGAGGTAGTTAAAGGAAGTAAAGCATACACAATATCTCATAAAAAAGGTGATGAGAAACTTTCTGTTAAATAATCATATAATATAATAAAATTAGAAATATGAAAACATTCTCACACAAATTCAAACATATTATTTCGGATATAAAAATACACGGAGAGGTCTCTAAGCCAAGAGACCTCGAAGTTACCGAATTACTTTATGCTGGTTATCAAATTAATCCTAAAGAACCATTTGCTAATTTTACTAGTAGAGAGTTTAATTGGAAGTATTTTGCCGGTGAATTAGCATGGTACCTTAATAAAGATACCAATATTGATTACATTAATAAGTTTTCTGGATTCTGGAAAAACATAACAAATCCTGGAACAAACGAAATTAATTCAAATTACGGTTCTCTTCTTTTCGGAGAACAATTACAATGGGTAGTCGATTCTCTTAAAGCAGACAAGAACACTAGACAGGCAATTGCTTTCTTAAATCAGCCAAAATATCAGTTTGAAGGTAACAAAGATTTTGTATGTACTATGTACCTAAACTTTTCAATCAGACACAATACGCTAGATATGAAAGTTCAAATGCGTTCTAATGATATATTCTATGGACTTACATTTGATGCGCCATTCTTTGCATTCGTTCATCAACATGTTTATCTTTGGTTAAAATCAACCTATCCCGAATTAGAATTGGGAACTTACCACCATTGTGCAGATAACATCCATTTTTACGAAAGACATTTTGAACTAGCCGAAAAAATTGCTCATGAGCCTCTTCATGAAAAACAATACTCAATGGAATTAATCGAACCGCTTTTCAATATTGAAAATGGAATGATGCATTTGACTTCTCACGGAATTTCGATGATAAATAATATAAATGATACGATAGATAAAGTCTTGACTAAAGAAGCATATATTAACATATTATCAGAATATCTTAATATAAGAGAGCTATGATTGAGTGTATGAAAACCAAACTAAATATTCCAGAATTCTATATAAATGGTAAGAATTTCGATTCGATTACGAACGATTGCGAATTCCATAATAGAATTGTCGATTTTATCGAGATGAATATTGAAACTGAAACTGAAGATACTTTGCTTTGTTATTTTGTTCATGAAAACGGAGCTATACAATATGCAGATCTTCCAAAAAGCTCATATAAGCAATCAATACTAAAAAGCCTGGAATTCTATACATTCCATGAAAATTATGAAAGATGCGCCCAAATTAAAAACCTACTAAAGAAACTATAATGAATCACGGAAAAGAATTCGAAAGATACGCAATGCTAGACAAGGGTGTAAGTTCAATGAACATGCACTACTATAAAAAACAAATCGAAAATTCAATGACTCCATATATCTTGGAAGAGAGAGAAATGAGAGCAACTCAATTGGACATTTTTTCGAGATTAATGATGGATAGATTATTGTGGGTTGCAGGACCAGTTAATGACAATATGTCAACTATAGTTCAAGCTCAATTAATGTTTTTAGATAGCACTGATGACCGAGATATAACGATGCATATTGACAGTCCCGGAGGTTCAGTAAAATCTGGACTTTCTATGGTCGATGTTATGGAATGGATTAAGTCCGATATTAGAACAGTAAACACTGGTATGGCGGCTTCGATGGGTTCGGTATTATTAGGAGCTGGAACTAAAGGTAAAAGAAGTTCACTAAGACATTCAACAACAATGTTGCACCAATCTTCAGGAGGATTCAGCGGAAATATACAAGACGCTGAAATCGACTGGGCAGAATGGCAAAAAGTAAATAAAGAACTATTTAATTTATTAGGTTCTTATTGTGATAAAAAACCAGAGCAAGTTATGGCCGATGCCACTAGAGATTTATGGTTAAACGCCGAAGAGGCTCTTAAGTATGGAATAATCGACGAGATTATTAATCCAGTTAAATCAAAATCTAGAAAATAAATGAAAATCTATTTTTACGTACATTCTGGCGAGCTTGAATATTTAGATAAAATAATTAAAGGAAAATTGGATGCAGAAACTTACCCAGTTACAATATCTCCGATATACTTTAAAGATTCATACTTAGTGGATATTTCATATTCAGATTTTGTAAGATTAAACGATAAAAATACATTTACTTCATTAATTTCATTATGACGAACAGAGAAAAACAAAGAGAATTATTTGTTGAATTAATTAACCATCAACTTAAGGACCATGGTGTAACATACGAAGATGTTAAAACTAATCCATCATGGTACATGGAATATAAGACTACTCCGGAGAAGGAAGAGGCATTTATTAAATATGCTGTCGAAAGAATCAGAGAAGTTCTAAAAATTTCAAAAGCTGCCGCTGAAAAGGAGGCAAGTTGGTTTATTCTACAATGGGGATTAACTACTATTCACCCTAGAAAAGCACCAAATAGAGTTCAAAGCGAAGTTACCAAAAGAACTAAGTCCTAGATTATAGTAATATAAAGTTAAAATGCCTATATAATTTATTATGTAAAAGATACATATAGGTATGAACGTCTTTGAACCAAATTGGCTAATGGAGCCACCTCATGATTATGAGCTAAAATATTACAAACTACTCGCAGCAATCGATAAAATTAAAAAAATGATTGCTGCTAATAGTTTGTATTCTGCTATTTTAGAGGTAGAAAATGAGCTTGAAAAACTCTACAATATCAAGTACGGAAAAGACGAAATTGAAAGTAAAACCAGAATTATTACTGGAATCGATGTCGACACATTGTCACTAAAATACGAATACCCAGAAGAGAATGATGGAACTAGTTCTATCTACGATATTTGTGACATTGCAATCGATAAACTAGAAGACCTATACCGAATTATTAGAGATAAATGGAGATTGGTAGAATCCCAATGCACTATTACCGAAATCCCAGAGAAAAAACATCTCAACACAAAAGGGTACATTTTTTATATCGACCTTACAAATCAAAAAATCCACGTCTATTATTATGTGGAGCCTTCATCATTTAAAATAAACTGGAGTGAATTTAATTTAAAAAAAGTCGATGAGTTAGAGAATTCAATTAAAGAGATTTCTAATTTTATTGACAAGGCTAAATTAGAAAGCACTTCTTTCAGGTTTTTTAGATTCGATACTAAATTTAAGACCTCAACCCCACCCTACAATGACTGTATGCTTCCAATTATGAAAAGCATGTTGTTTAACCGGATCAAGCATGGTATCTAAATATATAAACTAATCCTATTTTTTTAATATAATTAGTATGAAAATTAGCATAATTACCAGAGCGACACGTCTGCATAATTTACAGACTGTTAAAGAATCCGTGTTTAATAATGTCCCAGACGGCTGTGAGATAATGTGGCACATTGTATTTGATACTGCCAATCTTAAAGATATCGATGCTGAATTACTATTTAATTTAAAAGATGACTCAACATCATTTCACTTTAAAAAGGGAGAGCCTGGAGGATTACTATATCCACAATGTTCTGAAATAATCTCAAAATTAGGAGAGAGTTGGGTTTACTTTTTAGATGATGATAACATTATGCATAAAGATTTTTATGAATACGTTTTAAAAACTTCAATATTAAATCCAGACAAAAAAGTCCACGTAGTTTCACAAAATGTTGCAGGAAAAGATTTCACTGGTTTAACTTATAGAAATGCTGCTCCTGAATTTATAAAGGTAGGAGGAGTCGACTTAGCCCAATTCATTATTAGCACAGAAGTATATAATCAATATGGATATAAATTCTTGCCGGATTATTGTGCAGATGGAATACTTATTAGTGCAATACATAACGAGCATCCAGAATGGTTTACGTTTACCGGAAAAATATTTGCACACTACAATTATTTACAAAAAAAATCTACAGCAAAAGTTCCTAAAGTATTGTATATCGGCACTGACAAGCCCGAATTAAAATCACTTAAAATACTTAACTATGAGGACGATAGCCTTAATGTTAAATATTTACAAAATGATTCTAATGTTAAATCAATACTTGCCGAATTTAGACCTGATGTTATCATAACAAGAGGAGAATCTTGGCAAAACTTTCCAGAACTTGCGAGTACATCACTCCAATTCCGTAGAAAATGGCTAAATATTAAAGAAGATGTTTCAGCAGAAGATGTTGGTCAAACAGCATATCAATGCGCAATGGAAAGTTTATTGAACCCTGATGGATTAGAAGATAGTTCAATGATTTCATATTTCACTCCAATATATAATACTGGTGAAAAGCTTTTCAATACCTATCAATCACTGCTAGATCAGACTTACGACAATTGGGAATGGGTTCTTGTAAATGATTCTACAGATGGCGGCAAAACCTTAAAAATAGCAGAATCCATCGCGGCAAAAGACCCTAGAGTACGCCTATACGATTTTAGAGAAAAAAGCAGTGGAAATATCGGTGAAGTTAAATGGAGATGTTGCACGATGGCAAGAGGATTTATTCTTGCTGAATTAGACCACGACGATTTACTTGTTCCATGGTGTACTGAAGATCTTTACAAAGCGGCTAAAAAACACCCGGAAGCCGGATTCTTTTTTAATGACACTGTTGAAGTCGACGAGAACTGGAATTCATTAACCTACGGGGAAGGATTTGCTCTTGGGTACGGTAAATACCGAAAAGAAGAGTATGCTGGAAAAACAATGGACATAGCAACTCAACATAATATTAATCCAAAAACAATTAGACATATAGTTGGCGTACCGAATCATGTAAGAGCATGGAGACGTTCTACCTATTTTGAAATTGGAGGACATAATCGAAATCTTGTAATAGCCGACGATTATGAATTGGTTGTAAGAACTTTTTTGAAAACAATCACCTGTAAAATACCAAAGCTGGGATACGTTCAATTCATATACAACAATGCAAATGGTCAGAATACCCACGATATGGCAAGAGCGGATATTCAAAGAAGGGTAAGAACAATAAGTTACTACTACAACGAACAAATCAAAAAACGATTTGAAGAGTTAGAATTAAAAGATTGGGCTTACGATGAAAATCCATGGGCACCTTTAAATACTGCATCTAGATATGGAGAAGAGGAAATGGCAGCAAACATAATATATAACGAAAATGAATAACACTTACGTAAAAATCTGGGTACATAACAGAGAATCCGACTTAATGATGGATTTTTTATTAGAAAGAGTTGATACCCCTCCAAACTACATTATTGACCATCATGAAGTACCAAAATCTATCACAGGTGGATGGATCGAAATGAGTATTTCTTATGATAGGTACCTTATACTTCGACAATCGCATGACCATGTCGACACGACTCATATATAAACTTTTTTATTTTTTTGTGTATAATTAGTATATGGCAAAAAGTATAAAAGAACCTAAAATATATGTAGTTAAACCGAAAGTCGGAGAGAATTACTATTTTAAATTTGCAGGAAGTATCATGTATGGCGAATTAGTTTCCTTAAACGAAGCGTTAACCAAATTACATGGAATTCCACACTATTGGATGAATGAAAAGTCCGACAAGAGTGTAAAAAAATGCATATATCCAATATCAATTTATAAGATTTTTAAAGATTTAAACGACTCAAAGAATGTATAACACTACCGAATTAAAGTCAATGTTATTTATTGACATTGAAACGACTTCAGAATACTCAACGTACGAAGAATTTTGTAATAAAAGACCCGGAGCTGTAAAGCACTGGTCAAAAAAAGCAGAACAACATAGAAATTCTGAATCCCATTTAGCAGAACTTTCAGATGCCGAAATGTATACTCACATGTCAGCTCTTAGTCCCGAATTTAGTAAGGTTATTGTAATTTCTATGGGACAAATTAAATTTCAAGATAACTTTATAACATCAAAAATCCGTTCATTTTACGGAGATAACGAGCGAGAAATTCTTAAAGAGTTTATGGGTACTGCACAGGCCGTTTTTAATCAAAGCGCTTCAATTCAATTTGCTGGGCATAATATTAAAAACTTTGATTTTCCGTATCTAATAAAAAGAGCTATTGTAAATGGAGTTGCAACACCTCATCAGTTTCATTTACAAAAGAAAAAACCATGGGAAAACTGTCTCGTAGATACCTATGAAATTTGGAAATTTGCAGGTTGGAATAGCGCATCTTTAGATTTGATTTGCGATACTTTAAACATTCCATCTCCTAAAACTATAATGGAAGCAAGCAGTACTACTGAAGAGTATTGGAACGGTAATCTTGAAAAGATAAAAACATATTGCGAAGGAGATGTTAAAGCGACTATGAACGTGATGCTTAAAATATCCGGAATGGATATGGTTGATGAAGTACCATTTTAAATTTAAAGTATATGAGACCAGGCGCAAGTTACACAGAAAATGAATTAGGAGATTCTCCTAAAAAAGAACCTATAAAATTAGGATTTTTAGAACTACTAAGAAAATTATTTAGAAAATTGTTAATAACTTTTTAGTAAAAAGTTTTACCATGTCAGGAATTTGTATTATATTTACATATCAAATTAAAACCTTATAATTATGGACGAAGACTTTAACAATTTATTTGAAGAACAAGAAGACGAAATCGACACTATTAAAAAAGAAGCCGAAATGAATAACATAATGTATGATTTGAAAATCAAACTTGCAAATGAGAATTATGATTCGATAATTTCTAAGGGAGTTGATTTTAAATTAATGAAAAAACAAGAACTTGATATTGAACCCGTTGTTAAAATCCTCGGAGACATGTTAGAGCTTTTTGAAGAGCTTGAAGAGTACGAAAAGTGCGCTCAAATAAATAAATTACTTAAAAAAGCAGAGGTCCTATAAGGACCTTTTTTCTTTAATATATAAAGTACTAATAAAGTATATCAATATGGACCCAGAAATATTAAAAAAGATTGCAGATAGTCTAGAAAGAATTGCAATCTGTATGGAAAACAAACAATTGAGAGAAATTGCAACCTATCGAAAAGGTCAGGCTGCCCTTATTGCCGAGAAAAAAGCAGATAATAAGAAGCAGGCAAAATCACAACCAATTATTCCTGTAGTAAAACAGACAGTTAGAGTTAGAAATTCCAAAAAATAAACTCTAATGAACCACTACGAAACTCTTAACGTTTCAAAAGATGCAACTCCAGAAGAGATTAAAAAATCTTATAGGAAGCTTGTAAAAGAGCATCATCCTGACAAAACAGGGGGAGACGATTTAAAATTTAAACAAATATCCGAAGCATACGAAACTCTTTCTGACCCTGTCAAAAAAGAGAAATATGATAATAAGTCTAGCGGCTATTCCACATTTAATAACTTCCGAAGAAATCAAGAATACACGTCTGCCTGGCAAAATGCATTTTCCGGGTTTGGTGGTGATTTTGCCGACATGTTTAATCAATCATTTGGAGGAGAGGCAAGAGGACATGACGTTAGAATTTCTATGAATATTACCCTCGAAGAATCTTATGATGGTGTTAGAAAATATATCGACGTCGGGATGGGCGGATTTAATATTAATATACCTCGAGGAATCTATAGCGGAACAAAACTTAAAGTTCCAGGCCGAGGAGCCCCACATTCTGTAAATTCATCCGCACCTCCTGGTGATATTATCCTGACTATCAATGTTTTACCAGACCCTGAACTTATTGTTAATGGTAGTGATATTTATATTGACTTAACCCTAAGCTGGATTGACCTCTTGCTTGGAGGAGAATTTGAAATCCATACTAAGTTTAAAACGATTAAAATTAAAGTTCCTCAAGGCTCTCATGATTCAAAACTCTTACGGGTTGTTGGACAGGGAATGCCAATATATAACGCAGAAGGATTCGGAAATCTTATGGTAAAACTTAGAACACTTCCTGTAAATTTATCCGAATCTGAAATAGAATTACTCAAAAAAATAAAAAATCAAAATGAGTAGCATTGAAGAAAGTCCGGAAGAATCTAGAAAATTTATAAAAAAACTACACGAGGCATCCAAAGAAGACATGATGGATGCAATGTACTCCTCTATTATTAACGGCAGAATGGGTGCCTTAAAGTATGATGGAAGTATTAAAGAGAAAATAGAAGGTGTCCAGACGGTTCTTAATTTTTTTAAAGAGAAAGAAGATTATGAAAAATGCAAAGAACTCAAGAAAATTATCGATGACCTGTCGGTAATATAATATAGTAACCTTTTTAACCCGGATACCTTAAATCCTGCCGGTTAAAATATATATTATATGCGACTCATGTCGCTTTAAAAACATTACACCAAGATGGGAGATATTACAGGGGAGGAAAGAGATTCTCTGATGAGGTCCAGCTACTACATACTTACTAGAAATTTCACCAAGACCATCAATAGATTTGTTGTTTATAACGATGGCAGTCACACAATAGACATTCCGCACGGAATCGGACAGCGAAGTAAATTCGTAGATGTCCTAATAGAATATTTTGTTGAGTTAGAGGAATATGAAAAATGTGAATCGCTCAAAAAATTAAAAGAACTGGTCATGATGACTGGTGATTAAATAAATACAAATTTGTATGCAAAGAAAAACTGTGGAAAGTAAATCAAGATCGACTAAGGCAAAACCAAAAACTACAACTTCTAATCCGGTTGGAAGACCTAAAAAGACAGTAGTTAAAGAATTAGATTTAGTTGGAGTTCAATTAAAACCAGGACAATATGATTATTTTGAAAAAATTAAAAAGAATGAAATAACATTCTGCTCAGGTCCGGCTGGTACTTCAAAAACATTTACTGCATGCTACACTTCACTATGGTTATTGGCAACTCAGGCAGTTTCAAAAATTATACTATGTAAACCAATTCAAGAATCCGGAGAAAAACTTGGATTCTTACCTGGAGATATTGCAGACAAGGTCGACCCATACATGCAATCATATATTTCGAACTTTAAAAAAATAGTAGGTGACGAATTAACAGAAGGTTTAATCGCTTCAGGTGCTATTGAATTTAAGCCGCTTGCATTTATGAGAGGTGATACATTTGACGATTCATTCATGATTCTAGATGAAGCCCAAAATGCTTCCTTTAAACAATTAATGTTATTTACGACCCGTATGGGTAAAAATTCTAAAGTTCTGGTAACTGGAGACGTTAGTCAATATGATATACCAAAAGCAAGTGCTGGTCTTCCAGGATTCATGCAATTAATGAAGGGAATCAGAGGAACTGCAGAACATGTTTTTGAAAATAAAGATATTGTAAGAGCTAAAATCCTTCAAGACGTTGTAGACCGATACGACAAATGGAGAGTTGAAAATCCTGAAAAATAAGAAACTATCTGGAATCCATCTATATAATACTTATAAAATATATAGATGGAAACTAGACAAATACAACTTAAACACTCCTACTCTGGAGATGAATCAATTATAGAAATTGGTGTTGACGAGGCCGGTCGAGGTTCACTAAGTGGACCTGTCACCGTAGCCGCATGTATAATGCCATTTGGTTTTGAAAACCCTCTAATCAAAGATTCAAAACTATTAAATGAGCAACAGCGAAAAGACGCCAGAAAAATTATTGAGGAAAACGCGATTGCATATCATATTGAACACATATCTCCCGAAGATATTGAGGCAACTAATATCTTAAAGGCAACCTTAATTGGAATGCAACGTTGCCTAGAAAGTGTACAAACCAATTCTCAATTTGATTTTATATTAATAGATGGAGACCAATTCCACGGATTTGAGGGAATTCCATTTGAAACTGTAATTGGAGGAGACAATAAATACATTTCAATTGCAGCCGCAAGTATCTTAGCTAAAACCGAACGGGATTCAGTAATGAAAGATTTGGATATTGAAATTCCTGGATATGGTTGGAATTCAAATAAAGGATACGGTACAAAAGCGCATATTGATGCAATTAAATCTTTAGGTCCGAGTAAACAACATCGAATGAGTTTTATTTCTCATCTTTTAACCGAAACCGGCACCCTATTTTGAGAGCGCTAATTTACGGTATTCTATTGTTCCTGTTTGGGCAATCGTTTATATGGTTTCAAACAAATGGTCAGTTTATTTGGCCATGGTTTAAAAAGAATCCACTCCTAGTTGCAATAATTGGAGGGTCTACGATATCATATGTTTTTATAGAGGCTACTAGAATGATTGCAGAATATTATGATGGTCAACTTTGGCCTGGTAGATTTATTGGATTTGCAATGGGTATGATTTCATTTTCAGTCCTAACTTATTTGATAATGGATGAACCATTAAATGCAAAGACCATAATTTGTTTGTTACTTTCATTTATTATTATTTGTGTCCAGATATTTTGGAAGTAAATTGTTAATAACTTTTTGAAAATAATTACCCGACATTTTACAGTGTCGGGTTTTTTGATTATATTTACATATCTAATTTTAACAAAGAAATATTATGTCAGTTTACAAAGAAGGTTACCACGCCGTTAAAGAAATTCAAGCTCAATCAGTACAAATTTATTCAGATGCATGCGACTATGGTGTTCCATGTAAAAAAGGAGATTCAACATGGAACCTTACCAACCAACTTGCCACTTGGTATGGTGATAAAAATACAAAAAAGGTACGAGTATTTCAAAGGTATCTTAAAACACCAGAAGCAAAACAAGTAGATATTGTTGTTACTTTAATGGATGAATGGGCTGTTTCAGACGAACGTAAAACTATTAAAGAAGCTACTGAAAATTATAATCTAAGTTTTGTAACTTGTAAAACTGGAAAATGTAAAGGTTATGATGGTTATGTAACTTTAACAAAAATTTAACACTTAAAGTTTTCCCGTTTCAACAATATTGATTATATTTACATATCTAATTAAAACAAAGAAACACCATGACTCACAAAGAATTTATTTTAGTAGCAAATCAAGACATCAAAGAATTTAGTAGAGGTATTGAAGTAGTAAGTATTGCAAAAGGAAGTAGTATTACGGTCACTGAAGACGCATTTAATAAACTACAGAAAAATGAGACCATTAAAATTTATACTAGAGAAGGTATATTAGAGTATGATAAATACATGTTCGAAAACGAGGTTAATTACACTGAAGTAACTATTGAATATGGTACTAGAAAGTTGGGACAAAGAAAAAATAAACTTTAACAAAACTTTAACACTTAAAGTTTTCCCCTTTCAACATTATTGATTATATTTACATATCTAATTAAAACAAAGAAATATTATGAGTTACACAAATTTTGACAGACACGAATTTATGACCGCTGAAACTAGAAGTGATATCATCGATATCATTAGAGAACTTAGAGATAACGACCACTCTAGAAACTTAGAAAACATGATGTACGGTTTATTTGATGGATATTTGTATGATAACATTCAAATTGAAGCACTTCAATTACCTACCGAATTAGCATCGAAAGTTATGCGAATCTTCGATATCTGTAACCGTTACCCTAAATACGAACCTCAAACAAATTATTAATCATGGACACTTTCGAAAAAATAGAAGTAGTAAAAAAACTAGTTGCAAAATATCTTAAAGAAAACGGTGCACATGCCGGATTATCCGAAGCAGATTGCCAAAATGACCACATCGTTCAAATTGGAACTTCAATCTTATGTACTAGATGGAATGTTGGATATGCAGGCGGTGGATTTGTTCAAGCAGTTGTAGATAATGATTTGCAAAGAGCAATTGCAAATGCAGATAGTACAAATGTTCGTGCTCTTAAATTCTATTGTCAATTAATTTATAACGTTGGCATGCCTTATTTTAATGAGGAGCCGTTAGACCCAATGGAGCAATTCATTAAAGATATTGCAAATGATTATCAATTCGACAAGTCTCATCCTGAATACTGTGGATTCTTAAACATTAACCCAACAGACCATGAAATGGGTCTGGCATATGTTAGAAACTGGAGAAGTTACGGTGATTTATTGTCTAAATACAGAATTAGATTAGAATCAGTACCTAACGAAGAGGAAGTAGTATTCTTAGAATTATAAACTTTTAAAATTAACTTAATATAATATACATGGGAGCTAACTACGGATATTGTTGCATAAATTTGACTCTTGATAAGAGTGGTATTAAAATCGGGCGTTCAATGATTAAAAAAACATTTGATGCAAAAGGTATCAAATATGCTGGTGAACTTGCCGAAGCAAATATCCGAGACATGATAGAAATCATTAAATGGAATCATAAAAACGGCGTTACGCTATATCGTATGTCCTCTAGTATGTTTCCGTGGATGTCCGAATACGAGCTTACTGATTTACCAAATTGGGACACTATTTCAAATCTACTAAAAGGTGCAGGTTCTCTAGTACAAAAATACGGACAGCGAATTGGTTTCCATCCTGGTCAGTTTTGTGTCCTTCCCAGTCCAAATCAAAAAACTGTCGATAATTCTATCAAAGAACTTAATCAACATGCATTTATACTTGATACCATGGGCCTTCCGGCAACTCCTCAATATTCTATGAATATCCATGTTGGTGGTTCTTATGGTGACAAAGAGGCTGCAATCTTAAGATTTATCGAAAACTTTAAATTGTTATCACCTTCAGCCCAGTCCCGTTTAATCCTTGAAAATGACGATAAACCTGCTCAATACTCTGTAAGTGACTTGTACCGCATCTACGAAGCAGTTGGTACTCCTATTACTTTTGATTATCATCACCATAGATGTTACAATGACCCAATGCCGGAAGAAGATGCACTTCGATTGGCAGCATCTACATGGCCTAAAGGTATTCGCCAATTATGCCACTACTCAAGTGCTAAAAAATTACACGAAGACCCTACTGTTATTATCAGGGCCCATGCTGATTACCTATACGAATCAATCAACACTTACGGCCTAGATATTGATATTGAAATCGAAGCAAAAGCAAAAGAATTGGCCCTTCAAAAATATCAAAAAGAATATATACTCTGTGAAAAATAAAACGATTGAGTTAGAAAATCTTAAAAAAGAAGCTAACTTATTTTTAGAGGCTCTTAAAAAGGAAGGCATTGAAACAAAATCAATGTCTAAACTTGTAACAACATGTGTAATAGAACGTAGACCTTTAACAGACGAAGAGGGAAAGAAGTTTGCAAATCAATTAAAGAATCTGGTTAAAACTCTAGGGCTAGCCACAATAATTCTAATGCCAGGGGGTTCTATAATTTTTATATTGATGCACTATTTAAAACTTCGGGACTACTTCCTATCAGACAGTTTCAGTTATTTAAAAAACAAAGATATATAAAATCTAAACAAAAATACAAATAAAACTATGGCTAGTATTAAAAAATTCGAGGAATTTGTTTCAGAAATGGACAGAGCTGAGGAAATAGAACAAGAAGTTGTTGACAAAGGAACTCCTGAAGTAAAAACTGAAGAGGAAACTGAAGAGGAAGCAGAAGAGGTTCAGGGATTAGATGAGGCTGGAGAAGCCAATATCGGTGTTGACCCTAAAAAAATTAAAGAAGAAACTAAACCAGTTGCCGACATGTTAAAGGCATGTTACGAAGCTGTTATTGCAGAAGCTAAAGCATGGGAAGAAGATGCACATGATGAGCATACTGTAGAAACTTACATGGCCGAAAATGCATCACTTGTTGCAGGTATGGCAGCTAATTGTGTAAAAGAAATGAAAGAAGATATGGCATCTGAAGCATACGAAGCATGCTTAAATAAAATGACTGAAGCTTTCACTAAGAAAATTAATGAAAGCAAAGAGGCTACTGCTGCTACCGACGCTGACGATATCAACTAATAAATCCGGTTAACCGGTAAACTAAATAAAAAGTCTATATATAATATAACATATATAGACTTTTTTTATGCCAAAAATTCCGACGGAAATAATTTATATGCAAGTTGCATATCAGTTCGCAAAACTTAGTTATGCTGAACGCAGAAAGGTAGGATGTGTTATTGTAAAAGACAAACAAGTAATTTCGTTTGGATATAATGGTACTCCCCATGGGTTTGAAAATGAATGCGAGTGCGAGGTTCACATGGACCCTGAGGCCGGAGCATGGATAGACATTGAAACAATCGAGGAAAAATGGCCATACACAAATGAAAAGGGTAGATATAACTTGACTACTAAACGAGAAGTCCTTCATGCAGAATCTAACGCAATTATGAAAGTTGCAAAGTCTACAATGAGTTGTGAAGGAGCAGATTTATATACTACAACATGCCCCTGTTTTGATTGCGCAAAATTAATCATACAGGCCGGAATAAAAAAGGTCTACTACACAGAAGATTATAGAGACATGAGTGGTGTTGAACTACTTAAAAGAGCAGAAATTGAAGTTGAACAAGTAATAACATGGAATGAGCATTAATAAAATATTTGTTCCGGAAAAAAAGGAACTTAAGCAATTTCTTAAAAGTAACGGTAGCGAATTATTCTATTCGAGATATGTTAAAAAAGCGGATGCCTTAATTGGAAGTTCAAAGTCTATAGACTACATCGATAAATTTATAAATAAATACAGTAATGAGAATGATTCGGTCTTTTTTGAATTGGACTAGGAAACATTTTTTCAAAAATCAATATAATCATAAAAATACACTAAAAATGGAACTAGTGAAAGAAGATGTAAGAAAATATCAATGGAGATCCGGAGATAACTTTGGTAAAATAGTCGAAGTTGAATCAGTCGACGGAGAATTTACAAACTTTACTGATGGCAGTAGAATATACAATAATGTTTTATCGGAATTTCTAGAAGAAATTGTAGATGGAGTAATACCATTTCCAGGAGTTCAAGAACTAGGTTCAATAGCTCCTGTTGTTAACGTAACTCCAAACATACAGGACGTAACTCCTACTAAACCTAAAGAATCTCCACTAGAACAATTAATTAACAAGCTTTCTAAAAAGAATGTTGAACCCTTTGAAGCCAAAATTAACTTAAACATACCAAACAAAAAGGTATTTGATATGTTAATAGAAAATGCCGATGAGGACAGAGAAGAACTAATTAAAACTATTGCAAAAGTGGCAGTGTCTCAAATTGAGATAGATAAACTACAAGAATATCTAACCGAAGAAGTATCAATTTTTATAAACAATTACTATAATGGCTAAAACAGCAACAGTCTCTAGAAGACAAAGAAGAGCTCAATTGAGCGCAATGGGTTATTTAAAAATCAAAAACCAATTAAATCCACTTTCTACTGAAGGTATCGAGCTAAGAAATAGCTTAAGAGCAAGTTCTAAAGCGGCAAAAGAGGCTTTTGAAAAAAGAATTATGGACCAAATTGAGGAACAATTAGCTCAAAAGGCTGAAAGTTTAAAAGGTACCTGGAAGGAAATTGGGTATAATGATGCAGAAATCGAAATGTTAAGTGAGGCATTTTTTACATTATCTGTTAAAAATAAACAAACCCTTAGAGAAGACAAAAAAGCGGCTAGAAAATTAATGAAAGACGCAAAAGATTCACTAATAGGGAGATTAAATGCAAACAGTTAAGATAACGCTAGCAGACAACGGTGTTATTAAAACGGTAGTAGATGATAATATTAATGCTGGAGGAGAAAGTTATGAATCAACAGTAGTATATGATTTCACTGACCAAATTTCCAAAATTAAATTCATTGAAGACCTTTGCATCGACATAGGTCTTTCTTTTGGTAATTCCAAAAGTAAAAACCAAATCAAAATTATCGAGACATGGGGAGTTGATTACATTCCAAATGACAAAGATAAAAATGAAAAAATAGAAGCTTTAATATCCGATCTTAAAAAATTATCGGGTGGAAAGTTAACAGTTAATGAATAACCTACAAATTGATTGCATTTGGTGTCCATCACGCAGAGATTTTAATAGGTTTATAAAGGGTACAATAAAAGAGTCGACTAAAATAATCGACTTTTTTAGTATTAAAAATAAACTTATAAAAGCTGATCCATACTGTGGAGACCCGAATGACTCAATAATTGGTTTAACTATAATAAACGAAATTACGCGATGCTTGCGATCCGACACAAAGGACGTAGATCGCGTAATTTATGTTTTTAGAAGTCTTGATGATGATATTGTAAGTAACTTTAAAACCTTAATTCAAGCAAACACTGAAAGAGAATTCTCAATCTCTTTAATCGTCATCGATAAAAATAAAAAAATTGACGAGACAATACTGGCCCAATTCGACAGTATTGAACTAATACAAAATGATTAGACATAAACTTTTTTCAAAGGGTGAATATATCAATGTTCTAATAACTAATAATAGATATAGCAATATTGTTTTCCCTGTTAAAGCAATTATCCATGATATTGAGTTTAACGATAAAATGCCCAGATATCAGATCAGAATTGTTAAATTTTACGACGACATAGACTTTCTTAAAAGATACATGTTTGATATGAAATTTGACCGAAATTTCGAGGGTGGACATACAATCTTTAGAATTTCTAGAGTAAATGTACCGAGCGTAAAAGAACTTCAGAACTATATTGACGCAAAATGGGAAACCTTCTTAATAGTTGTAGATTCAGTAATGTGCGTCCGAACTTTTGACGAACTTAATGAATTACAGAACAACATCCAAGATTTTTTGGTTGAAAAGTCTATTAGAGACCTTTATGAACTTACAACTCGATCGACATATTCTAAGGGTAAATATTACTATGAAAGTCGAGGAGTATTCGAGGCTCATATTAAAAAGTTCTTAGATAAAAGAGCAGGAACTCAAAAAGATTATTTTGATAAATTACTATATAGACCTCTTTCCGTCGACTACGATAATTTAGAATAGCCTGTTTCTGTGATATATACTTAAACAAATATACTTAATAGGAAATGCCAGTATCAACAGGATATAGCCCAGAGACAGGAAAACCAAAATCTTATTTTGATAAACTACAAGATAAAGCAAATTCTGCATTTAAAACTACTAAAGAATCCGCTATAGGAAAAGGTTTTATTAGTGCCGTTAAAAATGTAACTGGATTAGACCTCGAGAATTTAGATGGGTCAAATCCGGATGGTGTGCATTCTGGTTCAAAGGGTAAAAAAAAGGCAGTTGGAAAAAATAAGAAAACAGAAGATAAAACTCAAGCCAGGGCTGCCGCAACCGATACCCCTTTTACAATATTAGGAGCTGAACCTGGAAAATCAAAATACTATAGTGATATTGTTGATTCTGAAACTTATAAGTCGACTCAACCAGGAACTGAAGGTAAAAAGATAACAGTCGGTCCAAGACCATATTCTGCTTTTAATAAATATTCTTTAATTAATTATAGAGGGAATCCACTAGATTCTACTAAAGATGGATTTGTATCTGACGTTAAGGGAAATACGGTTTATCAAAAAATAAATATTAAAGACCTTCAAAATCCGACAGTTACTCAAATTATAGAAAGAACCTCAGCTCTTACTGATAACTATGCATATAGATACCAATATTCAGATTTTGCTTTAGCGAAATACTATGGCAAAATACCAAACAATATGCTTATTACTCTTCGTAGGTTTTCATACCCTGCTGCTGATGATATTGTAACTCCACAAGCGCTTTCTGCGGATGGAAAAACAATGGAAAAAATCCAGCAACCAGATATTGCTCGAGCCGTAACTTGGATTGGTGAGGCACCGGGTAATGTATTAGGAGAAATAGTAAAATTTTCAAATGGATATTCATGGAAAGATGCAGAATCAACAGTACAAACTTTGAATTCTCAGCAAGGAGCTTCATCTGGAAAATTTGGTAGTATTGTTGAAGGAAATAAAGTACTTTCCGCAATGGCAAATGCCGGCGCTGGTAGAGATGCGGTTGCTGCTAATGCAAATAAACAAAATGCCGGATTCGACTCATTTAGTGCTACATATCCAAACCATGTTTTTGGTCCAATGAACGTTATTAAGCAGGTATTAGTTAGAGAACAGGGTCTTAATTTTTCGCAAGAATTTAAAATTAAGTTTGAATACGAACTTAGAGCATTTGAAGGAGCCAATCCTAAAATTATGATGCTTGACCAACTTGCAAATATATTGGCATTAACATATAACAATGCTCCTTTCTGGGGAGGTTCTGTTAGATATATTGGAGATGGATCGGTTGCAAAACCTCTAGGTAATTTAAGTAAACTTCGAGAAGGAGATTATCTTGGATTTGCCGGAAGTATTGTTGATGATATGGGTAAAATGTTTAAAGGAGCTGGAGCTGGATTTGGTGGAGCAGCCGGCGCATTAATGAATGGAGATATTGGAGGAGCATTAGGAGCGCTTAAAGATAATAAGTTCTTAAATAATCTTATTGGTGGAATGGCGATGGACATGTTTAACACTCCACAAGGAGGACAGGCAGCAGCTTCATTACTTACTGGGGATCCGACAGGAAATTGGCATTTAACAGTAGGAAATCCGCTTAATCCAATAATGGTAATTGGTAACTTATGTATGACTGACTGTGAGATAACTTTTGAAGGAGGTATGGGAATTCAAGATTTTCCTGAACATATGACCGCGGTTATATCATTAAAACCAGGTCGACCAAGGGACAAAGCAGAAATTGAATCAATGTTCAACTCGGGAAGAGGGCGTTTTTACGTTCAACCGGACGATGTTGCAGATATTAATAAAACGGTTGATGTTAATGAATATGGAAACAAAGATAGAGGTGGAGCAGGTAAAGATACCTTTGTAAATAACTTTAGAAAATTAAGTAACGGATAATGCAGTTTGATACACTAAATAAAAAGAAATTAGTAGATGGTAAATATAAATTTACTAAGCCTACCCTTGTATTTATAGAAACTAACGAGACTATAAACGAACACACTGTTACCGAGGATCAGGTTGGTAGAATTGATTTAATTTCGCTACTATATTATAGAAATGCAAACTACTGTGATTACATACTAAAATGGAATGGTATTTCAAATCCATTTTCTATAAAATTAGGAGACATTTTAGAGATTCCAAACCACAGACAGGCTCTTAAAACTGTTAAAGAAATCAAAATCCTAAGTTCAACAAATGAACCTTCGATTAGGGACCAGTTTATAGACACTAAAAGACTTCCGGTTAAAGATGCGAAGAGAATTGAATATCTACAAAGAAAAGCATCTCAAAAACCAAACGGAGCAAAACAAATACTACCTCCAAATATCTTAAAAGAGGGAGACACAAATATTAAAATCGGTAACGGACAAATTAGAATTTAATGGCATCAATTAATAATCATATTCTTACAATAACAGAACCTACTATTAAATTAGATGAGGTTGTTTTTGAATCATTCGGTGAGGGAGAAGGAGATGCAACCAAGGCTGAAACCAGTAAGGGTTATTTAATCATGGTTTCTATCAATGGATATGTTTTCAGTGATAAAGACATTTTAAACATGGTATTAGATTGCAATGGTTCTCTTCCTACTATAGAACTTACTCTTTCCGATAACCAAGGACTATTTACAATTGATACGTTTCCTAGAGATGGGGATGTTATAAATTTTAGAATGGGTACCCTTGAGAAAACGTCATATAAAGATATTCGAATAGATTTTGATATTACAAGCGCAGACCAACCTAAACAAAACTCAAACGTTAAGGGAGGAAAGTATAGTTTTTCAGGAAGGATTAAAGTTCCAGGTCTATATGCAGATGAATGTAAGTCTTATGGAGTAGGAACTTCATTAGACCATATTGAATCAATTGCAAATGATTTAAAACTTGGAGTTGCAACAAACATTGACTCGGCTGATGATAAGATGAACCTAATCCTACCTTATAGTAGTAGATTTGATACATTGGAAGATTTGGTAAAACACTCGTATATTGACGAGGAAAGCTTTCAGGCTTATTGTATTGACCAATTCTATTATATCAATTATGTAAATTTAAACACATTGTTGGAGTCAGAAGAATCTATCGAAGAGCTTGTTGCAGGATATGATAGAGAATTGAATGACGTTCCTGGAAATGGGTCTGAAGACGCAGCAAATCAAACTAAAAAACCACTTATACTAACTAATCATAAAAGAGATACGGGTACTAACCTATTTATAGAGGCCCAGTCTCTAGCAAATAGTGCCGGAGAAAAGACAAAAAAGAATGGTTATAAAAGAACCCTTCAATTTTTTGAAAATGATTCAGATGAGGGACTAGTAAGCCATGAAATTGAGCCACTTGCAAGTAAAAAAATGTCAGACATTGAAGAGCCTATGAAGGGTCGAAGAGATGAAGAACGATATAAAGGTGAAACCAAGACCAAATACACCGGTAGAAAGAACTCAGATCCTGAAACATCACACACTCACTTAAATTATGAGTATTCTGCAATAAGTAATGCGCAAAACCTGGATGAAGTTAAAAAAATGTCACTTGAAGTTTCGATGGCATCTTTTAATCCTGCAATCCACCTGTATCAAAAATTACCGATTGCAATTTATACAAACCAACAAGAAAAATTAGGTGCAGATAAAGTTATTAAAACCGCTAAAAAAGAAAAGGGATTTGATACTACAGTAGAAGAAGATAAATCAACAGTAGATCCTGGAGAATATGTACTTGATGAATTCCTATCAGCATACTATGTTGTTGGAGGAATTGAATATACATTTAAAGCAGGTTTTCCATCAGTTAAACAAAAATTAAAATTGTTACGAAGAGAATGGCCAAGTAGAATTAACAACATTAATCCAGAGACGGTAGCTAAGCCAACTCCTGCTGCGCCGCCACCTGCACCGCCAGTAACTCCGCCTGCACCTGCTCCGGTTCCAACACCACCGCCAGCTCCGCCTAAAAAAGAAGAACCATTAAAGATCGATATTACAATGAATAGTGGAGATGTTCAACAAGATACATGGTCTCCATTTCAAAGTCAAAACAAATATGTTATATTAACTGGAAGTTATACAGCGAACAGACCGCAAGGTGAGTTGGTATTTGATTCGTTTAGTGCAACAATAGATGAGGTTGCTGGAGGAGATAGTTTTGATATTAATGACGGTAATGGAATGCGGGTTAAAAAAGATGGCGGAATTCTTATAGATATGGAATCCGAAGCAGGTTCTATGAGTCCAGGAAAATATACACTAAATGTTACATTAAAGGCAGAAGGAAAAACATTTAAAAAAGGACCAATAAGCTTTAATGTAGTAGACGTTCCAAAAAACTAATACCATTAAATAAAAATAATATATAATACATGTCAGATTTTAAAACAACAATGGATTTTAGAAAGGGTTCCTATAGGAAATTCCCTTACCAAGATCCGACATATCTTTCTTTTGCATTATTATTCGATTTTTATGATATAGAAAGCTCACCACTTCTTGCTGGAGGGGCTGAGAATTTTTTAAAACCATTAGCAGAACAAGACTCTTTTTATAAAGAGCGACTTAATGACTTACAGAATTTTATAAAAACATTAAAGGAAATTAATCAAGAATTGCCATGGTTTTGGCAATCTTTTAAAGGACTTGAGAGATTACAACAATACAATCCTGAAAATGCATATATGGGAGGTGATGATGCAAAATTTGAAATTGAAACATTAGAATCTTTAAATCTTACAATCTCAGGTTTGATGCACTTATATAGAAGAGCGATATTTGATGAGAGAAAGTGGAGCTATATAATTCCTTCCAATCTAAGAGTTTTTAGAATGTGGATATATGTTACTGAAATTCGATCAATTGCAATCCTAGAAAATATAAAGGTAAATGGAATTCCTAAAAAACTGGATAAAAGTACAATAACTGGATTTCCAGATAATATTAAACCAAAAATTGACGTTGAAAATAAAAATGCAGGTATCTCTGGTACTGAAGGACGTCCATACTTTTTGGTAGGAGCAAAATACTGTGAATTTGATTTATCTTCAGGAACAACTATTTTTGCGGATCTTAGCAAGAACCCTGAAATGGCAAAAGAGGCTGTTACTATAAAATATGGAAAACTTGAAAAGGTAGAGGCAAGAGTATTGAATGGAATAATTAAACAAAGTTATGCGGAGGGACAATTGTCTCCATCCCCTGACCAGGAGATATTTGCATCACAATCAAAAACACCTCTTGAATTTGCTAAAGATAAAATCAAAGGTAAAATTGACAAAATAAAAGATAGTGCCGTACAAGACCTTAAAGCTCTTGCTGAAAAAAAGAAGGCGGAATTACTTCAAAAGCTAAAAGACGAAACAATTAATAGAGTTCCTAAGTTTGAAAATGTATTTGGAAATGTTATAAGAAGAGCAGATCAAGCATCTACTGCAGCCCTAAATGATGTTGTTGCAGGTAGAAATATAGGAGCAGCTATTCAGGCTAACGTATATGGAATCTTACCCGGAACTACAATAGGACAGGGACTTAATAGAGCAGCAATTAATAACTTAGGTAACGTTTATAATCAATAATGGCAACAGATACTGAATTAGAAAAGGATAATATTAGAGAAACCCACTGGATTGGTGAGGTTGTCGACAATGCGGATCCTAAAGATTGGGGAAGATGTAGAGTTAAAGTATTTGGAAAGTTTGACAAACTACCTAATGACGCTATTCCATGGGCAACACCAATGAATAGAGACTTTGCAGGTGCACACCATACTCCAAATGTTGGAACAATTGTTGCAGTTCGTTTTGACAATGGAAATCTTTATCACCCTGAGTATTGGTTTCAAATCAATCAAAGTAAAGCACTTAAAGCAGATATTCTTGAAAATTCAGGCGAGGCACATAATGTCGTTTCATTAGTATATGACGAAATCAGAAATGTTAGAATCTATCACTCCCCTGAAGATGGATTGGTAATTACCAGAGGAACTGGAGCTAAAGAAAGACCCTTAATTCAAATCGATGAAAATGGATTTATTAAAATTTCAACAAGTGAAAAGATATTCCTTGACTCTGGAAATGTATTTTTAAGTAACACTGGAGAAGGAAGTGAAAATGAAGATGAACCTACAGTACGTGGAGTTTCCCTAGAAAAATGGTTAAATAAATTATTGGATGACTATAAAGCACATATCCATCCAACGCCAACAGGACCTTCAGGCCCTCCTTCACCGCCTACCCCATCGACGGTTTCAAGCCTTAAAAGCTCGCACATAACTTACCAACAAAGGGATAAATAATTGGGATAAATATCCTATAAATTAAATCAATATGCCTGCACAGTGGCCAATATTTATTAATAACCTTTCCCAAAAACTGGCCAGTAGAACTTCTAAAGGACCGGACGATATTGGTATGTTTGTTGCTAATGAGTATTTTAATGCTGTTAAAACTGCACAAACTCCATTTGGAAATATCCACAAATCTGGCCAAAAGGCAATACTTGAAACTGGATTTAAAAAGGCATTCAATATGCTATTCAAATCCGTCGAACC
>Ga0209550_10000735_pt1 | contig 31380 bp, 13 predicted proteins | sample LauGreSuBDMM15SN_2_FD_187567 | JGI IMG/M metagenome (GOLD analysis project Ga0209550, IMG submission 187567) | Freshwater lake microbial communities from Lake Michigan, USA - Su13.BD.MM15.SN (SPAdes) (version 5) | ecosystem: Environmental > Aquatic > Freshwater > Lake | place: Lake Michigan... | reverse complement strand
CAGTTAAGGGATATTGAGCAGCAAACTGTGGAGGTCGACCATGGACGTTGATATCAAAACCAGTTTGAAATCTCTGCGCTTGCATGGGATGGCCACGGCGTTGAGTGTGTCTGGTTTGACGCGGCACAGCAAGAAGGTGAGCTTCTACTCTATGGTGGATCTGGTCAATGCACTGGAGCACGAAAAGCTGATGAACAAGCCCGGTCGAATTGCCCAGAGTTTGGCGGGCCTGAATTTGATGGTGCTCGATGAATTGGGCTACCTGCCCTTCAGCCAAGCCGGGGGCGCACTGCTGTTTCATCTGCTGTCCAAACTGTACGAGTACACAAGCGTGCTGATCACCACCAACCTGACGTTTGCGGAGTGGTCCAGTGTGTTTGGGGATGCCAAGATGACCACCGCACTTCTTGACCGCTTAACCCACCACTGCCATATCGTCGAGACAGGCAATGAGTCATACCGGTTCTTGCACAGCACCAAGAAAGCCAAAAGCCAAATCAGGTCACGAGAGCAAAAACCGCAAAAGGGACGACAAGAAGGAAGACCTTCAGTTGCCGAAAAAGGAGTCGCTCTGAATGTGGGCGATACGGGCTATAAATGGAGATTAAAAAAAGAGGGAAATGAACAAACCGCTATAGTCATCAATAGCTGGTAACCATCAAACCAGCAAAAGCCCCTGGTCAAGATTTAATCGGCGCAAACACATAGATGAATAAACATTGATATAAGAGCATTTTTTTATTAAAAAACGTCTGCAAAAGGCACTCAATTGAGAGTCTCTTGCTTTAAATTCAGATGAATCAAATCAGCCTTGCCACCACCGGATTCAAACTTGAGACCAAGCGAAAGCGCAAGCGTGAGCTTTTGGATGAGATGAACCTGGTGATTCCTTGGTCGCAACTGCCGGGACTGATAGCGCCTCATGCACCTGCTGGCAATTCGGGGCGCCCTCCATTTGCCACTGAGATGATGCTGCGCATTCATTTGCTGCAGCAATTCTTTGGGCATTCCGACCCGGCCATGGAAGAGGCCTTGCATGACATCCCGCTGTACCGCGAGTTTGCCGAGCTGGATGCGGGTATCCCCCGACTGCTTGATGAAAGGACCATCCTGCGTTTTAGGCACATGCTCGAACAAAACGACTCGGGCTGCAGAGGCGTTGAAAAGTGCCAAGAAATTCAAGACAAACACACTGGCGTGGGCTGGGAAATTGCCTTGATGCCGGGAAAGCGCAAGGCGCTGGACAAGACCAATGCTAGCCACGCATTGACTGATCGGATTGAAAAGATCAAGTTCAGTATCCGCGTCAATGTGGGGCATCCATTTCGGGTGATCAAGTGTCATTTCGGTCATCGCAAGACGCGTTACTGGGGTCTGGCCAAGACCACCAGCCAACTGTTGGTGAAGTTTGCGCTGTCCAATTTGTGGATGATGCGCAAGCGAATGATTCAAGGGTTGGCGGCGTGAGTGCGCCCAAAACATGGGATAAGGCCCCAAAGAAGGCCCCAATGGGCCAAAAGACGGGGAAATTGGTGAAGAATTCTTTGCCAGTTTCACCACATGAACATTCGAGCATCAACTCGCGATTTGGGAGGGTTGTTCAGACCATACTTACCTACATCGATAGCTAAAAGAGTTTTCCATGAAAATTAACACTTTTAAATACAAATCTCTCGCAGACGCTTTTCTTTATCAGCCTACATCTGACAAAGGCATCACCATAGTTAACTCAAGTAATAGTGATTTATTTATTAATTACAACGAATTAAAAAACTTGGCGCTCAATTGGTTAAGATATTTACAAAAAATGGGGGTTAAATCTGAAGATAAGCTGATTTTAGTTACTGACGATTTAACTATTGCCACATCAGTTTTTTGGGCATGCATTATTGGAAAAATAATCGTAGTACCTATTGCCATCCCCACTAATTCAGAGAGTGAAAAAAAAATAAAGAATATTTACGAATTATTAGATCATCCTTGGTGTTTATCGGATGTGAATTTGCATGATATTATTTTAAATACAGATTCATTGTCCGGAACAATGAACAATTCAGAATATAATATTCAAGCTTCAAAAAGAATTTTGAATGTTGCAGATTATTTTGAATCTAAAAATAAAAATACTCCAATATTGCCTGATACCTGGAGTAGTGATGACGTTGTAATGTTGCAATTTTCTTCTGGATCCACAGGTACGCCCAAGGGGGTGATGCTCACTAATAGTAATCTTTTGACCAATACATTTGCATTTGTATCGGGTATGAGAATTGATCCGCAGCAGGACAGTATACTGAGCTGGATGCCGCTGACGCATGATTTTGGAATAATATTTTGTCACATCTTACCTGTTATTTATCGAATTTCTCATGTTCTGATTCCAACAAAATTATTTGTACGCAATCCATTAATTTGGATGCAAAAAATATCTGATACAAACGCCACCATAACCGCTGGACCAGATTATTCTTATCGTTATTTTTTGAAACGCTATAAGACGAATGCAAACTATAATTGGAATCTCTCTAAACTGCGAATTATTGCAAACGGTGCTGAACCTATTAATTGTGATTTAGTAAGGCAATTTTTAAAAAAATTGGAGCCGTTTGGACTCGCTCCAAATTCTATGCTTCCTGGTTATGGATTGGCAGAAGGTACACTGACGGCAACCATGGTTCCTACGGGTGAGGGTTTGCAAAGTATAAGGGTTGAAAGGCTTTCACTAACTCCGGGCAAGCGCATCAAGCTCACTGAAAGTACTGTGGACGGAGTGGAGTTATGCAATTTAGGCTATCCGGCTCTCTCGGTGGAATTACGTATAACCGATAACGAAGGTCTGGGGTTGACGGAAGAATTGGTAGGCAATATAGAAATTGCAGGACCAAGTGTGACCCAAGGCTATTTTAACGCTGCGGACGCAACACGTGCTGCCATCTCCTCTGAAGGTTGGCTTGATACTGGGGATTTAGGATTTATCAAAAGCGGTCGTTTATTCGTTACTGGACGAAAAAAAGATATTATTATAATTAATGGAATTAATTATTATCCTCAAGATATCGAACGAATAGTATCCGGTATTGATGGGATTGAGCAAAACATGGTTGCTGCTTGCGCAGTAACAATCCCAGTTGAAAATCGAGAGGGTTTAGCATTATTTGTTCGTTCAAGGCGAGGAGTTAACAATTTTTTGGAATTGATCGAGACTCTTGAAGACCACATTTTGTCAAATATGGGTATGCCACTCGATTATTGCTTGGAGGTGCCACAGATCCCGAAAACAACCAGTGGAAAGGTGCAACGCTTTTTACTAGCCCAACAGTTTTCTATGGGGGTGTTTGACAAACAGATTTTGGAACAAAGAACAGTTCGTCAAGTGAATAGCCTTGCTCCAGTGACACCTTTGCCAACTGATTCCAAGTTAATTCAATCAATATTATTGCGTGAGATTAAACGATTTTACCCTAATGAAAACTGGTTAGACGTGAGTCGTTTTGAGACTTCGTGGCTTGATCTTGGCTTTACTTCTCTTATGCTTGTTGAGTTGGTTCGAAGAATTAATCGAGCATTGAATATTAATTTGCAGATCACAGACTTATTCGATTTTCCAAATATTAATTTACTTACAACTCATCTCACGCAAAAAATTCATCCGAAGAATTCTGAAAATCAGAACTCCCAAAAGATTGGTTCCGATGTTGCAATTATAGGCATGGCTGTTAGATTACCCGGAAAAATTTCTACTCTCGATGAGTTTTGGAATTTATTGGTCAATGGACATGACGCAACAACATTACTCTCCGAGGACAGGCGTTCTAAAATTTTCACAAACTCAACTGACAATCTCAGAGGTGGATATTTAAGCGATGATGAGCAGTTTGATTGCAGATTCTTTAACCTGACACCTGTCGAAGCAGAGGCAATGGATCCCCGACAAAGATTGTTGCTGACAATGAGTTGGGAGGCATTTGAGCATGCTGGAGTTGATCCAGTAAGTCTTCGGGGTGCTTCAGTTGGAGTTTATACAGGAATCAGTGGTTCGGATTCTTTGATAAAGAAATCTAACGCCGGCAAATCTGATGCTCTAGGTCCCTATTCATTGACTGGTTCTGCAATCAGTATTGCATCTGGACGGCTGTCATATATTTTTGGTCTGGAGGGTCCTAATCTCACTGTCGATACAGCTTGCTCTTCGTCAATGGCTGCTGTACACATGGCTGTCAAGTCATTGCGCAGTGGAGATTGTGAGCTAGCATTAGCTACTTCAATAAACCTTGTTTTAAATAACGAAGTTCAATTGGGTTTAATGCAGATGGGAGCCTTATCATCAGATGGCCATTGCAAGGCCTTTGATGCTTCCGCTGATGGTTATGCTCGCGGTGAAGGCGGCGGAGCAGTAGTTTTGAAGATTTTAGATAGAGCCCTGGCTGACGGTGACAGAGTGTTGGCCGTGATCAAAGGTATTGGTTTAAACCATGACGGGGCTTCAAACGGACTGACTGCGCCAAGTGGAGTTTCTCAGCAAAAAGTTGTTCGCCAAGCGCTGGCTGATGCCCAAATTTCACCAAGAGAAGTTGACTATGTTGAGGCCCATGGAACTGGTACCTCACTTGGTGATCCGATAGAGGTGATGGCTCTTGCTGCTGTTCATTCTGAACGAAAATTAACTGACACGCCGTTGTGGCTTGGTTCGGTGAAAAGTAATGTGGCACATTTAGAAGCTGCTGCTGGTATGGCTTCTTTGGCAAAGTTAATTCTTGCACTGGAACATGGTGTTATTCCAGCATCATTGCACGTGAAAAATCTTAACCCTATGGTACTGTGGGACTCTATACCCGTGAAAGTAACTGATGATTGTATGCCGTGGCCGAAAAAACAATCAGATAAAAAAAGAATTGCAGGACTGAGTTCTTTCGGGATGAGTGGAACAAACGTGCATCTAATTTTAGAGCAACCTGATCAAGCATTTACAAGTCTCAATTCTGAAGCGGTCGAGCAAAATGAAGCCGAATCAGGTTTACTTTTGCTGTCTGCACGAAATGACAAAGCTTTAAAAGAATTGATTCTTGAATATCATAATGTACTGACTCAAAAACCCCAAACTTTAAACGACTTGTGCATGACTGCAGCGCGTGGCAGATCGGTCTTTTCATGCCGAGCAGGTTTTTCTGCTTGCAGCCCATCTGCCATGCTCCAAGCATTATCACGACCGATTGAACATGCGGGTCATGAACCTGTACTCCCACGTAAGGTTGCATTTGTCTTTTCGGGACAAGGCTCACAAATTCCAGGTATGGGCAAAGCTCTCTTTGACAGAGAGCCTGTTTTTAGAGAATGTATCCTTCGTGCCGAAAAGTTTTTAATAAACCACTTGCCGTTGCCACTGACACAATTAATGTTTTCCGTATCAGTTGAAGAGCAGGCACAAACCCGATATACGCAGGTTCTTGTAGTGTCATTTGGTTTAGCGATGGTAGAGTTGTTGAAATCATGGGGAATCAAGCCAGATGCCGTGATGGGTCATTCTATTGGTGAGATTACCGCGGCAACAGTTGCTGGAGTTTTCACCTTCGAGACGGCATTGGAATTTGCTGCCAAGCGTGGCGCTCTGATGCAAGATCTTGCAGACGGCTCAATGATGTCAATAGCAGGTGGCGTACATGAAGCACAAAAATTGCTTGATCAAATGGAAGGTAAGCTGACCATTGCAGCGATTAATGGTCCTTCTTCTCTGACCCTTGCGGGTGAACGGGACGTTATTGAACTTGCTTTAGTTCAATGCAAAGATTTGGGTGTTCGGGCAATACAACTTGATGTGACCCGTGCATTTCATTCCAAAATGATGAATCCAATTCTCCCATCTCTTGAAAACTGTCTGAATGGCTTGAACAGTATGGGGCAGTCTGAAATCCCTCTTTACTCAACACTTACCGGGGAACTGGTAAGTCCTCTTGCGATGTGTGAAAGCTCCTATTGGTCGAAACATGCGCGAGAACCTGTGCTGTTTGGTAAAGCACTTAATAATATGTATTCCGATTTAAAGCCATTAATTTTTGAATTAGGCGCTAAGACAGTCTTGGCGCCGATAGGGCTATCGAACCATCCAGACAATGTTTGGCTCCCCTGTTCAGGCGATGCAAACCCTCTATCAATACTTGACGCCACTTTGGTTAAAGCATTTGAGATGGGTATTAATCTTAATTTGCATTCTATTTTTTCTGTCCGTCAAGGAAAGCGTGGTACTGCTCCTTTTTATCCGTTTCAAGGATCTATGCCGATGATATCTGATTCACATTTATCAGAGGAAATTCCTTTAATGTCAACGAAAACTACAAAACTTCAAAATTCAATATCCCATTTAGACTCGCAAGCTTTACACAATATGGATAACACTCAAAACTTAAAAAATGATTTAATTGCTTTGATTGGTCAAATATCTGGATTGCCAGCCAGTGAACTAGAGCCGGATACCAATTGGTTTGCTTTGGGCATGGATTCCCTTCTTATCCTGCAACTACAAATGGCAGTTTGCCGTGAGTTCCAAGTCGATCTCAAACTCAATGATGTTTTTCAACATGGTACAACATTGAATGATCTGCTGAAATTGATTCATTCTTTGTTGCCTAAATTGTCTCCTGAATCTTTTGAAGCATCTTATTCAGATACGTTTCAATCCACAGCAGTAGCGCCAGACATACATAAAATTGTAAGTTCAAACGCACAATCACCAATAGCGGCAGTAGGTTCAGGTTTCGAAGAACTACTCACTCAACAAGTTCAAGCCATGAGCCAGTTGTTCCGCCAACAACTTGAGATAATGAGTGGCAATATAAATAATAATTTAACTGAGCAAACGCAATTAGATTCAACAAGTTCTGTTATCAAAAAACAGGTCGAAGTTATTGCCTCTCCTTCAAATGAAATAAAGGGATTGTATAAAAAAATTCCAACACAAAAGGTGGAATGGTCCAATGCAAAAAAGAGTCATGCTTTACGACTTGCGACTGAATTTAATAAAAAGACAACAAGTTCAAAAGAGCACACTCAAAAGTTTCGAAGCATTTATGCCAATCCTAGGTCTGTAATTGGATTCCGACCTGAATGGAAAGAGTTGACTTATCCATTGCATGTTGAGCGTGCGTCTGGAGCCTATGTTTGGGATATTGATGGTCATCGGTATATTGATATCACCATGGGTTTTGGCGTGTCACTGTTCGGTCATAATGTTTCATTTGTCAACGAAGCGATTGCAAAAGAAATTGCCCTTGGAGCACCGTTAGGACCGCAGACGCCAAAGGCGGCCAGAGTTGCAAGCATGATCTGTGAAATGACTGGGGTTGATCGTGTTGCTTTCTTTTCCACGGGATCTGAAGCCACTATGGTTGCAGCAAGATTGGCGCGATCAGTGACAGGTCGAAGCAAAATAATTATATTCACCAACTCTTACCATGGGACCTTTGACGGTTTTCTGGCAACTGGTTGGATGTTGAATGGAAAAGCCACGAGTCTTCCCATTGCTGAGGGGACCCCACAGCAAATGATTGATGACACCATCGTGTTGCGTTACGGTGATGACACGGCTTTGGAATATATACGAACCCATGCAACTGAATTAGCTGCGGTGTTCGTTGAGCCAGTTCAAAGTAGAGATCCTAAGGTTCAGCCTGGCGAATTTCTCAAAGCGTTGCGAAAGATAACTGAAGAAAACGCTTGTGCATTGGTTTTTGATGAAATTATCATGGGATTCAGAATACATCCCCGAGGTGCACAACATTATTTTGGTGTGATAGCCGACATAGTGACATACGGGAAAGTTCTTGCTGGTGGATTGCCAATTGGTGTAGTTGCTGGCAAGCGCAAATTTTTAGATGCGGTGGACGGAGGTGAATGGCAATTTGGAAACGAAAGCACGCCTGCTTCAAGGACTGCGTTTGTTGCAGGCACATTCAACAATCACCCTTTAACGATGGCAGCCACTGAGGCTGTTTTGCTACATCTAAATGAGCAGGGACCAATTTTGCAAGAAGCATTGAATGAACGCACTCTTAATATGGTTAACAGACTTAACACTTTATTTATATCTGAAAATGTTCCGATAAGTGTAAGTCACTTTGGTTCGTTGTTCAGATTTGATTTTTCTCAGGAAACTGAAATTTTAAATTATCATTTACTCAATAAAGGAGTATTTGTTTGGGAAGGGCGTAATTGCTTTTTATCTACAGCACATTCAGATGAGGATATTGACTTTATTGTGGAGGCCGTTCGTTCCAGTATTTTAGAAATGAAGTCTGACAGTTGGATGGTGGAACGCTAGGAGCTGATGATGTGTGGAATAGTCGGAATTTTTGGATTTGCTGGGGGTCTGACAGGACAGCAAAATACATTGGAACTTATGGCTGATTCGCTTCATCATCGTGGACCAGATGAAAAAGGATCATATTTTTCAGAAAATATTGCTTTAGGATTTAGACGCTTATCAATCATTGACATCGAGAACGGACAACAACCTGTTGTAAGCAATGACAGATCTGTTGTTAGCATCTGTAATGGAGAGTTGTACAACCACCATGAGCTCAGACGTGAATTGCAGCAACGGGGACATCAATTTACCAACCGTTCGGACACAGAACTTATACCGGCACTTTACCAATCTTTTGGTGATAATTTCGCACGTAAAATTAATGGTCAATTTGCGTTTGCAGTTTATGACTTGAAAAAAAATAGGCTTATCTTAGGGCGGGATCATGTGGGTATTGCACCACTTTTTTATGCAAATATAAAGCAAGGAGTTGTGTTTGCTTCTGAAATCAAGGGGCTTCTTGAACACCCAGAAGTACCAAGGCAGGTAAATTTACGAGGTCTTGATCAAATTTTCACCTTTCCCGGCATGGTCAGTCCTTGTACCCTTTTTCAAGGGGTTGAGAGTCTTAGCGCAGGAACCATCTTGGTGATTGAAGGTGATGGTCAATCAAAAAATCAAACATATTGGGATCTGGATTATCCATTAGTAGAAGAACTTGATGAAAGTCGATCAATTATGGACTGTGTCGACGAACTGGATGCAGCATTACGTCAATCAATCAAGTATCGTCTTCAGGCAGATGTACCTACCGGAAGTTATTTAAGCGGCGGACTTGATAGTTCATTGATATCTGCAATTGCTGCTGATTTAACTGGTAATGTTCCGAGGCATAGCTTTTCTATTGCTTTTGATGATCCAAAAATTGATGAAAGAAGTCATCAAACAGTTATGGTAAAACTTCTAAACAGTATTCATCACGAAGCGGTTGTCGGCCCTGCTCAGGTTGAAAAACATCTCTTGGATATGGTCAAGTTTTCTGAAACACCATTGCGTGAGTCATACAACGCATGTTCTTTAATGCTATCAGAGATGGCTCATCAAAATGGAATTAAAGTCATTCTTACCGGTGAAGGTGCGGATGAACTTTTTGGTGGTTACGTTGGATATCGACTTGATGCTCACAGAACTGAAGGACTCCGGGCGGTTAACAAACTCGATTCGATCATAGAAGATCAGATGAGAAGGCACCTTTGGGGTGATAGTGACTTTTTCTATGAAAAAGATTATCATGCATTCTCAGAAAATAAACGTTCAATTTATTCTATCGAGTTGAACAAAAAATTTAAAGAATTTGACTGTCTTGCCAGATCACCAGTGAAATTAAACCAGTTAGATGGACGGCATCATTTTCATAAACGTTCTTATCTAGATTTTAAACTGCGCATGGCGGATCATTTACTGGCCGACCATGGCGATCGTATGGCATATGCCAATGGTGTAGAAGCCCGATATCCATTTCTTGATACTTCTGTGATTGATGTTGCTCGCAAAATTCATCCGCAAATTATGGTAAAAGATGGCCAAGAGAAGTTCATACTAAAAACCTTAGCAAGAAAATATTTACCGGATTCCATCATTAATCGTAATAAATTTAGTTTCGTTGCACCTAGCAGCAGTGTTTTACTTTTAAAAAATAAACAGGGAATTTTAAAACTATTATCTGCTGAAAGAATCAAAAAAGACGGCTATTTTAATCCGGAGACAGTGGATCACTTGATTAAAAAATATTCAGATAAAAATCAAGAACTGAATCAAACATTTGAAGATGATTGGTTAATGATTGTTCTGACATTTAATATTTTTCTTGATACATTCAAAATTAAAAAACTTGAAAAAAAACCTTTGCAAACAATAAAATATGAAGCCAAAGAAGAAGGATGGTAATTGATATTTTACTGTCAATCTTTAATAAATAATCATACAGAAAAACATCAAAATTATTGAAAGTTCAAATATGAAACACAACGTATATTTCGAGCAGTTTGAACACCAAGCTATCATTCAAGAGTCAAGTAATGCCGTCGTTTGGTCAGATGGAAGTTATACCTATGGAAATTTAAATAAAATAGCCAATCAAATAGCTCATACATTAATTGATGATGGAATTAAATCAAAAAAACAAGCAATTGTTGGTTTATTTTTCCCATCTGGTCCTGATTATGTAGCTTCTCTTTTAGGAGTAGCAAAGACAGGAGCAGCATTTTTACCACTTTCTCCTGATTTTCCCACTGATCGTCTTGCAGGCTATTTAATAAAAGCTGATTGTTTATATTTAATTACTTCAGAAGAACGCATTCCTGCTTTGCAAAAAGTAATAGATTCAATCTCAAGTTCTGCCCAAATATTTTCTCTTGAAAAGTGTCTTGAACAGCGCAAACAGGGAAATCCAGGTATCACTGTTGGACCTGCAGATGGCTGTTATGTCATGTTTACCTCGGGATCAACTGGACAACCAAAAGCAATTCTTGGGCAACAGCGGGGATTAAGTCACTTTCTACGATGGGAGTTGGATACGCTTCAATTGGATTCTACGGTACGTAGTTCTTGGTTAGCTCCGATAAGTTTTGATGTCAGTTTACGCGATATTCTCGTCCCATTGATGGCTGGTGGAACTCTTTTTTGCCCAGACGAAAACACACGAACGCAACCGCATCGTCTTGTAACTTGGCTCCAAAGAAATAAAATAAATCTAATGCATTGTGTTCCAACTATGCTCAGATTATTAACGAATGCTTTACAAGAAACTACTGCGATTGTGCCTGCGTTTCCAGAGCTACGTTTTATATTGATTGCAGGCGAACCATTATTTGGATGGGATATAGATAAGTGGAGAAATAGTGCAGGATTTAATCATGAATTATTTAATCTGTATGGTCCATCAGAAACCACCTTGGCTAAGATATATTACAGAATCAAGTTTGTTCCAACCAATTTACAACAGGTTATTCCAGTAGGCATACCTCTACCCAATGCTTCAGTTGTTATATTACGAGAAGGTTTTGAGTGTACTGTTGGAGAAATCGGCGAAATCTATTTACGTACGCCTCATCGCTCCTTGGGATATCTCAATGACCCAGAACTTACAGCATCAGCATTTATTCAAAATCCATTGAATTTAGAGACAGAAGATATTCTCTACAAAACAGGCGACATGGGTCGCCTATTAGAAGATGGAAATTTAGAATGTCTTGGTCGACAGGATAATCAGATTAAAATTAATGGAATTAGAATTGAGTACGCAGAAATCGAAAACGCTTTAAGGTGTGTACCTGGAATTCATCAATGTGCTTGTGCATTACATTATTTTTCGGATCAACGCACTTTGCTAGTTGCATATTATACACGTTCCGATAATTCCGTAATCCCATTAGACTCAACTGAAATTAGAAGGTATCTTGATACTATTCTGCCAATAACAATGCACCCACAACGTTTCACGGTATTGGAGAAAATTCCGGAAACAATAAGCGGTAAAGTCAATAGAAAAGCACTTCCGAAACCTGAAGAACTTTATTATGAAAATAGTGATTTCATGCCACCCGAAACAAATACTGAGTTTTCTTTGGTATCGATATGGTCAGACCTGCTTGGAATTAAATTAGTAGGCGTAGATACGAATTTTGCAACATTAGGTGGAGACTCCCTGCGTGCAATTAAAGTCTTAATGAAAATTTATCAAAATTTTAATGTTGAGATTTCTTTAGGTGAATTCTTTCAAAACAGTACCATTCGTAATATTGGAAAAATCATAGATTTAGGTAAATTAGATTCAACCTATCAAAATATTGACAAGCTACCAGATGCTGCCAGTTATAGTGTTTCACCAGCTCAAAAAAGACTGTGGCAACTTGATCAAATGGGAATGGCTCCTGTTGCCTACAATCTTCCGATGGCATATTACATCACGGGAAAACTTGATATTCAAATTTTTAAAACTGCTTTTGATTTAATAATTAATCGCCATGAAGCGTTAAGAACAAGATTTAAAGAATATAATGACAGCGTCAGACAAGAAGTTATTTCAGAATTGAATTGGAATCTAGAAATTTATGACATTGAATTGAATGATGATTATGCAAATGAAATAAATAATTTTGTAAAACTAAATATCGAGTATAAATTTAATATTTTAGTCGGTCCTTTATTTAGATTAGCTCTAATTAATTTGCCCAAAGAACATAATACCGATATTGATCGAACCTTATTACTTTTCAATGTGCATCATATTATCAGTGATGTTTGGTCTTTGACAATACTAGTTCGTGAGTTGGGTCATTTATACGAATCATTGAAAAATAAAACCCGTCCTTCTTTAAATCCATTAAGAATACAACAACGCGATATTATTTCATGGCAAGAGAAGTATTTAAATAGTGAAAAAGGTCAAAATGATGCTTCATATTGGCTAAATCAATTTCGTTATGTTCCTGTTCCACTGGCACTACCAACGGATAGGCCTCGTCCGGCAGTTCAAACCTTTAATGGGCAGACTATCAGGAAAGTTTTATCTTTAGAATGTAGTGATCTTTTAAGAGAATACGTAAATTCACAAGAAGTTACACTCTTTGTAGTTTTAAGTACTTTAACTAAAATATTATTAATGCGCTACAGTGGTCAAAATGAAATTGTGACTGGAAGTCCTGTTGCTGGTAGAGATCATTATGAAATGGAAAACCAAATCGGTTATTTCGTAAACATTATTGCATTAAACGACTCTCTCAATCCTAAAGAGGGTTTTCATTCATGCGTAAAAAGATGTAATAAAACAATATCAGATGCTTTATTACATCAACAATATCCATTTGACTCATTGGTAGAGTCGTTAAATTTATTGCGAGACATGAGCAGATCGCCGTTATTTGATGTTATGGTGGTAGTTGATACCTTTGATTCATTTGATTTATCTCTAGACGGATTAAAAATTGAAAAATATACAGAGCAAAATAATTGGAACTTTAGTCGTTATGATTTGGTTTTCCACTTTCAAACTGAAGAGGGGCAAGTAATATTGGATATTAATTATAATAGTGATTTATTTGATTCAGTAAAAATTAAAAATTTATCAAATCATTTTGAAAAATTGACCGATTCTGCTCTGGCATCGCCAACTATCGCTATTGAGAAATTGAGGTTATTACCTGCAACCGAATTAGAGGCTATCAAATCTTTTACTACAGGTCCATTTTTAAACAATTCTAATTTAACTATTCCAGATCTATTTAAATTAGTTTGCATTAAAAATAAACAAAGTCTTGCTGTTCAACAAGATCAGCTTAAAATAACGTTCCATAATCTGATTCAATACAGTGACTTTCTTGCATCTAAATTAATTAAGGACCATGGAGTTGCAGTGGGTGACAGAATAACTGTTATCGCTCATCGCAATATAGATTCAGTTGTGTGCATGTTGGCAATCATGCGGGCTGGCGCTATCTACGTACCAATTGATCCTGCTAATCCAAAAGAAAGGATCAATATATTAATTAAGAAGTCTTGTTCAAGTTTAACTTTATTAGTTTCGTCTTTGGATTTGGTTTTTGTAGAAACCAGTGATATTTCTTATTTATTAATTGATAAAAGTATTTATACAGGCGAAAACATACAAGAATTTATATATCCTAAAACCACAGAAAAAGATGCAGCTTATTTAATATTTACTTCAGGATCTACGGGTGAACCAAAAGGGGTTATTGTTTCGCATGGTGGATTTATTAATATGTCTTTATATCAAATAGAGGTTTTTAAAATCAATTCATCAGACAGAGTTTTACAATTTGCTTCACCCTCCTTCGATGCATCTCTGGCAAATATGTTCATGGCCTTGTTCGCAGGTGCTTCCATTATATTGCCAACAAAAAAGTCAATCGAATCAAAAGAAAGCTTTCTTGAATTTCTGCAACTTTCACAATCTACTGTTGTTACATTGCCTTCAAGTTTTCTTCGTGCTTTAAATAAAGAATCATTGCAAAATATAAGGGTTTTAGTGTCGGCTGGAGAAGCTGCACCAGTCGAAGAACTTGCATTCTATGCAAAAACAATGAATGTTTTCAATGCGTATGGTCCCACTGAATTTTCGGTTTGTGCAAGTATATATTCTGTAAAAGCTCAAGATAATAATTTACTAAGAATTCCTATAGGTAAACCAGTCGCGAATTCTAAGATATTTATACTTGATTCAACTGGTAATTTTTCACCATTGGGTATGCCTGGCGAAATATTTCTTGCCGGAACAGGTTTGTCATTGGGATATTTTAATGATGTTGTATTAACTCAAGAGAAATTTATATTTTTAGAAGAATTGAAGGAGAACGTATATAAAACCGGCGATATAGGTTTATGGCTTGAAGATGGTTCTATTGATATTATTGGTCGCAATGATGATCAAGTTAAGATTTCTGGTCATCGTATTGAGATTGGTGAAATTGAGCACACGCTTCGTAATTTGCCGGGTATAGCTGACGCTACAGTAACTACTATATTACGCTCGGATAACACGATGTCATTGTCCGCATATTATTGTTTAATTCCATCTGTTGAAATTTGGCCTTCTGTTGCTGAATTTTATGTTTACGATGACGTTGTCTACTCTAGCATGGCGAATGATCATAGACGTAATAAGATTTATCTCGAATCTTTTCAACGTCATTTAAAAGGAAAGGTCGTTGTAGATATTGGAACAGGACCTTTTGCTATTCTTGCACGTATCGCCATAGATGCTGGAGCTGAACGAGTTTATGCTATTGATTTACTGGAATCTACAGCCAATAAAGCACGGAAAACTGTTTCAGATTTGGGTTTATCTTCAAAGATTATTGTTTTGCATGGTGACGCACGCAGTATTCAACTTCCTGAATTGGTGGATTTTTGTATTTCGGAAATTGTTGGAGGAATTGGCGGGTCTGAAGGAGCGGCTGATATTATTAATCATTCAAGAAAATTGTTAAAATTTCCACATCAAATTTTGCCACAACGCAGTATCACGCGCATAGCTGCAGTCAATTTGGAATCTGGCAGTTGGGAGAAAGGATTTAGTAATGTTGCCGCACACTATGTTGAGAAAATTTTTACTGAAGTAGGAGGTCCATTTGATTTAAGGCTATGTATTAAGAACTTTCCTATTTCTTCAATGATATCATCTCAAGGAATATTTGAAGATATAGATTATACTCAAGATATTTCTTTAGAATCTGATCATACTGAATGCTTGATTATCAATAAATCATCTCATTTGACCGGATTTTTGGTATGGTTGCAACTTTATGTTGACTCTAGTAGTCTGGTAGATATATTGGAAAGCCCAGACAGTTGGCTTCCTGTATATATTCCAATTGATCTTAATAATTTTAAATTACAAAAGGATGACCGATTGTATTTGAATATACAACGTAAATTAGCAAAGAATCTACTTAATCCTGATTTTTTTATATCTGGACATGTTGAACGATCAGGAGAAAAAATATCAAATATCAATTGCAATAGTCTCCATTTTGGCAATGGTTATCGTGCAACTCCTTTTTATCAAAAATTATTTACAAATAATGATATACCGTACATACAAACCTTAGATAGTCAGGCCATTAGACGCACCCTTGCTGAAACCTTGCCATCGTATGCGATTCCTTCATTTTTGACTAGGATGGATTCTCTGCCTCTGAACGTCAATGGTAAAGTAGATAAAAAGGCATTACCTAATCCACTATCAATTGATACTCATCAAGAATTAGTCACTTTGATTAATCCTCTGGAAAAAATAGTTCTACAAGTTTGGCGAGATGTTTTGGGTCGGCAAGATATTGGCATTCATGATGATTTTTTCATGCTTGGTGGCGACTCCATGAGAGCCATTCAAATGATTTCTAAATTTCTTTCAATGGGATTGCGCACTGAAATAAGATTTATTTTTCAAAATCCTACTGTTTCCAAATTGTCAACTATTATTCAAAAATCGATTCATATGACAGATCAGAATCCTGTGGTTGGTGAAGTACCACTAACACCGATTCAGTTATGGTTTTTTGAACATATGAAAGACAGTTTAAACCACTTTCACCAAACAGTATGTTTACGATCAAAGTATCAGATTGAACTTGAACCCTTAAAGAAAGCAATTACATCGGTTTGGATTCATCATGATGCTCTACGAGCCAAGTTTCCAAAATCATCGGCATTTCAAGAATTTTCTGATCCTGGTGATGAACCGTCGATCATAATAATTCAGTCCTCAGATAATGAAAATTTCACGAGTTATGAAAGTAATGTTTATCAGCAGACAAATATTGAAAAGGGGCGGCTTTTTACTGCATTACTGATTTCCTCAAATGAACGACAAGAACTCTTTTTGATAGCACACCATCTTGTGGTGGATAAAGTTTCTTGGGGAATCATTCTCGAGGATTTCGCATCTGCATATGAAGCAGCTCTCAAAAGTCAAGTTCCGCAATTGCCTTTAAAGTCTGACTCATATAAGGAACATGCTGCCCGTATAAAGAGCTTAAGTAATTTGTCAGATTGGTCTGAGATGTCAAATTATTGTAGAAAAATTATTTCGTCATTGCCGTCATTGCCTTCATTTTTTGAAAGAACAGATGGCTCTGTTCGTCGTAATCGCGATATGTTAGTTATCGCGAAGCATATTGAATTTGAAATAACGTCAGAACTTCTCGATTGTATCAAGGGCAGTAATGGTATAAATCTCCAAGAAATTTTACTTTTAGCTCTTGGTATGGCAATACAACGTGTTGTTGGACAATCTCTTACACTGATCACATTAGAGTCCCATGGAAGAGCATGGCCAGAAAATCGCAATTATCAACTCGAAATTTTAAATTTATCTCGAACAGTTGGTTGGTTTACTGTTCATTATCCTTATATATTAGACCTTACACTGAACTCATCCATTAACGATCAGCTTTCACATGTTAAAAAATCATTAAATTCGGTTCCTGATCAGGGCTGGAGTTACGGTATTGTAGAGTCACTTATTGATGCTGAAAATTTTTCTAAATCTGTGATTGGTCAGGTAGGATTTAATTATCTAGGCACGATGTATGGGAAATCGGATAATAATCGTTTCGATGTTATTTGGGAAACTGAAGGGGATTCGGTAGGTCCAAATAGTCTCAGCCTTCACCCCTTGGATTTACTTTCTTATATTGAAAATGGTCAGATTAAGTTACATCTTGGTTATGATCATATCTCAATAAAAAAGGATTTAGCCGAGGATTTGATAAGCTCTATTTTAGATTGTGTAATAGAAATTAAGGAAGCTATTTTGAGAAATAAGAATATTATTTTGCATTCGAATAATTATATAACCCAAGGATTAGACGATTCAGATATTGATGATTTATTGTCTTAGTATTGCTTAAGTAGAGTAAATATAAATCGACATGGCAAAATTAAATACCCAAATTTCTCGTGCTGCCAAGTGGATGGACAGTCGTATTGGCAAAAAACCTCTTATGGTTTGTCTTCCTTTTGCTGGTGGTGGGGCTTCAATATACACAGGTTGGAATCAAGCTCTTTCCGAATATGTCGAAGTAAGCCCCATTTTTTTGCCAGGAAGAGAGATTAGATCTAATGAGATTCCAATTGATAATATGTATCTACTAATTAATGAATTGGTATCGTATTGGAAATTTTGTGAATATATACCAGATGTGGTTTTTGGACACAGTATGGGCGCTGCCATAGCTTATGAGTTATGTGCTGCGCTTCAATCAAATGGAATGCCAGTACCATCATTATTGATCATATCAGGACATGCTAGTCCGCATGCTAAGATACCTTATTCGTTTCATCAATTGGAGGATCATTTATTTATTAAATCTATTCATGCCCTTGGTGGTTTGGATTCTGAAATAATTAATAGTCCAGAGCTTATTGAGTATTTACTTCCCATTTTAAGGGCCGATTTCACATTAATTGAAACATGGAAACCATCAGGAATTTTACTTCTAAATACTGAAATTTGGGTCATATCTGGGTCTCAAGACGAGCAAGCTTCATTAGATAAAATGTCAGGATGGAGTCAATATAGCAGTCGGCCTATTAGTTCAATAAAAATACAAGGAAATCATTTTTTCATTCATAAACAACGAACAGAATTATTGATAATGCTTGCGCAGAAATTTAATATTTATTTTAATAAAAATGATTGATATCGAAATTTTATCCATCAATTCATTCAAAGATAATTCTTCAGCTTGGTTAGTTCTTCCTGACATTGAAAGAGATCGAGCCAATAATTTTCTTAAAATGCAAGATAGTTTGCGATTTAAGTTGGGGCGTTTTATGGTGCGAATGCGCCTTTCTAAGGAGTTGGGTTTACCCCCTGAGAAAATCTCTATTTTAATAAATAGTTTTGGTAAACCAAATTGTTCAATTGATAATTCTTTGAATTTCTCAATATCACATTCAGGTGAATTCGTTGCTGTGGGTTGGTCAGATTATCCTATTGGTGTTGATATCGAGCCATTAACTTCCATACTGAATTCCAACTTAGATCATCTTATTTTTAATGCCAATGAGATTGGCATTGTTAATAATTTTGAAATAAAATATAAATATCTTAGATTAATTATGTTTGTTGCTAAAGAAGCTGTTTTGAAGTGCTTAGGTTTTGGCTTTAGTGTAGATCCTAAATTGATCGAGCTTCAAGAATATGAAAAGCCTTGGAAAATTATTTCTGCTTCTTATTTGAAAAAAAATATATTCGTGAAGATAATTATTCTACCTAGCGGTTATCTGCTTGGAGTTGCATCTCATTCACTCGACGCGCTCATTTGTGAAAATGAGATGTGGCATCAGATATTTAAACAACACTATTTTCATGCGAAAGTTACAGCAGATGCACCACATTCCTGACAACAAGACGTTTGATGCCTGTGAATCTTGAAAGCTTTTATCATCTAAGAAAGCTGAAATGAAGCGTATTATCGGTGTAGATAGTCCGCCCTGAACAATTCATAAGCAAATGAATTAATTGAAGATATGGTGAATATCCTGTCGGCGAATTTGCAAGTTTTTGCGTTAATGTATGTAGATTTCTTTCAAATTTAGACGAGGTATTTGATGGGTCCCAAGTCACCTACACCGCAGACACAGCAATTGTTTGGCTATCCGCTGGATCAGCATTTAAATCTCAAGCACCCGCTGATTCAATTGGCTGCGCTAATTGATTGGAGCGAGATTGACAAGACATTCTCTGGCCACTTTGTCTCCGATCGCGGCCGCCCGGCCTTGCCGCCTCGTTTGGTGGCGGGCCTGCTGTATTTGCAGCACACCTTTGATTGCTCGGATGAGTTGGTGGTCAACACCTGGGTGGAGAACCCGTATTGGCAATACTTCACGGGGGGTTGAAGATATAGTGTTTATGTAACGGTAGCACCACTCTCAAAGAGGTCTTGGTGATGGGCTTGTGCAAAATGCTTGGCAATCCGTGGGACGGGCCCACGTTAGGCTAAGCTGTTGAGCATGTGAGCATCTTGACTCACTCAAAGACCTAGACGGTAATTGTGTACAAGGGGATCAGGGCTGATGATAGAAGGCGTTAAGATGCTCAGGTTAGCGGGTGACAAGAGTTATGAGGCCGTGATCAAGCACGCAATGTCATAAAGACAGCCACAGTCCAAATATGGTTGACTTGAAATTTGAGTCGAGTCTCGTTCAAAGGTGTTTTGGGTGATGCGCTGCATGCGTTCATGTTCGGAGAAGTCCACAACAAGAGGATTCTGCTCAGGAATCAGTATCTTCTTTGTGTTCAGTTAAGAGTTGAATACCAGGCGTTGCTGTAAGTCATATCGCTTTGGCTAGTCAAACTATGGAGTTGCAATATGACAAAATTAATTGATCAGGGCCGACAAATTACTAATAAAAATTTAACTATACTGTCATATCGGGCAGCTATAATAATCAGATAATGGTGTGATTGTTGGACTCAAATAATTTTTAATTATTTTTGTTATTGCTTTCTATAAAACCTTATTTATAAATAAGCTTAATAAGTAAGATGATAACTTTTCAGAACATGGCCCAAATTGAACTTAACGCGATCAAATTTGCATTTTTAGTTCTCAACTTTATTTGCATTCAGTCTGCCAGCTTCGGATTAACTTTAACTGAATTAGTTGATCAAACCATAGTTCACGCGAAACAGGCCGACTGCTCTTCGTCAAAATCGCTCGAAGCTTTACAACGTATCGTTTGCAATAAGAAAATTGTGATTGGTGTACGTAGCGATTACAGATCGATGTCTGTACGTGACGGTGTCGAGTTCGTGGGCTATGAAGCTGACTTGGCAAAGTTGGTTGCTAAACGCTTGGGTGTTCAGCCGATTTTCTTCGTGGTAAATCCCGCTACACGTATTGAAAAATTACTTAACGGTGAAATTGACCTTGTTTTGGCAACAATGAGTCATACTTCAGCCAGAGATAAGATCATTTATTTCATAAAACCGCATTATTATTCATCACCCAGCAGTGTGTTTGGTCCGTCTCGAAGCACGGTATCGAACCTAAACGATTTGAGAAGTCAGACTGTTTGCGTACCGCTTAATACGTTTTTCTCAACTGTTTTGGCTGAAAATAATGTCAAAATCATGATTTACGACAAGGCTGATCGATTAATTGATGCGGTCCGACAAAAAAACTGTACCTTTGTCGCGCATGATCGGTCGTTTTTGAGGGCCACGTTTCAAAGCAGGCACACACCACCTGAACTTGAAAATCTAGTGACAGAGAAAATGTCATTTTTAGATGTGCCCACAGGTATGGGCGTAAAAAAAGAGGATAAGTCACTTGGAATAGCTATAGGTCAAATCATTGCTGAGCTTCACCATTCAGGGATTTTAATTGCAAGTGCTCGCCATCATGACGTTGATCCTGAGTATTTAATAAAACAGAATCAATTTTGGAACTCTCCACAGTGCGGGCCAACGATAGAGGGTCTACCAGAGGGCTGTTTAGGAAGCGCGGCTGATTTATCAGACAAGCCTACGATAATTACCAATGGTGTTAAAAACCTTGAATTGTGGCTGAAACATTCACTGGGTATCGATTTTAGTATGCCAATGCTAACTGGACAGATCGCGTTAAAGCTATTACTATCAGGCCTTGGAATCTCGATTATTATCTGTTTTGGGGGTATTGCTTTAACCTTATTATTTGCTGTAATCTTTTTTAGTTTAATGCGGTCCTCCAATCGTCTACAGGCTTCGTTGAGTTACGGTATTACATTGGTATTTCAAAACACACCCATCATATTATTATTTGTAGTTTTCGCTATTTTACTAAATATCATCGGTTCTTTTACCCCTACACAAACTATTATCATGTCTGTCTTGGTGATCGGTTTAAGCAATGGTTCTAACGCTGCAGTAGCAATGCGAGATACGCTCACGGCACTTTCAGAACAGTCAAGCATGAGCATTAAAGGTATTTTTACATTGACATTTGTGCAGATTAGAGGCTGCTTGATCAACGCAGCAAAAGGAAGTCCAGTCGCCTCCTTTGTAGGTACTCCAGAACTTCTTACAGTGATGACCAACATCACGGCTTTTACTGGAACACGCACAAGTTCTTATGTATTTATGGCGATATTTTATTTATTGAGTATACAAGTAGTTATGTATCTTTCAAATAAGGTATTTGTTTATTTCTCAAATCCCATTGCGAAAGTACCTAATGCTAGGCTACCCCAATGAACATTGACATTCTTTCATTTCTACCAGGATTTCTGCATGCATTTTTGCAGAACCTGTGGATGGCATTTATCGTATTATTGATCGGCTTAATTCTTGGAGCTCCTCTGGCGCGAATTGTTCATTGCAAATATGTTTTACACACTTTGGTCATGGGTTTCATTACATTGCTGAGGTCTTTGCCAGTTTTTATAGCGATGTACATCATATTGGGAGCTCTTACAATGAACGTCTCAATAAATGAGAGTAACATCTTTTCCATCCCTGTTCTGGCATTGATTGGGGGATTATGTTTTTCATCAGTATCGGGCGCTTTCGATGCAGCCCTTGATTATCTCAAATTAAGAGATGCGGGTGAAATACGCCAATCACTTCTTATCGTTCCAAACATTTTCAGACTTTTTGTCAATTTAGCTTCTACTACAGCAGTTGGGGCTGCAATCGGTGTGAAAGAGGCAGTCAACTTTGCACTCGTTACCGCCGAACAGTTTTCAAATAACGCTGATCGATTAATTATTGTGTCATTTGTTAGTTTATTTTTTGTAAGTTTTGTGTTGGTTAATCGTTGGCTCTTGAACATGCTTGTGAAAAATCGTTTAGGAAATTGATAGTTTGGAATTTATATACCCATTGAAGCTTGCATATGAAACCATCAAATAAAGCCTTGGCCATTGGTCCCGCAACCTCGATTGAAATTAATGAAACTGTCTATAGACTAAAAAGTGAAGGACGCAATCCAATAACCCTATCTTACGGTGAAGCCCCATTTTATTTTGATGGCTCTATTAATTTTGAAAATACCGACTTCAACGCAGGCGCTCACTATTCTGATAGCAGAGGAGTTTTGAATTTCAGGGAAAAGCTGCGTGACTACTATTTAACTGAGTACAACGTCAGGCTATCAGTTGACGAGTTTATGGTAACAGCAGGCTCAAAAATTGGGTCTTATATTGCATTTCAAACCATGTTGAATGATGGAGACGGTATCTTATTGCACGAACCATCATGGGTGAGCTATCAAGAGCATGCCAAGCTTTGTAACTCGTCCATTACATTTATGCCGTACAGCACAACATCAAAAGATTTTGAAAAATATTTCGAAAATAAAACCAAAGTATTGGTGTTAAATAACCCCAACAACCCCAGAGGCTTGTTATACACAGAGCAAGAGATACGTGATTGCGCAGCTCTGTGCAAAAAAAGGGATGCTTTTTTATTGATAGACGAATCCTACAGTGATTTTATTGGGGAAGGTAATTTTTTTAGTGTAGCTTCGCTGATTCATGAGTTTAATAATGTTGTCGCTTTGAATTCTATTTCTAAAAACTTTGGCTTGTCCGGTTGGCGAGTTGGATATTTGATTTCGAATCAAGATTTTTTAGAATATGCTGGAAGAATAAATAGACATCTTATTACTTGTGCTCCGACCATATTACAAAACTATCTTGCGACTAACTTTGATAAATTGTTAAATTCGACGAGAGGTCAACTCCTAGACTTGATGGTTAAGCGTAAAGAAGTTAAAAAAATGCTCGATAGACTGGGTATCAAATATTTACCAGGTGATTCGACATTTTACTTCTTTTTGGATCTACGCGAATACTCCATTGAAGCGAAGTCGTTTTGTCTGGATCTTTTGCAAAGTGACAATGTTGCAATTATTCCTGGAAATGCTTATGGTAATAATTTGAAGGACTTTCTACGAATATCATTCGGAGTGGAGTCGCTAGAAAGAATTGAAATGGGTATGTTGAAAATGCTTGAAAAACTTGAGGCGAATGCGTAAAATTCTTTTATGACATTTAGATCTTGAGTTCATCCTTTTTTTTTTAAAATGAGAGCATTCAAGCTTATATTCAACAACGAAATAGATGATAACTTTTTGTTATTTTTAATTTTCTCGTCTTTTATTTCATCAACTTTAAATAAGGTTGCTCTTTATGCAGATAAATAAATTTAAGATTATTTTCATATTATTTTTATTAATAATAATTTGTATTTTGTCTTTTATTGGATTCAATTCCATACACTATCATCATGAATTAAAAATAATTACTGGTCCCACCTCTGGTAGTTTTTATAAATTAGCAGTTGACTATCAAAAAGTATTGCAAGAGCGCGGTTTCAAAGTAAATATTGAGCCTGTGTCAAATACTTCTGAATTGGTGCAACGTGTCAATGATTCGGAAGATGCAAATACAATCAGTTTCTTACTTGGCCCAACTGATGCCCCATATTTAAAAAATGTCAGATCTTTGGGTATTGTTGGTAAGCAGCCTTTATTTATCTTTCAAAATAAAAAAAATAGACCGATGAAAAACCTGGCAGCCTTAAAAGGCAAGAGAATATTATTACCTACCAAGACAAGTATAACGGCCAATATATCATTGAAAATTCTTCAGCTATATGGTGTTAATGAAAAAAACACTGCCATTGAATTCTCCCCCTTATCGGAAATGTATAATAAATTAATTGGTGGGGATTACTATGCTGGCTTTGTACAATTATCCACTGAAAATCCATTGGTATCACAACTGGCTTTGAATAAAGATTTAATTTTATTTTCTTTCGATAATATAAATGGTATTTTAAACAAATTGAATTTCTTAGATTTTTCCCAGTTACCGGTGGGTTCTCTAGATATATTAACGAATACACCAGCACAGCCTGTTAGCTTGTTGGTAGGTAACGTTGAGGTTATTGCCAACAAAAAAATAAATAAATCAATTGTCTATACTCTTCTCGATAATTTAGATTCATTACACAACCAGCGCACATTGGTAAGCCAGGCAGGTGAATTTCCGAAATATATTGGAACCCAAGCGCTTGTACATGAAATTATTCCGGAATATAAAAAAAGTGGAACTCCTTGGTTTTATAATAATTTCTCCTCCTTTTACGCGATGATTATTAGCAATTACATTATTTATTTTTTGATACTCTTTTTCTTTATAGAAATTTACAAAAATCTTCGCTACTTTCATGAACTTGTGTATTTGTGTAAAGAGTATATGTCTTTTAAGATCATTGAATTAAATCGCCCTAGGGTGAATGCTGACCAACCGCTTGGGTATTTCCGCTTAATTGGGCAACGTTGGGCAGTTGATGTCATTGAGAGGAAAACCATCCGCCAAAAGGCGGCAAAAATGATGACTGAATACACCTTCGAACAAATACCCGTCGGTTAAACCCGACATTTCGTCGCCAGCAAGTGCCACCTCTCATTCAACCGTACCGTTGCTGGACGCTGCCAACCCAAATTTCTGACCTCTTTTGGCATGGTGTCGTGTTACGAGACACCTTGGATATGCAAGCCCTTTTTTCGCCATTCAAACACCTGTCCATGAGCCGTCAACGTCACCCGTCAGCACACCCACCAACTTGACACTGCTGTCCGCTGAGCTGGTGTCCGATATCACGGCAGTACTTGTCCAGCCCTTGGGATTCAATGACTGAGCCGAGGTATAGGCGCTGGCCAACTTGGTGTCGTCATAGTATTTCCAGGCCGGCGTCGGGGCACTCAAACCAACCACCATCTTCAACACGCCAATTGCATCTGTGAGGCCCACATCGCCGCTTTGGTCAAAGTCCGCAGCAATGGCTTGGTAGGGTGACAGTGGTGTGTTGTTGCCGTTGACGTTCAATCCAACGATCATTTTGAGGATGGCGATCGCATCGGTCAGATTGACGGCATCTGCTTTTTTGGTGTCGGCGGGGGCTTTGGTGTTGTCTTTCCAGAACTTTGCAATAGCTGGGGACTTATCGCCACCGGCTGCCACAAAATCAGCCGCCACCACAGTTTTGTTGGCGAACTTGAGGCTTTCTATATTAAGTAATGTGTCTGTGCCCTCTGAGGCAGAAATTACAGTAAAAGAGCCAGCGCTGCTGGACCAACTGATGGTGTAGTCAGAGCGTGGGCCACTGAAGACGGCCACATCATTGCCTGTACCGCCGTCTATCAAGTCATTGCCTGCACCACCGTTGAGGCGGTCGTCGCCTGTCTCACCAAAGATGCGGTCGTCGCCGTCGCTGGCGTCGATCTGGTCTTCGCCTGAACCGCCCCGTAAGATTTCACTGAGGCTTGCGCCTACGATGAAATCGTCTGCTGAAAGTCCTTGAACGACCGCCCCAGAGGCAAAGCCAAAGTTCTTGCCGTCCACCGCGGATCCGTTGCTGATGGTGACCGTGTGCGAGGCTGGCGGCTTGATGGCCAAAATGGCCTCAGCCAAGCTCATCATGTCTATGCGTTGGAAGGTCAGGCCGGTGTTGATGACGCCATCGCTTGCCTCTTCCTTGTCCACGATCTTGTCACCGGTTGTTTTCAACAAGTCTCGGATTTCTTCATACGACAGGCGCCGCCCCAGCTCCTTCATGGCCAGTTGCTGGGCCAGAGCCACCATGCCCGCGACCTCTGGTGAGGCCATGCTGGTCCCGCTCATGCCGACCGCACCACCACCGTTTCGGGCTGCACCAATATTCACCCCGGGTGCAAAAATATCAGACTCCTTCTCGGAGCGCTGAGTGAAGCTGACTATTGAATCTACATCGCCTTTTTGCGAACCGTATGTGCCGGGAGAGGCAAAAACAGCGCCCACTGACAGGGAATAAGGGTCTGAGGAAGGGTAGCTAACGCCTTGTTCTTGATTTTCTCCGTATGAGTTTCCAGACGCTGACACCACCACCACGCCCGAATTGGTGAGCGCCTTGAACTGGGTGCTCAAGTAGCCTTCCCTGGATGAGGTGTCAAAAGACATATCGCCCAAGGACAGGTTGACCGCCACCACGTTGTAACGGCTTGCGTTGGCCACCACCCAATTGAGCGCCTCCATGATGTCTGAACTGTAGCCGGAGCCGTCATCGCCCAGCACACGCAGGGCAATGATGTTGACTTCAGGCGCGGCGCCCAGGTAGTTGGCATCAGACGAGCCCACCGTGCCAGCCACGTGTGTGCCGTGACCTTGGCCATCGCTGGCGTCGTTGTCGTTGGCGCCTACAAAGTCGTAATTAAAAACAATGCGGTCAGCGATTCCGTTTCTGTCGGCATCGGGGCCGAAGTGAGGATGGTCCAGGTCAATGCCCGTGTCGACGACGACCACAGACACCCCCTTGCCTTTGATATCGGCAAAGCGCGAGTCTGCATGAAAAGCGGCGATGTTGGTGGCCAGACCAAGGTTGGAAAACGGAGCGCTCGCGGCCGACGCACTGAGCGGCATATCGACCGTGTTCCCTTTTGTGAATTTGCTCGAGCCGGCCGCGTTCACGATGATGGAGGCTGCCGAGTTGCTCAGGCTGGGGAATGTGGGGCTCCAGCCTGGCTCGGTGCGCGCGACGATGGTGTGAACCCCGTTGCCCAGCTCATCGAGCTGGTATTTGCCGCTGCTGTCAGACTTGGTGCTGGCTTCACCTGTATCCAACCGGCCGTTGCGATTCATGTCGTCAAACACCACCCAATTGGCCAGCTTCTGCTCACCCGCATCGACCACACCGTCTTTGTCAGCGTCGTTCCACAATTGCCCTTTGACGCTGCCCACGCCTGTAGCGTCATTGTCAGAAATGGTGTAAGTGACCGGGTTGACCGATACAGCGGCGTATTGTGGGTCATCGCTGGTGACCGTGAAGCTCAGGTTGGCTTTGTGCTGCTTTTCTGCGGCACTGTCATCGACCGCGCTGATCTGCACGGTCTGTGGCGTGCTCCAGTTGAGGGCACTGAATGTGAGCTGCAGAGGGCTGCTGGCCAGCTGGTTGCCACCATTGAGCACCACCGTGACGTCTTGGCTGGGCTTGACCGCCAGCGACAGGCTCAAGGCAGTGGGGGTTGCGACACCCTCGGCCAACAAGGTGCTGGCCGGCGAGACCACCAGCCCAGGAGGATTGTTCACATCGATCTGCACGTCGGTGAAGGCGAGCTTTTCAATGTTGCTGGCCACCACAGTGTGGCCAGCAAAGTCCTTGCCGGCGGTGTCCTTGCCTACGATGGTCAGCTCGGGGTTTCTCGCCGAAGGCGCCGTCACCGTAAAGTCTCGGAAGGGCCCAAAAAAGACCAAGGTGTCACTGCCGGCGCCACCATCGACCTGGTCTGCACCACCCAGGCCGTCAAAAATCTCGTCGGCCTTGGTGCCGGTGAGGCTGTCACTGCCCTCGGAGCCAAAGACCTTTGCAGTGTTGTTGACCTGCAAGGTCTGTGTCTCGTTGCGAATAAAGCCCAGGGTCTCGACACCCACTGTTCGTGACACATGGCCCGCATATTCATTGGCGTCTTCACGGCCTTCAATGCGGGTGATGCCAGCCACAGCCGTCACCACAAAATGTTCGCTGGGGCCAAAAAGCGCCAAGGTGTCGGTGCCTGCGCCGCCGTCTATGAAATCGCTGCCGCCCATGCCGTCGATCAGGTCGTTCCCGTCAGTTCCAAGGATGCGGTCCGACTCGAAGGTGCCCAGCAAAGGCGTGACACTGTCCGAGCCCAGGGGGATGTCGTCGTTGGTGGTCTTGATGTTTTCGACATTCCACAGGCGGCTGACGGTGTAGGCATGGTCACCCGCTGCGTAGCCGCCCCGCACTGCGGTCAAGCCATTGACAGCGTGGATGCTGAGCTCGGTGCTGTCCGCCTGGAAGACCACGGTGTCGCTGCCGGCGCCACCGTTGATCAGGTCGCTGCCACCCAAACCGTAAATCAAATCGTCGTTTGGCGTTCCTGTGAGGGTGTCGTCGGATAGCGTGCCCTGTATGGCGCCATTGGGCACAGGCACTTCAACCACGACTGCGGAGGCGCTGACCGACAGGTGGTAATCGCCGGTGCTGTCATCGTCACTGTTGACGGCGGCGATGGTCACTGTGTATTTGCCGTTAATGGGCAGCTTCTGTGCATCAACGGGCAGCTTGACATCAAAGGCGGTGTCTACGCCTGTGTTGCGGCTGTCCAAAAGAACGCCCGCAGGATCGTGAACATCAATGCGGAAGTAGTCGGTCCAGGTGCTGTCGGTTGGGCCGTCAAAATTAACGCTGAGCATGCCTTTTGCGGTCAGGTCCACGCTGAAGACGTCTATATCGCTAGCCGTCGCGAGCTTGCCGGAAATAGGGGCGTCCAAGGCCAATGAATTGGCGGAGCTGGGGGTGTTGTTGTCCTCTTTCTCGAGGTTGGGGGCAGAGGCGGCCGAGGTCGTCAGGGTCAGGCCGTAAACCCCAGCGTCGTGCTTGCCACTGTACGAAGTGGATAAGCCAAAATAATAAATGCCGGCATCCAGCGCACCCACCGTGAATTCAAGGTCTTTGCCTGTGACCTCACTGGCCATCAAGTAGCCGTTCTCATCGTACAACCCACCCTGGAAGTAACTGTCTTGGCTGTCGGTCGGGGCATCGAAAGCAATCTTCAAACCGCTTGAGGCTTGGAGGTTCAGAAAGAACCAGTCCATGTCATCTGCTGTCGAGAGCTTGCCCTTGATTTGCTGGCCCGACTGGACCTCGTTGGGGTAGTAGTCGTTGGGCTCAATCTCGAAACCTTCGGCCACTGCCTCTAATGAGGCTGTCAGCTGGTAAGCCTCGGCGCTGTAGTAGTAATCGTTTGAGGCAATCTCAACAAAATAATCTCCCGCCTGTGTCACCGAGGCCTGGAAGGTTTGGGTGCTGCCGGCGCTGAACGAGGCGATGACCATGCCATCCACATCAACCAAACGAACGTTGAAGGAGTCAGAGTAATCGGTGTAATCGGGGTAGTCGGTGTTATCGCCTTCGCCGTTGTTGGCGGAGTTGGCGGTGTAATTAACGTTGTTGACGGCCATCGAACCGTTAGTGAGATCGAATTTCAGCGTCAAAAGACCCGCACTCAAAGCCTTCAGTTTGAACGTATCGATATCTGCGTAGCTGCTGAGCTGGCCCATGACCGCCTTGCCCAGGCTCAGCGCGTTGGCCGTCACAATGGTGTCGTTGCTTTCTGACTCAAAGCCCTCAATCGATCCCGGTGCGTAGCTGGCCTTTAGGCTGTAGGAGTCGCTGCTGTAGTCATAGCTGGACGCAGCACTTACAGCCAGGTAGTAGTCGCCCGCTTGCGCCACCACGGTCTTGAAGGTCTTGTCTGCGCCACTTGCGTATGAATTGAGCAGCTTGCCTTTGGCGTCATAAAGGCCCAGGCTGAAGGAATCGTGATAGTCGTAGTCGGTGGGCAGATCAAGATCCAGGGTCAGCAAGCCGGCTACGGTGACAGCGAACTTAAAGAAGTCCACATCCTCGCCCGAGGCCAGCTGCCCCGTGACCGCCGTGCCCAGGGTCAGCTCGTTGGCCTTGGCAGCACTGTTGTTGCCTTCTGATTCAAACCCCACAGTCGGGCCCACTTGGTGGCTGGCCTTCAGGCTGTAGGAGCGGCCTTCGCTGTAGTCATACTGGTAGGTGGCGCTGACAGCCAAGTAGTAATCGCCCGCCTTCGACAAACTGGTCTGGTAGGTCTGGCTGACACCGTTCGCGATTGAATTGAGCAAAACGCCCTTGTCGTCATAAAGAGCCAAAGTGAAGGGGTCAAAATCTTCGAAGCCTATGGGCAGATCTAAGGCCAGGGTCAGCACCCCTGCACCGGCTACAGAGAACTTGAAGTAGTCCAGATCCTCACCCGTGGCCATCTTCCCGGTCATGGCCGTGCTCAGGCTCAGCGCATCTGCCGTCTCAACGGTGTCGTTGCTTTCGGACTCAAGCACCCCAGTGGAGCCCGGCACATGGCTGGCCGTGAGGCTGTAGGCCACGCTTTGGCCAGAGAAATACGCAGCGCCTGCATCCAAGTAGTAATCGCCCTCTTGGATCAAGATGGTCGGAAAGGTCCTGGTCTTGGCGCTAGAGAATGAACTGAGCCAAGTGTCATTGGGGCCGTAAAGCTCAAGACTGAAGTAGCTGTATAGGTCGCCGTTGGGCGGCAGATCGAACGCCAAGCTCAGCGCGCCTGGCGAGGTCACAGAGAACTTGAAGTAGTCCCTGTCACCGACTGATTGGAACTGATCCACGATCTTATTGTTCAGGGCCATCTCAACAGCAGTTTCAAAGCTGTTGTTGCCGTCCTCATTTGGATCAAACTTTTGACTCATGATGTTAATTTCTTTCAAACACAAAAAGTTAAAAATTAAGTGCAAAGTGAAAAAATCAAAGCAGAGAATTGGCTTTGCGAATTTTAACAGGTAAGATAAAAAAAAGGCTCGGGGCCTATTGCCTGGCCGACAGTGGTCAGGTGAAAGGAGTTTGTGATGAGCAAGAAGTCATCTGGACGGCGCTCGCGCCGTTCGCATAGTCCGGCATTCAAGGCCAAGGTTGCCTTGGCGGCGCTGCGCGAGGACAAGACCATGGCTGA
>Ga0209550_10000734_pt1 | contig 31383 bp, 30 predicted proteins | sample LauGreSuBDMM15SN_2_FD_187567 | JGI IMG/M metagenome (GOLD analysis project Ga0209550, IMG submission 187567) | Freshwater lake microbial communities from Lake Michigan, USA - Su13.BD.MM15.SN (SPAdes) (version 5) | ecosystem: Environmental > Aquatic > Freshwater > Lake | place: Lake Michigan... | reverse complement strand
AACGATTTCGGATGTGGACATTGAACCTGAGTAAATAAATACTGAAACTAGAGAGAGTCCCATAGCAACTTCATAAGAAATAACTTGAGCACTAGATCGCAACCCACCAAGTAGTGGATACGTTGAACCAGATGACCAGCCAGCAAGCACAATTCCGTAGACACCAACAGAGGCAATTGCTAATACGTAGAGAACGCCGACTGGAATATCTGTCATCTGCATAACTGTTTTATGTCCAAACAAAGTTACTGGTCCTGTAACTGGAATAACTGCAAATGCCATAAAGCATGTAGTTGCGCTAATAATTGGCGCAATAATAAAAATGACTTTATCTGCAGCTGCAGGAATCAAATCTTCTTTCAGCGCCAACTTAACGCCATCAGATAAGGATTGAAGTAAGCCAAGTGGGCCAACTCTGTTTGGACCTGGGCGCTCTTGCATGCGAGCAACAATGCGACGCTCTGCCCAAATTGCAAGGAGTGTGAGAACTACACAGGCTGCAAAAACAAGAAGACCTTTAACTGCGATTATCCAACCTGGATCTGTTGCTAATAACTCTGCAGTACTCATGCCTTCACCACCTTTACAACGCCACCATGTGCGTTACCGAGTGTGGAAAGAAGTTCTGAACCGCGTGAATTACGTGGTGCCCATACGGCATCATCATGAATATCTTCAACAAGTACGGAGAGCACAACACTTCCCTGCGCATTGGAAATTGAAATTCGATCTCCAGTTGTCACACCAATTGAATCTGCGCGCTTTGGAGAAATAACAGCGACAGTCTGGCGAGCAGTGCCAGCAAGATTTTCTTCACCCTTTTGCAGAGTTCCAAGATCTAGTAAACGTCGCCATGAAGTAATGAGTGCTTCATCTGCTGAAAGTGGCGTTGCACTTCTTGCAGCAATAGCTGTAAATGGTGCACGTGCACCATCCCATGGACCAAGGGATGCAATCTCGCGAGCTGCTGCAGAAACCGTGCCGAGTGAAATTGTTTTTCCTAGCGCATCGGCAATCATGGAAAGAATTCGCACATCGCTGCGATTCAGTGAATCAGCAACAGCGGCATCGAATGCACGAGCGCTGCTAGTCCAATTTAAAAATGATCCACTTTTTTCTGTTACTGCGGCAACTGGCAATACAACATCTGCACGTTCGGTAACGGCACTTGGTGCAATTTCTAATGAAACAACAAATGCTTTCTTAAGCGCCGTCAGTGTCTCTGCGGTGTTATCCAAATCATGTGGATCAACTCCACCAACAACTAGTGCGTTGATATCTCCCGCATTTACGGCCGAGATAATTTCTTTAGTTGATCGACCAATATTTGCTGGTACTGAGGTAACAGACCACGCACTTGCAAGATCAACGCGAGCAGCAGCATCTGTAACAGGACGTCCGCCTGGAAGTAGATTTCCAATTGCTCCTGCTTCGAGCGCGCCACGTTCACCTGCACGACGAGGAATCCAAGCAAGCTTTGCACCAGATTGTGATGCAAGAGTTGCAACAGCTGAGAGCGCACCGGCGCTTTCAGATGCTCGTTCTCCGACCAAGATAATTGATTGCGCAGTCAATGATTGTGAAGTGATTGCTGTGCTTTCAGACCCAGGTGCGACCTTTACAAATGTTGCACCAAGTTTTTCTACGCCGATTGAAAGCTTTGTTCCAATTGATGTGACTTTAAGCCCGCGCTTTTTTACCTGCTTATTTATTCGCAAGAAAACAATTGGTGACTCTTCTTCTGGTTCGAAACCAACTAGAAGTACATGATCAGCCTTATCAATATCTTTATAGGTTGCACTGGTGCCAACAACATGAGCAGCTAGGAAATCGCGTTCTTCATCAGATGTTGCACGTGCGCGGAAATCAATGTCATTAGTAGCCAGTGCTACACGAGCAAACTTGCTATATCCATATGCATCTTCATACGTTGTGCGACCGCCAACTAGAACAGCAGCCTTAGCGCCAGATAATCCTGCAGCTGCAGCTGCGATTGCCTCTGGCCATGATGTAACAACTAATTCACCATCTGAATTTCGAACCATTGGTTGTGAAAGACGGTCAATTGCTGTGATGTATTTAAATGCCCAGCGACCCTTATCGCAGTTCCACTCTTCGTTAATTGTTGGGTCATCGCCAGCTAGTCGACGTAGTGTTTTTCCACGACGAACATCGGTGCGCATGTCACAACCAGATGCGCAGTGTTCGCATGCAGATGGTGTTGAAACTAAATCAAATGGACGTGCGCGGAAACGGTATGACGCACCAGTGAGTGCGCCTACTGGACAAATTTGAACTGTGTTTCCAGAGAAATAAGATTCAAAAGGTTGATCTTCATAAATTCCAACTTGCTGCAGCGCTCCACGTTCGTTGAGAGTAATAAATGGATCACTTGCAATCTGCTCTGAGAAGCGAGTGCAACGTGCACAGAGAACACAGCGTTCGCGATCTAGTAATACTTGTGATGACAAATTAATTGGTTTTTCAAATGTGCGCTTTTTACCTTCAAATCGAGATTCTGCTTGACCATTGCTCATTGCTTGGTTTTGCAATGGGCACTCGCCACCCTTGTCACACACTGGGCAATCAAGTGGGTGATTAACAAGTAGTAATTCCATAACTCCGCGTTGCGCTTTTTCTGCAACATCTGATGTGAGTTGAGTCTTAACAATCATTCCTGGTTCAACAGGAATTGTGCATGAAGCTTGTGGTTTTGGAAACGCACGGCCATTAATTTCGATATCGACTAAACATTGGCGACATGCGCCAACTGGATCTAGAAGTGGATGATCACAAAAACGAGGAATCTGAATTCCAAGTTTTTCTGCCGCGCGAATAACTAATGTTCCTTTAGGAACGCTGACTTCAAAGCCGTCAATAACAACAGTGATCATGTCTACAACTTCAGTTGTCTGTGATTGTGTTGTAGTCATCGTGCACCTGCACTTGAAAACAGAGTCGATGCAACAGGATCAAATGGGCATCCCTTGCCTGTTACGTGTGCGATGTATTCATCACGGAAATATTTGATTGAAGATGTGATTGGGCTAGTTGCACCATCGCCGAGTGCACAGAAAGAGCGTCCCATGATGTTGTCGCAAAGATCGAGAAGTTTTGCAAGATCTTCTTCTGAACCGGAACCATTTTCGAGATCGCGAAGGATTTGAACAAGCCACCATGTGCCTTCGCGACACGGTGTGCACTTGCCACATGATTCGTGCTTATAGAACTCAGTCCAACGAAGAACGGCTCGAACAACGCATGTTGTTTCATCAAAAATTTGAAGTGCTTTTGTACCAAGCATTGATCCAGCAGCTGCCACACCCTCGTAATCAAGTGGAGTATCTAGATGTGCGTCAGTAAAGAGTGGAGTAGATGATCCACCTGGTGTCCAGAACTTAAGTTTGTGACCAGTACGAACACCACCGGCCATATCGAGAATTTCACGAAGTGTTATTCCAAGTGGGGCTTCAAATTGTCCTGGGTTATTAACGTGACCAGAGAGAGAATAAAGAGTCATTCCCTTGCTCTTCTCTGTTCCGTATTTTTGATACCACTCGGCGCCGTTAGCAATAATTGCTGGAACTGATGCAATGGATTCAACGTTATTTACAACAGTTGGACGCGCATACAAACCAGCAATTGCAGGAAATGGTGGACGCAAACGTGGTTGTCCGCGGAAACCTTCGAGTGAATCAAGAAGCGCCGTTTCTTCACCGCAAATATATGCACCAGCTCCGACGTGTAGAACTAAATCAATTCCATTTCCAAGGTGACCAGCTTTATACGCATCTTCAATCGCTTGGTTCAGGCGACGAACAACGTGAGTAACTTCGCCTCGAATATAAATAAATCCGTGCTTTGCACGAATTGCATGGCAGGCAATGATGCAACCTTCGATAAGCACATGTGGATTAGCCATCATCAATGGTGTGTCTTTGCATGTGCCTGGTTCGGATTCATCTGCGTTAACAACTAAGTAATGTTCTTTGTTATCGCCCTGTGGAATAAATCCCCACTTCATACCTGTTGGGAAACCTGCGCCACCGCGACCACGTAATCCAGAATCCTTAACAAGTTGAATCACTGCATCAGGATCCATTGCAAGTGCTTTTGCTGATGCCTTGTATCCACCATTGCGTGTATATGCCGCGATGGTAAATGAATCTTTTTCATCCCAATGTGCTGAAAGGACAGGTGCGAGCTTTGTCATTGCTTACTTACCTTCCTTTGATAATTTCAATCCAAGCAGAGTTGGTTCGCCAGCTTGTAGACCTTCGTTTGCGCGACCATCGTTAATTCCAGCAAGTACTGCAGAGTTTTCTTTCCATGTTGGCAATGTGTTTGGTCCACGAGTTGGCGCTGGTGGATTGCCATTGCGCATTGCATCAACTAAATCTTTTGATGATTGCACAGTCTGGTTGTCATAGAACTCCCAGTTAGCCATAACAACGGGTGCGTAGTCACAGGCAGCGTTGCACTCAATATGTTCTAGTGAAACCTTTCCATCATCTGTTACGCCATCATTTTCAATTCCAAGGTGTTCTTTAAGTCCTGCAAATATTGCATCTCCGCCCATGACTGCACACAAAGTATTTGTGCATACGCCAACGTGATATTCCCCCACTGGCTTGCGCTTGTACTGTGTATAAAACGTTGCAACAGCAGAAACTTCAGCAGTTTCAATGGTTAGGAGCTGTGCGATTAATTCGATACCTTCATTTGTTACGTATCCAGCCTTTGATTGCACATAGTGAAGCAAAGGCATGATTGCAGAGCGACTACGTGGGTAGCGCTTAATAATTGAATCCATTACGGCAAGATCTTGATCTGAAAACATTAGCGATCAACACCTCCCATCACAGGATCGATTGAAGCAACAGCGCCGATGATGTCGGCAACCATGCTGCCTTCACACATTGCAGAAGTTGATTGCAAGTTATTAAAAGATGGTTCGCGAAAGTGCATGCGATATGGACGAGTGCCGCCATCAGAGACAATGTGTGCTCCGAGTTCACCACGTGGTGATTCAACTGCTGCATAAACCTGACCGGCTGGAACACGGAATCCTTCTGTCACTAATTTAAAGTGATGAATAAGTGATTCCATTGACGTGCCCATAATTTCGCGGATGTGATCTAGTGAGTTTCCAAGCCCATCGCCACCCATTGCTAATTGTGCTGGCCATGCAATTTTCTTATCTGCAACCATTACTGGCGCACCTGCAAGCTTGTCGATCTTCTCGCATGCTTGTTCGATGATGCGAAGTGATTGTTCTAGTTCGTTCATGCGAATCAAGAAACGGCCATAGACATCACATGTATCTGTTGTGACAACATCAAAATCATAATTTTCATAACCGCAATATGGTTGTGTCTTGCGTAGATCCCAAGGCAAACCAGTTGAACGCAAAACAGGTCCTGTTATTCCAAGTGTTGTACAGCCCGCAAGATCTAAATAACCAATACCCACTGTTCGCTTCATCCAGATTGAATTACCAATCAATAGTGTTGCGTTGTCTTTAAATGCCTTGCGCATTTCTTTTACAGTCTCGCGAATCTTTTGTGTGGCACCTTCTGGCAAATCTTGTTGCACTCCACCTGGGCGGATATAGGCCATATTCATACGCAATCCAGAGATCATTTCGAAGATATCTAGAACACGTTCGCGTTCGCGGAATGCAAAGAACATTGGAGTAATGGCGCCTAGTTCGAGAGCGCCAGTACCAAGTGCAACCATGTGTGAAGAAATTCGATTGAGTTCCATCATTAATACGCGAATAGCTGAAGCGCGCTCTGGAACATCATTTGTAATTCCAAGGAGTTTTTCAGTTGCAAGGCAATATGCAGTTTCATTAAATAGCGGAGACAAATAATCCATGCGAGTTACGAAGGTAACGCCCTGTGTCCAGCTGCGATATTCAATGTTCTTTTCGATACCTGTGTGTAGATAACCGATTCCGCAACGAACTTCAGTAACAGTTTCGCCTTCGAGTTCGAGAACCAAACGAAGCACACCATGAGTAGATGGGTGCTGTGGACCCATATTTACAACGATGCGTTCTTCCTTGGTTGCACCAATTTCTGTAACGAGTTCGTTCCAGTCGCCACCTGTTACTGAGAAAACCGTTCCTTCAGTAGTTTCGCGTGAAGAAGCATATGGATCTATAAAAGTTGTCATCTGTATGACCTGCGCTCATCAGGTGCTGGAATCGTTGCGCCTTTGTATTCAACTGGAATTCCGCCCAATGCATAATCTTTACGTTGTGGGTGTCCTTGCCAATCATCTGGCATCAAGATTCTTGTAAGTCCTGGATGTCCGTCAAAAATAATTCCGAACATGTCAAAAGTTTCGCGTTCGTGCCAATTATTTCCTGCCCACACTTCAACAACAGATGGGATGTGCGCATCGCCATCTGGAACGGAAACTTCTAGACGAATACGACGGTTATTGGTTATTGAAAGTAGTGGATAAACAGCGTGTAGTTCGCGACCATTCTGTTCTGGATAGTGCACACCAGATACACCCATGCACATTTCAAACTTAAGAGAATCACGCAAAATCTTTGACACTTCTACAAGTTTTTCACGCTTTACATGAAGAGTAAGTTCTCCGCGATCAACAACAACACGTTCGATTGCATCAGAAAAAGCTGGATATGCACGCTCTAAATCATCTGCTACATCATCAAAGTAAGAACCATATGGGCGCTCACTTGAACCAGTTGCGCCAGGAGTGCGAACAAGTCCGCCATAACCAGATGTGTCTCCTGTGCCTTCTGCACCAAACATTCCGTGATCGCTCATTTAGGCAAGCAATCCCTTCATCTGGTGTGTAGGAAGCGCGTTCATTGCTGCTTCTTCTACAGACTTAATAACTGCTTCGCGGTTTGGTCCAAGTTTTTCGTCGTAAATGCTTGTGTGCAATTTAAGAATTGCATCCATCAACATTTCAGGTCGTGGTGGGCAACCTGGAAGATAAATATCAACTGGCACAACGTGGTCTACGCCTTGAACGATTGCATAGTTATTAAACATTCCACCCGATGATGCACATGCACCCATCGCAAGAACCCACTTAGGCGCTGCCATTTGATCATAAATTTGTCTAAGAACTGGTGCCATTTTATTTGATACGCGACCAGCAACAATCATTAAATCTGCTTGGCGTGGGGATGCACGGAAAACTTCCATACCGAAACGTGAAATGTCGTACTTTGCAGCAGAACCAACTGCCATCATTTCAATCGCGCAACAGGCAAGACCAAATGTTGCTGGCCACAATGAATTTTTGCGCATATAGCCTGCAAGTTTTTCTACAGTTGTGAGAACAAAGCCACTTGGTAATTTTTCTTCTAGACCCATGATTAATCCCATTCCAATCCACCGCGGCGCCATACATATGCGTATGCCACGAAGACGGTTGCGATAAAGATTCCCATTTCAATAAGGCCGAAGAGACCAAGTTGATCAAATGTGACTGCCCATGGATAAAGGAAAACAATTTCAATATCAAAAATAATAAATAGCATCGCAGTTAAAAAGTACTTAACTGGGAAACGTCCACCTTGCACAGCAGATGGTGAAGGTTCAATTCCGCACTCGTATGCATCTAATTTCGCTCTGTTGTAACGCTTTGGACCAGTAAGTGCGCCAGCTGCAACGGAGATGACCGCGAAACCGAAGCCAATAGCTCCGATGACCAAAATCGGCACATACGGGTTTGATGCAGAGTTCATGATGGCTAAATCTTAGAGTGCCCTACAAGTACTTTTGACCGCGTCATGAGTTGATGGCTCTGTGAACTGCGACAACTCCACCGCTCAAATTGCGCCAACCCACTTGAGACCAGCCGGCCTGGGTAATTCGGGCCGCCAGCGCTGCCTGATCCGGCCATGCCCGAATGGATTCTGCGAGGTAGACATAGGCATCAGGATTAGAAGAAGTCTTTGATGCAATCGCTGGCAGGGCTTTCATTAAATAATTTATATAAATAGTACGAAATGGTTTCCATGTTGGCGAAGAAAATTCTGCAACAACAAGTGACCCACCTTTTTTAGTGACACGTTTTGCTTCACTTAATGCCTTATCCATATCTGATGTATTACGTAATCCAAAAGAAATTGTTACGACATCAAAGCTTTCATTCTCAAAAGGCAAGTTAAGTGCATCTGCTTTTGTAAATTTTAAATGTGGGCGCGCACGTCGACCCGCTTCAAGCATTCCATCTGAAAAATCTGCAGGGATCACATCGGCGCCGGCATCATGTAATGGTTCTGAACTTGAACCAGTGCCCGCTGCAAGATCGAGAATTTTCATTCCTGGCTTTGGTGCAATCGTGGCAGTTGTGGCCTTGCGCCATCTCTTTGTCTGACCGAGGCTCAAGATGTCATTAACCAGGTCATAACGCTTGGCTACCGCATCAAACATTGCGGCTACTTCAGCAGGATTTTTATCCATATTGGCCCGGGACATAGGCTTATTCTGCTTCAGAGTAGGCTCATCCACAACTTCGAGAAAGGGCGCACGTAATGTCCACTGCAATCACCACACTACGCACCGCAGTTTTCCCAAGAAGCACAGTTTTAACTAAAGCTGGCTTTGTAATTGCCGGCGTTGCATTTCTTTCATTACTCGCTCAGATTGCAATTCCCGTTCCTGGTTCACCAGTTCCGGTAACAGGACAAACTCTTGGAGTTTTATTACTGGCCACAAGTTATGGCGCAACACTCGGAGCAACTACTTTTCTTATGTATCTATTAGTCGGTGCAATGGGTGCACCTGTATTTGCTAATAGTGGATCTGGTTTAGATCGCATTGTTGGTGCAACAGGTGGCTATCTGGTTGGAATGCTGCTGACATCGGCGCTGCTTGGTTATTTGGGTGGGCGCAAGTGGGATCAAAAATTTAGAACTGCCCTACCTGCAATGTTGTTAGGCAATGCCCTCACATTTACTTTGGGTCTCATCTGGCTTCACCAATTCACAGGTAAAGATTGGGCATGGACATTTTCTGCCGGATTTACTCCATTTATTCTTGGTGAGATTCTAAAGATTGCAATTGCAGGAACTTCTCTTCCATTAATTTGGCAATTTGTGCAGCGAAAAATTTCATAAGAAAATAATTTATGCCTTCCCTTATTCCTGTAACTACCGTGCGCCTTGGCGAACATTTACCTCTCTTGGATTTGTTGCCTAAAGGTGAGAATTTTTCCTGGGTGCGCGGTGGCGATGGAGTAGTTGGTTGGGGCGTCTATGCCAGTACAACAGTTAAAGGTGCTAATCGATTCAATGATGCTCGAACATGGTGGCACTCTCACTTAGAAAAATTTGCCATTACTAATAATGTGCAGGGAAGCGCAACGGGACCAATTCTTTTTTCATCCTTTTCATTCTCTCCTGATGAAGAATCTGTTCTGGTTATTCCGCAAGTAATTGTGGGAATGAGTAGCGGAATCTCTTGGATTACTTGGGTTGGTTCAGATTCTCAACCTCAACTCATTGATGCGCCAGAAAAGGTTTCCAATTCAACTCTTACATGGAACGAAGATGAATTAGCTAGTGAGCACTGGATTACACACGTTGCACAAGCTGTTGCGAAGATTCATAGTGGAGATATTGAAAAGGTAGTTCTTGCACGGGATCTATCAGCAACTTCTGCGCAAGCAATCGATGAACGATCAGCGCTGCGTAATCTTTCATCTGCATATCCATCTACGTGGGTATTTAGCGTTGCAGGATTAATTGGCGCAACCCCTGAACTCTTACTTCGTTTAAAGCGAGGAATGGTTACTTCTCGCGTACTTGCAGGAACTATTAGTAAATCAGGAGATGACGCACGTGATCTGGCTTTGGCAGGTTCGCTCGCACGTTCGTCTAAAGATTTAGAAGAACACGAATACGCAGTGCGTTCTGTGGCGGACGCACTTGAACCTTTTTGTTCTTCAACAAATATTCCTGAAACTCCCTTCGTACTTCACTTGGCAAATGTCATGCATTTAGCCACAGATGTAACTGGCGCTCTCATCGAATCAAAGAGCAACGTAGATGTATTTACTCTGCTTAATCAATTGCATCCATCGGCTGCAGTATGTGGAACACCCACAGATAAAGCTGCAAAAGTAATCAGCGAAATTGAATCTATGTCTCGTGGACGTTATGCCGGTCCAGTTGGTTGGATAGATGCTCGCGGAGATGGTGAGTTAGGCATTGCACTTCGTTGTGGGCAAATTTCTGAGAACACAATTCGTATTTATGCAGGGTGTGGAATTGTTGCTGGCTCTGATCCTGAAAAAGAATTAGCAGAGAGTGAAGCTAAATTTTCTGCAATGAAGAGTGCACTTGCTTAATTAGTTCGGCATTGCTTTCGCGATCTGGCATCTGAGCAATAACGATGCGAACGCCATCAATCGGTTGTGCAAGTTCTTTATTTAGTTGATCCACAGAGTTAATAGTGCTGGTTTTGATTTTAAGTGCAGAAGCAATCGCTGCTAAATCTAGATTGTGCGGTGTTCCGAAAATGCTTTCAAATCCCTGGCTGCCACGATGAGCAAGTGTTGAGAAAATTCCGCCACCGTTGTTATCGACCACAAGAATCAAAAGGTTTGGCTTTTCAGAGTGAATTAATCCAGTTAGATCATGCAAGAAAGATAGATCGCCTAACACTGCAATGGTTGCTGTGCGAGCTGTTGCAATTCCCATTGCTGTTGAGATGTTTCCATCAATGCCAGCTAAGCCCCGATTAGCAAAGGTTTCAACTCCTGTACGCGCTGAAGCAAATGCTTCAATATCGCGCACCGGACGTGAAGAGGAAACAAATAACGCGGTGCCATTTTTAATATTTGCAGCCAGTGTTCGAGCCAGAACTGGCTCTGACCACTCTGTGATTTTTTCTAACTCTTTTGTGCATCTCTCAGAAAATTTCTGCCACTTTTCTAACCACTCTAAATCTGCTTCATTTGATTCAAGAGTAGGGATCTGCGTAAAGCGTTTATCTGCATTTCTATCTGTGTCAACGGTAGCGATGCGTGAATCAATAACTATCTGCTTATCAGCCAATGCAATGTAATTATTTATTGAACGAGAAAGTGTCGTTCGCCCTATAACAATGACAGTTCGTGGAGTGAAATCTTTTGCAATAGACGTTGCTGCTAAGAATAAAGAAGCGTGTGCGATTGAGCCTTTGAGTGAGAGAGGATCTTCGCTGATAAGTGGCCAACCAAGTTGATCCGCAAACTTTTGAACATGCTCGGTTGTAAACCCACCGCGATCGTGGCCAACGATTAGAACTCCGCGTTCACTCTTAACCCTTAAGACACCTGGTGCTTTTGTAGATTTGATATCACGGGGCGCAACTGTGATCTCATCTAGCCATGTTGAATCAGAGTCAGCAGCCAGTGGTTCTTCAAACTGAATATTGAGATGAACTGGTCCGCTTGCAAGAGAATAAATCGGTAGTTCCATTGGAAACACAGCACCAGAAACATCTGCAAAGTAGCGAACAGATTTTCCAAATATGCGTGCTTGCTCTGTTGTTTGGTTGGCACCTGTTTTGCGCAATCGTGCTGGACGATCGGCTGTTAAAACTAATAGCGGTGTATTTGTGTGATGAGCCTCTAGTACCGCTGGGTGGTAATTAGCCACTGCTGTTGCGCTTGTACACGCAATAGGAACCGGACGTCCGCTGGCTTTTGCTAAACCGAGAGCAAAAAATGCCGCAGTTCTTTCATCAATGCGTGTGTGTAATTTGATGAAGCCTTTTTGTGATGCGGCAAAGAATGCAAAACTAAGTGGTGCGTTACGAGAACCTGGTGAAATAACTACATCTGTAATTCCAGCTTCAACGATCTGGCGAACAATGACGCGTGCTAGGGAAGTTGATTCACTCACCAATGCCACCCCATCTCGCTAATAATTTCATCGGCACCTGCACTCCAGGTTTTACGAACCCGATCTTGCCACCATTGAGTTCGCTCTGCACTTGCTTCCAATTCGATCATCGCTGCTTCACTCGGAGTGACATCTGCAACGCGCATTTTTCCGCCTTCAATTGGAATCTGTGCGATATCTGATGCAAGTAACTGTCCTGTTGCTAGCCCACATGCAAAATCTAAAGTTGGAAGTGCACCCGCTAGTCGTATGCCGTGACCAATTCCTACTGCGCTCTCTAGCGCACTTGATACAACTGCTGGGAGTCGGTGATGTTTAGCAAGTGCGAGTGAGCGCTCGATTCCGCCAAGAGGTGCGACTTTTAATATCAAAATATCTACAGCATCTTCTAGATCCAATTCAAAGGGATCTTCTGCTTTTCTAATTACTTCATCTCCTGCAATCTTTACACCAACCATGCATGCGGCCTTCAGCTCGCGCAGTTCGTCAAGAGTTGAGCATGGTTGTTCAATATATTGCAATAAATCTTCATCGAATGAATCATAAAATTCATAAATGAATTCAAGTGCTTGCTCAACGTCCCAGCTACCGTTTACATCTAAGCGCAGAGAGGCGTTTGGCAAGATTTCCGTCACGTACTTAATGCGCTTGAAATCTTCTTCTTGATTCGCACCCACTTTTATCTTCACAGTTGAAGCACCTGGATACCAAGACAAAATACTTTCAACTTCTGCACGTGAATTAACCGCAGGCAAAGTTGCGTTGATATCTATGTACTTTCTACTTGCTTTCACGCGCGGCTGTGTGGCGCCTTCTATTGCACTGATCAGCCATGGGATTGATTCGTTTTCGTCATACTCAGTAAATGCTGAAAATTCTCCCCAACCCGCACTTCCTTCAATCAGTGCAACTTCGCGAGTATTGATGCCACGAAAATCTGTTTTCATCGGCAGGCAAACTACTCGAAGGTTATTAAGGATTGAGTCAAGCATCGATTAATTTATGGACGCTTAGGGAATTGATCAAAATCTGGTGCGCGCTTTTCTTTATAAGCATCGCGACCTTCTTGACCTTCTTCAGTCATATAAAACAGGAGTGTTGCATCGCCAGCTAGTTGTTGAACACCAGCTAATCCATCATCTGCAGCGTTCAAGCTAGATTTTAATAAGCGAAGTGCAAGTGGAGAATTACGTAACATTTCGCGGCACCAAGAAACTGTTTCTGGTTCTAGTTCGGCCACAGGAACAACCGTGTTCACAAGTCCCATTGCGAGCGCTTCTTTTGCATCGTATGAACGAGTCATGAACCAAATTTCGCGAGCCTTCTTCTGTCCAACATTTGCCGCAAGTAATCCAGATCCATAGCCACCATCGAATGAACCAACCATTGGGCCAGTTTGACCAAAGAGTGCGTTGTCAGCAGCAATTGTTATATCGCAGACAACATGTAATACGTGTCCGCCTCCAATTGCCCAACCAGCGACCATTGCAATTACTGGTTTAGGTGTTCGGCGAATTTGTACTTGTAAATCTAAAACGTTGAGGCGACCAATACCTTGTTTTGCTAGAGAATCATCCCCGAGATATCCATCATCTCCACGAACGCTTATGTCGCCACCAGAACAAAATGCTTCGCTACCTTGGCCAGTTAAAATTATTACGCCGACTTCTTGATTATCGCGCGCTAGTGAAAATGCACTCTGCAACTCAATAATTGTTTGCGGACGAAATGCATTACGTACATCTGGACGGTTGATGGTGATTTTTGCAATGCCATCAGCAGCTTCGTATTTAATATCGGTAAATTTTTCTCCACCGGGTGCGACTTTCCATTTCGGAATATCTCGGCTTCCAAATTCACGCTTGATTGGCTTACTCACGAACCCTCCATCAGACATCACTACCGTTACACGCGATAGCCTACGCGGGCAATGGATACATCTTCACATCGAGAAGTGCGCAGCCTAGAACCCACGCGTGCTCTGGCCGAAAATGTGAGTGCGCTAAAACAAGCCCTCGCACATGTTGGTCCTGCCCTCGGATGCGGTCCAACTTCTTCTAAATCGGTCAAGTCAGAGATTTCACTACTTGTTGCAACTAGTGGCAGCACCGGTGCACCGAAGGAAATAGGAATTACTTCTGCTGCGCTGCTGGCAAGTGCGCGTGCATCCAATAAATTCCTAAAGGCTACTAAGGGACAAACGTGGTCACTGTTGTTGCCGCTAACACATATTGCAGGCATCAATGTTCTTGTGCGCTCTATTGAATTAGATTCCAATCCAATTGATCTACGAAATCATGGTGGCACCTATCCTGATGCAGATTTCACGGCCATTGTTCCCACGCAACTCTTTAATGCCCTTAACGACGATACGAATTTACTCACACATTTAAAGAGTGCCAAAGCTGTTCTTGTCGGTGGAGCAGCCTTATCTGAAGATCTACGTAGCCAAGCAATCGCATCTGGTATCAATATCATCACAACATATGGAATGACTGAAACCTGCGGAGGTTGTATCTATAACGGCGAAGCACTCGATGGAGTTAGTTTTGAACTAACAGAGAATCAAAGAATTAAAATCTCTGGTCCAGTCCTTGCAGATGTTTTAACTGAAGGTGGTTGGTATCTCACTCAAGATATAGGCACGATTGTTGATGGAAAGTTAAAAGTCATTGGAAGAGCAGATGATGTAATTATCAGTGGTGGTGAAAATATTTCACTTAGTGCAATCGAATCTGAATTAAACAAAAAGTTTCCACAATTGTTGGTTGCCGCTTTTTCTACTTCTGATAGCAAGTGGGGTCAGGTCTTACACGTGGCTGTTCAAACACAGGATGAGAATGTGAGGCCGCAAATCTCACAAGCACTCGTTAGCGCAATGGGAAATCATGCAAAACCAAAGAGTGTGATACTCCTTGATAAACTTCCAGAAATTGGCGTTGGTAAAGTCGATCGCATTTTTCTAGCAAAATTGGTGAGTGAGTAAAGAATGAATAAATGGATCGCAGGTGCTCGCCCTAAAACTCTGCCTGCAGCTATTGCACCCGTTGCAGTTGGTACAGCACTTGCAGGCAACAGCATTGATCCTTTGTTAGCACTTCTTGCGCTGCTCGTAAGTTTGTCTCTACAAATTGGCGTTAATTACGCCAATGATTATTCCGATGGCATAAAAGGTACTGATGACAATCGCATCGGTCCTATGCGATTAGTTGCAAGTGGCGCAGCAACAGCGCATCAAGTAAAAATCGCTGCATATCTTGCACTGAGCAGTGCGGCTGTATTTGGCTTGATCTTGGCACTGCAAACAACATTATGGTTTATTGCAATTGGTGCACTCGCAATTGCGGCCGCGTGGGGATACACCGGTTGGAAAAATCCCTACGGTTACTTTGGTTTCGGCGAACTTGCTGTCTTTGTTTTCTTCGGACTTGTTGCAACTATGGGAACATACTTCGCACAAACTGGCACGCTCACATTTGATTCACTCTTGGTTGCAATTCCTATGGGGTCACTATCGTGCGCACTCTTAGCAATTAATAATCTACGAGATCGTGCCGCAGATGAACTAGTCGGCAAGCGAACTCTTGCAGTACGCCTTGGTGATTCAAGTGCGCGCACCGCCTTTATTGCACTCCTACTTCTTTCTCATCTAAGTGTTATCTTCTTATTTAAACCATGGCCCTTGCTCACACTCTTACTCTTACCAATGACGTATTCACTAATTAAGGCCATACGGGCTGGAGCAATAGGTGCCGCCCTCATTCCACTGCTTGGTAAAACAGGAAAACTTCAACTTCGCTTTGCAATTTTATTGTCCATTGGTTTATTACTCTCCTAGAAAAGCGTAGAATTAACTCATGCTTCGCTACTTGCCGCTTCTGATTGCAGTTGCCGTTACCTTGTATGCACTCATTGATTGTGCGCGCACAGAACAAGAAGCAATTCGTGGCTTACCTAAATGGGGCTGGTTACTCATTATTATTTTCATCGGAACATTTGGCGCAGTTGCATATTTGATTTGGGGCCGACCACGCAGGCAAGGACCTGGACGCGGCCGAAAGGGCAGAGTTATTGGGCCAGATGATGACCCAGATTTCTTACGTAACCTTTAAAACTTATAAACCTGAGTACGTGTGCTTTCCGGTTCCCCATACATTTACATAAACGTAGTTAAATAAAAATGTAGAACCAGCAAAAATACATAGCCATGCAGCACGACGACCGCGCCAACCAACTGTTACGCGTGCATGTAAATAAGCTGCATATGCAACCCATGTAATAAATGCCCACGTCTCTTTTGGATCCCAACCCCAATATCTTCCCCACGCGCTCTCTGCCCAAATTGCTCCAGCAATAACTGAAAATGTCCAGAGCGGAAATACAAATGCAACAAGACGATATGAGAGTTGATCTAAAACATCTAACGATGGCAGACGTTTTGCCCACGGCGCACGTTCACCTTTTTTCTCCATAGAGTCCAAGAACAAAAATGCGCCTGCAATGATATTTGCAAGCAAGAAAATTCCACCAGAAATAATTGCAGTGGAAACATGTATGACAAGCCAAGCAGATTTGAGTGCAGGAACAAGCGGAGCACTTGGTACATATAAGACTGTGACGGCCGTGCCGAGTGTGAGCAATACTGAAATAGAAACAAACAAACCTAACCAGCGAAGATCGTATTTACGAAGTGCTCCTAAATATGCTGTAGTAAATGCAAGCGCGCCTGTAATTGAAAATTCATACATATTGCCCCATGGGACGCGCCCTGCAGATACTCCACGAGCGATTACGCCAGCAAATAAAAGAATGAATCCCAAAATCATCATGGCCGTTGCAACACGTGCAACTTTTTCTGTGCGTGTGTAATCAAAAGTTTTTGTGCGCAAATTACCTTGCGCGGAGTCAGCTAAGTGCGGTGCGCGAACAGCAAATGCAGTTTCATAGGCGTGAGCAATAAATGCCAGGGCAAAGACAGCCATGGATGAATAGACCAAGTAATTTGAAATGTAGGCCCACGTTGTAGACATTTACTCTGCTCTCCCTAAAGCTTTTGCCAGTTGTGCCATTTCTAATTCAAGTCCAGGTGCTGCATTCTTTGCTAAACCTGCTACTTCAACTTTTTTCTTACTAACACTTACCCAGATTCGCCGCCTTCTTGTAAAGAGTGAGGCAAGTAATCCAAGTATCGCAACGATACCGCCAACTAGCGCATAACTCTTTCCGGGATCTCGCACCACCTGCAAGTTAACCCAAGGTACATATGTTTCAAATGTGATTGAACCTTCTTCGAATGTATAGGTCTCACCTGGTGAAAGTGATTTAAGTCCTATTTGCTTCATTACATCTGTATTAATTCGATAGACAGATTGTGGCCGCCCATTATCTAAACCAAGATCGCCTGTCCACGCTGCTAAAAATAAACGTGGGTCGAGCGCCTCTGGAAAAACTGAAATTCCGCCGCCGCCATTTGCGCGACCAATTGTTGGGAAAAAAGATCCAACGAAACCAAGTTGTGGTGTTATATCAGGAACTTTTATTGCACCTGTTGAAGATAAATTTGAATCTTGCGGCAAGAACGGAACCGGCCCTTGGTAGCCAACATTTCCTACCGGATCTCTAACCGTAACAATTGGTGAATATCCATTGGCTTGTAAATAAACACGAGTACTTCCAAATGTAAGTGGGCTATTTACTTTGACAACCTTTTTCTCAGGTGTTGCATCTGGTTCACTCTTTACCGTGACCCACATTGTGTAATCAAGCGGTGCATTAGTAACAGGATCATATTTACCAACAAACTTATCAACTTCAATCGAAAATGGTGGGAGAGTTTTTTCGTTAAACAACTTTCCAAATGAGAGTGAGTCATAGGTTGTTGGTGTATTTATAAATCGCTCGCCCACATTAACAATCGCATCTCCACGCATTCCAAAGAGTGATCCCAAACTTACGCCGATAAGAACTAGCACTAGCGCTAAGTGGAAGAAAAGATTTCCAGTTTCGCGAGTAAATCCCTTTTCTGCAGAAATCGAGCCATCTAATTCGCGAACTCTAAATCTATTTTTCTTAAACCACTGACGAGCAATTTCAAGTTCATCTCCATCACCCTTCCACTCTGAATGAAATTCCATCCGAGAAAGATTTTTAGGTGTGACAGGTGGCAACGCCCGTGATGCTTTGTAGTGCTCAAATGCTCGCGGCAGAACGCAACCAATAAGTGAAATAAATAGCAAAATATAAATCGCGCTAAACCATGGAGATGCATAGACATCAAATAATGAGAACCTTTGGTACCACAGCGCCTTTGTTGGCGAATTGATAAACACATCGCTGACGGCGACTGGATTTTGTGTGCGCTGTGGAATAAATGATCCGGGTATTGCAGCAACACCTAACATCATTAACAAAACAAGAGCAGTTCGCATACTTGTGAGCTGGCGCCACACAAATCGCAGAAGTCCTACTGCGCCAATTTCAGGTACGGTCTCTTTCATTTAAACCACCGGAATGAAATCTGAGATCCATGAACGCATCTCGTTGTTAAATGTTGCCCACAAACCAAATACTTGAGCAAGTCCGATAAGAATAAGAAGTACTCCGCCTATTTTTGTTATCAGATCACCACGACGAACTAAGAAACTTCGCAGATTCTGCGAGCGATCAAGAAATAGACCAGATGCCATAAATGGTGCACCTAATCCGATGCAATAACCTAGAGAAAGAATTGCACCACGCAATGCACTTGATTCTTGAAACGCAAGTGTCTGCACTGCACCGAGTGCAGGTCCAATACATGGAGTCCAACCGACTCCAAATAAGAATCCGAGTACTGGTGCACCAACTAATCCAAGAGTTGTTGGCATCTTTGCGCGGTAAGTCGGTGCAAATGGAAATTTGCCAATAAATATCAGACCAAGTCCGATGGTGAAGACGCCCAATATAGATGTAATGAGTTTTTCGTTATCGGAAATGTAGGCACCGAAGCCACCAAATAAAACGCCATATGAAATGAAAAGAACGCTAAATCCTGCAACGAAAAGAAATGATCCGAGAAGTACTCGGCCACGGCTCTTTGAAAACCCTGCAGCATATGAAATATATCCAGGTACTAGTGGCAATACACATGGTGATAGAAAGGAAATCAAACCAGCGATGACTGCAATAGGAAATGCTGTAATTAAATAGCCATCCAATATCTGTTCTACAAAGAATTCCTTCACTCGCCACTCACCTTCTCAATGACTTCGCTAAGGGATGCAACTGTGACTTGTCCTGAAATACGCGCCGCCACATTGCCATTCTTATCTATAACGACAGTAGATGGAATTGCATTAGCTGGTAATGACTTTCTAAACCCGATCAGAACTGAATCATCAATGAGCGTTGGATAAGGGATTGCAAAGCGACGTTCGAATGCTTCTGCATTTACCGGATTATCACGTGTAAGAATTCCAATAAATGCAACATCTGTGTATTTTTCTGAGAGCGCTTTAAGCGTTGGTGCCTCTGCGCGACACGGTGCGCACCACGATGCCCACACATTAACGACAGCAACTTGGCCACCACTAAATGTGTAATTCTTTCCAGAAAGAGTCATTCCAGAGAGTTGTGGTGCTGCAATTCGATCTGATTGTTTAATGTAGGAAACGCTTCCGTTTCCAGAGACAAAACTCTCTTCGGCAATCGATGAGCCTCCACCACCGCATGATGAAAGTGCCACGGCCATGAGTGGCAAAAGAATTAGGTTTCTAATTTTCATTTCTTTGGTGGCAAAAGATGAGCAGCAGGTTCGCTATAACTAGTTCCACTAATCATTGCGTCATCGTCAAAATGAATACTGGTCACACTTGCTAATGAGCATTCACGTTTGCGTGGATCATGGAGAAGGTTGCGACCTTCGATAGCACTGCGAAGAATCCAAATTGGTAATTGATGAGATACGACGATTGCATCTTTACCTTTTGCTGCATCGCGCGCTGCAAATACAGCTGCCAACATTCTATTGATTTGTTCTTCGTATGGTTCGCCCCATGAGGGTTTCCATGGATTCCATAAGTGTTTCCACGCTGTTGGATGCTTTAAAACACCATCGCCAATTCCAAAAGGTTTTCCTTCAAATACATTCGCCGCTTCAATTAATCGTTCATCAGTTGTAATTTTTATATTGTGCGCAGCCGCTATCGGTCCTGCTGTTTCTTGTGCACGTTGTAGGGGGGAAACATGTAATGCACCTAGATCAATACTCTTTGACCAATCTCCCAACGTTGCTGCCATTGTGTGACCGCGCTCTGAAAGTGTCCAACCAGGTTGACGTCCATAAAGAATTTTCTGCGGGTTGTGTACCTCGCCATGTCTGATCACATGTACCGTCGAACTCATGCGCCAAGCATAAAGCGTCATAAACCTTCTCTTCTCGCTAAGGTTGTGACATGGCGCTCACAACCAACCGAGTAGCCTTTTTCGATGTAGATAACACGCTTATTCGCGGTTCTACGCTCTTCTTCCTCGGAAAAGGAATGTATAAACGCGGCTATTTCACCAAGACAGATCTGTCGCGTTTCGCATTTGCCAATTTACGTTTTCGTTTAACAGGCAAAGAAAAGCAAGATGAAATTAATCGCTTTCAAGATGCAGCTACGCAATTCATTGGTGGCCATGATGTTGCAGAGATTCAAACAATCGCTCAACAGATTTATGATGAGTTTGTTTCACCTGCGTGCTGGCAAGGAACTATTAACATCGCTCAAAGACACTTAAACGCAGGCGAAGAAGTCTGGCTTGTAACTGCAGCCCCAGAAGATATGGCAATTTTAATTGCAAAGAATCTGGGCTTTACCGGAGCACTTGGAAGTAAGGCCGAAGTTCGCGATGGAAAATACACCGGTCAAATGTTGGGCAAGTTATTGCATGGAAAAGAAAAGGCAGTAGCAATTACAGCCCTTGCCAAAGAAAAAGGATTCGAACTCTCAGAGTGCTACGCCTATTCCGACAGTCATAATGACTTTCCGTTACTTGAAGCGGTGGGACATCCATCAGCAATTAATCCTGATGCGATTCTAAGTTTGCGCGCACTTGCAGAAGGATGGCCAATTCACGATTTTCGTCGTGCGCGCTTTATCATCAAAATAATCGGTCCAACAGTGTCAAGACTTGCCGCTGCCGGAATCTGGTTGGCACCTGGCAGGCGTTCACGCTAACTCGATTTCACGACAGGAACTAAACCCCTGTAATGTAGGCAAGTTATGCAAATGCGTTCATTTACCGACTATCTACGTTCCGTAGATGATGACGCCCTTTTAGAGCTCTTCACATGCCGAGCCGATCTCATTTCTCCAGTTCCATCAGATATTGCATCCCTTGCTGTTCGTGCATGCAGTGCGCCAAGTCTTGCTCGCGCAATTGATGCACTCAATCAATGGCAATTTCAAGTTCTAGAAGCTTGCGCAGTAATTAACGAACCATTTAATGAAAAACAAATAATTGCAGTAACAGATAAGGCTGCCGCAGAAGTACTTCCTGAATTAATAGCCCGTGGACTTATCTATCCAGCAGATGACGGCATGAGATTGCCTAACTCTGTGCGCGATGTATTAGGTAATGAAATAGCAGGCCTTGGTCCGGCCTCCATGGCCAAGTTAGCGTTGAAAAAATTAGATGAAGCACCCGATGCTTCAAAGAAAGTATTGGAAAGACTTATTTGGGGACCACCTCGTGGAAGCGTTGGCGATATTAAAAATCCTGGTCCAGGTGTCACGTGGCTTCTTGAACAAAACTTTATGGTTCCCCTTGATCAACGCACAGTAATTCTTCCGCGCGAAGTGGGTATTTATCTACGTGACGGAAAAGTTCACAAAGAACGTGAAGTGACACCGCCTGAAATTAAGGGCACTAAACGCGATAGCCGCAATGTTCAGCTCGCAGCCATTGCCAACGTCGCAACAGTCTTGCGTTGGGTTGATGAAATTCTTGAGTATTGGGCGCAAGAACCAGCAGATGCGCTTCGAGCCGGCGGCCTTGGTGTTCGCGACTTAAAAATTATTGCAACGCATATGGGTATTGATGAGAACTGTGCCGCTTTCGTTGCAGAACTTGTTTATCTTGCCGGACTTGTAACAATCGATGCAGATGACAAAATTCTGCCTACAAATAACTTTGATATTTGGCTCACACAAAGCGCATCAACTAGATGGCAGGCGATCGCAGCGCCGTGGCTTATTACATCTCGAGTCAGCGGACTAGTTGGTCGCGCAGAATCAAAGAACACAGCAGCACTTGGACCTGAATTAGATCGAGTCAATGCCGCAAGTACTCGGGCGTTAGTTTTAGAACTCTTAGCTGAAAATAAAGATGTAGCACCAGAGTTAGAAAGCTTTACCAAGCGCGTTAAGTGGTGCGCCCCTTCAAAGCGAAATCCAGGTCTGCAAGAAGAAATGGTGCAGTGGACTCTTCGCGAAGCAGAGTGGCTTGGTATTACAGGACAAGGCGTTATTTCTAAGTATGGGCAAGAGTTTTTAACGGGCGCCGAACTAGAAATAATTAATACCGATCTTCCACAACCAGTTGATCACATTCTTATTCAAAGCGATAACACCGCAATTGCTCCAGGACCACTTGTCCATGATGTCGCTGCAGTCCTTGCAATCATTGGCGATATCGAAAGCCGCGGTGGCGCAACTGTCTATAGATTTACTGACACAACAATTCGTCGCGGTTTAGATCACGGTAAAACCGGTGATGAAATTATCGCTTTCTTGCGCAAGACATCTAAGACTCCGATTCCACAACCACTTGAATACTTAATCTCAGATGTTGCTAAGAAGCACGGGCGCTTGCGAGTCGGAAATACTTCATCCTTTATTCGTTGTGAAGATCCCGCACTCATCACACAAATAATTAGCGATAAGCGTTTAGATATTTTATCTCTTCGCAGAATCGCACCTGAAGTAATGATCTGTGACATGGATGCACACGATGTTATGAATGTGTTGCGCAGCGCCGGATATCTTCCTGCTGCAGAATCTACTAATGGAATGTTGCTCACTGGCCCACGTTCCTCCAGGGCGCAATCTAAGCCGCGTCCTCCCCGCATCATTGGTGAATTAGAAGTTCCAACAGATGCTGCGCTAGGTGCAGCGATTCGCACAATTCGTGTGGGCGAAAAATCTAGTCACAAGCAGAGCACGCTTCGTAACATTGCAAATAACGCACTCGGTGCACTGCCTCGAACAACTGCAAATGAAACTCTGGATGTATTGATCAAATACATTCAAGAACAACGTTCTCTTTCTATTGGTTATGCAGATAACAATGGAGCCGTTTCACATCGCATTATTGATCCGCTCAAAATCTCTGCTGGTTCGCTGATTGCTCGCGACCACGGCACAGGCGAGATGCAGACATTTAGAATTCCGCGTATTACGGGGGTTGCACCGCTATGACAAGCGAGAAGCAAGGTGAATACGGCAGACTTAACCCTATGTTGGCAGCCCTTGAAGCTTTAGTGAAGTGTGAATCTCCTACTGAAGATCTAAATGCCTGCAACGATGTTGTTCGTTTAGCAAGTGATATTGCAACTCGTGTACTCGGCACACCTGCAGAGATTCGCCAGATAGAAGGTCGCCCAGTTTTTTGGTGGGGCGCTGCCCAACCTGATGTTGTTTTACTTGCGCACTTAGACACAGTCTGGCCAATTGGTTCATTTACTCCCTTGTGGCAAATAGATGGAGATGTTCTTCGCGGTCCTGGCACATATGACATGAAGGCTGGATTTGTTCAAGCACTCTTTGCACTTAAAGGAATTACTGGCTCAGTTGCACTTATTGGCACAACTGATGAAGAAACCGGAAGTCACGCATCTCGTAAGTTAATTCAAGATGTGTCATCAAAGGCAAAGGCAGTACTCGTACTTGAAGCCGCAATTGATGGAAAAGTAAAGACTGGCCGCAAGGGCACAGCGATGTATCAAGTACATGTGCATGGCCGCGCCGCACATGCTGGACTCGAACCAGAAAAAGGAATTAACGCAACAACTGAAATTGCGCACATCATTACCGCACTCGCTTTCTTAGAAAATAAAGAGAAGCAGACAACTGTTGTTCCAACTCTTGTAAAAGCCGGAAACTCAACTAATACCGTTCCTGATTATGCGGTTCTAGATATTGATGCACGATCATTTTCAACTGATGAAATCAATCGCGTTGATGCTGCAATCCGTGCATTAAAACCAGTACATCCAGAAGCGCGTATTGAAATCACTGGTGGATTAAATCGTCCACCACTAGAAACAACTTCAACCATGGAGCTCTACGAGCGAGCAGAAAAAGTTGCCGCTCGAATTGGTATGCCACCTCTTGGTCATGCCTCCGTTGGCGGTGCCAGCGATGGAAACTTTGCAGCAGCAGCTGGTGCCAAAGTTCTAGATGGTCTGGGCGCTGTTGGCTCTGGTGCACATGCAACGACTGAATGGATAAGTATTACAGCTCTTGAAGAGCGCAGTGCTTTCTTGCATGAATTTATTAAGGACTTGCTCAATGACTGATGGGCCATTGATCGTTCAGAGCGATAAAACACTGCTTTTAGATATCGATCATGGGATGTCAACGGAATGTCGCCGCGCTATTGCTCCATTTGCAGAACTAGAGCGATCTCCTGAGCACATTCACACATATCGCTTAACAAATCTTGGGCTCTGGAATGCACGCGCTGCTGGACACGACGCCGAAATGGTTATCGACACTCTTATTAAGTATTCACGCTACGCCGTTCCACATTCAATTCTTGTTGACGTTGCAGAGACAATGTCTCGCTACGGCCGCTTACGACTAGAAGCAGATCCTGTCCACGGTTTGATTCTTGTGACAACTGATACCGCTGTCCTTGAAGAAGTTATTCGTGCTAAAAAGATTGCACCGTTGTTGGGTGTGCGAATTGATAATGAAACTATTGCTGTGCACCCAAGTCAACGTGGACAGATCAAACAATCACTTCTTCGACTCGGCTGGCCAGCAGAAGACTTTGCAGGCTATGTTGATGGACAAGCACATGAAATTGCACTCAAGCAAGATGATTGGAAGATTCGTCCATACCAAGAGTTAGCTGCAGAAGGTTTCTGGCACGGTGGCTCTGGCGTAGTCGTACTTCCGTGCGGTGCTGGAAAAACAATTGTTGGCGCCGCAGCAATGGCACATGTGAAAGCAACAACACTGATTCTTGTTACAAACACAATCGCAGCGCGTCAATGGCGTGAAGAATTACTTAAACGCACCACATTAAATGAAGATGAAATCGGTGAATACTCCGGTGCTAAGAAAGAGATTCGCCCCGTAACAATTGCAACGTATCAAGTCATGACAAAGAAAAAAGATGGCGTCTATGCCCACCTTGATCTCTTTGATACTCATGACTGGGGATTAATCATTTACGATGAAGTCCATCTACTTCCCGCACCGATCTTTCGCTTCACAGCCGATATCCAATCTCGTCGTCGCTTAGGACTAACTGCAACACTTGTTCGCGAAGATGGAATGGAAGGTGAAGTTTTTTCACTTATCGGTCCAAAGAGATTTGATGTTCCCTGGAAAGAGATTGAATCTCAGGGCTATATCGCTCCTGCCCAGTGTGTAGAAGTGCGTGTGAATCTGAGTGAAACTGAGCGAATTTCATATGCAACGGCTGAACCAGAAGAACGCTATCGATACTGCGCAACAACTCGCACAAAGCGAAATGTTGTTGAATCACTAGTTACACACCATGCTGGCGAGCAGATATTGGTTATCGGTCAATATATCGATCAACTCGATGAGTTATCTGAAGTTCTTGGGGTTCCACTGATTAAGGGTGAAACACCTGTAAAAGAGCGTGAGATTTTGTTTAATAAATTTAGAACTGGCGAAATAACCTGCTTAGTTGTTTCTAAAGTAGCTAACTTTTCTATTGATTTACCTGATGCAACTATTGCAATCCAAGTTTCAGGTGCATTTGGTTCACGCCAAGAAGAAGCACAGCGCCTGGGTCGTATCTTGCGTCCAAAATCTGATGGTCGAAGTGCAACCTTTTATTCAGTGGTTTCACGCGACACTATTGACCAAGATTTTGCTCAGAATCGTCAGCGCTTCTTAGCTGAACAAGGTTATGCCTACAAAATTATTGACGCTGACGATGTGTTTCAAGGCAAGCTTTAAAACGTATCGGATCAACGCGCCAGAAATCGTGGTGCTCGCCATCAATATGAGTTACCGGAACTTGTTCGCCATATAACTTTTCAAGTTCAGCATTGCCATCTATGTAGGTAATTTCTATTGAGTAATCTAATTCGGCCTTCATGGATTCAAGTGTTTCAAGGGCAACATCACAGAGATGGCAGCCGTGCCTAGAAAATACGGTTATCAAAGTTTGTGACAACTATTTCTTCCGCTTCTTGTTAATTGCTCGATCAATGAACTCTTCGGCAACGAGTGTGACGTCACCTTTTAATCTATAAGCATTGTTTTCGAGATCTTTAAGCACAGCATTGATTGTGGTCTGCGTTACAGAACCAACGAGTGGACCAAATCTTTTTGCAAAGAGTGCATGTGCAATTTCGCTGACAGATTTTGCTAAATCATCACGCGCTTCATCCAAAGTTGGTTCTGGTTTCTTAGGTTCCTGCGAAAAATCTAGAGAAATTGGACGTTCAGCCTTCATCCGAGAATAAAGTTCATCGAAGTTGGTTGCAGCACTCTCTTCCATAGGTAAATCATCTCACCCTGATACCTTTTGCACATATGCAAACGAGAACCAGCACCCGCACCACAACGGGGCTTCTATTTATTCTCCTGGCTTCTTTGCTCTCTATACCGCCCGCCGAAGCAGCGCCACTAGTCGCCCCATCAACTGTGTGGGGTCACACATATGCTGCAGAAGCAAGTACGCAAGTTCTATCGGTACCTGCAACACAATCTGCCAACTTAGAACGACGTTCGAAGTTTGTTGTGAACTATAAGAATTTTCCAGATTGGGCGAAAAACCAAGTTCAGGCCGCAGTAGATTTATGGGCTGTCAACTTTGATTCAAAGGTAGAAGTAATTGTTGATGCGACATGGAGTCGCTCGAGCACGAGCGATATTTTAGGAAGCGCGCGTCCTGATCGTTACTACGCAAAATTTACTGGAGCACCTGACTCATCGCTTTGGTATGCATCAGCTCTTGCAAATGCGATTGCTGGAAAAGATTTAGATTTAGATAATCCTGAAATTATTATTCAGATTAACTCTGAAGCCGATTGGGATTTAGATGGACTTGGAAAACCTACGCGTTATGAGTATGACTTAAAATCTGTAATGTTTCATGAGTTGGCACATGGTCTAGGTTTTCTTTCAACTAGTTCCTACATATTTGATCGCACAAAAGGACAATACGTCGGCATCCTCGAACAACCAACACCATTTGATGCGTTCTTGCAGACACAAGATGGGAACCGCTTAGCCGATCTGCCATCACCATCTTTCGAATTAGGACAAGCCCTTAAGAGCAACCTTGTGTGGTCGGGCGCCGAAGGTATCGCGGCAAACAATGGAACTAAGCCTCTTATGTATACGCCATCTAATTACGATGCAGGTTCATCGGTTAGCCACTTAGATGAAAACACTTTTGCAAACTCTGGTACTAACGCTGTGATGACTCCGAATCTTGAAGCTGGTGAAGTGTTTAACGAACCAGGACCTATTTTGTTGGCAATGATGAAAGACCTTCGAAATAAGCCAGCGCCAGGCCTTGCAGCAGGTGTGCCAAGTGAAGTACTTAATCCTCAAGCACTGATTGCAGATGCTTCAGCAATTATCACCTTTAATCCACCATTAAATTCACGGACAACTCAAGTCAGTGAATACATTATTAAAAATGTTAATACAGGCAAGGAAAAGAGCGTCACAGATAGTCCTGCAATAATTACTGGCTTAAAAAATGGAACTAGCTACACATTTGAGATTGTTGCATCAAATGCAAAGGGAGTGTCACCAAAAGTAGTTACTAAGGCTGTCACTCCCCGTGCTGCCTGGACATCACAAGTTATCGATGCTGCAGCAGATGCCAGATCTATTACTTCAACAACATTAAATGCTCAGCCAGTAATTGCCTATGTGGATTCAAAAACCTCCATTCTTAAGCTTGCAACATGGAATGGTAAATCTTGGAAAAAGACAACAATTGATAGTGATATTTCTGGGCAAATTTCTCTGTGCGTAAGCGGTAAGAATCTAAAGCAGACTCTGCACGTTTTCTATGCCGATAAAACAGATAATGACTTACGACACGCAACCATTAATGGCCCAACAATTGCACGCGAAATTGTTGACGGAAATGCCGCCAAGGTTCAGTCCTACGAAGAGATTGTTCGTGTGCCAACTGCGAGTAATGTCAGTGTTTCAAATGCATGCGCAATTACAAGTGAAGGCATTCAAGTTTTCTATCGAGATGAAACACAAGGTGTCTTACTAGGTGCTTATAAGAACTTTAACGGCGATTGGAATTACGAGTTAGTAGATGGTGATCGTAAAACCGATTTCCGAACAACAGGTGATGTTGCATTCCATATGAAAGCCCTTGTTGATGGCAATAAAACCTATGTCATATACGACTCAGTTTTAACAATTAATCAAAATCGCGATGCAACATCAGGTGAAATTAGATTAGCCACACGAACAACTTTTGATCCTGGTGCATGGCAATATCGAACACTTGAATCACCCACAACGGATGCAGCAATTTTGGGTTACGACGTGGAAATCGCAAAGAGTGCCAAAGGAATTATGGCCTCGTGGTTTTCAGCAACGGCTTTATCCATGCCAGATCCAACGCTGCTTCGAACTCTGAACCTGAGCACTGCTGCTGCGGTTCTGACCACATCGACTTCAAATTATGGAACACCTAATGAATTACTGAGTAGCGATTCCCAAACTCTTATCTTTAATTGTTTGGGGCGCCTGTGCGCAATTGATTACGCAAAGTTTTCTAAGGGGCAATCGGCGATAGCACTTGCTTCGTCATGGCAATCGACAGAGCCAATTGCTAGTGCGTGGATTGTTTTAAAGAAGGTTCGCTATGCAGTCGCCGGAATTAACGGAAAAGTTGTACTGCTAAAAGCTGCGTAATTATTTAGCGTTACGACGCTGAATGCGAGTCTTCTTCAGAAGTTTTTTGTGCTTCTTCTTCGCCATACGCTTGCGTCGCTTCTTGATTACGGAACCCATTTGTCACGCTTTCTCTTTTATTGGCAGCCACATGTTTGCAGCTGCATACGGGGGTTAGGTTATCGCTAAGTGAGTCGAAAAATCGAAACGCCCGTCTGGCTAGTACTCATAAGCACGATTCCTAGATCCTTTGAATACCCAAGGGCTATCGGTGTTCCAACAGCACTCTTGGCATCGACTAATGCACCTTTGCTATCAAAAGTAAGTAGCAGCGCAGTTGGTCTACTTGGCTTCCAATTAGAAATTCCTTTTACTGCAGATTTCGAAGCAAATGCTGCAAAGTGAGAACCATTTGGACCGAGTGCAGAATATGTAGCGCCGGTGGATGCAAATCTATAAGTCCAGGACGGTGAAAGAGTTGTAGCAAACTTCGTTAAAGCGCTTTCAAACTTCTGGCCAGTTTGCACAGAACCTGTTAAAAATAATGAATTAGTTGCAGAGAGCCACTCGCGTTTAGCTTTAGCCGCAGAGCTGCGCACTAGTGAAGTAAGTTTTCCGTCACTTGAATACTTTGCGATAATTCCGTCGCGATATCCGGCAACTTTCTTGCCAGCAAGAGTCTCAGCGCTATTTCCAATTGCATACACACTGGAATCAGTTCCACGAACAACTACATCGATACTGGTATCGCCTAGGCCAAGAAAAATAGGTTTAACAAATTTTCCTTCTAGGTCGGCATTGATAATTACTCCAGAATTTCCAGTATCCGTGGCTCGTACTCCACCGAGAGTAATTCCCTTTGCATTAACTGCAATTGAGTTCACCAGCAGAGCTGAAAGTGGCTCAGCTGCATAAGTAGAAATAAGTGCTCCCACATTTGAAATCTTCCATAAAGTTGCAACTGTTAAATCTGCGCGCATAGGCACCTTGGGATCAACCACGACATTGTCAGGATTTATAGGTGCAACCGTCGGTGTCGGAGTTGGTGTTACAACGGATGCAACTGCGCTAGATCCTGCAATCCAAATATTTCCTGTGCCATCTGCAGCCATCGCCGTTGCAATACTTGCAGCTCCTTGAGTCAGCGCCAGACGCCATTTTTCAACGCCGTCAGAGCCAATAGCACGCACACTTGAATCATTAAGCAAAACAATTGATGAACCGAGTACCAGCATTTTTGTATCCACCGTTACAGGTGCTGCAAGATTTAGAGCCACCATTGCTTTTGCGACAATAGGTTTTGGAGCAGCTGTTGCAGTATGAGAACTAAAAAGAAGTGAAAGAGTTAATAAACTAAGAACAATCTTTTTCACGAGTATGTATTTACGCAAGTTCCTGCGAACGATCGCGCGCAGCTTTCATTGCTTTTGCAACTATTCCCGCAAAATCTGATTCGTTAAGTGATGCCAGCGCCGCCGCAGTTGTTCCATTAGGGCTAGTCACGTTTTCACGAAGAGTCGTTGCGCTCTTTCCTGATTGATCTAACAAAGTTGCAGCGCCCAGCATTGTTTGCGCAGTCAACGTTGTTGCTACCTCTTTTGATAATCCCAGTGCCATAGCGCCTTGGATCATGTGTTCGGCGAATGCAAAGAAGTAGGCAGGACCTGAGCCACTGGTTGCAGTTATTGCATCTTGTAAATCTTCAGGAACTTCAACAACTTTTCCAATTGCACCTAGGAATGCGCTGACAAATGCGGCTTGTGAATCACTCACGCCAGCACCACGAGACATACCTGCCATGCCAACGCCAACTAATGAAGGTGTATTTGGCATCACTCGAATAACAGGGTTATTTGCACCTAGGTGCGATGCGATAAATGCAGTGCTCTTGCCTGCTGCAAATGTAATAACGAGTGCACCAGCCTTGATTGAGCCTTTGATCTCATCTAATACTGCAGCCATATCTTGTGGCTTAACAACTAAGAGCAAGACATCGCTGCCGCTGACATTGGTTGCAAGGTCGCAGACACAGATTCCGTAGCCTGCAATGAGCTCTTGTGCTCTGTCTTCACGCTTTTCACTGACACATATTGATGAGGCTTTGATTCCATATTTAATGAGGGCTGCAATAAGTGCTTCGCCCATAACACCGGCACCGATAACACCAACTTGTGAAGGTTGTAGTGGCTTTGTTTCGGTACTCATGTTGCTAAGGATACCTGTACGCTCTGCAACTATGTCTGAAATAAAGCCTGGGTTCGCACGTGATTGGGTTGAATTTACTGACCCTAATGACGCAGAAGAAATCTTTAAGTGCGACCTCACATGGTTGACCTCTAACTGGACCTGTATTTATGGCGATGGTTGCAAAGGTGTATTTAAAGATCG
>Ga0209550_10000731_pt1 | contig 31418 bp, 38 predicted proteins | sample LauGreSuBDMM15SN_2_FD_187567 | JGI IMG/M metagenome (GOLD analysis project Ga0209550, IMG submission 187567) | Freshwater lake microbial communities from Lake Michigan, USA - Su13.BD.MM15.SN (SPAdes) (version 5) | ecosystem: Environmental > Aquatic > Freshwater > Lake | place: Lake Michigan... | reverse complement strand
TTCCCATTTGTATAAACTTCTTGATACAGATTGCCTTTACCAGGGGTTTTGCGGTAGAACAAACCATAATTCAGGAAGAAGTTTAGCTTGTTTTTTCTATAGTTGATGATGGCGGTGGCACCGAAGTTTTCAGGATAACCCAATGTTGATTCAATGGCTCCGTTGAAACCTTGCTTTTGGTTTTTCTTCATAACGATGTTGATGATACCGGCCATTCCTTCTGCTTCATAACGAGCAGATGGATTGGTGATGATTTCAACTTTATCAATCAAATTTCCCTGAAGAGATTGAAGGCCAGATGATCCGTTGATTCCTACCAAAGTCGAAGGCTTCCCATCAACCAAGATGCGGACATTCTCACTGCCCCTGAGACGAACAGCACCTTCTCCATCAACTTGAACGGAAGGCAGGTTTCCCAAAATCTCGGCAGCATTAGCTCCTTTATTGGCCAAATCTGTACCCACATTAAAAATGCGTTTGTCCAACGCCAATTCCATGCTGGCTTTTTGCCCTTTCACAACTATATCTCCAAGGGTTTTAACGCTTGGATTGAGGTTTATTGAACCCAGGTTTAATTTGGGAGTTTCCTTCGAGATGACTTGATTTTTTAGGGTGATGATTTCATAACCCACACTTTCAATAACAACATCAAAAGTTCCAAAGGGAACATCAACTTCAAAAGTTCCTTTATCGGTTCCGATTGCTCCAGATATAACTTTGGCGGGCGTTCCAGCCATCACGCGGATACTTGAAAACGGAATTGCTTTCTTTGAACCAGCATCTTGAGTTAGTCCAGTTATTTTACCTTTGGAACCTGAATTTTGGGCTGATGCAACGAACGAACAGATGAGAAATGCGAGCGTGATGACTTTTTTCAATGTGAAATGCTTTGGCTGATTAAAAACTAGGATTATGGTGTTGAACCTTAGGAACACACTTTGCACAATTAGATGTCAAATTAATTGAAAAGATTGTGGGTATTAAAATTTACATATCAAAGATGTGATAAATATGCCAAAACTGAGGGGGTGTTTTCCTAACGCAGAGGAATAATTCAGAAAATACTAGCTTTAAGCTAATTCGTTATTTTAGGTTGATGATCATTGTAAGTATCGTTACAGAAAAATAATAAGTTTAATAAGCCCTTCCTATTGTGTCGCATACCGCCTTTAACAAAGACATTCCATCGGTACGGTCCTGGCCTTTTTCCCACATCATAATTCCATTTGCCTTCGATTGTGCCAATTTTGCTTTGAGCTTTACGGTAGTCAATCCATTGTAATAAATGGTATAATTGCTGAAGGTACCTGCACTTACGACTGCCGAGTCTGAAAATGCGCTACCCGATCCGCTGGTAATGGCACTGTATGTTAATACGGTACCTGTTTGTGTAATACCGCTTGGCCTACCATAAGCGGGTATACCCAATACAGCCTTAGAAGCGGGCATTCCTCTTGTAGTAATCCAGTAATTTAAAGAAGTTTGAGCCAATAATAAATCACTATGGTGTTTAAACGGGACTGTTGTGCTAAAATCATCGTATGCCATGATATTAAAAAAATCAACTGTATTGTTGGTCCATAAACTACTATTGATTGCATCACGGATTACTCCGGCATATTTTCCTGCAGTTATTGCTGCTGATAAATAATATTTAGCTCCTGTATGGCAAGAATCGCTTAACTCTCTTATAAAAGCAGTGTAGGTAATATCAGTACCATCGTCGGTTCTAGGAAATTCCCAATCGACATCTACTCCGTCTAATCCATAATTTCTTACTACTTGCATGATTGATTTTACAAAGCTATTGCGTCCACCCGGTGTAGTAGCCATATTTTTAAAATCCGCTGCTAGGCCAGAAATGCTAATGAAGACTTTTGCTTTATTTGATTTTGCTTTTGAAACGACTGTGGTAAATACAGCAGGACTAGCAACTGTTAATCCACCTGTTGAAGTTACATTGGCAAATGCGTAATTTACAACATTACACATCCGAAATTTTTGATCTGTAACAAGAGCAGGATCTCGATAGCTAGGGAAATACCCAACAACGTAAAAACCAAAAGGGGCTGGTGGACTAATTGTATTTCCCGATGTTGGTGGTGTTAATATTGGAGGAACGGTAGGAGTAACCAATTCATTTTTTTTACTACATGCAATAACAAATAGCATCATCGAAACAATAATAAAGTATCTAGTGTTGAGAAGTATCTTTTTCATGATAATTAGTTCGGTTAATCTCCAAATAACTTTTTCAAAAAAATAAACTTTGATGAAATTATTAAATGAATTTATATAACAAGAATAAATATATAGATTAAAAAAAATAATATTAGAAATATTTAGTGCTGAATTCTATTACCTCGGATGTTAAGTGGGTTTTATTGGGGGGAAAACTAAGTTAACCGATTTGACATGAATTGAAGGGGGTGTTTTAACCACGGAGAGCTAAATTGCCGCGACACTACAAAGTCTTTGTCGGTCGTGTTTTCATGATTTCCTTTATATGTTTTTGGACTAGCTGCTTTTAAGTTTTTCGCATTTTGAAAACAGCTGTACAATATGCTCCATTCTTGAAATCCTTGTGGCATCAGTTTTAGCTAACTTAATCCATCTTAATACAAATCGCTAACTTGATTCATTGATGGCAAAGGTTTATATATAAAACAATTATTATTTTAGTTTATCTAACATTCCAGTGTTCTTTAAAAATAATAACCACTGTTGCCAAATTTTGTTATTCACATTATTTAGTTTTTGTATTTCTCTTTGATATTCTATTTCTTCCAAGTTTACATTTTCAACAGTCTCTTGACCAGCTAGCAAACGCTCGTTATAAAGTTGTACATTTTCTTTTAATAAATCTATATTCAGAGAAAATGATTTTGCTTCTTCTTTCAAAGTAATAATTTCTTGTACTGCTGTTAGTTTATTTTTTTCTGATTCTTTTATTTCTTCCTCTTTTTGAAAATTCAAGGATTTAATTTGACTTTGAAATTGACTTGTTTTATTAGATTTATTTTCGCCAATTGTAATAGGTAATCGTAAAGCAAGACCCACAAAGGAATTACCAAACCAAGTGTTGGATTGAAAAGGTTGTAAACTATTTGAAAACTGGTCTGATCCCAAATAACCATTTAAATTCAATTTAGGCAAATATTTTACCTTTTCTCCTCTAATTTGCTGCTGTACCAAAAGAATTCTGCTATCTAATTCGTTAACTTTAGGTAAGGGTTTTCTTTCATTGGATTGAGATAAAATATTTAAATTTTGCTCAGTAAAAATATTATCGACATCTACAACATCTAATGTTTCAGCTTGTAAATTGGTTAGAAAGGCCAAGTAGATTTTTTCAATGATCAAGTCTGAAATTAATTCTCTGTATGTGAAAATCGAGTTGTTGTGGTTAATTTTAGCCTTGTTAAAATCCATTTTCAAAATGTTGCCTTCTGAGAATTTATTTCCAACAATTTTTAAAGTACTTGCTGTTCTAAGTGTATCTAATTTTGAAATTTTTAACTGCTCTTGCTTGGATAAAATACTTACAAATGTTTTGGCTACCTCAAATGTTAATTCCTCATTAGCGGTAGTAACTTGGTCTTTTTTAATACGATATTGTAATTGAGCATCCTTTATCTTACTTTGAATAGTGGCATCAAAAATTGGTTGCATTACTTGCAAACCTAATGTTTGATTAAACTTTGTTCCAAACTTTATGGCTCGAGTTTCATCAGTAGGAATTGGCGAAAACTTACCTACAGGAACAATATTTGTTCGGATAAGGGGGTTGTATAAATAGTCGTATGCAAGTGCTATCTGCGGCAAATTCTTTGCTGATATTTGCTTGATACTCAAGCTATCAATAGCAGCTTCTGCATTCAAAGCTAAAATATTTGATTTATTGGCTAATGCTAATGTTATGCATTCTTTTAGACCAATTTTTCTTGTTTGCGCTGTTGTGTTAGTTGCGAAAAAAATGGCGGTTGCAACCAATATTATATACTTACATTTCATGTTAATTTACATTTAAATTTTATCCTCTAAAAACTGAAGCTGGTTCTACACCTTTTATTCTTCGTAAAGCAAATGTTGCAGCAATAACGGATATGGATACAATTACTACAAAAATTCCAATCAACACATCTGGTCTGTAATTTACTAGAAGCCCCGTTCCTGCAACACCAGCTTTAAATCCTTGCAATAAGATATAAGCTAAGATGTAGCCAATAACAGCAAAAAGTACAGCCTGAATAAGTATCAATTTTCTTATGTAATTATTGCTTGCACCGATAGCTTTTAGTGTTCCATAATCTTTTATTCTATCTAAAGCGCTGCTGTACATGGTTAAACCAATGATAAAAAAACCTGCAATCAATGCAAAAATTATCAGCGTACCTGTACTAGATGCTATCCCAGTAGTACCTATGACTGTGGAAATGGTGCTGCTACGCAAATCTTCTGTTTTGTATGCTTTTACACTATAGACACTGGCATTAATATTTTTAACCACCTCATCAATATTAGCACCATCGTTTACATTTACTAAAATGGCATTTACTTTATTGGTAGATAGATTAGAAAAATACCTAGCACGTTCTAAAGTAGTGTACATAAACCCGAAACCAAAGCCTCGAACACCCTTTGTTTGTACTGCAACAACCGCTTTTTTGCCATTTATTTCCATTTGTGTGCCAATTTCTATTGGTACTTCAAATACTTTTTCGTCAAAAAAATCAGCACAAACGGCACCATCCATCTGTAAATTTTCTAGCTTTCCATTGATGATTTTGTTACTTGGCGGACCACCATTAAAATGTGGCGATTCTATTCCAATCAAGGTTATAGAAGAAGTTCTTCCTTTTTCCACAGTAGCACTTGCCACAGAAATAACCAATGGAAAAGCTTCTTTCACGCCGCTTACGCTTCGTACTTCTCGAAGTTTCTTAATGTCAAATGTTGCTAGTTGGTTGGCATCTCTGGTACGGCTATCGGCAACCCAAATTTGTGCTTTTGCATTGTCTATTGGAGCGGCCATTAATTGCATTAGATAATCTAGAATACCAAGTTGCTGCCCAATTAAAAAAGTACTTATTAAAATACCAGAAGTTACACCAATACTCTTGGCTTTGTCGTACTTTATAAATCGCAATGCTGTTTTTAAAATTGACATTCTGAGGTTATTTAGTACTTATTTTCACTTCCACCTTAGCATTAAAAAGGAGTCCCTGTGGATTTTCTAGCATCACTTTTACTATGCGAACTCTGCGATCTTCTGCTTCGCCTGATTGCTCACTAAACATCGATTTTTTTCTTAAATATTCTGATAGAAAGTATATTTTTCCTTTTGCTATTACATCTACAGAACCTAAATAATTAACCTCGACTAATTGACCAATTTTTGCTTTTAAAGCTAACGATTCATCGATTTCACATTCCACAATGGTATTTCCGCTTGGGGCAATTTGTGCAATGGTTTGTTGTGATGCAATTCCCTCTCCTGGTTGAATTTCCCATTCTAATACTTTTCCGTTGCATGGCGCAATAATTTTGGTTTTATCCAATTTTGCTTTGTTGGTACTTGTGTTTAAATTACTAGAAGTTACTCGTGACTGTGCAACAGCTATTTGCGATTTTAAACGAATTATATTGGCTTGTAAAGTTTTATACTCGGCTTCAGCATTTTCTACATTCTGCTTTGTTTCTGCACCTTTATCGTAAAGTGACTTCAGTCGATTGTATAAATTTTGGGCATTTAATAACTTGGATTCATATTCTGCTATGGTTGCTTGAGCAACTATTACTTCTTGGCTTTGAATATTACTTCTAGAAATGGATTCTTTCACTTCATCTGCTTCTACGGCATTGGATAAAACTGCTAAAACATCTCCTTTTTGAAACGTTTCATTTTCTTGTTTATAAATTGCTTCTAATACGCCACTGGTTTGTGTAGCAACTTGAATAATCTGTTGCTCTGGAATTATTTTTCCTATTCCAATGATTATATCAGATACTGGTACAATTACAACTTTTTGGGTTGCACTTTTTTCTTCTTCCTTTCCGCCACAATTCGCAGCTAGCAAAGCGATAAATAATGTAAATAGTATTTGTTTGAACATGATATATTTAATATTAATGTGAGTATTCTGATTTAGGTTCTTCTGTTAAGACGTTGCCATTGTCTACATAAACAATTCGGTCGGCATATTGTCGCAACCGCATGTCATGGGTTACAATGACCACACATTTATCGTTAGACACCAGTGATTTTAATTCTTGCATAACAATATCTACACTAGATGGATCCAGGGCTGCTGTTGGTTCATCACATAAAATTAAGGATGGGTTTGTTACCAATGCCCTTGCGATGGCAGCGCGTTGTTGTTGTCCTCCGGAAAGTGCTCTTGGTAAATTTTTCATTCGATCTTCCATATTCACTTTCTTTAGTGCTTGGATGGCTTTCCCTTTGGCTTCTTTAGCTGGAATATTCATTAACTCCAATGGCAACATAACGTTTTGCAAAGCGTTTAGTGGTGCTATTAAGTTATATCCTTGAAAAACGAAACCGATATTTTGTAGCCGTATATTACCTAATTTGGATTCTGGTAAGCTACTAACTTCCTTACCATTAATATAAACTTCTCCTTTGGTTGGATAGGTAACACATCCTAAAATGGACAATAATGTAGTTTTTCCTGAACCAGATGGACCAATTATAAGCACCAATTCACCGGCGTAAAAACTTACGGATGAAGGGTTTAAAGCAGAAATTGTAGTATCGCCTGTTTTGTAAACTTTGCTAACGTTGATGACTTTTGCAATTTCTTTCATCGTAATTAAAACATTACTTTTGGATCTTTTAATAATGGCAAATTTAAGTCAAAAATTGTGCTGATCTAATTAAATAATAAACCCTACTCAAAGGAGTGTTTATTGCTTGAATTATAGTTTACAGAATAAATAATATTTAGCAGCATTGGAAATGATAGAAATAAAAAAAATAGACAGTTCGTCCGCCGAAGCTTTAAGTAGTTTGGCTAAAAGTATTTATGTGCATCATTATGCGCATTTATGGTTATCAGGTGGAATGGATTGGTATATCAATGAATTTGCATACCCTGTTTCAAAAATCACAAGTGAATTAGAAAATGAAAACTGTTTGCATTATATAGCCTATATAAGTAATGAACCAGTGGGCTACTTGAAAATTAACATTGATGCAGCCATAGAAGGTGGCAATAAAAAACAGGGCATTGAATTAGAAAGAATTTATATAGATACCAAAGCTGTGAACAAGGGGCTAGGAACTTATTTAATGAATTTTGTTTATGACATTGCTAAGTCCAATCAAAAAAAATATATTTTTTTAAAAGCCTTAGATACCTCCCAATTGGCTATTCGATTTTATACAAAAATGGGCTTTGAGATAGTAGGCTCCTTTCGATTATCGGATTCTACTTTTCATTTAATGAAAGAAGAGTACAGAGGCATGTCAATTCTAAAAAAGACAATCTAAATAAGTAAAACAATAAATTATCTAATAAACAAGATTTAAAATTTAATGACGATAGCCCTTCCAAGTTCCACCGTAACGATAATCTGGTTCAGTTTTTACTTTGTTACAACAATCGGTGCATATAAAAATCCAAACTTTACCTTTGGTGACCTGAACCCTATAAAGTGTAGTTGCTTCATTTTTACATAAAGCACATATTTTGGTTTTCATAGATTTAAATTAATATATGCTTTCATTTTATCAGTAAAACCGCATCAGACAATTTTATTCTGTAATAATACTTCATTTTTGTTAAACAGGAATGTCGAATCTAAATTAAGAGAAATAACTTTAATCATAATCATGAACGTAGAAAAGGATATGAATAAATCCAAGGATGAAGTAATTATAAATAATATTAGTTACAGTTTAGATGAACTAGAAAAAGATTGTTGGATCCGATTGGTAAATGGTGCTGTCAAAATCAAGGATCCCTTTCATACACCATGCGTTGCTACCCTAAATAATGGGGAAGTGAGTATGCGCACAGTAGTGTTGCGTAAGTCTTTACCGTTATTAAGAATATTGCGTTTTCATACAGATATTCGAAGTAACAAATGGAAAGAATTAGAGATAAATAATTCAATTAGCGCATTATTTTACGATCCTTCATCCCACATTCAGTTGAGGGTAAAGGGTAAAGCATCATTTAATTTTAATGATGAAATTGCTTCAGAAGCTTGGCAAAATACTTCTTTATCAAGTAGACGTTGTTATTTAACCAACTCTAGTCCATCGAGTTTCACAGAATTTCCTACAAGCGGTTTATCTGATCAGATTGAGCAGGAAAATTTTACTTTAGAAGAAAGTGAAGTTGGACAAGTGCATTTTGGTGTTGTTTCCATAAATGTAGAATCAATTGATTGGTTATGGTTAGATCATGCAGGTCACAGGAGGGCCCACTTTGATTACATGCTTAAAAAATATAGCTGGATGATACCCTAATCAGTAGTCAATTATACTACATACAAAAAATGAATCTAGAATATTCAATTTATTGTTTGAAGAGAATATTTGTAAAAACGCCATTCTCAACTTTAATTTGATTTCCGCGTGAAACTAATTTAAAACTAAATGTACCTGATATGGTTTTATTTATCGTGTCATATTTTGTAATGATAACAGAACCTGTATTATTAATATCAGAACTATACTGTTCTAAATTGTTCCCATTTAGTATAGATAGTACTGTATAGTTTGAATTTATGCCGTCAATATTGAAAGTTCCAATATCTGTTACCCTTCCAAAAAAAATTGTCAATCTACCTGTATTACTTGATGTATCGTCGGTAAACTTTCCAAAACTCATTAGAGTCAATTCATAAGGATTAATTCCTCCTCTAATTGCAAAGTAATCTTTACCTACAATAGGTGTTGCTTGATTTGAAGTTGCAGAAGATGTTTTCCAAATTTTAACAACAGAATTTGTGGTAATTACTTTCGCACTAAATCCAATACTATCTGGCAAAAAAGTTCTTACTGGTTGAGTTGTTGTATTTTCTTTTTTACAATTGGTTAATACAATTGTTAGAACACAAAAAAAAATATAAAAAGATTTCATTTTCATATATAATAACTCTTTACTCTTTTGGATAAAATTTAAATTAAACACGAAAATTATTGATTACCAAAGTTAGGGAATTAAAGAATGAATCTTGAAATCCCACTAGTTTATACCACTGAAATATCAATACTTTATTCAAGCATTCTATTGATAATCTGTCTTTGATGTTACTTTAAACTTTTATCATGCTTATCAAAGAATTTTTTTAGCGTAATTACATATCAACACCATAACTTTCTCAAAAATTTTCTAGAGACGGCGATGGGAATTATGCATTGAAAAATAATGTTCATTTTAGCTTAATAGGAATCCAAACATCTTCTTCTGATAATGGATCATTGTTCTTGTATTTCTCTCCTAAAATTTCAACATGTGCTCTGTCGTCTAACACATATTCCGAATTCGGCAACCACTCTAAATAAATGTATTGATAGAAAGCAGCACTGTCGGTGCTCAAGCCCGTATAATGAAAAACAGCATACAAGCCACTTGGTAAAATATAGGTTTCCATTTCATCAGGCACATGATCGAAATTTTCTACTTCAACTGCTGCCCATCTTTCAAATTCATTTGTTGGCTTGAAGTCTGCAAAATGTGTTGGACCATAAACAACAAATGAAATCAAATCATTGGAAACATTGTTGGATATTTCCTTTCTTCTTGGCATAAAAGCACGCCACAGCTCACCAATTCTGTAATCAGCAAAACTCATGGTCAGGTGCTTTCCAACTAATTTCATTTCCCTTGCAAATTCAATTCTTGGTGTCATTTTTCTATTCATTGATGAATTCTAAAATATCACCAGGTTGGCATTCCAATACTTTACAAATAGCTTCGAGTGTACTGAACCTTATTGCTTTTGCTTTGCCGGTTTTTAATATGGAAAGATTAGCCAATGTCAGCCCAACTTTTTCAGAAAGTTCATTGAGCGACATTTTTCTTTTGGCCATCATCACATCTAAGTTTACAACAATTGCCATAATTAAACGGTGAATTCGTTTTCGGATTGAATTTCTATTCCCTTCTTAAAAATCAATGCAAATATGATTAGAATGACCCCCATAAAAATCCATACGTCAGCACCTTCAAAATTTAAATATTGAATTGATTCGGAGATGGAACCATTGCTAATTCCCCTCAACCAATTTGAAAATTTATTTCCCCAACCGGAGAAAAGTCCTATTCCAAAAGCCAAATACGAAAGAAGAAAGATATGCTTGCCCAGGGTTTTATTAAATGGAGAAGATAGGTTCAGCTTGTTTTTATGAAACAGGTTAACAATCAAATAGAATAAAATTGATTTAAGAATTGCAACAATGATCAACAGTGAAACAAACGTAACGTAGTGACTTTGATTGAATTTATACAATGGATATAATTTCATTCCACCCCAAAATCTAGCAGATGCTTCGGGATTGATAAATAGTGTTACATAGGTATTGACGATGAGTCCACCTGCATCAATACACAAGCCTACAAAAATAATCCACGCGATAACATAGAGTGTTTTGAGAAAAAAATCAGTTTTTCTAGACATATAGAAAGATTTAAGAGTACCCCACAAATGTATATAAATTTATTGATTAACAATAAATATTTATTTATAATAGTGATTTTTTGGATTTTCTTGCGAATCCAAAGGTGGATTTTTACCGGCTTAATTAAGAAATAAACGCCTTTTTATCGATAAGAAGTTTTTTAGGTGGCCCCGATTGTTACGAAAGTTCTTTTTGGGAACAATTCAAACTGGTTCTAATTTCCTTTAATCTTTCACCAAATTCCATTTGCAAATATTATATTAGTAATTCAAAAATGTGTTGACATCTAGGCGACATGTAGTGACATTTTGCCGCTCTTATGAAAATAATACTAACAGAAAATGAAAAAATAGGTATTGCGATGTAGTTTTGTTGTATGAGAAAGGCAATCATCATAGGAGCAACAAGTGGAATTGGAAAATCATTATCCGAGATTCTTTTGCATGAGGGTTTTGTAGTTGGCATAACTGGCAGGCGCGAAGATTTGTTACATGATATGCAGTCAACCCATTTCGGAAAGGTATTTGCTAAGAGAATGGATGTTCAGGATTTATCAACGATTGAATCAACTTGTAATGAACTTGTTAAGCATATTGGTGGTTTGGATTTATTGATCATTTCTGCAGGTATTGGTGACGAAAATGAAGGATTGAATTTTGACGTTGAGAACAATGTAATAAAAACGAATATTCAGGGATTTACTTGCATCGCAGACTGGGGAATGAAATTATTTAAAGCACAAGGGCATGGACATCTTGTGAACATCAGTTCTATTGCGGGAATCAGGGGAAATGGGCTTGCGCCTTCATACAATGCAACAAAGGCATATCAGATAAATTATTTAGAAGGGCTAAGACTGAATGTTGATAAAACCAATTTACCCATTTTTGTAACAGATGTTCGTCCAGGCTTTGTTGATACTGCGATGGCAAAAGGAGATGGACTTTTTTGGGTAGCTCCTCTAAAAAAAGCAGCTGATCAAATTTATAGTGCTATCAAACAAAAGAAAAAAGTGGTTTATGTATCGAAGAGATGGAGATTAATTGGATATTTACTTAAAGCGATTCCCTATTCTTTGCTCAAGAGATTTTAAAATAATATGAGCATGGTATGATTGCGAAACTTTTTTATGATTCACATATCTACGAAAGATGCATCTCCGGGTTTTATTATGGAAGCATCTATTAGAAAACTAAAGAGTTAGATTTTGGAAAAATTTGCATCTACTGTGTTTGAAATAATTTGATTGTGTAATCTAACAGCTCTATACCCCCTATTTTTCCGTGACCAGGAATCACAATTTTAACACTGGGATATTGTTGCTTCAGTTTCAAAGCCGTATTTGACCAAACACTAACATTGGCATCACCTAAATACCCTTTTGTGGCTTGCATTTCCTTAATTAAACAACCCCCAAATAATATGTTTTCACTTGGAAAATATCCAACAACGTTATCCTTTGAATGACCTTCCCCTAAAAAATTTACAATGGCGTATGTATTTCCAAGGTTCAATTTAAGTGAATCTTTAAATCCATTTTGTGGAGAAACAACATTGTTTGATTTTGCTGATTCAATAGTACTGACATTCCCAAATGAAGGGATTTTTTGATTATGAAATGTTGCTAGTCCACCTAAACAATCTTCGTGAAAATGAGTGGGGACAATTGCGTTGATGTTGCAATGAAGTTTTTCCTTAATGTATTTTATTAGCTCTTCAGCACTTTCATTATTTGTAGGAGTATCGAACACAATAGCTTCATTGCGATCCTTAATAATCATTCCGTTACAGGGAACTTTCCCAAAATCATTTGTTTGTAAAAAGGAAGTATGAACAAATGCATTATGAGAAATTTGAATGATAATCAAATCTTCAGAATGATAAACTTCAATGGGCTTAAATACTTTTGGACTGAAATTAGGTTGGGCATATAGATATCCACAAAGAGATAAACTCAAAGAAAATAGTATTGATTTCATTAATAGATTGAAAAATTGTTCGATTCAAATGTAGAATTTAATTTGAAATAAAAGAGTCATTGTTAAAAGTATACAATTAAACTTTATATATGCATTCACTTTCCTCGAAAGATGCAGAACTGATGAGATGATTACGCAAGTGATTTTTGAGAATTAATGTTTATTTTTTTAATAGATACAAATCGATCTACATCTAAAAACATGATTCCCCACATATAGCCATCTAAATCTTCAATACTTCTTAAATACATAAAATCTTCTCTAATGGTAGGGACTGGCTCTAGTGCACCTGCCTTTATTCCATTTTCAGTAATTTCATTTACTTTTTCGATGCTTTCTACAGGCAATGTAAATGAGGGAATTTGATATTTTCTTGCATCAATAATTTGTTTTTCGAGATACGAATATGAAAACTGTCTGGATTGCAACATAACATAAATGTAATCAGACCAAATCATGCATTTTTGATCGATATCGGTGAACAAAGGATTAATTGTAAATCCTAATGCAAGATAAAATTGCATTGATTTTTCTAAATCACTCACAGGTATGTTAATGAAAATTTGTTTCATATTAATTCTGAATTTACAAATTCAATGTGATTATGTGGCCGAGACCTATGCAATAAAATGCGCAACTAAACTTTCCCATTCCTGTTCCAAGCTAACATTCGGTCGAGTCTTTTTTGCTCTCGCATACCAATAATCTGAGTTCCAAATATCCCCTTCCTTACGATGCAAATACGCGTGCACCCAAGCTGCATCTTGACTGCTTAATTGATCCACTTGCTCGTGTGCTTGACCCCAATCTCCTTTTGCATCATACCACAGACTCTTTAGGATGGTGGAGAAATCGGCTGGAGGAGCGTCTAGTAGCAAGGATTCTTTAAATGATTTCATCAGCTTATGTGGAGGTTGATTGGCAATTTATTAAAAATAATACTAATTCGAATTCTTAAAAGGATATAAATAAATAGTGTAATACCATCAAAGTAGCTCCTTTCCTAGAAAGATTCAACTACAAATACTTGATTACCTTACTTTATGAAAATCAAAGGGCTTTACTAATGATCATAGCTAATTACTCTTGAAATCTTCCAATTCCCATTATCATTTTTCCAAATCATTAAAAATTTAAAAGAGCCGATTTCGAGTTTCCCATTTTCAATATGCTTAAATTGATGCTTGCCAATTTCTATTGCCCCATAACCTTCTATAGAGTGTACTTCTAAACTCTCTTTTATCAGACTTCTTTTTAGGTCATAGTCTCTTCCAAATATAGATTTGAAATTGATAAATACTTTTTCATAGCCGATTAATCCGCCATTGTCTTGATACCACTCAAGATCTTTGGTGAAATAGGTTTTCATCAAATCCAGATTCTTTGAATTATATGCGGAAAATAATGCACTATCAAGATTGGCTATTTTATGAAAAAGTTCATTTTCAGTTATAGCAACTTTTTTTTTAGTTTGACTTTGTGTTGCTAAAGTTGAATAAATAGCAATACTCAAAAACAGTGTGAATAGAATTTTCATGTTCAAATATACAAAGATACAATGGCCTTAACTCACTGATGAACACAGAAAAGACAACATTGATTTGGATTGTCAGGTTTTGTTCATCTAAACCACCAAATTATCAGCATTTTATAAAAACATTGAAAACTAAATGTTTTCTATTGGCAAACTTATTATCTTTGTAAAGTGTTTAATATTATCACTCGCAGAACGCTTTTAGAATATGCCAATAAATACCCAATGGCTAAAGTTGCATTATTTGAATGGTATCACGAATTGATTATTTCTGACTTTAAAAATTTTAATGAAGTTAAGAAAGTATACGGAAATGCTAGTTTAGTGAGTGATGACAGAGTGGTATTTAATATAATGGGAAACAAATATAGATTAGTAGTAAGAATGGTTTTTGAATTCAAAACTATTCAGATCAAATGGTTTGGGACTCATAGTGAATATGATAAAATAGATATTGCAATTGTTCAATATAAAAAGTAACTATTATGGAACTGAAAATTATTAAAACTAAAAAACAGTACGAACAATATCTTGAATGGGTAGATTTTCAATTTGACAATAAGGTAAAAGCGAAAACTCCACAGGGCGAGAAACTACAAGTAGCACTTTTATTAATTAAACATTATGAAGATGCTAACCATCCAATTCCATTGCCCGACCCAATTGATGCTATTAAATTTAAAATGGATGAGTTAGGATTGAAGAATAAAGACCTGGTTGGTAAGGTGGGAAGCAAAGGATATGTTTCTTCCTTATTAAACAAGAAGAAGCCACTAACACTTGAGTTAGCAAAACTTTTTCATCAAGTACTAAATATACCAGCAGAAGTGCTATTGTCTTAGTTACAACAGCCTTAACTCACTGATTTACAAAGAAAGTACATCACTATATTGGCTTTTAAGTATGGATTCAATTTTCCCACGAAAAATGCAGTTAACATTGAACGATTAAGTGCGATAATCAGTAAATAAAAATCAAGTTGTAAATTTCAAAGTATAGATCAATGCACCTATAATCGAAAGAACAATTGTGAATGAAATGATTGAAAATAAAATCATTTTCTTTTTTTGTTTTCGCATGCTATAAACGATTGTAAGTATAATTAGCAACAGCGTTATCAGTAAAATAAAAGTAAATGACATAACTTAAATTGGTTTCAGTATTAATTTTATGCGTCAGTTTATCAAACTGATCTTTTAGCAATATTGTATTGAAAATTAGCTTAAACTAAAGGGGGATTTCCAACACACCTGTTATTTCTAAATAAATAGTGGTTGCATCTATTTCAAGTTCATTTGACCACGCCACGGAATAACCGTTTGTATAAACCTTAGCGAATTGATTCTTATCCTTTAGCACTGTAAAAATGCCCTCTTCTACTAAATCATTTAATTGAATGGTGCCTGATACACCATCTTCAAACTTTATACTGATTGTATAGTCAGAAATATATTTTACTTCTTGAACTATCATAATCAAATTTACATAGAAAAAAAGACAAATTTATACCACCTTATAAATAAAAAACAAACTAAGCAATTTTTCTGCTTAATATCCTAAACTTTTTTTGCGCAATCTTATGATTTTATCAATCTGTAAAATGGTGTCTTTCTTCCAAGTAGGACTCACTGTAAACAATACTTCCTTTTTACCCTTTTTACCATTTGGAAAGAAATACACTATCTGTCCCGCATCCAAACTAACCCCGCTATTAGATTTAGGAACTAAATTTGGGTTCATTACACCAGGAATATTTAAATAGATTGGGGGAAATGAACCATTGTGAAAAGTCATTGGAATATTTTGAGCAAAACAGGTATTTCCAGATACTAAAGCAGTTATGAAAAATAATTTTCTTGAACATACAGGTTATATTACAAGACAAGGTAAATATTTATTTTTCTTTTCTATTATGAAGATAGCGATGTGTAGTCTATTTTATTTTTCATCATTTCTACAAATGATGCAACGATAATTCCCAGCGAATTAAAAATATGTTAAGAAGTTAATCCTGCTAAGGTTTTAATTTTAAACACTTTAATATTGTAAAATGATAAAAAATATATTCCCAAATTTTATAGATAATGAATATAATGGGAAAAAAATTCCGCTGTACTTGTTTTACTTGGTAACAACTTATACAATTATTAGATCTCTTATACATCTGTTTTCACCAGATGGCGGTTCTCAAAGCATAGCTCACATTCCATTACATTTATTTTCTACTAATGCATCAGATACTATCATCCATTTATTTGCTGAATGGGGCTTGAGCCAATTACTTTTTGGACTTTTATATCTCATTGTATTGATCAAATATAAAAGCCTAATCCCACTGATGTATTCATTTCTGGTAATAGAATATTCTACGAGATTATTTCTTAGTTTTTACAAGCCTTTAGAACTAGAAGGGTATGCACCTGGAGGAATAGCTAATTACTTTTTAGTTCCATTATTTATACTCATGTTTGTGTTGTCAATTAGAAAAAACGGACAATAATTATTTGGGTAATCATTGCTGCAATTGTAAATCTGACTTATCAAATTGTTTAAAAAAAAAATTGTATGAAAATATTAATCGTTGTTTTATCATTACTATACATTTTTCAAAATCCAAATGAAAATAATATAATTGGAACCTGGAATACTTTAGAAGATAATACAAAGGTTCAAATATCTGAGCAAAATGGAATACTCATTGGAAAAATTAAATCTTCTGATAACACAAAAGCACAAGTAGGTAGGCTAATTTTAAAAGATTTGATTAAAAACGGAAACTCATGGAGTGGAAAAATATTTGCTGTCAAAAAAAATGAGTGGTATGATGTTGAAATAACTTCAAAAAAGGATGCCTTGAATCTTAAAATACAGGTTGGCTTCTTACATAAAAACTTGACCTGGGAAAAATCATAACATTTAAATATTTGTAAAAAATATATTCATAAAAATAGATGACACTCATTCTTGCTTTTTGTACACAATAAAAAATGAATTTCAATCAAGTTACTTCAAAATAGTTTTCATCCTTTTAAATTGTAATTTCCATAAATATGGATTACATTATTTTAAAGAATAAAGCTTGTGAACCTACACTAAACACAAAGTTTTTACCCCCCTATTTCAAAACATTGTTAAAGAACAATTCCAACTTTATTGGGTCAAGTTTTTTGTCTGTCCTTACACCACTACAAAGGTCAAGTCCAAATGGTTGTACTTGCTCAATAGCTTGTCTTACATTTTCTGAGTTAAGTCCACCTGCAAGAAAAACTGGAACTTTTGATTGCTCTACAATTTTCTTACTGAGTGTCCAATTATGTACTCTACCTGTACCACCAAGTTCTTTAATTTCTAAATTCGGATTCCCGCTGTCTAAAAGCAAAGCGTCTACCAAATATGAAATTCTTATTGCTTCGTCAATTGTTTTTTCGTCTATAACGTGAATAACCTGTACAATTTTAATCGCTGGCAAGGCTTCTCTAATTTTTTGGTAAGTCCCCTCTTTGAGTTCATCAACAATTTGAATTGTATTTGTCAAAGTCCTTTTGTGATGGCTAATGATTTCATCAGCCGATGTTTCGCTTGTCAACATAAAAGTTGAAATTGCGGGTGGAACAGTTCTTGCAATTTTAAAAATTTCTTCGTCAGTAATAATTCCTGGTCCACTTGGCATATTTGCAACAAGTCCTAATGCAGATGCGCCAAACTGAATGGCCATTTTCGCTTCGTCTGTTGAACTAATACAGCAAATCTTTACTTTTATTTTCATTTTCTATTTTGATTTTATCTAATGATTGTAGGGTTTCTGAAATAGGGCATACAACAAGACGGGGCATTGAGATAAGTTGGGTGCAGGAAAAATATTAAATGAAACAATATAAAAATTAGTACTGAAGTAATTTCTCAATTGATTCAAAAACCATCAATTCGCAATGCCCATTTTCAACGGACCTGCTTTCTTTAATTGCATTGAACTCCTTCAATAAAGTATTTTTCATGTTTTCTCCATCAGATCTCTTTGCCAAGTATTTTAATCCAATTTCAGCAAGCTGATTTAGAGAGACTGAATGAAATACAATTGGATCGAGTAAAGGTGTTTTTTGGGCCAATCTCTTTATCTCTTGGTGATTAATCTTCCATTTTGTAAAGACAGATTTTAGTTCATCGTATTTGCTCTTATTTCTACCTTTTATGTAATCTTCTACAAGCTTTCTAAACACCCTTAGTTTTTGAGGGTCTGCAACAGCAATATCAACTAATAATGTATAGGGAGCGTATTTGGTAAAATCATCTGCCTTATTTCGTTTGTACCCTTTAACAGGCTCCACCAGGTCCACAATCAATTCCAATGAAGAAATTTCACTAGTTCCTGCCAATCGCCTCAGCATCATTTGTTTGTTTTTTATATGCGTAGACCCAACCCATTCCAAATGATTTGAAATAATGTCCATTCGCCTATACATATCTTCAACATTATTAACAAAGGCAGGTGACCAAAGCCTTTCAGCAATGGCAGCCGAACGAGGCCAAACCCTTGAATCTATTGTTTCAGGTGTTACATGCTCTGTCCACATGGTTGCTTCCCCTCCTATAATGGATTTTTCTTCTGCTGGGGTTAGCAGCTTAACACCCTTTTTTATTTTATCAATGATAGTAGATTCAAACCGATTAAAATTTGCTTCACTATCAGGTATAATTAGGTCATTATTATTAGGTATTGGATCATTTGAGTAGTGATACCAAGCTGGTTGCATCAAATCGATATAATATCCCTTGGATAGTATACTTCTGTATCCATTTTTTGCTGCAGATAACAATGCTTCCATACCACGCCACGACTGTATCACTATATCTTTGGGGGCATCTGGTAATACCAATTCTTCATACTGTTGCTTTTCAAAAAAATCTTTTGCCCTTACATCATCAACTTCCTTCATGAGAATTTCATCCCAACCAATGATATACTTATTGGATTTTTTTAAAATCTGTTGGACTTTTTTGTTGAAATAATTTTGCAATGCTACAGTTGAATTAATGCCATTGCTTTTCATAAACCGCTGAATAGAGTCGTTTTTTTTCCAATCATTACCATTATTTTCATCACCCCCTATATGAAAATATTGATCTGGGAAAAGTGAAGCAACCTCAGACAACAATGTATCAAGAAAAAGATAAGTCTCCTCTCTGGTTGGATCGATTGTTGGATCAAAAACGCCCCAGTGGTCTTGTAAAACATAATCTCTTTTTATTGAAGCAAATTGCGGAAACACAGTCAGAATAGCTGTTGAATGACCAGGTAGATCCAACTCCGGCACAACCCTTATTCCACGCTGATCTGCATATGAAATGATTTCTAGAATTTGTTCTTGGGTAAAATATTCACCGTTAGATGCATGGGTATGCAATGCAGGAAATTTTTTTGATTCAATTGTATATGCCTGATCGTCGCTAATATAAAAATGCAATACATTTAGTTTTACCAAGGCCATGGCATCTAATGTTCTCTTGATCACATCCATTGGCATGAAATGATAAGGCTGTGATATCAATAATCCACGCCAAGCAAATCGAGGCTGATCAATAATTTCAGCACCCTGAATGTAGAAGCCTTCTTGATCTGAATCAATTAGCTGAAGCACCGTTTCCAATGCCCTAATTGCCCCAATGTCAGATTCCGCTTGTATCAGTACCTTGCTAGTTGAAATAGAAAGCGCATACGATTCATTCATTTCAAGTTGAACGATGCCTTTGCTTTTTGAATAAATAACCAAGCCAGTATTTGCATTGAATTTTGATGAATCAATATTCCATGTCTTCATAAAAATACCTGTCCGTTCTGCCAAGCGTTGGTTAAATCGCCTCGCTTCTTTGTACAATCGCTCGTGTGCGTTGCCTTGAATTGAAATATTGAATTCTTTGTTTATCCTGAATCTTGAACTGGTTAAAACCATTTTTTCAGGCATTGGCATCAATCCTACATCTTGTCCTTTTATAAAGGAACATAAAGAAATAAAACATGATAAAAAAATCAACCTCATGCCAGTACTAGGTTTGCAAGTGTTTGCCAAAATGAAGCATACCCATCCCAATAAACAAAGTTGCAACCCCAATGCGGACTGGGGTCAGATGTATAAACAAGCACACTCCCTTTTCCAAATGTTTGTATTACAATTGCAGGATCCCCAGTTTCTTTAAAATTTGCAATTACAATGGCATCTTGTTTTGGTATGGTTTTGTTGTAGCCAAGTATGGGCGGGCATCCAGTTAGGTTAAGTGTTGGACAAAGTCGTTTGCCTTCTTCTGTTATTTCCATTGAAAACCCTTCTGTGTTTTCAACCAAGTCCTCAATATCAAGACACTTAACTGGAAGAATTTCAGCAAGTCGGGTTCTTCCCCAACCACCTTTACCCAGCTCACCAGTGAAAGAATACCATCCACCTAAAAACATATATCTACCGCCGGCATGAACATGCTCTACTGTCAATCTAATTCTATCTGGAAAAGTAAGAACCTCTTTACCGAACTTAGAACGGTCAAAAAATTTAGGAGACAGTTGAAATAATTTAGCATCAACATCACTGTAAATGATTAACTGATAATCTTCAAGAATCTTTTCATAGTCGCCAGGACCAATTTGATTGTAGTAATCCCATGACGAAACTGAATTGACAAGATACAATGGATCTTTTTCTAGCGCCTCTTTTAGCCAAACACCATAATTGAATACTTCTAGACCTTTCGGACTATGGTGAAATGGAGTTTCTGCAAAAACTGGTCCGGTTAAAATAGCCCAGTCACCAACATAATAAACCTTGTTTTGCATACATTGTAATTTTATACAATAAATTTAGAGCTGTTTCTAGACATAAAAAAACCACTTATCATCAAATAAGTGGTTAGGCAGTAAATTTAATCAATACTATTCAAATTCGAGTTCGTTCATAAATTGATCCCAACTATATATGAATTCGTCTGTCTGAAATGTATTGGACTCATTCCCGGTTGAGGTAACATACAGGTTTTCAAGAACTTGTATTTCTGATTTGGAAGCTTGAATTGTGTTTAAGTTTGACATGGCGATTATTATGTCAAGCCTAATCAATTCTTTATTAACAAAGTTCATTGAAGATGCATTTTTTTTGCAAAATTAAAGATTTTTAATCATTCCTATACATCACCCCTTCTTTCATCACTAATTTCACCTTTTTATCATTAGATATGTTATTCCTTGGATCGCCTGAAACCAAGACCACATCTGCCTAAGACCGATACTTATTTTTTATTCAAACTTTTTAGCATCCCATTATCCTCATTTAATTCCCAAGCCGCCAATGATGTTGGAACTGAACCTATTTGGTTCATCCGGTCCAAAAAATTCTTGATTGAAAATGGTTGCCCAGACAATTCCAATTTCCTTGCATATTCAGTCATGGCCTCATCAATGAGGTATTTTCCTGTGATATAGCTCGTGCCATATCCTGGCTGTCGCATGTAAAGATGCTGTTCAAATTTCAACAATTCTTTTTCAGTTTTCATCCAGCCACGGGGAGTATATTCAGCATGTACTTTACCCGCTTCCTCCATGGTCATTTCGTTTGCATGGGCATACAGCGATCCTAATCCACGTGCAGCACGTTGTGCAATCAAAATATAAACAATCTCTTTCACCCTAGGATCATCATCGTACATTCCAGCATTCATGAAAATTTCTTCTACAGCAGTTGCCATGCCTTCATTGCGTGAATCAAAAATATTATACAACAAAGGAGCGCGACGAACTTCAGAAACATGTGGCTCAAGATCCATTTGCGCCAATTCAAACCAATGATAAAAATGAGAGAACAAAGGACGCGGATCATAGTGCATCGTGATCAAGAAAAAATTACGTTTCTCTTTTGGAACAAACCTTCCTTTATGCTCCCTCAAGGCTGGCTCATAATAGTTCTTGACTGTTAGGATCTGTTGCTGATGAAGGAATTTCATGAAGCTATTTACTGATCTTTCATTCAATGAATCGTGTTGCAAAACAGTATTCGCCTCAGAAAGCAATGGCAAGTTTCTATTTCGGTGTTCCTCAAGTTTGAGAGAAGACCAAGCACGTGAAAGTTCTCTTTTTAGCAACATCACTTGATCATCCCATGTCAATGGAACGAGGTGGACATTTTTTGCATACCAATCATAATTTTCCTTTCCGATACCAGAAGGACCTGTCTTTTTAGAAGACCCTTCTTCAAGCCATTTTACGAGCTTCTCAGTTGATGCAATTGATTTGTTTATTTCTGTAGATAATTCTTGATCCTCTTTCACACCAGTTTTATCAAGCAATTCATTTAAATCATCAATTTGTGATTTGATATTCCGGATCCCAGCAATCCACAGTTCCTTTGCATTCCCTGTTAGATTCAACTTGGCTTGTTCATTAAGTGGATCAATCACTTTCAGCTGTTCGATTAATTTATTTTTATCAGCTAATGAAAGCGGAAAAGTATATTTCCAAATGTCGATGACAGCATGATTTGTTGGACCTTCATGCGCAGGAACATCACTGCGCTCAGTAAAGATGGTTTTATAAAAGGCGGGATCCCTTGTCCAAGGTTTTAAAATTCTGTGGTTAAAATCATACCCATTCATTTCAGCCCAAACTATCATCCAATCGACCTTGTGCTCAGTACTCCATGTTGAAGTATCAATGGCATTCAATTTCAGCTGTAATTTTTTAAATCCCGGTAACCTTTTATTAAAAGCCTCAACAGTATAATCAGGTGCACCGTTTTTCAACGGAGGGTTTTCAAAAGCCCGCCATTCCTTGAACAGGGAAACAAGAACAGTATAATCACTTGATTTATTGACTTGAGAAAATGCAAGGTTACATGCCATTAAATAAATTAGCAAGAAAGTGAGTCTATGCATTGTAAAAATTTGCTTCATATTGATGATGTTGTAGGTGCATGAAGTTCGGAAATTTCGATTAAAATAGTCGGAAGGGCTGAATCATTCTGTTTTTATTTCAGTTTTTGCGGCGATTATCTTTTGTATTCACCGCAAAAATGTGGCGAATACGGATTATATATACTGCATATTAACCGGAATATGTCAAAATAGGTCTACGAACAACTCTTTTAAACCTGTTATGAATTTAAGTAATTAATAAATGTAATAAATTAATTCATTTATCGGAATATATCCGATATTTGATTAAATATTTTACATATTGGAGTTTAAAGAAAGCATACAAGCATTTTCTGAAGAGCCGCTAACCAAGCAGATTCTGCTTGGTTTATTATGTGACTATAAGAGGCCGTTTGACAAAATCAATGACCTTACAAAGCAAGGGTTGCTGATGCCTGTCAAGAGAGGTGTTTTCGTTCCCGGACCAAAATTAAAAATTATTGGGCCAGATCCTTTTTTACTGGCTAATATTATCTACGGTCCTAGTTACGTATCGCTTGAATCGGCACTTTCTTATTGGGGAATGATTCCTGAAAAGGTAGTTAGCACTGTTTCCGCTACTACCCAGCAATCGAAGAAATACAAGACCCAAGCCGGAAAGTTTGAGTACATCCGGATGCCCTTACCTTATTATGCATTTGGATTACAACATGTTCAACTAACTGAAAAACAGCATGTACTTATCGCCTCACCAGAGAAAGCTTTGTGCGACAAAATAATTGCAACATCAGGAATTTTTCTGCGGAGCAAAAAGCAGACCATTGATTTTTTGTTGGAAGATCTTAGGATCAACCAATCTGCACTCACATCAATGAATATCACATTATTGGAAGAGTGGATCCCCAAAGCCCCAAAAAGCAGCAGTATTCAAATGTTGACAATAGCTTTAAAATCATTAAATAAATGAGTCAATGATCAAAGAATGGATTGAAACATACAATCCCCAAACGCGGGAAGAGTTGAATCAGGCATTAAGAGAAATCATGCAGGAAATTGCATTGGCCGGACTGCATCGAAGTGGATTTTTTGAGAAGGCTGCGTTTTATGGCGGAACCGCCCTACGCATATTTCATCAACTAGACCGATTTTCAGAGGATCTTGATTTTTCATTACTCGTAAGAGATGACCATTTCTCCTTGAAACCTTATCTGTCAGGTGTAATAGAAGAATTTGAAGCATTAGGGATGAATGTGAGCGTGGTTGAAAAAATCAAATCACAGAAGACCAATTTTGATTCAGCATTTTTAAAATCAAATACATTATGGACAGTATTGAATCTCGAAAATATTTTACAGGAGATGCATGTATCAGGAAATATGAACATCAAGATTAAAATTGAAATTGATACAGCACCACCTCAAGGATTCCTGACAGAAGAAAAATTATTATTGAAACCATTTTCCTTTTACGTTCGCTGTTACCAATTACCGGATTTATTTGCAGGCAAAATGCATGCCTTACTTTTCAGAAAATGGAAACAACGTGTCAAGGGGAGAGACTGGTATGATATGGAGTGGTATATCAGAAAGGGAGTTCGATTCAATAAAACGCATTTCATTCAGCGGGCACTGGATTCAAATGATTTATCAATAAAAGAAATAAGCAATGCTGAATTCCTGCAATTGTTGAGAGAAAAGATTGAAGCCACATCTATTGATGCTGTGAAAGAAGATGTGATAAGATTTATTGCCGATGAAGATAAATTATCCATTTGGTCAAAGGATTACTTCTTTGATCTGATAGAGCGAATAAAGTTAGACTAATCAAGTTGAACCATCCCACTAACTTTACTACCAACGCAGGGAGAATATATAAGAAAAAGCCTACATTTCTGATGGCTGATTTAATAATGTATACAATGTTTACAAGGTCGCCATCCCATAATTCATAGTATTAAATCAATACACCCCTATGCGCATATTATACAGATTTCTGGCCAATAAATAGAAGTGCCTTTGTATGTGGAATACAAATGTGTATTTCACGCATTCCATAAGATTGATTAAAAGGTTCTTTATATTTTAGTCCGTTTAACTTGTCCTTGATCATAGACCATAAGACATCGATGTTGTCAACTTCCAAATAAAATTCCATTTCCCCTATGTCTTTTCCTGCCGGTAAAATATGAATAGTTAAATTATCCTTCTGACATATTGCATACACTTTGGTGTCCATAACAATTGAAAAACCTAAAACTTCTTTGAAAAAATTTGCTGTTTCTTCAAGATTATTAGATGGAATCATTGGACTGATTAACAGCGCCGTATACATCAATTTAAAATTATTTTCCTGCTCTATTTAGTAGATATTCATTCCTTTTTATCCATATAGCTGTCCCATCAAATTTCACTTCTTTCTTTATGGAATATGAATTTGATACTAGTTGATATGTATGTCTCAAAATTGCCTTTTTATGATCATTCCCATCTTCTCCTTTTATTTCAGTCACTAATGAAAATCCACCACCTGAATCTTTTCTAAACTCAACTATTTTTTCTTTGTCAAATAAATTGTCAATGATGAAAGTGGTATCTTTTGAATTTTCCTGAGGTTCTTTTGGGTACTCATAACCCATTACATATCCTTTTTTGTCCGACGTTAAATCAATGTTGATATTGGCCAACATCGTATATGGTTTACCTGATGAATAATCCAAATAGGTTAATTTTCCCTCCCACCTTCCAACAGAATTTGATAAGTCTTTTACTTGAAAAGATTGACCAATAGTATAACTCCAAGCTAATATCAATGCAAGAAACAAAAATAGTTTTCTCATAGGGTAAATATAAGAAAAAATGCAGCCCTTCTAAATCACTGATATAAACAACACAAAACATCATTGGAATGTCATGCATAGAGCATTGATTGTACTTTAACAAATGTACTATTTCAATTATCAATAAAATGGATTGGAATTTCTTTTTGTGAATGGTACACATGATATAAATTTACATTCAATAAAAAAGAATAAAATGACCAGCAATTGTTTTAACTCATTCAAGAAATGCTGGCTCATGCAATTAGCATTTGCATTTCTTTTGTTGCTTTTTTCATGTTCAAAAAATGTTGAACCATTATCTCCTCCACCAGTTGTTACCCCGCCTTTAACAGGTACTCCAGATATTACGGTAACGACGCTACTATCCAATCAGGGCATTATTTGGGGATTTGATGTACTACCCAATGGCAACCTGCTTTTTACTCAAAAAGTGGGAACAATGCAGTTGTTTGATACTACCACACGCAGCAACACGACTATTACGGGCATGCCAGCTAATATTTCAGCAACAGGGCAGGGTGGATTGCTCGATGTAGCCATTTCGCCGGATTATGCTACAAGCCGCAGTGTATTTGTAACGTACAGCATTACAGGCGGGTTCCTTTCGCTTGCAAAGTTTACATTAAATGGAAACGCAGCCACCAACTGGCAGGTCATTCAAACCACTGAATCTGCTTCTACTTGGAATGGTCACTTTGGAAGCCGCATTGCATTTGGCTCAGATGGTAAATTATATTGGAGTGTAGGTGAAGGCGGAAATGGAAGCCTTGGCGGGGCTACGAGTCCACATCAAAACGGACAAAAACTGAATACGCTTTGGGGTAAAATACATCGATTAAACCTCGATGGAACTGTGCCTAATGACAACCCATTGCTTCCTGGCCAATCATCACGTAGCACCATTTATAGTTATGGACACCGCAATCCGCAAGGCATGGCTTTTGAACCGGGTACTGGACGGCTTTTTGTGAATGAACACGGACCAAGTGGCGGCTGCGAACTTAACCGAGTTCAAGCTGCAGAAAATTTTGGCTGGCCACTGTATAGCATGGGCATTAACTATAACGGAACCACCATAAGTAACGGACATACCGGAGTCGGGATTGTAGCACCGCTAAAAAGCTGGATCCCAGCACTTGCACCTTCAGGGCTGACCTTTATCAACCATCCTTCTTTCAAAGATTGGAACGGCAATATACTGATGGGAAGCCTTGTAAGAAAGCAATTACTAATGATAAAAATAGTGAATGGTGTTCCAGGCAATGAAACCATTTTACTCGAAAACAATGGCCGCATACGCAATGTGAAAATGGGTCCTGCCGGCAAGATTTATGTAAGTGTGGAAGATGGGGGCAGGTTACTTTCCTTAACAGCTAAATAATTAAAATAAATACTTAGTAAATATTATTTTACAAGTAACGTAAAAGTTGGGAATCCTATTTTGTAATTGTTAATGTCATGAATCTAAAAATGAATAACATCACTAGCGGTTATTTTAACGCATTAAAAGAACCTCGCTAATGGCGTTATCGCGTGGTACAAATCTTTTATCTATCAATGCTTTACTGAATGATTGCAATCCCACTAGCTAGGATGCTAACTTCTTTCTTTGGTTCAGTGATGCCGTCGATTTCTGCTTTGGATTTTTTTGCGTCTTCTGCAAAATGTTTCAGTTCACTTATCGGAGTTGTTTTTAATGCAACTACACCATCAATCACTACAGTTTTGCCCTTGGCTGCAAGCGGTACAAAAAATCCGTAATCTTTCATTTTAACTGTTGCTTGTTGTCCGTCTGGCAGTTCGAGTTTCAACCAACAGCCTTTGTTCGGACAAACCTCCAACACTTTGGCCTTGATTTTCGCTTCAGCTGAAGGGGAACCGCTTTCCAGTTTATGGGCTACTTCAGCCAAAGCTATGGCGCCTTTAGTTTTGATTTTTGCACCATAGTTATCACCAAAATTGGCATCACCGGCAGGCGGCTGAGCCTGTGAAAGTAAAGAAATGCATATAGCTATGGCTGAGTAAAGTATCTTTTTCATTTTTTTAGAATTTATCAAGTATAAAATTAAGCAAATCGTTCTATTGTGAGGCTTAAATTTTTCACAAACCATTACCATTTTAAAGGCTGAAAACCTTGTAAAAAATTTGGAAATGCTGCTAATCATAATGGAATCGACATTTGGCAACCTGAATTTCATCGTCGACAATCCTGTATATCAATCTATGTTCATCATCAATTCGTCTTGACCAGAAACCAGCATAATTGAATCGCAAAGGTTCGGGTTTACCAATACCTTCATAGGGGCTGCGGAAGATGTCTTTCAACAACTCATTGATCCGTTTCAATTTTTGTTTGTCGTTTTTTTGCCAGAAAAGATAATCTTCCCAGGATAATTCAGTAAAAACAAATTTCATCCGTCACCCAGTTTTTTTATCAATTTATTTCCGGACTTCAGTGCTTCAATAGATTCATCTAAACGCTGTTGATTGATTCGGGAGGATAATTCGTGTTGGGTACTTTTCAATGAATTATATTCGGCTAAAGACATAACAACTACTCCTGTATCTTTTCCTCGGTTGATAATTAAAGTTTCGAAACCCTGGGTAACCTTATCGAGGTAACTTTTAATGTCTTTTCTAAAGTCTGATAGCGTTGTAGTCAACATTATTGTACATTTAATTGTACAAAATTATGTACAATGTTTAGATTTTTCAAAAATAAGGGGGCATGCATTTTCAGATACCTACTACCGAACCAATAATTAATGGTTGAAGGGGTTGAGGTTAGTTGAAGGAGTTACCTTTCATCACTTCTCCTGATTGAAATTAACTGGGCATACAAGAGCAAAAAATATTTTCTCTACTATTTGATTTTGTAGGTTTTGAAAAAACATTTTTACTTCTCAAAGTAATATCTCTCACATGCACAAAAAGAAAGCTGACTGAAAAGTGAATCATGCTTTTCCTTTCAAATACTTTAAACTGGTTTAGCTCATCTAGAATTCAACTACAAAACCCATACTTGGCAACAATGACCCACTTGTGTTTGCAAGAAGAACAGGGATGGCAGACTGTCTATTGTTAGGTGCAGAGGGATTGCCAAATACACCGGGGTTGTATGAATCTCCGGTTTTTGTTGCAAAGGTTTCATCAGGATTTCTTTTGAGCGTGAAACTCGGTGAAGTTGGATTTTTGCTGTTGTATGCATTTTGAATGTCAAGAAACAAATCAAGTGTCAATTTCTTAAAATTGAATTTCTTATCGATTCTCAAATCAGCAGCATGAAATGCAGGCAAGCGCAATTGATTTATTTTACCATAATCCAATACACCATCTGTCAGGAAGTAATAGTTCTCCACTGATTGAAAAATATCATATGGTGTGTATGGGGCACCACCCTGATACCTGAAACGTACACCAATTTCCCAATTTTTTTTCAGTCTGTATCCTCCAGTAAATGAAACGAGATGTCTATTATCCCATGCTGAAGGGATCATTTTTTTTGAATCAATACCAGAAAATTTACTGTGGTAGAATGTATAGGCAAGTATACCATAGAAACTCTTTGTCAGTCGTTGTTGTAAAAGAAGTTCAAACCCAGAAGCTTTTCCTTTTCCTTTACTATTGATGCGTTCATTCCCTAACACCCCGAAATCGCCTCCGAAATTGGCCAAAGAAACACCCTCAGCAACAGATACAGGGTAATCGCCATAATTTTTAACAAAGGCTTCTGCGGTTACCCTAGTTGTTGAGGTTGGAAGCCACTCTAGACCGCCTACTATATGATCAGATTTTATAAAGTCGGCGTCTTTATTTACAAATTCGTTATTGACTTTAAAGCCGAGTATGGTGTATGCGGGAGTTTTGTAATATCGTGCCAAAGAGAAATTAGCATTCAAACCATTGGTAATTGCATACGTTGCAGAAAAACGGGGTGACATGTTTCTGCCCAACGCATTTCCCTCAACCATATAATTATTCCCGTCAGTTCTGATACCTCCAGCGAGTGTTAATCTGTTGTCCAGTAGTTTTTTGGTTGCGTTAATGAAAGCGCCATAACGGAACATATTAAAGTCCGTTTCATAGTTGGCTACATATCCTGTGCGACGTTGGTAGGTCTGGTTATCATATTCAGTTAGGATCATTTGTGCACCTGCGCTCATTTGAATATCACCGACAGGGAAATTAATTTCATAACGAACCCTGTTTTCATTTTCTGTCGACTTGTACTTTAATACTCTTTTGCTCTCGTTGCCGATATCATTTCCAACGAATTTATCAGCACGGTTGTCGAGATGATTACGGCTAACCACCAGTTGCCAAAATCCTTTTGTCAGCGCATGTCGCCATGATACACCAACCGTATTGGTCCTTTGTGAATTCAATGGTATCTGATCAAGAATCGTCAGTTGTTCAAGTGTTGCATTCTTAGGTTTGAGAAAACTGAAATTATCAATGGAACCTATACCGATGATATTGATTTCATTTTTCTTGTCAGGCTTGTGGGTAATCTTGTATTGGTAGTCCCAATAATCAGGAAGAAAAGGCAGTTCAATCAATTTAAAGATTAGCTGTAAATAAGATCTTCTCACGGAGGCTAAAAATGTAGTGTTGCCATTTTTCTTTCCCAGTGGACCTTCTGTGGTGAATGCCGCTTCACTTGCACTTAGGCGGAAATTTCCCTGTACTTTCTCCGGGTTGCCAGATCGTTGTTTGAACTGCAATACACCCGACAATGGATTATCATATTTTGCGGGAAATGCAGAGGTGTGCAGTGTGATGCGATCAAGAAAGGATACGTTAAGCATTCCAACTGGCCCGCCGGCTGCACCCTGTGTTGCAAAGTGATTAATCGTAGGTATTTCAACACCATCAAGATAATAAACATTTTCATTGGGTGCACCACCACGAATGATGATGTCATTTCTGAATCCGACAGATCCGGAAACACCCGGGAGTGACTGTACTACTTTTGCCATGTCGAAATTAGCACCCGGATACCTGACGATTTCATTGGCGTCAAGGCTCTGTACTGAGTTAACTACCCCTACAGGTTTAGGGAAGTTTGCACGAACAACAATGCCCCCAAGCACCTGTCCCTCTTCTTCAAGATCAAAGCTCACTTCCAGTGTATTTCCTGAAGTAACTTCCAGATCAAATTTCTGCACTGTCTTATACCCTATGGATGTGGCTTCGATGGTGTATGATCTTGTTTCAATACCACGGATTCTGTAGAAACCAGTACTGTCTGTCATTGCCAGTTTATCCGTGCCGATGATTTTGATGGTTACACCCTGTAGGGGAACCTGAGTTTTTGCCTGACGAACGAATCCATTGATATTTCCCAGATTTTGGGCTACTGCCTTAGAAAAAATTCCCATGGTCATTATGATGCCCAGGAATGCAATTCCAAGCCATTTGCTCTGTATTACTCTCATTTTAGCAGTTTTATTAAGTTTTGTTGGTGAAATTCTGGTTTTTCTTAAACAACAACCCATGTTTTTTGTTCAATGCCAAGTGAAATCA
>Ga0209550_10000730_pt1 | contig 31432 bp, 21 predicted proteins | sample LauGreSuBDMM15SN_2_FD_187567 | JGI IMG/M metagenome (GOLD analysis project Ga0209550, IMG submission 187567) | Freshwater lake microbial communities from Lake Michigan, USA - Su13.BD.MM15.SN (SPAdes) (version 5) | ecosystem: Environmental > Aquatic > Freshwater > Lake | place: Lake Michigan... | reverse complement strand
CGAAATGATGGCGTTCAACATGACCAAGAATCTAATCATCGCTCAAAACACCGACTTGATCAAGCGTATAAGTGCCGAGTATGGATTGAACGCGGAAGATATGGAAAGCTCGTATCTAAAGCCCGAATTTTATCTGGTGGTATTTGAGAAGCAGCTTTTGAAGCGCCATATTGCAACAACAAGACCGGATGAGTGAGAACGATATATACACGGACATGGTATGGAAGACGTTGAGCTACATAGTGTTTCTCGCGATCTATGCCATCGTTTGGCGCAATCTCTACAAACAATCACAACGCGACGTCGACGAAGCTTATGCAGGGCAAGCAAATGTCCCGGTGTCAACAACGCCCATGGACCCGATGACGCGATTCTTGAACGCTTTTTTGTTGAGGAACAATTTCAAGGAGGAACCACCATATAGTTTGTTCACGTTGCTAGTCAACATTTTTATGATTATCATTTGGCTTCTCTTGTACTTGGGGATCCTCTACTTTGGCGTTTGGTTTTTCGATTATTTCATTATACAAAACAGCGTTTCTAAAAGCGATGCTCCAAACTACGTCCACGTTGTGCTAACTGCGTTTATGGGAAGCGAGATCACATTCATCACCGAAGCATGTCTCACATGTTTGTCCTTTGTGACGCTCATGTCGATCGTCGTCTACGTCGGCTTCCAGGACCTCATGTTGAAGCGGGAGACGGCAAAGTTGCTTGCCAAAGCGGCCATGATTGTCATCCTTGTCGCGGTACCAATCGTGTCGCTAATCCGATTAGTCAAATATCCGATACTCAGCATACTAGATTGATTGAATGGTGCAAGACGACGTATATCGCAATGATGACGATGGAACAAATGACGAGTAGATTGCGACATTCTTGAGCGTCCGTGGTCGAAAATGAGACTGTGATCGAAGCGATGAGCGACCACACGAGGTACGACCCATACGCGAATCCGTTAGCCATCATGGCATCAATTCGGGATTTGTAGCTCTCGAGGCTCAATTCCCTACATACCGATCGAATCTTGTTGATTGTGCTATCGGTGTCTTTTTCATCGAAAAAGTTGTCGATTAACTGTTTGATATCGTTGAAAGAGCCCAGGCTAAACACGTCATCCTTTTTATTTAATTCGGGACAATTATTGAATTCTTCTAGAATCTTTGTCAAGTGTTCTTCATTAACATTTAGCAACTCGGTAAATTTTCCAATGTTACCCATGCGCACGCGTGTCATAGCAATCACATTTTTATTAACATCGGTTAATTGCTTCTTGAGTTCATCATATGCACGATGAACGATAGTGGTCGCGGTGTCCAATTTGGCCTTCTTGTTCTCATCTTTCATTCGTTCGCCCGCTTTTTCGATAGTCTCAACGACGTTCTTTAGGCCCTTGACCTTGTCGATAAATGACATTACGCCACGCTCCGTCATCAGAACCATCGTATCAAATAGCGACACACGGTAAAATTCATCAAAGTCGACGAGCTTGACGAAATTGAGCACACTCATGATGGCTCGTTGTGTGCAAGACGCAGCGTCGGTCGGCCAGATGATGTCCTTGGGCGCAAACGTCCGATAGACGAACATCACGCCGATGGCAACGATTGTCACGACGATTAAAAACACTACAATCAACACCTCTTTGAACGCAAGCAAGAGCTTTATGAACGCACTCATACTGTTGTCGACTGCCTTGGGGTCTTTTGGGGGGACCGGTGTGCTGGCGGCGTCAAGGTCGACATTGCAAAGGTCCACGGTTTGTGGGCTAGTGAGACGGAGCGTGATCAAGTGGATCACTACGAGGGGCAGAAACACGTTGAGGATGATGCGTCCGAGTGAAGAGAGACCGTTGACGGTAAGAAAGGTGGATGCAATCATATGGACGGGAACTTTGACTAGATTCACCATGCACATGAACAAGTTGTTCATAGCATTTTTTCCGTCACTCAACTTGTCCTCCATGTCAAAGTAGCGAGATTGTATCGCGTAATAGTACGTCTCGCTCACAATGTTCCATCCACACGCGGCATACACGCAAGTCTGCGGCACCAATGATGTCAAAAAGCCCCATATACCGGGTGTGGTGTTGAGTGAGGGGAATTGAAGCCGATTCATGAGCGCAGAGCCGTGCGAGATGGCCGCGTAGAAGAATAGGACGGTGGCCCACATGGCCAATGCGATATGTTCCACTTTATTCTCGACGCTGCAAATGACTGCAATGAAGCCCAATATCACGCTGCTGCATATGACGCCACCCAAAAAGAGTTCGGTCGGTAACATCAATAATGTCAGAGCGATAGTCACGGCATAGATGGGAATAAACACCTTGTAGAATTTTTCCATGTGATTGGGTTTGTCCATCCCCAAATCGACGTCCGAGTCTCTTAAACACTCGTTGTCGAATTCGGGTTTGGCCGATTTGTTTTGAAAGTCTCGCGACCGATATAACGCGAACGCGATGGGTATCAACAACACAATGATAAACACAAGCCAATACCATTTCATTCCTGCTGTATGAGCCAAAGTTTTTATCGATGAATGGGCGCGCTTGGCTCACTACTCTTTCAAATCCCTCCAACTGACGACTTTGGATGGATTGATTGATTTGGAAAAGACCGTCTTGTTTTGGGGCTCAAACACCTCGAGCATCGACATTCGGGCGAAGAGGTCGCGATGAGACATGAGAAATATTCCATCATCGACGAATTTCATATTCATCGAGCCATGAGCCGATATGGAAGTTGCACTCACGTCCGAATCCGACAATTCACCTGTCCATTCGAAACCACCCCAGGGATTGTAGAGTTTAAAGACATAGTCACTTCCCAATCGTCGAGCCTCCAAAACAGTGTAGGAATGTCGTGCTTTCAAATCGACCCTGTTTGCGGCGAAATCGTTCTTGAACGAGACGAAAAAGGCGATCCCTTGATTCATTTGGTTGATCATCAATTCGCAAAATGCAGCGAGTTGCGAAGCGTCTTTCAAAAACGCCCACAACAAGTCACTTACCGACACGATGTAGTTTCGACCGGGGTTGAACATCGTCATTGCTGCAGCGCTGTATCCTCCCTCAATCAAGTCGTACCCTGAGCCGGTCATTCCGACTCGACTTTGAATGAGCATGGCGAAGCCTTTCTCGAGGATCGACACCCACAATTCGCTCGAGTTCTTTGACGTGCTACAAAGACTCAAGGGTAGAGTCGGATCGACTTTTGTCGACACCATCTTTCCGTTTGTGTCGTACAAATTGACTTGAAAGAGGTTCGAGGAGGTTTGCGTTACGGCTCGATACAAAAGGAGTGGTTGACGATGCGCACAATACGCGCAAGCGCTCAAGAAATAGCAAACGCTGAATTGGCCTTGGCAAATGTTTTGGACGACGAAACCGTTGGTCACGAGCTTATATGGTGGCTTGGGGAGCGTCAAGGGAACTTGAGAAGAAATGTCCTTGTTGTTGGTGGGTCCCATCGTCATTTGCATGATGTTTCGCGCATCGACGACGCTAATACGCGACCAATCAAATAAAGACATTCTTTCATTTACGCATAGATTACACTTTGACGCGTAGATTTGCAATTGCTATTGGTTTTTCATGATATGTCATAGAAAGACTCGACAAAAATTAAAAGTGATTCATTGAGTAGTCGACTTTTTTTACTAAAACTTGAACTTGTTGAGTCCTGGTCCTCCGTGTAGACCGAGCGAATTGGCAATGGTGTTTACCCCACCCATGTAACCTTTTCTTGCGTTGTTGTCATAATCATTGGGGTCAACGGACGAGTCGGCAGAATCGGCTGATCCGGTGAGGTTCTCAACCATGTTGGGCTCCTGGTTAGGCTCGGAATGAGTGATAGTCACATCACCGTCGGTGGTGGGAACATGGACTCCGGTAATATTAGAGGAATCAAAGGACACATCCAAGTTGTTATTGCTGTTTGCAGTAATCACAACATGCTCGATCATGTTCATAAGACCGTTGGGCTTTGCAAGAGACATATAGATGTTCATGGCATCCTTACCGTCCACATGGAGGTCGAAGTTAGCATTGGCTTTGAGGTTGATTGGCATTTTGAGTGTTGTACTTTATCATAGATATGATTCTTTGACGACAAAAATAAATAGTGATTCATCAAAGCTTTTTTTACGAGATATCAACTTCAAACATTGGCCTCGAGACCGAGTTGGCTTATGAAGTCGGAGAGCTTGGCCACATCTGGAACTGAACCGTCACCATCAATCACACACACTGGCAAGTCGCCCGGCTTCATGAGCCAATCTTCGTGCTTGGTGTGCAAAGTCTTGAGGTAGTTTAAGTCGATAAGTGCCTCACCGCTGCGATTGCGTTTAAGAATGCGTTGAACGCACACATCCGGGCTAACGCGCAAGTACGCGACTCCGACGATGGGCGGCAAGATGGCCCTCGTGAACTCGTACCATTTGGTATACACGCGGAACGAGTAGTCGTTGATAAAGCCCTCTGCATGCATCATCTCGGCAAAGATCTTGCAATCAGTCAAAGGACAACGCTCCGTCACCAATACGGCATTTTCGGGGAGATCGCGGATCGTCTCGAGCAAATGTTGCACACGCGACTGTAGAACGTACATCTGGAATGGGAAGCCATAGCGTGTCTTGTCCTTGTAGTACAACTCAAACATGGACGAGCCATCGATCATGTCCGAGTTCCATTTGTCGACCGGCTCATACAAGACGTGGTATCCGGCTTGTTCCACTTGCTTCAAAAAGGTGGTCTTGCCTGCTCCGATGGAGCCTTCGAGTGAAATGATAGGCATGTGATTCTTGATGAAAGAATGTAGCAACCTTTTATATCATTTTTTTACACCTCCATGTTGAACGTCATTCGATTGTCATACAAGGGACTGTTGTACAAGAACGTCCCGTAGTTGGCACCCGAACTCAACACCTTTGTGATGTTCATCAAGACGAAAAACACCGCAAAGACGACGATGCACACCAAGATGACAATGTTGTTTATCTCGTAGAAGCGCGTCTCACCGTCGAGGAGACACTCGATCTGCTCTAGCTTGTCCTCCTTGATGGCGATGTTTAGCTCGCGTGCTTTTTCGATAATGTCCCATGGGTTCATGGTCGTATATAGGTACAACAACATGACGACGGCACCGATCAGGAGCGCGCCGTTGGTGACAATATCTACATAGGGAAACACCGCCTTTGTGTTGCGGGTCATGAGGATCGAGTTGCCATTCTTGTACGAGATGAGTGTGTTCACGAGCGAGTCGTAAACTCGGCGGAGCTCACGGTCATCTGCGCCGAGCTTGACGGGTGCCGACATGAGTGCCTCGTTGTTCTTGATGAGTCGGTCGACCACGCGCAACTTGTTGGTGGTCATTAGTGGCGACGACGACGTACCCGTTGCACCGAGGAGTGTGTTGAGTGGATGCGCACCAAACGTGTTGACGTTCTCACGGTTGTTGTTCGGCTTGGTGAGGTAGAACATGGCATTGTCGATGCCCTCGATGATCTTAGTCGTGTTGGTGTCGATCATATTCTGGTTGTAGCGAAGGATGTTTTCCGTCTTTTTGTAGTTGGCGTACAACACGGCCCAACCCATGAGCAGGCCCGCAAACAAGACTAAGACTTTGACTCCCAACACCATCACAATCTCTCTCGCGTACTCTAACGTCGTCTCTGGGCTAAACGTCGGGTTCCGAGTTTTGTCTTTTGTTTCATCAGAGGCTCTTTCGGACGGGTTTGTATTAGAAGGAGGCGAAGTCGAAGCGGCTTCCATGTTGAGCAAAAAGTTAATCTTGCGCAAGCTTTGGCGGTTAAAGAATTGCCAACCGAAACGATACACTAAAAAGGCATACCACGCGATCAATACGATGAGCACAATGATGATCAAGGTACGATAGAACTGCATGTACATCTCTTGGTCGGCGAAATGCCGGTTGTGGAGACTATAGTGTTGTTGCAATGCGTTACCATACACTTTCATGAGCAACAAGTTGTAGACAATATCGCGACAAACGTCTTTCGATTTGAGTTCCGAGTATTTGACCTTGAAGCGCTCGAACGAAATATACGACTCTTCGGCCGACAATGTCTTTTTCGCTTCCACGACGCGTGCGTCGACGTCATTGATAATATTGGCATAGCACTCTTTGACTTCGCTTTGGATCAAGTAGGATATATTCGCGTCGTTTAGAGATGTAAGGATGTCGTTGGTGTACTCGAGTAGTGGCACCTTGAATCGGTAGCGGACCATGACCTCGAAAATCTTGTCTCGAATGTGACTCTGGAACCATGCGAGCGATTCGAGAATGGCGAGGGGCTGGTCTCGAGACACGACGGGTAGGAGGGGCGAGGACGTCGTCATTGTGACGCTATTTTGCTCGCCAAACAAGTTCAAGTAGTAAGTGCAAACTGCGTTGGCTGAGCATGTGTCGGCCTTGAGCGTGAGATTGGAGCGTCGGAGAACGTCGTTGGACATCCAAGTATAAGACACTTCACCCTCGGGACTCGTGAATGTGTCACTCGACGCCGCGGACTGACTCTTGACAGCGACACCAAACGTGCGTTGTGATTCGAACTCGGATGTGTTATAGTCCTTGGTTTTATCGATAAATAGGTAATGTAATTTGATGTCTTTCGATGAGGCGTTAGGAGACACCTTGACGCCCACAAACACGAGCGTTTGACCTTTGACTTTAGTCAAGGTTTGTATTCGCTCCAAGGCCCTCATTTGCGCGCGTTGCATCTCGCGTCCAAAATCCGTGGTTGCGACCGCGGTTGCGACCGTCTCTTCGTTCACCTTGTTTGCTTGTGCTGGACTATTGATGCTCACAAGGCTAATGCCGGTCGCGTGGAACAAGTATATTCCCCGGACCTTTGTAAAGTCGACAGCGAACGCTGGCACAACCTCGGTCTTCACTATGTTGAGTTTTTGCTTATTGGTCAATCCACCGACACCCTCTTCCGCATCCGCGTCTTTGCTCAAAAACTTGTCGATGACACACGCGGACTTGTCAAACGCACGCATCATCTCCATGTTGTCGATCCTGTCTAGATCGTCGACAATGTTATCGTATCCATTGTAGATCTCCTTGAGGCTATTGACGTACTTTGTGAGTTGTGCGGTAGCTGCCGTCTTAATGTCCGGGTTGGTGAGAGATGCGACAACGAGGGGATCGAGCAACCTTTTATTGTTCTTGCACTTGGACGCGATTCTTTCGAGCTCGTTGAGGTGGTTATTGTTGACCTTTTTCAACACCTCGATGTTGAGCGCGGCTTTTGCGTTGTTCATCTGCGTGCTAAACCATTGCCCGCTGATGATGGCCAAGTATATCATGGCTATCATCGTCGTGACGAGCCACAAGATCTTTTTGTACGATTTAGTATTTTGTCGGAATTCTACGTAATCGTCGATCTCGAACTTGGCAATGGCGATAAGGGCTTTCGACTGATTTCCTTCTATTTTACGTTCGGAAGGAGCCATCTCCTTGAGCTCGGCTTCACTCGCCTTTGTTTTTTCTTTATGTATCGTTTCACTCAATGCTTCGAGGTCTAGAGTTGTCCCTTTAAAACCATTTTCGTCAACTACTTGTTCTAAGACCTTATTGTATTCAGCAAGCCTTGTCTTGTTTGATTTCGATTTAATGTCAAGCACTCGATTTTCGAAGTATGGTTTTAAATTGAAGTCTCGTTTTTGCTGAAGCATCGCAATTCTAGACATGTTCATTGCGGTAAAGCTATTGACACGAGTGACAATATTGTCCACATGATCCGTTAGGTTTATCAAATCGACAGTAAATGGCGTGAAGACTTTCAAGCATTTTGCACCTTCGACGTTAAACACGATAAAGTCTTTCTTCTCGGGGTAATAATTTTGCACCGGTGTGCTAGATAAGTTCCCAATAAAGTCCGAGAGTTGAGTGACATATGTTTCTTTATTTTCCTTTGTGCATTGGTGCAATTGTAAGATCAAGAATTGGAGTTTGCTCACGTTATAGGTTTGCCTTTGATCTTTTGCAGAGGGTGTGTTCTGCGTACTAGAGGAGGCATTTGTATTATTCGAGTTTGAAGAGGCTGGCGATGAGGCTGGCGATGAGGCTGGCGATGAGGCACTATTTGTGTCTCTCTCATTATATTGAGTCATCATTCCTAACAATTGCTCTGCAATCTGCGCCTTTTCGTCCTTGAGCTCCTTTTCCTTCTTGCTAATTTTCCGGACACAAACCTCGTCCGCACGATTTACTTGAATGCCGTTAGATTCGTCATCCTCACATACCTCATCGTTAGAAACTAACTCTTTATACAACACAATTATCAAGACGACCAACACGATACCAACCAACACGATACTGAACGCAAATACAAAGACAACTTCACTCCGCCGTGAGTTGTAAATGTCCGAGATCAATGCCTGGCTATTGTGTAGTGAAAACATGTGTTGGTCCACCTTGTTGACGAGCTGCTCAAAGATCTTTAAAGTGTCGGAGGAAGTGCCGGTGGCGGTCAGATCGTTCTTAAATCCGTCCATTTCAGGTAGGTCACCGTATTGCTTGATGGTCGACACGAGAGCCCGCAAATTCCCCACGCTGCCTTGCACCAGCGCCATTTACACTTTCCGGACGAAAACACGTACAAGTTTTCCAACGCATATGATATAAAGATGTTGAAAGTGTTGAAAGTGTATTTTGTGGGCCTTAAAGAATCCGACATTGCCGAAATTATGTCCCAACTTTCTTCAAACGCCAAAAGGACAATCGACGTTGACAATTGTGATGTCGTCGTAGTTCCCAAGAGTTCTTCGACCTTTGAAAATCACAAGGACGTGATAAATGCCTTCCAAAAAAATAAACCGATTTATACCGTCAAAAAGCTGATGAAGAGTTTCGCATTTGATATGAAAGACAAGAATGTTGTGGATTTGCTGCCCAACATCATGAAACATCTAAACTCAAATGGAAAGATGGCATTAAGGGGAATCGATAAAGAGTTCAACACCATTCATGCTACGAGCGTAAAGTCGATCAAGATCAAAAAGCTTTCCAGTCCCAATGAAATCCCAAAATTTTCAAAATATCCGAATCTAAAGATACTCGAAATCCAAGATTCGTTGCCCTTGATCGACCTGAATCCACTTGTTGGACTCGACCTCACATCTCTCACCCTGTATCAATGTCAAAATCTTCAAGACATCAGTCCTTTGGCAAAAATTCAGTCCTTGGATTCCATCTGTCTCCACGATTGTCACAAATTAAAGGCTATTGGAACTTTATCGAAACTCAAAAGGCTCAAAGAGTTGGAGCTTGTTGATGGCAAGGTGCTGACACAACTGAAACCCATGCCCAATCTGCACACTTTGAGGCTCACGAATTGCAAGGTCAAAGATTTGACTCCCCTGACAAGCAGCAAAAACATCAAGACTCTTCAACTGTCACATTGCCAAAAGATAAAAAACATCACTACTCTTGCAAACCTCACATCGTTGAAATCACTCGCTCTGACGGACTTATGGGACCTTGAGAATATCGGACCCCTCGCCAATCTCCAAAACTTGGAGTGGTTGGACTTGAATAGCTGCTACAGCGTACGCGATTTGCAACCGCTTTCGCAGCTGACGAAACTCACCGATCTTGACCTCACCGATTGTGGTGTTGATGATTTGAGCCCAATCGAAGGATTGGCGAAGCTTACTTCCCTCAATTTATCAAATGGACGAAACAGCGTCATCGATTTTTCTCCGATATCGAGCCTTATCAATCTCAAGACCCTTGACTTGTGCTTTTTGGCCTTCGAAGATTTGTCGCCGGTTCGAAACATGGCGAAACTAAAAGCATTGTCATTGGTTGGATGTGATGACTTGAAGGACTTGACCCCCCTCGAAAACTTGACGAATTTGGAAAGTTTGGATCTGATGAATTGCACAAGGGTGAAAAGCCTAAGTCCTCTCGCTCACTCGACGAGTTTGAAGTTTATCGACTTGACATATTGCCCAAAGCTAAAAAATCTGACGCCCCTTTCGACCCTCGTAAATCTCAAGAAGGTGATCTTGGTGGACAATCAAAGACAACTATCCTTGAAGCAAAACGCGGATACTCTGCAAGCCCTTCGAAACAATGGTTGTGAAATCGAATATTAATGATTAGTCTCGAATGAAACGTGTCAATATTATCTTGTTCGAGTGTAAATGAGCGACTGTAAAAACAAGTTTGTCACGAGTCGTAACTTGGAAGACCCGCGTGTCAAAGATGCAAACACGGCCATGTTTGGCCGCTTGCGCATGCTAGGCATCTTTGTAGCTTTCGCACTCATCCTCTTGTACTTTATCGTCGTGTTCATCATGACCATTTACGACTCGATCAACAACTTTTACGCCATGACCAAAAGTAGTGAAACAAAAATCAACACGAACGGTCGCGCGGCCATCGCGAGCCAAGAGTTTGACAATGAAGAATACGACGAACTCGGTAATGAAGAGTTGGTCGACGAATACAACGAGTTTAAGCGAAGTATGGCAAAGGTCAAGGAGATCTATGCCGACTACAATCAAAAGGTCACCGCTTATCAAAAGAGTCTGGAGAAGGAGCCGACTGACGTGATTGACGAGAAACTCATGTTACGCGAACATGACGATTACTAACCGATGAGCGCGTTTTTCACCTTTTCTTCCAACGCGACCAGGCGCCGGAACAATGCACCGCAAAGGCCCAATGCCACCGGCAACATTTGCGTGTGGTCGATCTTGATGAGGTTTGATGCCTCGAGACGGACAATGGTGATGTGGAGGTCCATCGGACCCAACGCCGGCTCAAGGGTGGCCTCGAGTCGGTCGTCATTGCATGCCACAATCCGGAACTTGCGCCCATCTCGAAGCACCACGTCTTGCCCCGCCACGAAAAATCCGACCATTCCATCAGACACTCGAATACGCTTGTTGTCCGCCGACACCACTCGACATTGTCTGTCTTTCAAGAGATCGATGACCGCGACGTCACCATCACGCACTAGAAGCCGGCGCAACAAAGGATCGACATCAAAGTCTTGGGCCATGAAACCGAGTGCCGAGCGGTCGTCGACGATGCGCCGAAAGTCTCGTAAAGACACGCGGCTCAACGCATCAAACATGTCGACGTCTTTCACCGGTTCGACCTGGTACTTTGTACGCGCATCGCTCAGTTGTGTCACTTGAGTCGCCTCGATCGCACCATGCACCTTGAGACTAGCGGGTTGCGTAGCACTTCCGATCGTCACGTTCTTGTCAAAGGTCGCTACGTCAGAGACGCGCAAAATGCCGCACCGCAACGTGTCCGTTATCGTTGGTGGCGTCGTCGTTCCGTTTCCTTGGGCCCTGCTTCCGATCCCTATTCTTGGCATGTATGAAATGCCTCGGACACGGAGTGTGTCGTCCACGGCGATCTCGTGAGTATTGACCGCTCCTATCACGTTGATGTCGACCTTGGCAATAAGGTTGTTGACAGAAATGTCACGTTGCAAGTCCACATTATTTTTCAAGTGTAGATCGCCCTCTATATACAAATCATGACGCACAGTCAAATTACAATCGCACGAAACGTCGTTTGCAAACCTGGCCGGTCCGTACACATCCAACTTGCGATTGACGACCGCCCCCTCGTAAAAAGTCGCGACCGCATCTACTGTTAATGACGACTCGACGTGTGCGCCCTTGTAAAAGGTGGCAAGATTAGAGGCATGGATCGCACCCATCGTGTGTAGAGGGACGAGAGTGCGCACGCGTCCGCCATCGACCATGAGCAGATTTGACATGCACAATCGATTGCAAAATACGGTCGGTGTGTCTACGTGTTGGAAGCTTCTGACAGTATTGCCTTGAATGATCCCGCTCGAGTACACGTTTTGGACTTTGGATATGTCGTTGTTGAGCGATAGATCATACGCACTTATAGAGCCGTCGATCGTCACATTTCCGAGCACCGAGAGTTGGTTGTCAATGTGCGTGCTGTGCATCCGCGCGAGGTTGCACGTGGTGAGGTTGTCGACCGCAAGGTTGGCCATAAACACCTTGCCCAAATTTTGGGTGGTTGTGCGATTGTCGTATGTACAATACCCCCCACTCACTTTGTAACCGTCAATGAGTTGTACGCTTTTGTGTATATCGACATTGTTGAGCATACTCACGTTGCCCTGTATACTCACGTTCTCACGAAACTCGGCAGCATAGAGCGCCGTCATGGTGCCTGCGACCAAATTGCACGTCATGGTGTTCGGAAAGTACGCATTCGAGCCCGCGGTTATGTGACGCACGACGATCAAATCGTTGTTGGCACAAAGCGTGCCACGTATTGTGGCGTCTCCGTCGACCGCAATCGTGTTCATGTCGGCACGACCCCGCACGACCATGTCCTTCTTGACGTCAAAGAGCGTGCCACCATACGTGATGTTGCAAGCAGAAAGGTTGTTTACATTAAAGTTGTTAGCATACCCTTGGTTTTGCACCGATATATTGGATGCCACGAGTAGCCCGTCCACGTAGATGGTCTTCTTGAACTGCGCCATGGACTCGTTGCATACGAAATTGCCGGCCACACTTAAAGAATTGATGTTGATCGGCTGCTTCAGGTTCAATTCTCCATGGAACGTGACGTCCGACAAGAAATCGACGTTGGAGGTCAAAAAGTCCACCGCGCCTTTAAAGACGGCCGACTCTGTACACGTCAACACTTCTATGTCTCCTCGATAGGTGTCCAACATCGAAACCGTGATTGACTTGGAGGACGTGATCCCGTTGTTGTCTGCGACAAATCCCGCATTGGGCATCGTCAACCGTCCATCTAATACCATGTCCCTCTTGAACATTGCATCGCCTTGCATCACCGTCGAATCCTGAAACGTAGCCAGACGTTTGAAGGATGCATTGGACCAACACGTCAACGTCTCCTTCACGTCGATGGAAGACGAAAAGGTCATCGAACTCCCAAAGGCAACTGGGGCGCGAAACGTTGTTTTCCCATCGATCGTCAAAGCATCACCTACGTACACCGGCCCGTACACCGACATCCCTCCAACGCCGATTTGCGCATTGCATGCCGTCACATTACTACACCACACCTTGCCAATCACCGAGGCGTCTTGTTTAAGATCAATGTTCCCCGCTACAGACACACCGGTAAAAAAGGCCATATTCGATGAACTAGATACCATTTTGCCGACCACCTCCAAGTCCCCCGTGAATCGCGCGTCTTTAGAAGACACTTGGACCGCGTTGAGCTTCTCCGTGTCGACATTGCACGCCATTGCATTGCTACAAGTCACACTACGTATTGCGCTTAGGTCTTTAAAAACCCCCGCCGTGTCCGGGGCATAGAGTTGCTTGGCGCCCGTCATCTTTAGATCCGTGTCAAGAAGGGCGAGTGTGGCCCCTGACACCGACAAATCTGCCGACGTAGAAAACGGGACTTGCAGCCGTACGTTGTCACGCGCCAACAAGACTTTTCCCGTGCCGACTTCGATTCCGCCTACTGTCAAGCTCAAGCCACGTTCGTCTAATACGTTGAGTCCCGGAACGACCACCCGTCCTCTAGTCAGGACGATGTCACCTTCTTCGATGTTGACATTCCCTTTTCCAATGTCGACATTGCCCAATTCTATTTTGACATTGCCCAATTCTATGTCGACATTGCCCTTTTCGATGTTGAGATTGCCTTCTCCCAAAGAAATGCCACTCGCATCGACTTTGGTCCCCGTGCCACCCACACCTGTCCGCGTCATCACTAGTCGCCCGTCGTGAACCTCGATGCCACCGTTTTCAACGTTGATGCCACCATCGACCACATACATGCTACCATCACCTATTTGGACGTCCCCTGACGTTATGTGCAGGTTGCCATGATTTATCCGGATATCTGCATCCTGTGTGTTGAGTTCGTTATGGATCACTAGTTTACCGTTGACATCCATCTTGCCTTCCACGACGACACTCGACGTCGCATCAAACGTAACTGGACACGAGAACTCGGCGTCTTTTGTGTGTTTAGAGGATGCGACATTCAACGTGGCAAGGTCCGCAATGGACGTGTTGTCGAGCGTGAGTCGCGCTCCATGCAAGGCAAGTGAATTGCCCGTGATGACGACGTCATTGTTTTTAAACTCGGTCTTGTTGTTCTCAATTAACACCGAAGTGTCTTTGAGCGTCCAGTTCGAAGGTGCGAGCTCGTTGCTAGCTCCCAAGAACAATATGCCCTGTACATCGGCATTGCTCTTGACTGTGATGTAGGCCGTATCGACCTCGTTGCTTACGTCAATATTGTTGTCAAAGGTGGCGTCTCCCATGACATGTAAAGTCTTTCCTAAGCGCAACGGACCTGTCACATTGACGTCGTTGTTGAACACGGCTGCTTGGTCTACACGGATGCTACCCAAGATGTCTATGTTGCTAAACGTTGCTTTTTCCTTGACCGAAAGCAAATTGGTTTCAAAGTTCTTGGCCACGTTTGACTTCCCTTCCAAATACACGTTGCGTTGGAACGCCGCGTCACCCGTCACCTTCAGTGCGCCCATGTCGGCGTACTCGTCAAACTTGCGGTCCACATAAGATTTGATTGCATACTCGGTGATGAGGCCGTTGTATCGCACATCTCGCGAGTGTCGTGTGTTGTTCGACGTGGTGTAAAAGAGTTCGATCCCATGTAGGGACACGATAGCGTCTGCAGGAACATCGAGGAAGCGACGCGCCCGGACAATGTCGGTGTCGATGTCGGCGGATGTCATGACGGGTGCGAGGGGTGCCACACTAGGTTGATTGCTCGAGTTGATCATGATATCCTGTGCATTAGCGATACGTAGTTGTTTTACACCGATGTAGTACAAGTAATTAATATACGCTTCTTCCTTGGTCATGGACACTGCCTCGGGATACAAGGTGATATACAAATCGTAATTGAAGTCGACCACTGCATCGTATCGGACGCTCGGCGGAGACGTCATATACTGTCGGTGATAGATGACGTAGGCGATGCGCGTAATGTCGTAGACCTTGATGCTATGCAACGTGTACACCACGTTGGGGTCCACCACGTCGAATCCGTCTAAACACTCTACGACGAACGTTTCGTTGGTAAAGTTGATCGAGACGATCTTGGCGATCAACATTTGTCGATTGGAGCAAGTGATCTTGATGATCGACCCTTGATCGACCAACTTATTGTTGAGTGGGTTGCCGATGTCGAGCAATTTAAAGGTGTTGAGAGTGGTGAGTTGGACGCGAGTTTGAAAAATGGGGACGAACGTGGCTTGTGACTCTGCCACGGCATCGTAGAGGCCTTGTTGAGCGTATGCTTTTTGCAAGAGGGCGTTGTAGCGAAACAGCTCGATGGCATTGAGATTTTGGCTGATGAACAAATGAATGTTGAATTTCTCGGGAAAGTCGCGCGGGTTGATAGTGGTCACGTTTATACCGTTCGTCCGTATGTACTCCACCGCCTCGTTGTATGCAATGACCCCCCGATTCGCCGCCAACTCGGGCGTCAAGTACATGTACGCCACCACGTTGTTAAAGTACTGAATACTTTGGGTCATGGGATTTTCGGTCCATATGTTCATTTACAAGGGGTCGGGTTTTTTGTGCGCATTCGCCTCCGCGTGAAAAAAAATGATATAAAGCCATGCATCATAAGAGCCCATATATTATACAATGCCCTCCTCTACCGCAATCGGGATCGACCTCGGAACTACGTATAGTGCCGTGGGAATTTGGCAAAACGGGCGTGTCGAAATCATTGCAAACGATCAGGGAAACCGCACGACGCCATCCTACGTCGCATTCACAGAGAATGAGCGACTCATCGGCGACTCGGCAAAGAACCAGGCGAGCATGAATCCAATCAACACGGTGTACGACGCCAAGCGTCTCATTGGTCGTCGCTTTGACGACCCCATTGTTCAATCGGACATGAAACTATGGCCGTTTCAAGTTGTTCGCGGGGCCAATGACCGTCCCATGATCGGTGTTGAGCACAAGGGGCAGAATGCGCAGTTCTACGCCGAGGAGATTAGTGCCATGGTCTTGGGCAAGATGAAGGAGACTGCCGAGTCTTACCTGGGTCATGAGGTCAAGGACGCGGTCATCACTGTTCCCGCATACTTTGGCGACGCTCAACGTCAGGCCACGCAGGACGCCGGTCGCATCGCTGGCCTCAACGTGTTGCGCATCATCAACGAGCCAACCGCCGCTGCCATCGCGTACGGTCTGGACAAGGAGTCTAACCGCGCCGATCGCAAGATCCTCATTGTCGACATTGGCGGTGGCACTAGCGACTTGACAGTGCTGAACATCGATGAGGGCATCTTTGAAGTCATTGCCACGACAGGGAATGGGCATCTGGGTGGCGAGGATATTGACAACAAGTTGGTGGAGCATTTTGCTGCCGAGTTCAAGCGCAAGTACAAGAAGGATCTGTCGGACAGTCCACGAGCGATCAAGCGCCTTAAGATGGCATGCGAGCGCACTAAGCGTACGCTGTCGAGCGCAACCCAAGCCAACCTCGAGCTCGATTCACTCTACGACGGGATTGACTTTGCATCGACCATGACGCGCGCTCGTATGGACGAGTTATGTTCTGGATTTTACAGGACCATTATGGATCTAGTCGATAATGTAATGCGCGATGCCAAGATGGACAAGGGATCCATCGACGACGTGGTATTGGTCGGCGGTTCGAGCCGTATTCCCAAGCTGCAGCAAATGTTGAGCGACTATTTCAATGGCAAGGAGCTCAATAAGAGCATCAACCCCGACGAGGCAGTCGCGTATGGTGCGGCGGTGCAGGCGCACATCCTGACGGGTGGAAAGAATGATGATGCGGTCAAGGACCTGTTGTTGCTCGACGTGACGCCACTCACCCTGGGTATTGAGACGGCCGGTGGCGTGATGACCACGATGATTCCACGCAACACCACAGTTCCGGTGGGCAAGTCGCAGGTGTTTAGCACGTACGTGGACAACCAGCCGGCCGTGACAATCAAGGTCTTTGAGGGCGAGCGCCAGTTCACCAAGGACTGCAACCTTCTCGGAACCTTTGAGCTCAGCGGAATCCCTCCAGCTCCCCGCGGAACCCCACAGATCCACGTTTCATTCGACGTGGACGCCAACGGCATCTTGCAAGTCTCAGCCGAGGAGAAAGCGACCGGCAAGAAGCAGAAGATCACGATCACAAACGACAAGGGCCGCTTGTCCAAGGAGCAAATCGATGAGATGCTCCAGGCGGCCGAGCAATACAAGGACGACGATCGTAAGCAGCGCGAGCGCGTGGACGCGCGCAACGAGCTCGAGAGCTTCCTGTATAATTTGCGCTCCATGTTGTCGGGCGAGGCTAGCGCCAAGCTGGCCGATGACGATCGTGCCGCCGTTGACAAGGCCGTCACGGACGGAATCGCTTGGTTGGACGCCAACCAAGGTGCAAGCAAGGAAGAGTTCGATGACAAGCGTAAAGAGGTCGAAGCTGTGACGACTCCCATCATAAAAAACATGTACCAATCGTCTCCCATCGTGGACGAAGTGGATTAACATAACACCGACTCACTGATATCCTTCAATCGTTTATGTATAGTTTTGAAACTCTGCCACCATCCGGCTTCGGTATAAAGCAATTTGTGTTTTTTGCAAATCTTGCGAACATGGTCTCTCGCAACGTGGATCAAGGTCGGAGGACACCAGGGAAACATGTGGTGTTCGATTTGCATGTCGAGATATCCGGATATGTAGTCGTTGAATGGTCCCGGGGTGACGTTGTTCGTCGTGAGTAACACCTGCTCCCACACCGACATATTTTTCGATTCGTCAAAGGTCAAGCACGGGTTGCCGATGTGATTCGTGATGAATATGATACCGAGTGAGAACCCGACTGCCATCATCATCGCCACCCACGCCAACATAGCGAGTTTAACCGATCCAAACACGTGGGTAAAGATCCATGCGGTCGCAATGTAATGAATCGTCATCAAGACACGTTCCGTCCATGACGCGTTCATGTACATGAGCGGTATCCACCAAATTCGTACAAAGGCGAGCAACGGCCATACCAGTATGTGTTGATACCGAATGAAGACTTTTGACCACTGCGGTAAAGGACTTTGAAGGACTTGGCGGGGATCCAAAACGATAAAGGGTATGATGTCTATGTCGGTATCATGTCCGATCGTATTAGCAAAGCTATGGTGCCGAATATTGTGCTTCAAGTGCCACCATTTTCCCGACGCTCCGACCAAAAGAGCAATCAAGTTTCGCAGCATAAAGAGCGGGTTAGTGGTGATTTGTCTATGGATGACGTAATGCGACGTGATTTTCAAGGTGAAATGAGCGTACGTCAAAAGCAGGAGTCCCGACCATTTACGTCCGGTCGCCATGCATGCACAAGCAGACGCATAAATGGCGAAATCGTGCATCAACTTTGTGACTAGAAATATCCAATTGACTATTTTTTGTCGGGGATCTCGCATTAAGGTCTTGAGATCGCAAATGAGTTTGCGGAAGTCCCATTGGATGTCACTCAAATGGGACTTACCCCAGCTACTATCGACGACAGGGAGATTCTTCAGCGCAGCCATTGCAAGATTGCCGGGATGCATCATCAAAAACGCATCGGTCGCATCATGCCCTATATAAGGCTCGAGCACCTGTTTACCGCCGGGGTGTGACTCTAAAAATTCGGTGACGTCATACGTCGATCCATGTATTTGGATCGTTTTCATTCGGGCTTGACATCACATCAAATGAAAGCTTTAGCCCTGCTTTCATTTTGCGGGTCCACGACACATAGGTCCTAGGATAAATGATAATATATTCGCCCCCCAATTCATTTTCAATCATCGTATTCATATGTAATGGCGTATTCATGCCATCGGCATTCATGCGTTCCCACCAACCAACATTACTTTTGACATCAACATAGACATTCGTCTGCGGCAAATAAAAGGCAACACGTTTGTTTTGTACATAGACTCCGTTCTTTAAAGGTATCTCGTTCTTTTCACAATACTTTATGAATTTGTGCTCAAACTTGGTGATATATTCGAGATCGCCGTGACGTTTAGGCTTGTTCTCCCACGTCTGTGAACACTCGGCGCACGCGAGGACGGGACGACCACACAAGTCTCGTCGAATCTTGAATGCCTTCATGTGAAAAAGCGCGGTACAACATTGACAACGTCCATCGCAATCGGCCAACCGTAAAATGTGATGATTGGATTTGAATTGGATGACGGGCTCGCTACGCTTTTTGGATCCGAAACATGGCATGTAGTCAAAGTCGCCCAACGTGTCGACCTGCGTCTTTAACGAAGTGTAGGGCAAGATCTGGAGTAACTCGGTCTTGTCCAATGGAACGTGCTTGCTCGGGGTCGGTGATGTGCCGACCGTTGACGACGCACAACAAGACGTGCAACCGGCTCCCGACTTGCCCATCTTTTTTAGAAAGTTGCTCAATAATGCGGTATTGCTCGTGCAACACTTTGGACAATCGAAAGTCACCCGATAATGACTCGTCTTGTGTAACATGACTCCTTGATAGGCCGCAAAGTATGCGACACCATCGTGTTTCTTCTTGCGTACTTCGGTGAATGTGACTGCCTCGGGATTCAACGAGGTGTCTGTGGGCGCGTGGATGAACGCCGTGACGTGCATGTACAATCCAGTATGATGATTTCTTTAGGCCACGTACGAAAGGAGCTTGGACACCATGTCGTCGAGCATGAACACGTCTGCTCCTCGGGCGAGCACCCACCAACCATACGGAAGAATGAGGACCTGATTCTTGCGTAGAACGACGTCCATATACTCGTACGTATCCGTGTCCATCTTGGAGCTGGGATGTGCGAGTTGGACCTTGTCGTTGGTGTTGGAACGAAGCACCGCAAATTTGTGCGAATTGCGCAACCACGACGTTTGGTTTTGGGGAGTCGTCGGACTCTGAATAAAGGTGTATTGGTATCGAAAGACGTTCAACAAGAGTTCGTGTATATCCACGATGCGATCTGTGATGACGATGGGTAACTTGTTATTCAACATGTCGTAATCCACCTTGTCTACGCTAGCTTGTAGGAGCGACATTGATGGGTGGACGCGAAGGTAGTAAGCGACGTATAAGTACACGATAAAGATCACAGTCACCACGATGAGGGCGTAAAAGCTTGGCGTAATCATCTACATTGCGTGACAAATTGAAAAAACTCACGCGAACGAGATGAAAAAGGGCTAAAGACACCGCAATAAGGTGACACCATGACCATGGATATCGAGAAATATAAGACCGTCGTTTACGACTTGCAACTTCGAGCATTCGATCGAAAACCGGACTCCAAGGTGGTGATGTTTTGGGCGTCGGCGCTCAGCTCGGGCGAAAAGAGCGAAATAGATCTAGTGACCTTTGTCATTAAAAGTGTCGAGTACCACACGAGGGTGATGGCCAAGTTCAAGTCGATGTGGTCGGAGATTGTGGGGACCGATTTCGAACAACACGTCGCCATCTTTGACCAATTCTTCGCCAAGATTGCCGCCGAATTCAAGATTGTGTCCGAGGAGGATATTGTATTGTACATCAAGACGACCGAGCCGTTCGTGTTCAAAGTGTCGTCATTAATTACGACGTTGTTCACTTCAAAGACCGGCCGCTCTCCAGTGCAAGCTGACATTGAATCATTCTTAACCAAGTTCCAAAGCATCAACGACTACACGATCTCGATGTTGGAGGCTGATATCGATGCGTTTGAACGGGGCGTCTCATGCATTACAGTTCTGCCTTTGTCTCCTGTGCCTGTGCCTTTAGCACTAGAACGTGAGACTGTCGACCTTGTGTTTCCCGAAAAATCCCTCGAGCAGCGTGTGGCGTTGGCGGAGCGCATGGCCTTGCTCAAGCGAGATGATCGTGCGTTGCTCGACGTTCTCTGCACTCCTGAGCCGAAGCCCGTATCCATTGTCATCGATCACGCATTTGTCACGTCATTTGAGACCGTGTTTGGTCGACCCATCTATATCCAAGAGTATGCCAAATACTTTGCGATTAGGGGAGATATCGACCTCGCAAGGGTGCGTCAGACGCACATTGATCGGTACCACGAGATCCACAACATGTTGGCCAAGTTCTTGGCAAAGAAGTTGACAGAACACGACTATGTCCGCGACTATTTGAACAGGATGGACGATCCCGAGTTTGTTCGCGCACTCAATGATGACATTGTGTACGACCCTATCTACATTAGTCTAATGTCGACCAACATTTCCAAAAGGTACACGCAAATGTATGACGAACAACTCGAGACGTCCGAAGTGGCCTACATATTTGAGCGCGTGCAAAAGGCTCACTTGGAGTTGGAAGACGCGCGACTCGACGACCACTTGATCGCATTCAAGTCCGAGACCGACGAGATCATCAAGCGCGTGTATAAGCTCTACACGGACATTTACGAGCGCATGCCGGAGCGCTCCGAGCTCCTCGAAAAGTTCAACAACTATCGTGCGGCGTCGAGATCGGGTGTGTCGTTTGAGACAATCGATGCAAAAATCGAGGTCGAACTCATGACGTGTCTAGAGTTTCACGACATTATCAAGAAGCGCATTCGCGCGGTAAAGAAGGACATTCCAGTATCGGACATGTTCAAGGTCTTGTCACAAATCATTGCAAACTTGGGCAACATTCGCATCTCTGAACTGGATGCTCACATCAAGGAGTATATCAATTTATAAACGTCATTTGACACCTCGTTGAGATTGAATGACATATACCACGAGAGCAATGGCAATCACGCATGCCACAAACATCGATAGACCCTTGACATACGGGTCTCGGTCCGGATCGTCCGCCAGGATATTTTTGACCACCTCGGATTGCGCGTCCCCCGTGTTGTTTAGCGTGTACTTAAAGCCGTCGCCATACATGGGAACGTCGGTTCCATATAGATTGTCACACAACTCACAGACTTGTCGATACTTCTTTTGATATTCGGCGTCGTTACCGTCTTGTTTTTTGCAAACTTGTGCAGCATACTTGCACATGATTCGTGGAATATGCGTGTAGTCGTGACCCTTGCTCTCGAGGGAATTGCTATCGCTGAATCGTATGTCGTTGCTATAACAATCGCGACAAGCTTCGTTAAAGTTGTTGCGTAGCTTGAGCACTTTTTCTAGGTATTGAGAACGTTGTTTGTCGTCCATATTGGCAGTCGAAAGATTGACTTCAAAGTCGGCAAAAGTGGTCGGATTCGACAACGCCTCGTCCTTGTACAACTTGAATAGGTTTTGGTGGGGGCAAAAGGTGGGCTTTATGGAATCGACGCGTTTGCAAAAGGTAAAGACCGACGACGTGTCGGGTTCGTACCCATCCGCGCACCGGTAGTTGCACATGAGCATGCGTTGAAAGTAGTTGCCGTAGGCGTAGGCCGAGTATTTGTACCATTTGTCGGGGATGTTTTCGCAACGCATTAGGGCCATGATGAGACCACCGAGCGCCATGTCCAACACCCAAAGGACCGTGTAGAGAAGCGTCGTGGGGACGAGAAGGAGCGTGTAGAGGATGGTGAAAAACACGGCTGCGCAAAGAACCGTGATGACCGCCCAGATGCCGGCAAATACGTAGTGTAGCCCGATCACGGTGATGAGAATGTACACAACCATCAATCCCAAGGCGACGACAAAGCCGATGAGCATCATCAAGAACTTGATGGGTTGAGTAATCATAAACACCATTGCCATTGCAACATCGAGAATGGCCATGAAGAATAGACCGATCGATAAAAGACCCTTGAGGAATCCGAAGTGCTCGACCGTATCGGGTTTGAGTTGCGTGGCAATGTGTTTGGGGATGAAGAAGGGTTCGACGATGTTGTTGAGGTAGTTAAAAATGGGGTAGTTAGAGTCCTTGTGTTGTTGAAAGCCTTCGCCGGCCAAAGTCAAGGGCAAACGGGCGAGCGCCTCGGGCAAGGACACCCACCACTCGAGGAACGACAATACCGAATTCTTGAAATTTCGAGGGAACTTTTCCCACGTCTGTTTACCAATTTTGATCACAAACAACCACTGCGCATAAGGCCACCAATAGTACGTCCATATCACAAAGTTCAAGCGGTATCCCGACTTGCGCGTCTCATATCCCAGACGGATGTCGTACAAATAATAGTTGAGCATCAAGTCTAATTCGTAAACGGCCATGATGGCGTCGAAAATCGCTCGGGTGTCGGCATATGCGTCTGGCTTTAGAGTCGGGGGACTGTTTGAGTTTTCTATCAACACACTGTCGATGAATGCTTTGACATTATTCTTGTCGTTTGCATTGCACTTGGATAGGAAACGCTTGATCTCCATGTAGATGCGTTCGTTGCTCGTGAGCGGCCGTTTGTCACAAGGGGAATCTTGTTTGATGTGTATTGCCCATAAGTTTTGGTTTGGGTCTACGCCGTTGAGCGTCTCGTGGATGCGCTGCAAAGTCTCGTCATTCGACGTTGTGCCATTGATAATCAATTTCATCCAATACAACTTGACCGGATCTAGAGATCCGACGATGCCAGACGCCATGTTGGCCATCTCTTTTTGGTCGATGGTGGTCTTGAGCTTGGCGACCTCGTTGCGCAATTTACGTATGGCTTCCGCTTTGGCAGCTAGGTCTTTTATGTTAGTGTGTTCGGGGTTGACCTCGCCATCTTCTAGATACTTGTCGTCCCCTATGAGCCCGAGGTCCATCTTTTCCAACGTGCCTTTGATGTTTTTTAACGAGTTCCAGAAGCGAAATATGTGTGTCAACTCATCGTCCGTCAAAGACCCGACTTGATTTAATAGACTCTCGATGGGAGCTAGTTCGGTGGCCAAATCGTAGCCGGCGATTTTCTTCCACGCTCCGTGTACCCCGCTCCTCGACAGGTTTAACGTTAGTTGGTTTAACGTTAGTTGAGCGACGTTGGATTTAAAGTCGGTATAGAAGCGCGACATGTATGTGTGGAAGCCGGTCCAATGACAGATGAAGAAGAATTGAGGATGGTAGTAGTAGATTAGGTAGAACACAATGTACAGGACGAATAACAAGACCGCAATGATGATCATGGCCCATAGGAATTTGACGAATCCGATCATGAAAGACGGAATCGACTTGACTCCGTACACCACCGATACACCTACGTTGCTCGCTGCGATGAGCGCGTTTTCTCGTGTGGTGGTTTTATCTAATTGTTTGAGTGTAATTTCATTCGGTTTTACTTTTGTTTCGATGTTTTTAACGAGATTTCCGATGTTTTTGTTCATGTTTTTAAACATTTTTTCAACGGCGTTTTCTTTAATTAACGTAACATCAACATTATGATGGTCGACAATGTCAGAACCTCCCCCAGCTTGCCACTCAGGGGGGTCCACGTAGTCCAACCACGTCGCGTCATCGGACATTGTATCTGACGTAGTGTAACAAAAACAAGGGGCCGTGTTGAACTCGGAGCCAATTTTATATGGCAACAAGTGTAGATGAGTATTGCTAGTGGCAGTAAATACACGATCGGTGGCACGACCACGGAAACGACACAGCCCGGATTTGCAGCCGACGTGCGCCTATACGACAATGAGAGCACATACGTCGGTGAAAACGCGGCACCCAGTAACAACTATGGCATTCGTAACACGGTGTTGGGGTACGAGGCTTGGGCCGCGGCTGGTGCGCGGGGAAGTTGCAACCTAGTCGCGGGCTTTCAATCGTGTCCCTATCTTGAAGGCAACAACAACACGATACTTGGCACGGTCGCCGCTGCAGCCCTCCGACAAGCGTCGGATAACGTGGTTATTGGTGCCGGAGCTTTTGCGACCGTCAAGCGATGTGTTGGAAATGTGGCGATTGGAGGTGGTGCGGGTTCGGCGGTGTCCGAGGGCGACTTGAACACATTGATCGGTCACCGAGTGTGGTCGGGGTCGGTTGCTTCCGTTATCTCGCACGGGAACACGGTGGTAGGGGCTCGGTGTGATGGTTGGGGGACCTCTAATACAATATTGGGTGTAGGACACGAGACGCTCGATGGCGCACACAACTGCATCGTCGCCGGTGCCAACAACGTACTTGGTGCGGGAGCATGCAACAATATTGTGTTGGGGTCGGGGATGGACGTCCAAGGATCGGGGTGCATCGTGATCGGTCAGGGCATCAAGTCGACTGGCGATGGTGTTTTAAATATTGCCAATAAAATCACGGGTACGACGCGCTCACTAGTTTTGACCAGCGACGCCATCACCATCAAGACGAACCAAAATAGTATTCTAGACTTGGACGAGTACAATGTCCGAGTCAATGCACGCAGCCTCTTTAACGTCCGATGCGCGGCACAATTCGAGTCTCCCGTCGCCCTCAAAGACCACGTCGACATCTATAAGCTCAACGTCCAATCCACATGCGCGTTTAACTCCAACATTGCGATTCGCTCCGGTGACCGAGATTATTGGAAGATCGGTCTTATCAACCGCACGGCCACCGCAGACGGGAGCAAGCGGGGCGCCGACCTCGCGTTCGTGTCGGCCAACAACACCGTCTTCACCATCACCGACGACTTTCAACCCGAAGTGCTTAACTTTACCGGCAAGCATAGATGCAAGCTGGTGGGGAGCGAAGCCGTCGACGTGTTACCGGGCATGGTTGTCGTGGCGACCGGTGAATACTGTAATTTAGATGACGTGGAAGCGCCATCTATCGACGAGTCCATTCCCGTCGTGGCCTTGTCGACCGAGGCTATGGACTCTCGAGCCTTTGGAGTATTGTGTGCGATGGAGTCGGACAACGAGCCACACCGCTCGTTTAGTATCGGCAATATTCGGTTCAACACGCATAAAAAGTCGCCACGGATCATTGTCAATTCGGTGGGTGAGGGGGGTATTTTGGTGTGTGACGAGGGTGGGCCGGTGCGCAACGGGGACTTGCTGACCACATCGAGTCGCCCGGGTTATACCAGACGCCAGATGCCAGATGCCAACATATATATGAGCCACACGGTGGCCAAGGCAACATGTGATTGCGTGTTTGGGGTCAATGGCACAGCCTTCATAGGCTGCACGTACAAGTTTTGAGTCCAAAAATATCTGAGCAAGTTCTATATGACGACTCTCGTGGACTACCGGGCGTTTAATCACACCCCAGAGATTGTCAAGCTAAAAACGGGAGGCGTGATGTACCCCGACTATGACTCGTACGAGATCTTGGGAAACGTACTGACTCCCCGTATTTACGGCAAGGATCTTTCCGTGTTCGAGGTGGCCTCGTCGGGTCGCATTGCGTTGACCGTGAACGACGTGTACTCGCTCGACTTGAGCCGCACCAACGACACGAGTAACGTGACCATCGCGACCAACAATAACGACACCCTCACACTCGCGTCTTCCAACAAGATCGGAATAAAAACGAGTGAGTTGACGGCCAGTGCGTGCAACCTTGCTTTCAAGAGCGTGTCGGCGTCTTTTAGCAATGAGGCAGATTTCACCGTGACGTCCGCGAGCGTTGCCGTGACGTCCGCTTCCAATTTCACTTTGAGTACATCGGGAACCTTTTTGAGTGCCACACAAAGCAACGTGGTGTGGAAGGCCGCAAAGGATTGGACAGTACAGAGCTCCAATAATGTAGCTATTCAGTCTTTGTCAAACATAATCATGAGCTCAGGGGACCGATCGTACATGACCTTAGCGGGCGGCACGGGCAACGTCGACCTTCGTGGCGACCAGGTACAAATCTTTACCAACAATCCGGGATCGGCGACCGCACCCCTAACACGCGCCATGTCCATTTATCGCGAACCGGGTACAGGTAACAATATCGTCAAGGTGGAGGGAAACTTGGTCATCACGGGTACGTTTGAGACACAAGACGTTCTCAACACAAATCTTAATGTGAACGATAAGGTCATCGAGGTCGCGTATCCCAGTGGAGGGACGCCCAATGCGGATGGCCCGTTGAACGACGGAGCAGGTGTTTTGGTCAATGGAGTCGTGACGGGAACCAAGCAGTTCAATACGGAGGCGGAGCGCATCGAGTATTACAAAAAGGCGTTGTTGTGGCGACATGGAAAAGGGGGCATAGACATATTGGGGACGTCGGCGGGCGTGTCGGCATCCACGTTTGACCTCGATGAGAGCTATTGGGACGTTCGTGGTGGAGGTCTCATGTTGACCGTTTGTAAGCAAGACACCGCTAGCAAGAACTTGTACAATCTAAGCTATGGTTTCCGCATCAATGAGCACGATCAGCTCGAGTTATATAAGCGTGTACGAGGCGCCAATGGCTCTTACGTCATAAAAAGAATCAACCGCTGGGGTGGCGGCGCACCCGTCATCCTTTAGTGCAATTATTCGTCTTGGTTCCAAAACTCCCACCCGTACTCGCGTACGAGTTTGTAAAAGATATCGCCAGTGACCGAGACGAATTTATTAGTGTCGGGATTTTTCACTTTACTCGGGATCCAATGACGTTTGCGCCAACGCTCGGCCTTGTCGAGGATTTGTTTTTTCGTCATGGCATCCACGTCGCGTGCCTTAGGTTTCTTGTGCAACGGATGGTCTTCGTCTTCCAGCCAAAAGCCCCAACCTCTTTCTTTCAAGAGTTCCAAGAACTTTTTTCCTCCGACCTTGATCTTTTTGCCAGTGTCGGGATTTTTGATATATTCGGTGATATGATCGTCATCCATGGCGTGGTGAAGACGCGACATCATATGCTCCCACTCATCCTCTCGTCCTTTTGCGCCGCGTTTCTTCTTTGGTTTCTCTTCCTCTTCTTCATCTTCGTCATCATAGTACTCACTAGCTTTTGTTGCCTTTGCCTTTGCTTTTGCCTTGGTTGCTAATGGCTTTTTCGCGGCCTTTTTCTTGGGTTTCTCGTCCTCTTCTTCTTCGTCGTCCCAAAACTCGCTAGCCTTGGCTTTGGCCTTGGCAGCTTGCGGCTTCTTTAGGGCCACGGCCTTTTTCTTGGTTTTTTCTTCGTCATCTTCATCGTCATCGTACTTGATCGCCTTGACTGCTTTTGCTTTGGCCTTTTTCTTGGGTTTTTCTTCTTCGTCATCGTCAAAGTACTTGATCACATTGGCTTTGGCCTTGGAAACTTGCGGATTTTTCAGAGCAGCACCCTTTTTCTCGGGTGTTTCATCGTCATCTTTGTTGTCATCTTTCTTGTCATGTTCCTTATCCCAATTATCGCCGTCATTCGCCACACGCCGTTTCCTTGCCTTGTCGTTATTTGATGCCCTTTTCAATGTTTGTTGGCTCTTCTCCATCAATTGCATTTTTACGCTTGATGGGGATGTCACGGGTTTATTTGCCGTTTTGACGGGAGACCTGCTATTTTTAGGAGTTGATGGCAATGGAATTAGACTAATGCGTTTTACGACCTCAGTGATCGCCTGGACCTCGGCCTCGGTCTTTTTCTTCATCAAAGCATTCGCGGTGATTTTAAAGTATCTAAGGGCGTCTGTAGGTGTCGCACGCTTGGCCACGTTAAAGTCTGTCATCTTGAAAATCATGAGAAACAACTGATTGTAAAATTTGGGATGTTCCGCAATACTAGTGTCATTCCGTAAGTGGGCATATAAGAATACTTGCAACAACGAGATGCCAAGACTGTACACGTCTACTTTTTTTGCGATATCATGATCAAAGTAAGATCCTTGCTTCTTTTCGATTTCATCGACCATTTCGAGAAAATGCGCATGACGTTTACTACCAAACGTGTATGGAACCGCAATGTCGAAATTCTCCGCGGCGGTTGCCGAGAGTTTGTGGATTTCCCCAGTCAATTTCTTTACATATTTCTTCATGAGCAAATCGTAGCCTTCAATGTATGTCAAGTACTTGTTCCTATTACGAGCAGTGGAGCACATGTCGTCATAACTCTTATAAGTCCGGGTAGCGTCATAGAACAACCTAAATTCGGGCGGATAGTAATAGTAGGTGAAATTCAAAAAAGTGTGTAGGTCGGGAAATTTGGTATAGTCATAGTTACCTTCCGTCTTGTGGGCTAGACCGAAATCTATGTAGGCCATCTTTTTGGTGTTTGGATTGTACACAATGTTCTCGGGCTTGATGTCGTAGTGTGTGTACCCCGTTTTTTCCATGACAATCAAACCATCAAAAAGGGGTTTCATGCGTAAGAACAATTTCTCAAAAGAAAGGTCTTTGAAAACCCTCAAGTCTTGACCGCCATGCTCGTACACAATCTGGTGTAGACTCTCTTTGTTTCGATCGATATCCTTAAAGTTGCTACACTTTCCCAACTCGACGGCGGGTAAGCGATTCGTTTGCACGTCACAGTTGCCAAGGACTTTGACGGTAAATTTGCCTTCGGGGTCGATGGCACGCACAATGTCATTGAGGGCCAATTCGCTTTTCGCCTCTGTTTTTTCTTTAAAGATCTTTGAGATGCTTGTGTCGCTAGACTTGCCATCGGAACAAGGAGCATTGGGTGTCATGACACACCCATATGTTCCGTTGTTGACGTACTTGATCATTTACAACAACCGGAGAAAAAGAATGAATCATCACAAGTCAAAGTGAGCCTTCATGGCGGAATACCCACGGTCCACGTGCGCATCGAGTTCGTCACGGGTCATGGTAATGTTCATGCCCTCCGGATCTGCCTTGTTATTCGCCGTCATCTCAAAGTCGATGGCAACCACGGTGTAACTCTCCGAGTTGCGAGGGAGCTTGTTGTGCGTTTCTCGAAACAAACTAAACACTCGAAACAAGACGTCTAATGCGGACGTCTGCTCCGTCACGTCAAACGGAGGGTTCTGAAAATTGGTCGTGACACAGAGAGTGTCCTTGAGTTTCGAGTCGAGGACCGCGTAGGGAAAGCCGTCTGTGACCGCGCCGTCCACATAATAGCAGTCTTTGTACAAGACCGGGTCGAATACGAGCGGGATGGAACAGCTCATGCGAAGCGCGAGGGCAATCGGTATGTCGGGTGCCGTGTCTACTGACAAGTACTCGGCACAACCCTTGGTCAAGTTGCTCACACAAATGACCATGTTTATACCCGAGCGTTTGACAAAGTCCACGAGTGTGATGTCCTTGTCGAAGCCTTTTCGCTCGAGGGCGGAATGAAACATGGCGCACATCACGCTGCCGTCATCCAAGCCGAACGAAGAGGTCAGCTTTATCAAACTCGAAACGTCAATGTTGGTGATGCGCTTCTCGACCGAGTTCTCGACTACAAATGAATAAATCTCGTCGGGTGACATGCCGATTGCGATCAAGACACCCATGAGGGCTCCAGCCGACGATCCCACGATTGTCTTGATGTGTTGCATGGCATCCATGTCGCATAGGTACTTGATGCACCCGATGAATGCCGTCGCATACACGGAGCCCGATGATAAAACTAGGTTATGGAACTTGGGAAGCACCATTTTCAACTACAGGATACAGAATCCTTTGTCTTTAGACCGGTATTGTTCACATTTCCAGCGTGAGCTTTTTGTTCTTATTCTTCTTTGCATGCTTGACAAACTCCGAGTTTGCGGTTTGTGCTAACGTTGCTGGTGTTGACGCAATGGCCGGTGCATTCGCTTTTCTGGTGGGTGCGGGAGCATCACTTTGCGAAACTTTGTGCCACGACACGAGAATGACGCGGGGAAAGTAGTACTTGACAGCGAAACCGCTTTTGACGAGGCTCGATCCAATGTACTCGATGCAATCGTTCAAGTTGTATACCGGCTTGCCAATGACAAACTCGGGAACTTCGTAATACACGGCAGAATATCCCTTTTCCAGGGCCATTTTCATTTTGCATTGGCACTTTTCCAAAATGTGCTTGAACGTCTCGTTTTGTTGTTGTTGTTTCACCTCCAGCTGTTTCCGAAAATAGTGAATGTCCATGCTTCTACAGTCATCGGAAGATAGAAATCGAACACGATGAACGTATGCCCCCAATGCAATGCATGCGCGGTTGCAGACTGATTTTTTATTGCTTTGAATATGTACAGGTCGACATGTCAAATCCACGAGGATTGGTAGCAAAAGTGTTTCCTGATTACTTCAACTCGGCAGCCTTTGGAAGCATGACCAACTGCTTTACTTTCATGACGGGCTTCGATGACAACTTCATGCAATCCCTGGGAGTGAAAGCGCTTCGACCCCCAACATCTGGGATGGACCAAGTTGGAGACGAAAGAGGAGTGGGCAGAGAAGGTCACAGCCTACTGTTTTCGGAACTAAGGAATCGAACACCCGACTACTTGCGTTACATTCGTTTTCTTTTTATGTTTCCAAAACTTATTGAGAATGTACTCAATTGACTTTAGGAAATTGGCCTTGCGTCTTTACAAACAATTTAAGAGTTATCGAAAAGTTGCAGAGATCATGAATATTTCAACATCGACCATCCATCGATGGAAAACCAAAGGAATCGAAAAGTCTCCAAAGCGTCAAAGAAGATGCAAAATGTTTGAGAAAACAAGACAATTTATTGAATCATATCTC
>Ga0209550_10000727_pt1 | contig 31437 bp, 23 predicted proteins | sample LauGreSuBDMM15SN_2_FD_187567 | JGI IMG/M metagenome (GOLD analysis project Ga0209550, IMG submission 187567) | Freshwater lake microbial communities from Lake Michigan, USA - Su13.BD.MM15.SN (SPAdes) (version 5) | ecosystem: Environmental > Aquatic > Freshwater > Lake | place: Lake Michigan... | reverse complement strand
TGGTAGAAATATTGGAGTTATCACTAAATTTTAATGGAAAGATGCTCGAAGTGAGTGACTCACCCATTGGAATGGAAGAGGAAACAAGTTCAAATGAAGATATATCCGATATCGATATGGAGGAAGAGCCCATTCCCCAACATGAGGATTCCAATGCCTTTCCCGATGTTGAACAAGAATCTGAAGTAGACGACATACAAGCATCAGATGATTTGGGGGATTTCCTCCAGGAAGAAGAAGTACCTATCTCCCAAGAAGAGGATTTACATTTTGAAGAAATTGGTACCACAGAAGAAAATTTCTCCCTTGATTTAGAGGAATCTCCAGCTGAGTTTACTCCAGATATTGAACCTGAGCTTGACTCTGTTGATGAGCCGCTTCCCGATATTGATTTAGAGGAATCGGAACAAGTTGACGATCCCCAACCGATTGAAATTCCAAAAAAACCAAAACTTGAACCTAAAATTACAATTCCAGGGAAAAAAAGTCCAAGCGTAAACCCCGCACCCTTTACTTCTTTTACGTATATGTCATATTTACAACTCACAAGATCCATAGAAAAACTTAAAGAAGACAAAACGCAATACAGTGAATGGATTTCCAAGGCTTCACCACTTATCAAAACTTTTGTATCTATACAAGCTACCATTTCCAAAGAAGTATCGGGCGAAATCTTTGATTGGGGGGAATACTATTCAAATGTTTCACAAAAATCTGGTGTGGATTTAAAAACAGTGAGAGATTTTAAAAAGACATTGGAAAAACTAAATCTAACTAAGAAATTTTTAGAGATAAGTGTAAAAGAATTAAAAAAAGAGCCAGAATCTGTTACCAAACTCTTAAAAACTGGCTGGCCTCACTTTGTAGATGCATTTGGATCCGCTCCAGACTTTGATAAGGTGGAAGAAAATTTGGCTGTTCTTTATTTTAAAATCAAAGATTCTTCACAAAAAGCACCCATAGAAAAAATTTTAAGTAAGGCTATCACAAAATTGAGAACACTTTAATTGGAAAAAAGATTTTATTTTTTATTCAGAAATATTTTCTACTTATTTTTGTTATGTACTTTCCCTATATTTGCAGAATGGGTGATAGAAGAAAACAGTGAGTATCAATTTTCTAAGAAAAATTATGTAATTCCCATCATTGAGGTCAATGAATCTTTAGGTTCAAAAAACATAAATGAACATATTATATATTTTGAAGATGAACAAAATAGGGAAGTATTCAAAGAAGCCCTTCTTTCCCAAAGTCTAAAGGAATATCGTTTTACAGAGAGCCAAACTCCAAATTTTGGATATAGCTCCCACACCTATTGGGGATATATGAGGTTTAAGTTCCAACCATCTTACAATCAAAATATAATTTTGATTTTGGACTATTCATTGATCGATAAAATTCAACTCGAGTGTGTGGATCAAAATAAAAATTCATACTTCCAAATTTTAGGAGACCAGGTTCCTATTGAAAACTGGAAAATAAAATTTAGAAAACCATCCTTTACTATTCAGAGTGGTACAACTGAATGTTGGTTTAATTCTATTACATCCGGTTCTAACCAATATTCTTTTTCCATATCCTCCATTGATGATTTTTATTCATATAGAATAAGTGATACTTTTTTTCAATCTTTTTACTATGGAGGATTAATTACAATATTTTTGTACAATATTTTATTAGCTGTAACCACTCGAAATTTTACTTACTATCTATATTGTTTTTATCTGTTAAGTTATGGACTTTTTATTGCTTCTTTTTCTGGACTATCCTTTATTTTCCTTTGGTCAAAAGCTCCTCTATGGTGGATAAATAAATCTCCAATTTTGATGATTTCTCTAGTGGGATTTTCATCTTATTTATTTATTATAAACATACTAGAAATTAAAAAAAATAATTATAAATATTACAAGTTTTCAATATACGTTGTTTTACTTCAGTTTATACATTTTCTTTTAGTACCTTTTATAAGTTTGAAGATTACAAGTTTCTCGATATATTTTCTTGGAATCATTTGGATTCTATATATAACCCTTACAACGGCATACTTTTCTACCAAGAATAATAAAGTTGCACAACTTTTATTTCTTTCCTGGATTATTTTCTTATTTGGAGTATTTTTAGCACTACTTCAGTTATTAGGAATCATCAATTCAAATTTTTTAACCAAGAATGGACAACAATTAGGTTCTATGTTAGAATTTATTTTACTCTCAATCACAATGGGCTATAGAATCAAAGAGACACAAGACCTCGTAGCATTGGAATTAAAAAGTACAATCCAAGAAAAAAACATACTCCTCAAACAAGAAAAAGAAAGAAGGGATAAACAAATTGAACTTTTACAAGCATTAGAAAATGAAAAAGAAAATGCTAAAAAAGCATATTTAAAAATGGAAGCATCCCAAACGGAACTGATGAAATCTGATCGAATGATCACGCTTGGTTCCATGGTGGCAGGTGTAGCTCATGAAATCAATACTCCATTGGGAGCAATCAAAGCAAATTCAGAAAATATCCTTTATACATTCAACGAGTTACTCTCTATACTAAATCCTAGTAATACACAATTTTCTCCAGAAGATTGGAAAAAGATTTTATTGTACATTGATCTAACAAAAGAATCTAATAATTTATTTTCTACGAAAGAAGTACGTGCAAAGAAAAAAGTCATACAAAGTCTTCTCCAAGAACATAATATCCAAAATTCAGAATTGGTGGCAGAGGATATCATAGATTTGGGATTATCAGAAAATTTGGATAATTTAAAACTAGATTTTGGGTTACAAAATTTTTCAGAACTCATCAGGGCATGTAAGATCCTAAAGGGGATTCAAAAAAAAGCAAATGTTATAAATATTTCATCAGACAGAGTTTCAAAAATTGTAAAATCTTTGAAATCCTTCATGCATTTTGAAGAGAGTGAGGAAATGGTAGCTTCCAATCTCAAAGAAAATATGGAGACTGTGCTAACCATCTTAAACAATAAGCTAAAAAATTCTATCGAAGTGATCAAACACTATGATCAAATACCACCCATCTACTGCTTTCCCGATGAATTAAACCAAATTTGGACAAACCTAATCCATAACTCCATCCAGGCAATGCAAGGGAATGGGATCATCCAGATTGAAATAAAATTGGTTAGCACTCCTGATTTGAATAATCTCCAATCCCCCATTTCGATCCCTTACAAAGTAGAGGAAGATACTTTAGAAAAATATTCTTATAACCAATACCTTTCCATTACAATTGAAGACAATGGCCCAGGAATTCCCCCCGAGATCCAAAAGAAAATTTTTGAACCATTTTTCACAACTAAAAAAGCGGGGGAGGGTTCGGGTTTGGGACTGCACATCATCCAAAAGATACTTTCCAAACACAAAGGCTACCTCGAACTCCACAGCATTCCCGCCAGAACCCGATTCACCATCTACTTGCCAGCACGTCTTTACAAAATACAATAGATCCAAACTAAAATTTAGATTGCCTCAAAAGGCTTTTCAGATCATGTGGCAATCGAAAGGTAGTAATATGTTACGTGTAGAAAATTTGACAAAAAAATTTGAAGAAAAGATCGCAGTGAACCAAATTTCATTTACAGTGAAACCGGGAGTGATCACAGGCCTACTCGGTCCAAATGGTGCTGGAAAAACAACAACTATGCGCCTTATCAGTGGATTTCTCTCCCCCACATCCGGAACGGTTACATATGGTAATTTTGGAATAGATTCAGATTTAAAAGAAATCCAATCCAGACTTGGGTATCTTCCCGAAACAGCAGCACTTTATTCCGATATGTTGGTTTTGGAATATTTGGAGTATATCGCTAGAATTAGGGGTGTGGAGGAAGGGGAGATTTCCTCAAGAGTAAACAAAATGATTGAACTCTGTGAGCTATCGACCCATCTTAAAATTCCTATCTCATTTTTATCCAAAGGGTTTAAACAAAGGGTAGCCCTTGCCGGTACACTAGTTCACGACCCAGAACTCATCATTCTAGATGAACCAACTTCTGGGTTGGATCCCAACCAAATTTCTCATATCCGTCATCTTATCAAATCCCTGGGCAAGGATAGAACCCTTATTTTATCCACCCATATTCTCCAGGAAGTAGAGGATATCTGTGATGACGTGATCATTATAAATGGGGGCACTATAGTTGCAAATTCCACGGTGAAAGGTTTGCACAGGGGAAATTCTATGTATGTTTCTCTGCGTGGGGATGAAAAAACAGTTCTCCCAAAATTAAAATCTTTGTTTTTACTCGCTGAAAAGTTGGAAACCGAAGAAGAACAGGATGGATTTATTCCCTATATACTTGGTTTGGGGGATAAAAATCCCCAAGATGTATTTTCAAACTTAAAAAAATCAGAATTTGAAGTTCGAGAAATCAAAGTTTATAAAAAATCTTTAGAAACAATATTTGAAGAACTAACTAGGGGTGCAAAATGAAAAACATTAAATCCATTGTGAAGAAAGAAACAACTACGTATTTCAACACTCCCATAGGATATATATTTGCTTCATTTTTTCTCTTGCTTATTTCCTTTCTCTTTTTTTATGGGCTGGGAGGAAATTCTTTTTGGGATTTAAAGGTGTCATCGATGGAACAATATTTTCTTTGGATACCAATTTTATTTATAATCTTTATACCTGCGATTACAATGAGGCTTTGGGCAGAGGAGGAGAGGTCAGGAACCTTAGAAGTTCTCCTCACACTACCATTGAATGATTTGGAGATTATTGTTGGAAAATTTTTATCTGCATGGATTTTTTTAATTTTTGTAGTACTATGTTCTTTGTTGGTGCCACTTACAATTTGGATCTTGGGTACTTTGGATCTTGGTTTGGTATTTTGTGGGTATTTGGGTGTAATTTTATTGGGTGGTGCCTATATCTCTATGGGGTTAGTTATTTCTTCACTAACAAAAGACCAAATCAGTGCCTTTATGTTAACATTACTTGCCTGTTTGCTAACTTTCCTAATGGGGTACCAGCCCATCCTACAATTTTTTGGTAATACATTGGGTGGAGCTATAGCCTTTTTTTCTCTCTCCCAACATTTCGAATCATTTCGTATGGGAGTTTTTGATCCAAGAGATCTATATTTTTATTTTAGTTTTATCTCTGTGATGATAGCATTCAATTCAATAATTCTTAGGGGGAAAAAATGATTTCTTTCTTTTCAAAATTCAATCATAATAAAGTTTTTCTTTTTATCCAAATCTTTCTTTTATTTATTTTATCAAATTATTTTTTCTCAGATTGGAATTGTCGAAAAGATCTTTCCAGAGAAAATAGACTGAATTTAACGGAAAGTACTGAAAAAATAATCAATTCCCTATCAGAAAAACTAATCATTGATGCATTTTATTCTGGGGATGTACCTGGAATGCATAGAGCCCGTCTTACATTGGCTAAAGAGATTTTAAAGGAAATTGCGGGTGTAAATAAAAAGAAGGTAGAACTCAGATTTCATGATCCAGATACATCTGAATCAGAACGCAAAAAAGCAAATGAAGCTGGGGTAAGATCGTATCCACTAGAAAAGGTAGAAAGGGGTTCGGCTGAGGTAAAACAGGCATATTTTGGTATTCGTATTACATTGGGAAGTCTTACCGAAGTGATTCCAGTGGCATACAGTGCTGAAACTTTGGAGTACCAAATTCTCACTTTATTAAAAAAGATGACTCGAAAGGGAAATGTATCAAACTTAGGGATAATCAAAGCACCCGGTTCTTTTACCTACCCAGAACCGGGCCAGATGTCTAACAAAAATACATTCGGAGTTTTCATTCATAAAGTTTATACTCCCGAATACGGGGAGCCAAGTGAAATCAATATCAACCAAGAAATGGTTCCCTCCGAAATAAAAACTCTTCTACTTGTGGGAAGCCCTGTTCTTACTGAACTCGGGAAATTCAATTTGGATCAATTTGTGGTAAATGGAGGCAATTTAGTTTTTCTCTATGGATCCATGAATTTTACACTACCATCGGGGCGATCCATGCCAGGTATGGGAATGAGTGAGGGATTTGCTTCCGCTCAAGAATCTGCTGGTGCAATGAGAGAATTTACCTCCAAATATGGATTTGAAGTGAAAAGTGAAATGATTTTGGAGCCTGATAATTCCCTTGTAACAGATGCATTTGTCCAAGTAGAGCCAGGGGTATTGATACCATATCATTATCCACTTTGGCCTGTTGCGACAAAAGATACCGGGGGTTTATCTAAATCGAGTGATCTTACTAAAAATTCTTCAGGAGTTGTATTACCATGGGTGAGTGGTATTACAATTATAAATGAATCACAACCAGATGCAAAGATAGTACCTGTGATACAAACTACAGAAGATGCGGATATTCGCTCTGATTTTTTGCCATTAGGGGAGAATGAAATTGCCGCACAGCCTGTAAAATCCCAAGGATTGAAAATGCCGATGGGAATTTCCATAGAGGGAAAATTAAAAAGTCCATTTTCATTGGAATCTTTGCCTATAGGAGCCAATAAGGAAAACTTTGTAAGACAAACTCCTGAAGGAAAAATTTCCAGAATATTTGTGAGTGGATCTCCTTATTTAATCTCAGATATATTTTTTACCAAAGAGCAATATGTGGATGTTTTTCGCAAAACGAACCTACCTTTTGTTTCCAATCTACTTGATATTTTCTCTGGAGATACTGACCTATTGGCTACGAGAACTAAACAGGCATATGTGCAAAGTCTTAAACAAACTTCTAAAGTTGAACAAATGGTATTTACTATATTAAATATTTTTTTAATCCCAATAGGTATCTCCCTATATGCATTTTGGAGAATAAAATCTAGAAATTCTGGTAAAGGATAATACATGAAAGTTATGATAGATACACTTAGTAAAAATAGAGCACTTTTTCTGATTCTCTTAAATATTCTGCTATTAGTAGGAGTTGTAGTACAAAAAGATCCTTTTCATTTATTTGAAAAAACATATGAATCTTCAGAAAAATTTTATAATGCGAATTTATCTGAAATTAGTAAAATTATATACAAAAGAAAAAATGAGGAATCATCGCAAAAAAAATTGGAACTTCAAAATTCTTCATGGAAGCTTACCATAAGCAATGATAGTAATTATATGGCTGATGAGGAAAAAGTATCCCAATTGTTAAAGGCTCTCCTGGAAGCTAGAAAATATACAATAGCCACATCAGGAAAAGAAAAGTTTTCTGAATATGGACTAGATTCATCTGACACCTTTGTGGTGGAGCTATTCAAAGGAGAAACTTCTATCGGAAAAATGGCAATGGGCAATGCTGGAGGGGGAGGGTCATTCACTCATATTTTATGGAATGATTCAGAAGATATCTATATAGTGGAAGATAGTATAAAACCTTTGTTGGGTAGGGGTGCAGATGATTATTTTATAAATAAACGTATTACACCAATCAGTGTAAATTCTTCGGATATTCTTTCAGTTTCTTTTTTTTCCAAAACAAAAAATAAAAATTATATGCTCCAAAAAAAAGAAATGAAGTGGTTTTTAGGTGAAAAAGCAATCGAGGTGAATACTGAAAAAATTTCAGGACTACTCAACAAACTGAGTTCACTTGTGGCAGATGGTGTAGTTGAATCCAAAGATCTTCCCAAATTGAGTGAAGCAGATTCAGCTGAACTCCAATTTTCTTATAAGGATCCAGTGACTTCTATCCCAAATAGTATTACAATAAAGATAATGGGAAAGGATACATCCAATTTTTATTATTTGCAGAAACAACAGGAACCAGCCATTTATAAATTCCAAGATTACCAGTTGAAAACAATATTTGAATCAGAGTTTTAAACATGTTCATAATATTTACTTTGAGAGTTTGGATGAAAAATTCAACTAGATGTTTCACTTGATAAATTTTATATAATACGACATAAATATATATTAGATACATAGATAAATGCATAATATAATTGGATTTTTCTAAGTCTTGTGAAGAAAATACTAAGATAATCCTCATTATTTTGTCTCATTCATAAGAATATAAATATTTATTTTCAATAAAATTATAAAATATAAAATAAAATCAAACAAGTAAAAAGAAAGAAAATGACAAAAAATAGTTTATTTCTTATAATGGCACATATCCCCATTTAGGAGTTTGTAATGGAAAAAACAATCGTGGAAGTCTTGAATGCTGGCATTGGTTTATTTGGTGCAGGTAAAGAAGGATTAGAAAAAGCTAAAGTTGATTTAGAAAAAGTATACACAGAAATATCTGCTAAAGGTGCTCAGGATAATTCAGAAGCTTCAGTAAAATTAAGAGAATCAGTAGATAAGATTCTTGCTGATATCAAAGAATTTTCTAGCGTAACAGGTAAAAATTACGATGAAACAAGAGATAAAATCATCGAAAATTACAATAAGATTGTAGAGCAGATCAACACAAGCATGCCAGAAGGAAAAGTAGAAGAAATAAAATCTAAAATAGATGAAATCGTTGCTTCTATCCAAAAAGCTACAAACAGCGGACAGGCATAAAAAAACTCTCCAAAAAAACATTTTTAATTAACTCTCCCCACGGAAATGTTGGAACTGTTTTAAGTTGTCTAAACAGATCCACATTTCCTTTACTTTCTTCTCTTGAATTATATCTAATCTTAAAAAACATGGAAACCCAATAGGGGAACTTATCTATGGAAAAGAAAAAAATATTAGTCACTTCAGCTTTGCCCTATGCAAATGGATCCATTCATCTAGGTCATCTTCTAGAAGCGGTCCAAACGGATATATATGTTCGTTTTCAAAAATCTATAGGAAACGAGTGCTATTATTTTTGTGCGGACGATACACATGGAACTCCTGTTATGTTAGCTGCAAAAAAAGAAGGTATCACACCTGAATCTTTGGTAGATCGAATCAAAGAAGAGCACTATCGTGATCTTGTTAGTTTTTATATTCTTTATGATAATTACTATTCTACCAATTCTCCAGAAAATAGGTTTTTTTCTGAAGATATCTATTTAAAATTAAAACAAAAAGGTCATATATCAGAAAAAGAAATCGAACAATCCTATTGTAACCATGATGCTATGTTTTTACCAGATCGCTTCATAAAAGGAGTCTGCCCAAAATGCAATGCAAAAGACCAATATGGGGATGGGTGCGAAGTTTGTGGTAGTACATACTCACCAAAAGACCTTATAGATTCAAAGTGTGCGATATGTGGTAGTACACCAGTATTAAAGAAATCTAAACATTATTTTTTTAAACTACAAGATTTTGAGGATAGGCTTAAAATATGGATGGAAGAATCAAAGAATCACATTGACAGTGGTGTGAGAAAAAAACTTTCAGAATGGTTTAAAGATGGTTTGAAAGAATGGGATATCTCTCGTGATGGACCTTATTTTGGATTTAAAATTCCAGGGGAAGATGATAAGTATTTTTATGTTTGGTTGGATGCTCCCATTGGTTATATGGCTTCTTCAAAAAATTATTTTGAACAAGTCTCCAAAGAAAAATTTACTGAATTCTGGAATACGGACGGGGCGGAAATTGTTCATTTCATTGGAAAGGATATTTTGTACTTTCATGCACTTTTTTGGCCTGCCATGCTAATGGGCTCTGATTACAATACTCCTAAAAGAGTAAATGTTCATGGATTTTTGACTGTGAATGGAGAAAAGATGTCTAAGTCCAGAGGTACGTTTATCAAAGGGGAAACATATCGAAAGTATCTAGATCCAGAGCACTACAGGTTTTACATGGCGTCTAAACTCAATGACGGCATGGATGATATAGATTTAAATTTTTCAGATTTTACAATGAAGGTAAACTCAGATTTAATAGGAAATTTTGTAAATATATTTTCAAGGGTATCCACTTCCATTCTGGATAAATTAGGAAGAAAACTAGGAAACGTATCACATGAAGGATTGCTTTTAATCAATGAATGTTTAGAGTCAAAATCTGAAATTGAAAAATACTATGATACCAGAAATTACTCAAAAGCAATGAAAGAAATTTTGCGTTTATCTGATACTGTTAATAAATATGTAAATGATAGGGCTCCCTGGAACCTCATCAAAACAGAGCCTGAAAAAGCTAGGGAAGTTGTGACAAACACCCTAAATGCAGGAAAGATACTGGCTGTATATCTGAGCCCCGTGTTACCAATGATAACCGAGAGAATATTTAGAATTTTAAATATCCCCAACCCTGGATTTTTACTAATTTCTGAAAAATTAGAGAACAGAGAAATTGCACTCTATGAATTTCTATCCAATAGAGTAGATGAAAAAGCCATAGAAAAAATGATTGAGGAAGGAAAAATGACAGAAGTAGAAAAGAAAGAAGAGAAACAAATAGTCTCTGAGACAGGTTTTATAAAAATAGAGGATCTCTCAAAAGTGGAGTTAAGAGTTGGTTTGATTGTAGAAGCATCTCCTGTGGAAGGAGCAGAGAAATTAGTAAATGTAAAAGTAGATCTTGGAGACAAGGGAATAAAAAATGTATTTGCCGGAATCAAATCGGCTTATACACCAGAGGAATTAAAAGGATTAAAAGTAGTAGTTGTAGCTAACTTAGAACCAAGAAAGATGAAGTTTGGTATTTCAGAAGCAATGCTTTTAGCATCTGGCAAAGACTCAGGCTTATCACTATTTGTTCCGCATAGAAATGCCAATCCAGGTGACTTATTGAAGTGAGTTTTTTTTATAATTTCTTAATTATTTTTATTATTTTTTCTTTAACATCTCTTTATCCAAATAAAGAAGAAGAAAAAATAATAAATTTACTTTATAAAAATAAAAATATTAAATTAAAATCTTTTGGATATTCCCAAATCCCTTTAGATCATAAAGAAACATACAACACTTTTATAGGTTATAAAGACTCTAGATTTTTAAACTATAACTATCGAGAAAATGGAGTTGATATTTCCAACAAAATTCTTTATTTAAAATCCAACCAATCAGTTGAATTTCTTATTTCTATTCCTTTAAATCATAAAATTTATTTTAAATCCAAAGAAAATACCAAGTTGGGAATTTTTTTAAATGATCTTCCAATAAAAAATAATGTACTCACTTCTAGCTCAAATTTAAATGTACTAAAAATTGGATCTACCTCAGAGGTACATGTTCAGAAATTATTTTTGCAATCATTGGATTCTACAAAAAATAAAAACGATATAGTGTTTATAGTAATTGATTCTCTCAGAGGAGATGTCCCCGGTTTCAATGGTAGCAGTTACAATGCAACACCTTTCCTAGATGAATTTTCTAAAAATACTTATGTACTCCAAAATCATCTTGTAAATTCATCATGGACACGTCCTTCCACTTTGATCTTTTTTACTGGACTCTACCCTTCAAAATCCTATATAAACTTTTGGGACTATCCTGTTTTTAAGAATGAAAAAGAAGCATTTTATTCATCAAACCTAAAACCCCTACCTTCCATTTTATCGGAAAATGGATACCGAACTGTTTTGATTGGAAACAATCCATTTTTTACTGATCATAGGTATATTGGTGTAGATGTTGGATTTGAAGAAGTGTATGAATTTTCATTTTTAGAAAAAGATACCCCTTTGATTACAAATCGATTTCATAAATTTTGGGATGAAAGAAGTGAAGATACACGTCCAATTTTTTTATTCTTAAACTATAATGATCCTCACAAACCATATGAACCACCCTTCGAGTTCACTCAAAAACTAAATTTACCAAGTAGTACAGATTCCAGAAAAAAAAATTACCTTGGAGAAGTTGCGTATGTGGATTCTGAGCTCAAAACAGTCATTAAAAAATTACAAGGATCAAAATCATATTCGTCACTCCTTTTACTCTTAACTTCCGATCATGGAGAAGTAATGCAGGAATCACATGCAAAATCAAAATTTACAGATGTATATACGTTGTATGGACATGGTCAGGGATTATATGAGGAAGACATACATACTCCACTCTTACTAAAACTCCCTTTTCAAACAAATGGAAAACAAATCAAAAATGTAACTAGGAGTATTGATCTTTATCCCACTATTTTAGAATACTCTAATATCCAAGGGGGAAATAAAATAGATGGTGTTTCTCTTAGAGCTATAATCGAAGGAGAGGAAATAGCTGAGAGAGAGTACTATGGAGAATCTAGGGGTGTTAAGGGAGTTAGAAAAAATGGCTGGAAATATATGAAAAAAACCTTTGAATATCATAGAGAAGGTCCAGCATGGGATGGAAGGGTAGGTTCAGAGCCAACATACCTATATAATTTAAAAACAGATCCAAAAGAGTTACAACCCTTACTTAACTTAGAAATTGAAAAAAGTTTAAAAGAGGATTTTAAAAAAGGAAATCAATCCAAAAATTTATACCATATTAGATTTACCTCAAACAATTCAAAAAAAAAAGAGATTAAATTAATGATCCAAGTTCCCTATGGAAGTATAATAGAGGAGTTATCGGAATCCATGCAGGAATCCGTAAGACATGATAGACAGTTTTCTAGTAACTATATCCTAGAAGAAGACTCAATGGTAGAAAAAGTATTTAGTATTTATCCTGATGTAATACTTCCAAAAATTGAACTTTTCTCAGAAAATCAAAAACTACTTCGTGGAGAACTAGGTGTAGGGGCTTTTGATTTATTTCCTAATAGCTGTTCAATAGAGTACATTGAGTGTTCTGAGTTATTTATCTCCCACCGAAATGTTCCCAAATCAAAATCTAAATTCAGAGTCCAAGTATGGATGAGCCCCTCTTTAAAAAGAGTTTCCAATGAAAAAATAATGTTAGAAAAAGAAGCAATAGATATTTTAAAAAGACAGGGGTATATCCAATGAGTTATCTACCTTTAAAAGATGTAAAAGTTTTAGATCTGAGTTTGTTATTACCGGGACCTCTTTGTTCTATGTATCTCGCAGACTTAGGTGCGGAAGTTATAAAAGTAGAGAATCCCAGAGCGGCAGATGGAACAAGGTATATGTTTAAATCTGAAAGTGGAGTTCCAGGGCTTTACTTGATGCTCAATCGAAATAAAAAAGCAATCACTTTAAATCTCAAAAAAAAAGAGTCCATTGGTATCATTCACAAATTACTAGAAGATTCCGATATCCTTTTGGAGGGATTTCGCCCCGGAGCAATGGATGAAATGGGTTTGGGGTATGACGAATTAAGTAAAAAATTTCCAAAGCTAATCTATTGCGGGATTTCTGGTTATGGAAGGGAAGGAGTTCATAAAGACTATGCGGGGCATGATGGAAATTATTTGGCCCTTTCTGGAATTCTTGAACTTTCAGGATCCATTGATTCTCCCAATCTTCCAGGGTTTCAATTGGCAGATATAGGGGGAGGAAGTCTTACGGCTCTTTCGGGTATTCTTGCTGCTCTCTATGGTAGAGAAAAAACTGGTAAGGGTGTTTGTGTGGATGTGTCTATGATGGAATCATCCCTCCAATTTCTGTCCCTTTACATTGGAATCTATGCATCTACAGGAAACATTCCCAAAAGGGGAAATGAACTTTTGAGTGGAAAACTCCCTAATTATTCTGTTTATAAAATCAAAGATAATCGATTCGTACTTTTAGGTGCATTAGAAGAAAGATTCTTTCGCTCCTTTTTAAGGGCAATCTCCAAAGAAAAACTATTGGAATCCATCCCACTCAGGGAAGAAAATTTTTCAAATTGGAAGAAATTATTGGAAGATTACTTTTTAGATAAATCAATAGTTGATTTAGAGCCATTATTTATTAATTCGGATGCATGTCTTACATTGATACGAAATCTTGAAGAGGTAATCAAAGACCCAGAATTACAAAGAAAAGGATTGGTTTTTCATAAGGATCATCCAGAATATGGATCCCTTTTACAATTGGGATCCCCATTCTCTTATATTCGAAAAAATGAATATAGATCCCATCCTCCAAAACATGGAGAACATACAAATGAAGTACTACAAACCTTGGGTTATACAGCCGAAGAGCTACAAGGATTAAAACAAAAAAGAATCATTTAAGCAGTCATGATTCCTTTTTTTAAAAAACGAATTTCTTTTTTTACGGAAGATACAAATAGATCCTTTTCCCTTTCTTTTGTCAGGTCTTTTTTATGCCTTTGCAGATAGATTTCTGTCTTTCGAAGCATAGAATTTAGGTATGTTTTATCTTGGATTTCTTGTTTTACAATTTCGAGTAGCTCGGTTGCATCCATTTCGCTTTTTAGATATTTATTTATTTTATTTTCAAGATCTCTCAATTCAAATAAAAAGATTTCTTTTAAACTTGAAGTATCCAAATTTTGGATTGATTCATCATTCCATGGAGATGATTTTTTCCATGGATAATTGTGTGACAGAGTACTTAAAAAAATCTCTTCCGCTTCTCCCAAAGAAATATTTTCCATATTTTGAATCATTGCTCCTCCAGATGCAATATTTTTTACATCCAGATCAACATTTAAAATGGATTCTTCAAACCAATGCCTATAAATATCCAATACGTAATCAGTTAAAACCTCTTTTCCATTTGCTGAAGGGACATATCTTGTCTTTCTTTTACGTACTACAACTTCATTGATTTTTTCCAAGCTATTTTTTCTTGAGAGTAAAGTTAACCATTTTTCATTGTGGTGAGTTCCAGTGGAATGGATTTCTCTACCCGTATAGGCGAGGTCTTGCCCCATTAAAAATATTTTCTTAAAACCCAAAAATCTCAGCACATCAAATGCACTTGTGGCAACACTCCCTCCGGATTGTATATCCCCCTGGTTCCCAATGTATTGTGTTACCAACTCACTTCCTGCGGTAGCTTCCCGTATTGGTTTTCCGCTGGCATCAATTTGAAATTTTGCAGTTTGGCTATGAACTATTGATTTAAAATTCATAGACCTTACCAATTGGGGTGACACAACCATATCCGCAAATAATGGAATTTCACTGAGATCTTCACCCATAAAATGAAAAAAAGAATGAGTTTGAGCATCTAGAGTCATAACTCCATCTGGAATGATACCAAATTTTAAAAGTACTTTTAAAGACGTATCACAAGAAAAAATGAAAACTTTATCACGAATTTTTTTTAAGAAATCACATTGGGATCTAAGGGTAGGTCCCGCAGAAACTAAAATAGCAGGAATATTATTTATGTAGTTCTCTAGATTTTTAATGGGAACTCGCTTTGTACTTGTATCACCATATCTCAATAAACTTACAACAGTATTTTTTACCCATATTCTTTCAAATTCAAACTTGGTAAGTAGATCACTCATTTTGGATGAAAATAGTTTAGAGATCCTTTCTTCAATAGAAACATAAAATTCTTTCTTATTTTGTATATCTGAGGGATTCCTAAAAAACAAAACTCCCGTGAGCCTTTCAATGGGTAGAGATTCAATATAATTAAAAAGAAGGGGAAGGGAATTCTCCCCTGTAAAAAGATGACGACCTGTATTTTCAAGGATTGGGAATAAAAATTTTTCCCAAAGGGGTGCTGTGATTTCGTGGTTTTCATCTATGATCAAGAGAATTTGTCCTTCTCTCATTTTAGAGTCAATGATCTTCAGAAGATGGGGATTGCCCGTTCCCAAAACCAATACTAGGTGGTACTCCCGGATTGTTCTTTCCGATACCAGACGTTCTGCTTGTTTTTTAGGGGAAATGGAACTGGCCATTGCTTTAGAATCAGTTTCAAGATAAAATTCTCCTTCCGTTCGTGCCATTTTAAGAAGGGTTTTTGATTCTTTGGATGGATTTAGATCGTACATTCTCAGATAGGGTTTTCGAGAATAAAGATTTTCTAATTCCATTGAATTTTTTAGTGACATAATTCTGATTTCTTCAAGTATCGAAAGATGAATCCATAGGACAAGAAAAAAATGTATTTAAAAAGTATGAATATTATCGGTTTCAAAACCTTTGCCGATGAAACTGATTTGATTTTTGATCCTGGCTTTACTGCTGTAGTCGGACCAAATGGATCGGGTAAATCCAATATCGTAGATGCTATCCGTTGGGTTCTCGGAGAAAAATCTGCTAAGGGATTGCGTGGTGAAAAGATGGATGATGTGATCTTTCATGGCTCTGAGACTCGCGAGCCAGCCGGGTTTTCTGAAGTATCCATTCATCTCGATAACTCCAATAAAATATTTCATATAGATTTTCCAACTGTGAAGATCACTAGAAGATTATATCCCGATTTAACGAATGAATACTACATTAACAATTCACGTTCTCTAAGAAAGGACGTAGAAAAATTACTAATGGATACGGGAGTTGGAAAAACTTCCTATTCCATAATGGAACAAGGAAAAGTAGACCAAATTCTCAATTCCAAACCAGAGGACAGAAGGGCGATCTTTGATGAAGCTGCAGGTATCTCAAGATTTAAACAGGATAGAATCGATACCGAAAAAAAATTGCAATACACCTCACAAAATTTACTTCGTATTTTTGATATCATGTCCACAATGGAAAGGGAGCTCGAAACAAAAGAAAAACAGGCAAAACGGGCTGAAAAATACTTTGGGCTAAAAAATGATCTCACTGAGATTGATAAAAATTTACGTTATTTAAAATGGAAAAGTTTAAAAAATAGACAAAAAAAAGTTGAGACCGAATTACAAGAGGTATCTGAAAAAAACCAATCCATCATGAAAAAAATGAATGATGATGCTAGGTTACTAGAATCATTTGAAGAAAAAAAATATGAGATGGAAAGGAAAATAGCGGAAATTGATAGAAAACTTTTAGATTTCTTATCACAAAAAGAGATTCTTAGGGAAAAAATTGAAAAAAATAAAAGTATCATACTTGAGTTTGATAAACGTGTAGGGGAAGAATCCTATTCATTAGAGAATGACTTACAAAAAAAAGAAAAATATGATGGAGAAAAACTAAGCTTGGAAGAATCCCTTGACCAAGTTTTGAATGGATTAGAAGACACAGAAAAAAATATCCAAATTCTTATAAGTAGAAAACAAAATCTCGATACAGAAATGGAATCTCTCCGAAGGGATTCTACCCAAAAAGAAGAGCATATAAAAGAAAATGATAAAAATTTTTTTGGACTCAGAGAAGAACTAAAAGACATCATTGTTTCACTTATCAACCAAATTGAAGAACGAAAAAAAGAGTACTCCCAGTTAGAGGAAAAGAGAAAAGATATGAAATTTTATCTTCTGTCGGGAATAGATGAATTTTTAAATTCCATACAAAATGGAAGTTCAAATTCAATCACTGAAAATAAATTGATGGAATATAAGGTTTTTCTACAAAATTTCATAGAGATAGAAGATATCTTCAGAGATATAATCTTTGATAAAGATGGAATGCTATCTAAAAAAGAAGGTTTGGATATTAAGATTGAAGAGCTTATACAATACAATGATACTCTGACCGAAAAAATTAGGGAAAATGCAAAAAATATTGATGACCTTTATTATAGAATCAATGAAATTAAAGAAGAAATAGTAAAATTAGAAAAATATATCTTAGAAATGAATTCAAAAAAAGAAAGTCTGGGTGAGCAGAAAAAAAGTATCACAGGCTTTTTAAATGACACTGAATATAGAATCCAATCCTCCAAACACACCATTGAAAGTATTAATAATAGAAAGAAAGGGTTTGAAGATGAGGTTGTTTTATTAGAAGAGAAAATAGAATCGTCGTACACAGAATTTTTAAAAATATCAAAAATTTTAGAATCTGAAAAAATTGAATTAAAAGAAATACATTCTAAAATTCTAGAACTTAAGAATAGCTCGGGTAGAGACCAAGAAGAGTTTAAGTCACTTCTCCCTTTGATTTCTGATTTGGAAAGAAAATCATCAGTCCTAAAAACACAATTAGATAGTTTTTCAGAAGAACTTTATAATGACTATTCCATGACAGATCTGGAATTAGAATCTGAAAAACAAAACACTTCACTCAAACAGGATGTGGAAGAATCCAAACTCAGAGAAATTAAGTCGGAAATACAGCTTCTTGGATCAATCAATCCCCTAGCAATTGACGAATACCAATCTATCAAAGAAGTTTATGAACACCACAGATCACAGAAAGAAGACATTGAAAAAAGTAAGAATGACATTGAAGGTGTTTTAAAAAATATCAACTTGGAATCTGAAAAAATATTCTTAGAGATCTTTGAATTGATCAGGATAAACTTCCAGGAAACATTTTCAACTCTCTTCAATGGGGGAAGGGCAATGATTGAACTGACAGATAAAAATGATCTTTTAAATTCAGGAATAGAAATTATTGCGGAACCTCCCGGCAAACACGTCCAAAATTTGAAATTGTTATCCGGAGGAGAAAAATCTATGACAGTTATTGCACTTCTTTTTGCAATCTATATGGTAAGACCCTCACCATTTTGTTTTCTCGATGAAATAGATGCTGCTCTCGATGAAGTAAATAAGACTAGGTTCTGTCAAATTTTGGATAAGTTTAAGGATAGGAGCCAATTTATAGTTGTAACACATGCTCCCCCAACTATTTCAAGGGCAAATACAATTTTTGGTGTTACAAGTGAAGAACCTGGAGTTTCAAAGGTAGTATCCTTGAAAATGGAAGAGGCAAAAAACTTTAGTAAGCATATGAAGGAAGCTGTTTGATGAGCAATGATTTACTGAGTTTGGGTGGCAGGCACTTTCATTCGAGATTATTTATTGGTACAGGAAAGTTTTCCTCTGCAGAAACCATGCAAAAAGCAATCCGGGCATCCCACTCAGAAATTGTAACTGTAGCCTTGAGAAGGGTTGATTTAGAAGCTAAAAATGACGATATACTCGATAAAATTGATCGAAGTACCACACTTCTTTTACCCAACACAAGCGGTGCTAGAGATGCAATAGAAGCAATTCGTCTTGCTAAATTGGCTCGTTCTTTAGGGGGCGGGGATTGGGTAAAGTTAGAAGTTATCCCTGATCCCATTTATCTTTTACCGGATCCCATTGAAACATTGAAGGCAGCCATTGAACTTGTAAAAGAAGGTTTTAAAGTAATGCCATACATAAATGCGGATCCTGTGTTATGTAAGCACTTAGAGGATGCTGGATGTATATGTGTAATGCCATTGGGTTCTCCCATAGGATCTAACCAGGGAATAAAAACAAAGGCAAACATAGAAATCATCATCCATCAATCAAAAATTCCTGTAGTAATAGATGCAGGACTCGGTGAACCCTCCCATGCCTCAGAAGCTATGGAAATGGGCGCGGATGCAGTACTTGTGAACACAGCCATAGCCATCGCAAAAGATCCTGAAAAAATAGCAGAAGCATTTAAACTTGCTGTCATAGCAGGTAGATTGTCGTACATTCATAGGGGAAGATCAACCTCTCACTTAGCCTCCCTAATGGGAAATGCATCGAGTCCACTCACGGGATTTTTAGATGAAGAATCCCGAAAATAATCCAAGTTCCTTTCTTAATCTCTTTCACACAATTGAATTTCCAAAAGCTTTAGAGGAAATTCATTCGAAGGAAAAAAGAGATGTAGAAACTGCACTTCACAATGCGATTTTAAAAAGAATGGAGTGGGGAGACTATCTTGCTCTAATATCCCCAAATGCTGATTTGTATCTCGAAGAGATGGCAACCATTTCAAAAGAGATCACCCTAGAAAGATTTGGAAAAACAATTCAAATTTACGTTCCCATTTACCTATCAAATGAATGCAGATCATCCTGTTTGTACTGCGGCTTTAGTTTTGAAAATAAGATAAATCGTATTACTCTCACAGAAACTCAATTACGAAAAGAAGCTGAAATTTTATCCAATAAAGGATTTAGGCATATATTAGTATTAACTGGAGAAGACTATTCAAAAACTCCAATAGAGTATATCATGAAAAGTATAGAGATTTTGAGAGAGTATTTTTCTTCTATATCAATTGAAATCTATCCTTTAGATATTGAGGATTACAAAAAAATAATAGCATCGGGATCTGATGGTCTTGCACTTTACCAAGAAACATATAATAAAGAAATTTATAAAAAGTATCACGTTCGGGGTGTTAAAAAAAATATGGACTATAGATTAGATGCACCTGATCGGGGAGGGATGGCTGGCTTTCGACGAATTGGAATTGGAGCCCTTTTGGGGTTATCAAATCCCTTGGGAGAATTGTACTACTTGGGACTCCATGCAAACCACCTCCTCAAAAACTTTTGGAAATCTCAAATACAGATTTCTTTACCACGTATGCGTCCCGCAGAGGGAGATTTTTCCGAAATAACTCCCGTAACTGATAGAGAATTTGTAAGATTTGTTACTGCCATACGTATTTATTTTAGAGATGCGGGAATTATTCTATCCACCCGTGAATCACCACACTTTAGAGACAATCTTGTAGGTTTGGGGATAACACAAATGTCTGCGGGTTCCAAAACAGAACCTGGAGGTTACCAGGGAGTAAAAGCGTTGGAACAGTTCCAAACAGAAGACAAGAGATCCTTAGAGGAAATCCAGGAAATGATTTGTAAAAAAGGGTTTGATCCAGTATTAAAAGATTATGATAGGGCAATTTTAAAATGAATTATAAATTTGACTCACTAAAGATAGTTCCCAATGATCCCCACAGTACATGTTTTGCATGTGGCAAACAAAATCCATATGGTTTTAAATTGGTATTTCATACAGATGAAGTGAATTTGTATTCAAAATTTATGATACGGCCCGAATTCAGTGGTTGGAGCAATTTGACCCATGGAGGAATTCTAGCCACACTCCTAGATGAAACAATGGCATGGACAGGAATCTATCTCTATAAAAAATATATACTTACAAAATCTATGACAATAACATATAAAAAGCCTGTGCTCGCAGGGACTGAAATTTTTTTAAAGGGTTTTATCGAAAAAGAAGTAAACAGTAGAGAAGTTAGCATTGGAGGAGAAATTTATAATTCTAAGGAAGAGCTCTGTGCTTCTGCGGTGGGGTCAATTGTTTTATTCACAAAGGAAAAATTTCATAAATTAAATATATCATCCACTGAATTTTTGGAAAACTTTGAAAAAACTGTATTCCAAGACTAAGCGATGGAAGGGGAAACTAACTTTGCCTCTGCTATTCTTCTTCGTTTGATACCCTCATAGATTTTTTCTCCCTTCCAAATTTCAGTCATATCTATAAATGTTTGGGCTATTTGGGTGATGAATTCAGGATTTTTCTCTTTATCATATTTTAGGACAAGGTCAGCAATTTTTGCCATGTGAACTCTTTTAGGGCCATCCAATTTCGTACCACGATTAAAAACAAGCGATACAATAGCTCCCTGCGCATCTGGGGGTAGGGAATCCATACCTTTGAAAACTTTTTTAGTTCTCTCGTAGTACAAAGGCAAAGTAAAATTTTCATGGATCTCTATTGCACTTTCCCAAGTTAGCTCACAATCTTTTACAGATTCTAAAAGAGAATTGATGAGTGATTCAGATTCTTTTGATCCGGGTTTGCCCGTGATCCCTATACATTTTTCAAGCCTTTGTAGTTCATTTTCTGAATAATAATCTGAAATATGGGTGTTAAAATCTGTTTTTTTAATGTGACCTAAGTCCACACCAATGCCAATTGTGATACCACTCACACCACCTGGCCAAATTGGAAATTTTGCTTTTTTATTGTAGTATGTTTCTCCACCACCCACTTCAAAATCAACTATAAGCTTGAGTGCATTATCTGAAATACTTGCCATGATTAATCTGAAAAGTATTTGGCAGAGGCTTCATTTAGAAAAGCTTTCTCATTTTTATTCAATGAATTGTATCCATGTTTGGAAATTTTTTCCAGAAGTTCATCCACTCTATCTTTGGCACTGAGTCTGCTATCCATTTCTTCTTGGTATTTTTTGAATTTCTTTCGTCGAAGATAGTCATCTAAATCCATTAGACTCTCAAAATCTACCCTATACTTTTTATTGAGATAAAAATAGACTAATCCCGCAAAAGCTCCCCCGAGATGTGCCATGTGAGCAATGTTTCCCTGTTGGTAAAAAAGCGTCATGGGAATCATAATTAAAAATACGATATATTTTATTTTAATAGGAAATATAAGCATAAATAATACTTCCCTATTTGGCCAGATAAGAGCATAAGCAACCATGACACCAAAAATTCCACCACTAGCTCCCAGAACTCTACCCTGCTCAAAGCCGGAAATATGGGCCAGAAGAGTAAAAACTCCACCCATAAATGCACATAGTAGAAAAAAATAGAGAAAATTTTTACGACCCCAGTATGATTCCAATTCACTCCCAAACATCCAGAGGGTTAACATATTGAAGAGAATGTGCATAAAATCTCCATGCAAAAATGCATAGGTAATGAGTTGGTGGATGTAAAACTTTTGTAAAACCATTTCAGAAGTAAGGGATAGGAAATATTCAATCCCCAATCCAAAGCGTCCCGAGATGAACTGTAAAATAAACATTCCACAGTTTATGATTACGAGAGTTTTAACTATTCCAGAAAAAGATGGTCCAAAACGTATTTGGTATTGATAATTATTTCCCATAGATGCCATAGTCAAAATATATATACTACTTGTAAAAAGTAAAATAGAATTTAATTTAGTGATTTGTAAAGTAATAATAAACTAAAGTCGGTACAGTGTGAAAATAAAACTATTTGGAGTTAGGGGATCTATTTCAGCCCCTCTGAACAATCAATTATATACTGAGAAAATTACTGAAATTATTGAGCGATTGGTAGATACACATATTACTTCCCGCGATCAAATCCCACGTTTTATAGAATCTCTCCCCGGGCATCTTAAATACACTGCAGGAGGGGATACTACTTGTATAACAGTGACGGACAACACAGGCCATGTTTCGATAATCGATTGTGGGACGGGGGGAAGGGTGGCAGGGGATGAACTCATCCGCACTGAATTTGGAAAGGGCAAGGGTACCCTCGAATTTTTTATCACACATACCCACTGGGATCACATCCAGGGTATTCCTTTTTTCAAACCCCTCTATGTCCCTGGAAATCTTGTAAACTTTAGATCCCCATACATTGATCTAGAAACAAGGCTTATCAACCAACAGGTCAAAGAGTTTTTTCCCATGCCTTTTTTGGCTACGGCATCCACCAAAAAATTTCATACTCTAGAAAAAGACCAAATTACAGAGTATCCTTCGGGTATGAAAGTTTCCTTTCATGCCCTAAAGCACCCCGGTGGTTCATATGCATATAAATTTGAAGAAAATGGAAAAAAATTCATATTTGCAACTGATGCCGAATTCACTGGGGAAGATATAGATTTAGTAAGAAGTATGACACCTTTTTTTGGAGGGGTTGATATCCTTGTACTGGACTCCCAGTATACTCTGGATGAATCCTTTGCAAAGTTTGATTGGGGTCATACATCCTATACCATGGCAGTGAATGTGGCAACCATCTGGGGTATAAAAAAATTGATTCTAACACACCATGAACCCGCATACAACGATAAAAAGGTCTTTGATATCTTAGAAGAGGCCATAGAGCACAAAAGAAATTTAGGAGGATCACCCCTCGAAATCGTTTTAGCAAGGGAAGGAATGGTCATTGATCTATGACCCAACGGGGATATAGGAGTGGTGTACTCTTTCTAATTATTGCTCTTCTGTCCGGTCTATTTTTTGGATACATTCTTTCGGAAGTAAATAAAGGCGAACAGCTTAGCCTTCTCACTACGTACCAACCAACTACCCCCACCCGCCTCTATGATATAAATGGTATTTCATTTGCGGAGCTATATCGACATAGACAAGAGCTCCTTCGTTTCCAGGATATTCCACCCCATGTGGTGAATGCTTTTCTTTCCGTGGAAGATTCTAACTTTTATAACCATTTTGGGATCGATTTTTTAGCCATTCTTCGAGCTGCATGGGTAAATATAAGCCATTTCAAGATCAAACAGGGTGGATCCACAATCACCCAACAACTTTCCAAAACTATACTTCGTGACACGAAAAAAAGTTTTGCACGTAAGTTTTTAGAAGCTCTTCTCACCCTCCAAATTGAACAGGAGTACTCAAAAGAAGAAATTTTAGAAATATATTTTAATCTAGTATATCTGGGACATGGAACAACAGGACTCAGCTCTGCTGCCAATGTATACTTTTCAAAAGATGTGAGGGATTTAGATGTTGCCGAAGGAGCAATGCTTGCCAGATTACCTAAGGCTCCCGTACAGTATTCACCATTCAAAAATTCCCTTCAGGCAAAAAGAGCCCATAAAATGATTTTGGGTTTGATGGCAGACAATGGTTTTATTCCCCGAGACAAAGTAGAACAAATCCACAATGAGTTTTGGGAAAAGTACTGGCCCGTGGTTATCACAAAGTCACCATCTAGCTCCACATGGGGAACTAAGCTCGATAGGGCACCCTATTTTACAGAACACATTCGTAAGCAACTCATCAAGGAATTGGGCGATGAGTTGGTTTATACGGGTGGGCTAAAAGTTTACACAACTTTAGATATAAGAAAGCAAGAAATTGCAGAAGATGAACTCATGAAGGCACTTGTAAAATATGATAAAACGTCATTTGGTGCAAGTTTGTCGTACAAAGGCGGAGCAGATACATCACTTGCATCCATCTATTCAACACTTGGTACAATATTTCCAATTGCACCTATGGAAATTTCCAAGTTTGATGAAAAAGCAAATTTTAGATCAGCCCTAGAAGATCATTTGATTGGTTCTTTAGATATCCTGGGCTTACTTTCTCCAGTTGAAAATGAAGCTTCTGCAATTCACGAGTTTAGCAAACAGAGTGCAGTATATACAAAAAATATGCATGTGGAAGGTGCTTTTATAAGTATAGAGCCCGCAACAGGTTACATCCAAACTATGGTGGGTGGAACCAAGTTCACTCCCAAAAACCAATTCAATAGAGCAATGAGTGCCCGCCGTCAGACAGGTTCATCATTCAAACCATTTGTATACGGTGCTGCAATTAACGATCGTGCAATTGGAACTGGAACTGGCTTAATGGATGCCCCTATTACAAGTATTTCAGATGAAGGGCAGAGTTGGGCACCAGAAGGTATTACAGGTCAATATATGGGTATGATCCCAGCTTCCCGTGCCCTAGCACTTTCTCTCAATATAGTATCCGTGCAGGCGTTTTTCAGAGTTGGCGAAGAGCCTATCATTGACTTTGCATCCAAGCTCATGAAAGTTAACCCGGGAAGGTTTGTGAAAGATCCTACTTTGGCATTGGGTGTGGCAGAGTTGACACCCTTTGAGATGGCACTTGGTTATTCTACCATTGCAAATAAGGGAAGAGATGTATTACCATTTTCCCTTCGTTATGTGGTAGATCAAAGTGGTATGACAATTTATGATAAGGAAAAAGAAATCAGAAAGCAGTTAGCAGAAAAAGCTGAGAATGGTAGCATCCAAATAATCCCAGAAGCAACTGCATTTATAGTTAGAAAACTTTTAGAAAACGTTGCTGACAATGGCACACCCTCCAATGCCCTACATGGGAAAGATTTTGCTGATTATCATGGGAGATCGGGAGGTAAGACTGGTTCTACTAGTTCTTATACAAATGCTTGGTATTGTGGGTTTGATCCAAAGGTGACCTCTGTGGTGTGGATAGGATACGATAAAAATTCCATATCATTGGGAAGAGGTATGACGGCAGCTCTCATTGCGGCTCCCATATGGGGAAAGGTTTATAGACGATGGTATGAGGGAATGGAGTATCCGGAATTTAAAAATGCCCAAGGACAGGATCCCATCCCTGAGGGAGTACAGGGGGGTGGAACCTGTTCTTACAATGGTCTTTCTCCCAAGCCCGGGGTCTGTCCTACCGTTGCCAATTGGCACCTAAAACCCATCACAATAAATGGAGTCACAAAAGCATACAAAGGGGAACCTCCCTGTGATGGGGATAGAGATCATATCAAAACTATGGATTTTAGGGACCTTCTACAAAAAGAAATGAAAATTTCAGATGATGAAATAGGGAAGAAACAGAGCGGATTCAAAGCTAACCCTGATTGATGAGTAAAGATAATTACCATGTCTTAAAAATCCAGGACTTTCGAAATTTTCTGTTGGGAAGATTTTTTGGAGTTGTGGGTACCCAAATCCAAGCTGTTATTGTTGGTTGGCAAATCTATGAGTTCACGGGTGATCCCCTCTCCCTGGGTCTGATTGGACTCGCAGAAGTTATTCCCGCCACTTTTGTATCACTTTTTGCGGGTCATTTAGCGGATAAAATAAGTCGCCGAAGTATAATCCTAAACACATTTTTAATTTTATTGGGTTGTTCAATCTCTCTTTTGGTTTTGAGTATGAATGCAATTGAACTATTTGCCAATAAGATATATCCTTATTATGTAATAATTAGTATTACAGGAATTGCCAGAGGATTTATTGGTGCCTCAATGAGTTCTCTTATGTCACAGCTTGTACCTAGGGAATTGTATCATTCTTCAAGTGCATGGAATAGTACGGGTTGGCAGATTGCATCAGTATCAGGGCCTTTTTTAGGAGGTTTTTTGTACAATGTAAATGGGCCAGTTCTCGCCTATTCTTTGGATGTTGCACTCATGATTTTGGCAGTCACATTTTTTTCCTTTGTAAAACCCAAGCCAATTCCTGAAAAAAAATCCAATGAAACACTTATGGAAAGTCTGTCTGTTGGTTTTAAATTTGTTTTTACGAACAAAATGGTTTTGAGTGCTTTGAGTTTGGATATGTTTGCAGTCCTTTTTGGTGGGGCTGTGGCTCTCCTACCTATATTTGCAGCGGATATTTTAAAAGTAGGTCCCGATGGTCTAGGCATACTACGTGCCGCACCCTCAGTGGGTGCTGCAGTTATGGCATTGGCTATGGCTCACAATCCACCCAAAGAAAATGCTGGAAAATCGCTTCTATTCAGTGTTGCGGGTTTTGGGATAGCTATCATACTTTTTGGACTTTCCACAAATTTTTATCTTTCCCTCTTCTGTCTTTTCCTGAGTGGGATCTTTGATAGCGTGAGTGTTGTGGTACGCTCAACAATCATTCAGGCATTTACACCCGATGAAATGCGGGGAAGGGTGGCCGCAGTCAATAGCATATTTATAGGTTCATCAAATGAATTGGGTGCTTTTGAATCGGGGGTCAGTGCAAGATTTATGGGAACAATTCCCTCCGTTATTTTTGGTGGATGTATGACAATTTTAGTTGTATCAGTTACATCGATTCTCTCTCCTTCTTTAAGAAAACTTAATTTCACAGAAATTTTATCTAAGAAAATAGAGCCAAAATCATCTTAAAACCATCTCAATTTCAAAAATGAGATTTGATTTTAAAGACTCATAATCATTTCTGGAGTTGTATGGATTCAAAAAAATTACAAGAAATAGCCTTTTTAGCCCGACTCCGTTTTGCGGGGAAAGAACTCGATGAACTCACTGATGATCTCAATAAAATTATGTCATATGTAGACAAAGTTAAAGAACTAGACACTCGTTCTATCACCGAAGAGGATTTGTACCCCCATCTCCAAGAAAATGCAATCCGCAAGGATGAAATAGGAACCTCTCTAGGAAGGGATGAACTATCAAAAATCTCACCAAAATTTGAAAATGGATACATTGTAGTTCCCAGGGTTATAGAGACATGATGAAGTACAAAGAAATCAAAGAAGGATTAGCATCCAAAAAATTTTCATCCCAAGAAATTTGTGAAACTTTCCTAAAAAGAATACGGGATGTGGAGCCCAAAATTTCAGCATTTATCCACCACAATGAAGAAAAAATTTTACAAAATGCAAAAGACTCCGACAAAAGAAGATCGGGCGGAAAAGAACTTAGCCCGTTGGATGGTATTCCAATTGGAATCAAAGATAACATTTGTATATTAGGAGAACGTACTACGGCGGGATCTAAGATATTAGAAAACTTTGTATCTCCCTACAATGCTACTGTGATTGATAAGCTCAATAATCATGGTTTTGTATTGTTTCCAGGTCTCAATATGGATGAATTCGCAATGGGATCATCCACAGAAAATTCTGCATACCAAACAACCAAAAATCCATTTGACACATCTCGAATCCCAGGAGGTTCTAGTGGTGGATCGGCTGCAGCTGTGGCAGCATCCATGCTTCCCATTTCTTTGGGTTCAGATACAGGAGGATCCATTCGCCAACCAGCAGCCCTCTGTGGTATCTATGGATTAAAACCTACGTATGGAAGGGTATCACGATATGGACTCATTGCCTATGCTTCTAGTTTAGATCAAATAGGCCCATTTTCTAATGACTCTGAAGGTATAGAAGATATTTTAAAAGTAATATCGGGAAGCGACCTACACGATGCCACATCTTCCAAGGAACCAACACCAAATTTTTCTGAAAAACTCGATCTCAAAGGTTTAAAAATTGGAGTTATGGAGGTGGGCAGTGAATGGTCGGAGGCTATCCAAAAAAAGTATAAACAGATGATTGAATATTTAGAATCTAAAGGGGCTATCACCACAAAGCTTGATTTTTCCCTAAATGAATATTCTATTCCAGTGTACTACATAATTGCTACCGCTGAATGTTCTTCCAATCTATCACGATTTGATGGCATTAGATACGGGTATAGAAATGAAGATGGAAAAAAGTTGGAAGATCTCTATTTGGATTCTAGATCCAAAGGTTTTGGAAAAGAGGTAAAACGAAGAATATTACTGGGAACTTTTTCACTTTCGAGTGGATACTATGATGCGTACTACGGACAGGCTCAAAAAGCAAGGGCTTTGATTCGAAAAGGATATGACTTATTTTTTGATAAAGTAGATTTGATTTTACAACCCACATCCCCAACCACTGCATTTAAAATTGGAGAAAAAACTAAAGATCCAATCCAAATGTACAAAGCGGATATCCTAACCACCAGTGTCAACCTAGCAGGGGTTCCCGCACTCAGCATACCAGCAGGCTTAGACGAAGAAGGACTACCCATAGGCATGCAAATCACTGCAAAACATTTTCAGGAAGGAAAAATCCTTTCTCTAGCCAAAATTTTTGAATCCATCCCTGAGTTTTCAATTCCACTTCCTAGAGAGATCAAATGACAGAACTCACTAAGCGTGTGATACCTTGCCTCGATATTAAAAATGGAAGAGTGGTCAAGGGGATTCAGTTTGTTGACATCAAAGACGCAGGCGATCCTGTGGAATGTGCAATTCTATATGAAAAACAGATGGCAGATGAACTTTGCTTTTTAGATATCACCGCATCAAGTGACAAGAGAGAGATTTTAATACACCTTGTAGAAGAAGTAGCAAGTAAGATTTTTATCCCCTTCACTGTGGGGGGAGGTTTAAAAAATGTAAGTGACATACGTGGTGTTCTGACGAAAGGAGCAGATAAAGTCTCCATCAACACCGCAGCATTTGAAAATCCCGAAATACTCCGAGAATCAAGTGAAGTATTTGGATCACAGTGTATAGTTGTGGCAATTGATGTAAAGTATCACAAAGAAAGAAAACGTTATGAAGTTTTTCTGCACGGGGGAAGAACAGAAACGGGTAGGGATGCATTTGATTGGGCATTGGAATCGGAGTACATGGGTGCAGGGGAGGTGCTTTTGACCTCTATGGATAAGGATGGAACAAAAGATGGATTTGATATTCCAATTCTAAAGAAATTTACTTCCAAATTAGTAATACCAGTCATCGCCTCAGGAGGTGCCGGAAACCCGGAGCATTTTACGGAAGCAATTCTACGGGGTGGAGCAGATGCAGTGCTTGCAGCATCTATTTTTCATTTTGGTGAATACAGCATCATAGATGTTAAAAAAAGTATGAAAGAAATGGGAATACCCGTGAGGTTGCCTTGAGTGGTATAGATTTTATAGTTGTAGTACTATTTTTAGTTATCACCTATTTAATAGCTTTTTTATCTCCCAAAAAAGAATCCTCCTTAAAATCACATTTTCAGTCTTCAGGTAGCTTGGGTTGGTTTGTATCAGGTACAGCAATGGTTGCCACAACTTTTGCAGCTGATACACCTCTCGCTGTCACCGAATTAGTTGCAAAATATGGAATTTCTGGAAACTGGCTATGGTGGTATATGGGATTTAGTTCCATAACCACAGTCTATTTTTTTGCACCCCTTTGGAAAAGATCGGGTGTTCTTACAGATGTAGAGTTAGTAAAACTTAGGTACGATGGAAAAGGGTCTGATGTATTACGAATTTTTAAATCTATCTATATGGGTTTATTTTTAAATACCCTTATCCTCTCTTGGGTAAATCTTTCCATGCTAAAGATTTCAGAAGTATTGTTTCCAGAATATTCAGCTAAATTAATTGTTAGCCTATTATTTTTATTTGCATTTATCTATACAGCCCTAATGGGATTGACAGGAATCTCTTACGCTGACACATTTCAATTTTTTTTGGCAATGGTGGGATGCATTGTACTATCAGTTTTGGTCATAGGCAGGCCTGAGATAGGAGGTATAGAGGGATTAAAAGAAAAATTGGAACCGCATTATTTTAATTTTTTACCCTCTTTTACAGGGGAGTTTTCCCCATTCTCCTTAGAAACTTTTTTGGTATTTGTTACAATCATTTGGTGGGCAAGCTGGTACCCTGGTGCAGAACCAGGCGGGGGAGGTTATATTGCTCAGAGAATCCTAGCTTCAAAAGATATCAGAAGTTCAATGCTTGCTTCTCTATGGTTTACCATTGCACACTATTTTGTAAGACCCTGGCCATGGATAATAGTAGCCCTTGCTAGCTTAGTTCTCTATCCAAACCTAGGTGAGGCAGATAAGTCCAAAGGTTTTGTATTTGCAATGAAGGATAGTTTGCCCCCTGGATTATTTGGACTTTTAGTGGCTGGATTTTTAGCTGCCTACTTATCTACAGTTGCTACTCATCTCAACTGGGGCACATCTTATCTCATCAATGATTTTTATAAACCCTATATATCAACAAACAAATCTGATTCTTTTTATTTACGTATTACGAAAATATTTGAAGCCCTTTTGATGGTCTTTTCACTTTTAATCTCATTTTATTTTATTGAAACAATCTCAGGGGTTTGGAGATTTTTATTGGAGTGTGGTGCGGGTTCAGGTTTGGTGTTGATTCTACGTTGGTACATCCCCCGTATAAATGCTTATTCTGAATTGAGTGGATTTTTATTTCCTTCCTTGTTTTACATTCTAGGAACTCTCATCCTAAAAATACCCACCCCTTATTCAATTTTATTTACCGTGGGTGGAACTCTTATCACAGTACTATTGGTAACTTTTTTTACAAAGCCAACAGAAATTATCTCACTGAAGAAATTTTATGAAAAAGTGAATCCACCTGGATTTATGTGGGAAAAATGGAGAATAGAAAATGGAATTGATAAATCAAAATATAATGTATCTTTGAGTCATTCTCTTTTACTATCAATCATAGGATTGGTTTTAATTTATTCTGGACTTTTTTCTTTGGGTAGCTTTGTATTAAAAAATTATATATT
>Ga0209550_10000724_pt1 | contig 31548 bp, 28 predicted proteins | sample LauGreSuBDMM15SN_2_FD_187567 | JGI IMG/M metagenome (GOLD analysis project Ga0209550, IMG submission 187567) | Freshwater lake microbial communities from Lake Michigan, USA - Su13.BD.MM15.SN (SPAdes) (version 5) | ecosystem: Environmental > Aquatic > Freshwater > Lake | place: Lake Michigan... | reverse complement strand
GTCCACTCGCTCACGCTCGTAGCTACCGGAAGTCAAAAACCCATATCAATCGCCGAAAAGATTCAGACTTTGATGTGCCGGGTACGATTCGGCCGGGTAGCCGCGAGCGCCAGCGAGTGGGGATGCGTCCACTCGCTCACGCTCGTAGCTACCGGAAGTCAAAAACTCAGATCAATCGGCCAAAAGATTCAGACTTTGATGTGCCGGGTATGATTCGGCCGGGTAGCCGCGAGCGCCAGCGAGTGGGGATGCGTCCACTCGCTCACGCCCGTAGCTAACGGAAGTCAAAAACTCATATCAACCTCCCGAAAGATTCACACCTTGATGTGCCGAGTATGATTCGGCCGGGTAGCCGCGAGCGCCAGCGAGTGGGGATGCGTCCACTCGCTCACGCTGGTAGCTACCGGAAGTCTAGCGTTCAAAGGACTCTGAAATCACATGACGTTGGTATGAGACATTGACCATTCGTGGTCGGTCGCCTGCTCGCAGGCGTTCCGAGCGCTCTCGAGCGGACTGCCTACTAAAGTCCAAACCGAACCAAAATAGACCAGCCATTGGGATTACGTCTGGCGCCGCAGAGGGCAGGCGGAAACTTGCCCTACGGCACGTCCGGCACGTCCGGCACAGTTTCCTCGGGCTCGTAGCCGAGGAGTGCTTTTGCCGTCGTGAGGTCGAGATAGTTTTCCGGGCAGCGCGAACACGCGTAGACGATGCCGTAACCGAAGTGGGGCGCCGCGAGCGCGAGGCGGAAAAAATTTGCGCAGTCCTTGGGTCCGAGCCAGATTCGGTGCAGCCAGGCCTCGCACAACGCGGGATCCACGGAGAGTCCGCTAAAATATCCGATGCGCACGGCGAGAAACTCCAGGCCGTAGGTATCGTGAAACCAACGACCGAGATTTTCTCCGAAGGCCTTGGTCGCCCCGTAAGGATTAAAGACGTGCACCGTGTCAGTCGTGAGCCGAGGGAGTTCTGTGGCCCCAAACGCGACATTGGTGGAACTCGCGAAAATGAAGCGCTTCACGCCGGCGAGCCGGGCGGCGTCCAAGATGTGCCAGAGCCCCTCAATGTTGGGCTTCATGAGATCGCGCATGAAATCGGCTTCCATGCGCGGGCAGCCGCCGAGATGGATGATCGTGTCCACGCCGACGACTGCGCGATCGACCGCGGCGCGATCCGCGATGTCGCCCACGTGAGTGTCGTCCGCGCCCGGCGTGGGCTTGAGGTCGAAGGCCCGGAGCGCGCAATGCGCCTTGAGGCCGTGGAAAATGGTCTGGCCGACATTGCCGGCGGCACCGGTGACGAGGACGAGTTGGGGCGACGGAGACGCGTGCATGGCCGAAATCTTATCCACCCATCTTGAAGCTGGCGCTGACCTGGAAGACGGCGCTGACGATCGCGAAGGCGATGAAACCGACGAAGGTGAAAACGGCCATCAGCACGCCGCTCGCGATCACTTTGGTGAACATGCTGAGCTGGTTCGAAATCAGTTTTTGGTAGGCCGTCGCCACCTGTTTGAGGCTGGGCACGATATTACCGGTGTTCTCGCCGATGGCGAGGCGGTCGAGCACGAGGTCGGGGAAACAGCCGGTGCGCGTGAGCGCGACTGAGAGGGCCTCGCCCTCGAGCACGCGGGCTGTCGCGGTGTTGAACGCGGCGCGGTGGACGAGATTGCCGATTTGTTTTTCCGTCATGCGCAACGCCTCGGCGGCCGTGATCCCGTTTTCCAAGAGCACGGAAAGCGTCTGCGCAAAGGCGAGGACGGTCTGCGACATGACGAAGGGACCGATGAGTGGAAGCTTGAGCATCCACGCATCGGTGGTGGTCCGGCCGGCCGCGCTGACGCGCCAGCGCCAGAAGGAAATTGCGCCGAGCACGGCGGCGATGATGACGAAGACACCGTAGTGAATCGCAAATTCTGAGAGGCCGATCAGGAGCTTCGTCGACGTGGGCATTTTCCCGCCGAGCGACGTCAGCAGCGATTGGAGCCGCGGGAGCAAAAAGAACAGGAAGAACAGAATGACGCCGCCGGCGACGACGACCATAAAAGCGGGGTAGGCGAGGGCGGTGAGGAGTTGACGGCGCAATTCGCGCTGCTCGGTCAGGTGGGTGATCAGGCGCTGGACGGTCTCGTTGAGTGAGCCGGTGGCCTCGCCGGCCTGAATGAGATTGGTAATCGACGGATCGAAGACCTGCGGAAATTCCGCCATGGCGCGCGAGAGCGGGGCGCCCTCGCTAATGCGTTCCCAGAGCCCGGCGCAGAGCGAACGCATCCGCGGTTCTTTGATCCGCACGGAGAGCAGGCGCACGGCTTCGCCGGCGGAGAGGCCACTCGTCATCAAATCGTAGAGGGATTCGAGGAAGGCGAGGCACTCGGCTTTTCCGGGGACGACGGCGGCGGCGCGACGGGCGACGCGGGCTTCGGCGGCGGAGGGCTTGGCGACTTTGGTGCCGCCTTTTTTCCCGGCGGGTCCGCTCGCGAGTTCGGTGACGGCTGAGGCTTGGAGTCCGCGGGCGGTGAGCAGGCGGAGCGCGTCTTTGCGGCTCGGAGCCTCAAGGTCGGCGGAGACGGATTTACCGGCGCGGTCGCGGGCGGTGTAGGCGAAGCGAGGCATGGGTTAGAGGAAGTCGGGCGGCATGCGAGCGGAGTGACGAACGGCGAGCACCTCTACACGAAGTGACTGCGCGATTATTTCATAGTAGAGCCGGTAGTTCCCGTGAGTGAGGCAACGAATCTCCCGGCCATCGATGCGACGGTAAAACGGACCAGACCGAGGGAATTGTTGGGTGATTTCCATTCTTTCCACGAGTTCGAGGCCCAGCTGCTGCGCGGCAGTGCGATTATCCTGAGCGATGCCCCGCACAATTTCGCCCAAGCTTTCGATCGCCGGGTCGGTCCAGATTACTTGGAAGTCCATTCCAAGACCAAGCGTTTGACCTCTTCGTGCGACTTCACGCGGCCCTCATCCGATGCGCGTAGGCCACGGCGGATAGCCTCCAGCGTCGCCAGCTCCTCGTTGATTTGCTGCATGCTGAGGTTTTCGGGCATTTGGCTCACGGCTTCGAGGACTGCTTGTTTGTCACTCATGAGAGAAGGCTGCGGGGTTGTTCCATCCGGGCAAATCGTTTCCTCGCTCACGCGTCCGTCATGGTGACGACGCGCAGCACTTCATCGAAGCTGGTGTAGCCGAGCTTGATTTTTTCCCAGCCGCTCTGGCCGAGGGTGCGCATCCCGTTCTTGCGGGCGCAGTCGGCGAGGCTGCGCGTGCTTTCGCGTTTCAACACGAGCTCGTGCATCTCATCGTTGAGGCGGAAAATTTCAAAGATACCGACGCGACCGCGGTAGCCGGTGCCACGGCAACGGTCGCAGCCGACAGGCGATTTCAGCATTTCAATGAGTTCGGCTTCGGCGGGATCGGCGCCGAGGATCGCCAGATTTTCGCGGAGCTTGATTTTGTTGACCGGTGCGGGACGCGAGCACTCGACGCAGAGCCGGCGGACGAGGCGCTGGGCGATTACGAGCTCGATGGCGGAGGCGACGAGGAAGGGCTCGATGCCCATGTCCACGAGACGGGTGATCGCGCCGGGAGCGTCGTTGGTGTGCAAGGTCGAGAACACCAAGTGACCGGTGAGGGAGGCGCGGATGGCGATTTCGGCCGTATCCTTGTCGCGGATTTCGCCGACCATAATGACATCGGGGTCTTGGCGCAGGACGTGGCGCAGGGCATCGGCGAACGTGAGCCCGATCTCGGGGCGGACCTGCATTTGGTTTACGCCGGGGACCTCGTATTCGATCGGATCCTCGATGGTGATGATGCGGAGATCGGTGGAATTGATTTTCCGGAGAAACGCGTTGAGCGAGGTGCTCTTGCCTGAACCGGTCGGGCCCGTGACGAGGATAATGCCGTGGGGGTAATCGAGAATGCTGACAATCTGGGACTGTTCCTCGGGGCTCATGCCGAGGCGGTCCATGTTGTAGGCTTCCTTTTTCTGGTTCAGCAGGCGGAGAGAAATGGACTCGGCGTAGATCGTCGGGACCGTGGATACGCGGATGTCGAGGACGACGCCGGCGGCCTTGAAGTTGATGCGGCCATCTTGCGGCAGGCGCTTTTCGGAAATATTCATGCGCGCCATGATCTTGAGGCGCGAGATGATGGCGTCCTGGAAGCGGAGGAGATTTTCTGGGAGCGGAACCGGCACGAGCAGGCCGTCGACGCGGTAACGGATGCGGAGCGCGCCTTCCTGCGGCTCAAAGTGAATGTCGGTCGCTTGGTCGGCGATGGCCTGCGAGATGACGTCGGTCACGAAGCGCACGACGGCGGCTTCTTCGTCGACGGCTTCTTCTTCCTGTTTTTGGGCTTCGGGAGCGACGTAGCTTTCGTCGCCATCGTCGAGCGAGCCGGCGCCGACGCCGAAGTTTTCAATGATGAGCTGGTGCACGCGCTCGGGGACCGCGAGGTGCCAGACGAGCGGGCGTGGCGTGAACGTGCGGAGCCAGTCGGCCATCAGAGCATCGGGCAGCCAGGCGGTGGCGAGGTGGAGAGGCTGAGAGCTGAGAGCTGAGGACGGCGCGTCCGGAGATTGGTTTTCGGAGCCGGAGGCGGGGGTCTGGGGTTTGAAGAGGATCGGAATGATCTGGTACTCGTGGACGAGACGCGCGGGGAGGAGGCCACGGGCGTCGGGGTCGGTTTCCAGATTGCTGGCGAGGGTGAGGCTGGCGGCGGCGGCGAGTTTTTCGAGGACCTCGGGCTCGGGGCGGGCGAGCGCGGCGGCGAGGGTTTCGAGACGTTTCTCGCGGGGTGCTTCGGCGAGGGCCTGGCGCTGTTCGGCGGTGAGGCGCTCGGCAAGCGACGTGGGAAGAAGTTCCTGATCGGACGCGGTCATGGTCGGGAGGGACGCGTGGCGCGCGGTTAGTTAAGCACCTTGTCGATGAGAGTCTTTTTGGGCGCGACGTAGGTCGGGTCGATTTCCTTCTTGATCTGGTCCTTCTGCGGGAGGCTGTCGACGCGCTTGAAGGCGTCGACGTTGTCGGCAGCAGTGTTGGTGAGGACGGTGGGGCGGAGAAAAAAGATGAGGTCGGTGCGGCTGTTGTTGTTGGTGCGCGGGCCGAGGAGGTCGCCGAGGAACGGGATCGGGCCGAGGCGGTTGGACTGCTTGGAGGCTTTCGTGCGCTGGATGCCGCCGAGCACGTAAATGGTGCCGCTCTGGGCGGTCACGAAGGACTTGGTGTTGCGGCGGGCGATGATGGGCTGATCGTTATTGTCGATCCGGACCGTGCCGGCGACGTCGTCCACTTTTTGGGTAATGTCGAGTTGGACGGAACCGTTGCTCCCGATGAGGGGTTTCACGGTAAGGGTGATGCCGATTTCTTGCTGAGTGACGGAAGAGTTGGTGGAAAAACCGCTCATCGTGCCGGTGCTGCCGACGGGAGTGGAGGTCGAGCCGCTGATGATCGGGCGCGTCTCGCCGGCGAAGAACGTGGCCTCCTTCGCGTGCGACGTCGTGATGCTGGGGACGGAAAGGATGCTCGTGTTATTCTTCCGCGGGCTGACGCCGAGGGTGATCTCGCCGGCGAGGTCCCAAGGGCCGGTGACGAGATTCGTGGCCGTGGCCCGGGTGACGGTGCCGGCGGTGACGCCTAAGCCGGGGCTGTTCAGTGAACCGGAGAAACCCACGAGCCGGTCGCCATCGATCTTGAGGCCAAGGGCGCCGATGCCCGAGGACTGATTGTCGTCGAGGGTGACCTCGGCGATGACGACCTCGATGCGGACTTGGGCGAGGATGACGTCGATTTTTTCGATGAGAGCGGTGATGAGGCGAAGGTCATCGACGGTGCCCGAGACGACGACGGCGTTGGAGCGTTCGTCGGCGAAGATCGTGGTGAGGCCGCTGAATTCATTGGAGCCGGAACCGAGGAGGGCATCGAGGCCGGGAACAGTGGCGACGGAGACGGGCGCGACGGGTGCGCCGGGCGCGGGAGCGGCGGGCGCCGCCGGGCCGACCTGACCCGGGCGGACGGATTGGGCGTTGGTGCGTTGGGCGGCGGCGGTCTGGCCGGTGACGAGTTGAGTGAGGAGCGTGGCAACCTTCACGGCTTCGGCGTGCTTGAGGTAAATGACTTCGTTGCGGGTATTGGGGTCGGACTTGCCGTCGAGCTTCGCGATGAGTTCGTCGAAGAACGGCCATTGGCGCGGGTCGGTGACGACCACGATTTGGTTGGTGCGGTCGTCCGCAGAGTAGGTGGTGGCGGTGCCGAGTTGCAGCTGGAGCGCGCCGGTGAGGATGGTGCGGAGTTTACCCACGAGGTCGCTGGCCTTGGCGGATTTTAAAATGTAGAACTTGGGCTTCATGCCTCCGGTGGGCCGGTCGAGCTCGCGGACGAGGAGTTCGACGCGTTGCAGATTGCTCACGGTGTCGGTGATGATCGCGGCGTTGGCGTTCACGAGCTGAACGAGGCCCTGGAGGTTCGGGTTGAGCATCGTCTGCACCATGGCGGCGAATTCGGCGACGCGCATGAACTCGAGCTGGAAAATCTTGGTCGCAACCTTGCCGCTGGCGGCTTGGGCAAACGCCGAGCCGCTGATCATCTCAGGGGCTTCGGATTTGGTCATCGTGAGATTGACGACCTTGAGAGCGTTGTCCCCGAGCGGAGTGACGCCGATCAAATTGAGGGAAAGAATGGTCTGGAGATAGACGACGGCCTCGGACTTGGGGATTTTTTTGTCGATCTTGAGATTGTACGTCGCGGTCGGGAGCGCGGCAGGGCGGAGGATGAATTTCCCCGTGTAGAGCCCGAGGGTGTCGAGGATGGTGTCGATGTCGGCGTCGGGGAGCTTGAGCGAGACGAGTTCGTCCTCGGGTTTGGCCGCGGCGACAGCCGGTGAGGGCGGTAGCGGTGGCTGCGACCAGAGGCTGGGAGCGGCAACAGCCAAGACGGCAACGAACAGCGGACGGACAAGACGCGAGATCATTCAGGAAATTTCAGGAAGGTTGGCCGCACAAAGCGGCGGGAGCGAGATGAGAGGCCAAAGGTAGCGGCTTGTAAACGGTCTTGTGAATGGAAAGTTGAGACGGGGTTTTCGAAAAAAGTTGCCAGCGTTTCGGTGGTGACGGGGCTGGAGCCGGGGGATGGTCCGGGGCCGCACCGCAGCGGCAGGAGCAGCTCCCCGTTTTCCGTTCCGCCAAGAGAGTGGCCTGGACTGAAGGCCCGCCCCGCTGGAAAAAGAGGGTTTTGCGGAAGAGGGATTTGTCGCTTGCCGGGTGGTCCGGCACCGCCAACGGTCTTACTCCCGATGCCCAATTCCTTCGGAAAACTTTTCCAAATCACCACGTGGGGCGAAAGCCATGGGCTCGCCATTGGCGTTGTCGTGGATGGCTGTCCCCCCGGTCTGCCGCTCGCCGCCGGGGACATCCAGGCGGAACTCGATCGGCGCCGGCCAGGCCAGAGCGATATTGTAACCCCCCGCAAGGAAGAGGACCGCGTGGAGATTTTATCGGGCGTGTTTGAGGGGCGCACGACCGGCACGCCGATTTCGATGATGGTCCGCAATGCCGACCAACGGCCCGGTGCCTACGACGAAATGCGCGACAAGTTTCGTCCGTCGCATGCGGACTACACCTATCAAGCCAAGTTTGGCCTCCGGGATCATCGTGGCGGCGGGCGCAGTTCGGCGCGTGAGACGGTCGGCCGCGTCGCCGCCGGGGCGATCGCCAAGAAAATTTTGTCTGTGGCCGTGGGTGCGTCGAAGGGTGCGACCGGGTCGGTGGGCGGGCTGGAGATCCGGGCCTATCTCACGCAGGTCCACGATATCGCGGTGCCGATGGGCGTGCTCGAGGCATGGCCAACGTTGGCAGAGGTGGAGGCGACCGCGGTGCGGTGTCCGCATGTGCCGACCGCGGAAAAAATGATCGAACGCATCAAGGCGGTGCGCAGCGAGGGCGATTCCGTGGGCGGCGTGATCGAATGCCGCGTGCGCGGAGTTCCAGCGGGTTTGGGCGAGCCGGTATTCGATCGTTTGGAGGCCGACCTCGCGAAGGCGATGTTGTCGCTGCCGGCGACGAAGGGTTTCGAGCTGGGCAGCGGCTTTGCCGGCGCCAGGATGCGCGGCAGCGAGCACAATGACGTTTTTGAAGCGCGCGATGGCCGGGTGCGGACGGCCACGAATCGCAGCGGCGGGACGCAGGGTGGGATCAGCAATGGCGAAGAGATTGTGTTCCGCGTGGCTTTCAAACCCACGGCGACGATTTTGCAGCGGCAGGCGACGGTGGACGTGAGTGGCGTGGCGACCGAGTTGATCGGGCGGGGCCGGCACGATCCGTGTGTCGTGCCGCGCGCAGTGCCGATCGTGGAAGCAATGGCGGCGCTGGTGCTGGTGGATCACTGGATGCGGCACGCCGCGCAAAATAAAACCTTCAGCTTCTAAATCGCCGTGGCGGAAAAACCTCTCGTTTACCTCATCCTCGGTGCGGCCGGTTCGGGCCGGCGGCAGGTGCTGACCGATCTGCTCGGGGACGGCTTGGTGGCGACCGACCGCCCGGCTGTAATGCTGGCGGCGAGCGAACTCGCAGACGAAGCCGACGCGACGTTGCCCGCGCTGACCCGCTGGTCGTGGACCGACGGAATGATCACCGGCATGCTGCCGCGGGAGGCGACGCACGTTTTTTTTGTCAGCGAAGGCCGGGAGAATCCGGTCGAGCAGATCGAGGTGTTTGTCGCGTGGCTCGAGGCGCAGGGCGGGCAGATCGCGCGCGTGATCACGATCGTCAATTGCGAGTTGGCGGAGAAACACTCAGCGCTCCTGGCGTGGTATGAGGCCTGTGTGCATTTTTCCGACATCGTGTTGCTCAACCGGCGCGAAGGCGTGGCGAACAAGTGGATGAGCGATTTTCAGACGCACTTTAAGAAACAGTTTGTGCCGTGCCTGTTTGAATTCGTGAAACAAGGGCAGGTGAAAAACCCCGCGCTCACGCTCGACCCGCAACCTCGGCGGATGTCGCATGTGTTCGACGATGAACAAGACTGGATTTTCAAGACGCCCGAGGGCGAAGTGATCGAGGAAGATGAGGAGACCGAGGGCGACGAAGAGGTCGAGGCCACGCGCGAGGAGGAGCCGTATTTCGCGCGCGATGCGGCTCACCGGCGCGTGAAACGTTTGCCGGATATCCGTCAGTATTTGTGAGCGCTACGAAGCCGGCGGCAGCGGGCGTGCGGTGGTGAAGTGGGCGCGGTACTCCTCTGAAGCCATGATTCGCAGGAGATCGAGGCCGAGCTGCGGTCGCACGAGGTAGAGCACGCTGCACACCCGGCTCAGCAAGCGTCCACCGGGCGAGCCGAACCAAACCAGCACGGCGGCGAGGAGGTAGGTGAGACCGATCCCCAGCGAAATCGCGTAGGTGCGCGGACCGAATTCGATGCGTTCGAGTCCGCGCGTGAGCAGGTGCAGGAGGAGGACCGACGCGAGCGCCGTGGCCCCCACGACGCCGTGCGTGCGGGCGACGAGCGCAACGCAGGCAGGCGGTCGGCTCATCGGTCGCGGGATGAGGGGCTCAGGCCCTGGCGGCGGCCACGGCGGCGACGAAGGCCTCGGCTTTGGCGGTGATCGCGGCCCAGTTCTTTTCCTTCAGCGATTTCGTCTCGACCAACGAGCTGCCCGCAGCGGTCGCGAAGGCGCCGGCTTTGATGAATTCGCCGACGTTCTTTTCGTTCACGCCGCCGGTCGGCACCATCTCGATTTGAGGGAAAGGGGCCTTCACGGCCTTGATGTAACCGGGGCCGAAAAATTCGGCGGGGAAAACCTTCACGGCGTCGGCGCCGGCCTCCCACGTGGCGAGGATTTCCGTGGGGGTGAAGGCACCGCTGAAGATGGGCACGCTGTAGCGCTGGCAGACTGCGATCACATCGGGGCGAAATGCGGGGGTGACGATGAATGTTGCGCCGGAAAGGATGCCGATGCGGGCAGTCTCCGCGTCGAGGACGGTGCCTAGGCCGAAGAGGAAGTCGGGCATTTCGGCGATGACCTTTTCGAGCACGCGGATGGCGCCGGGCGTGGTCATCGTGAGCTCGATGCTGGTCAGGCCGCCGGCGGCGAGGGCCTTGGCGCAATCGAGGAGACCGTCGGGATTGTCGGCGCGGATGAGGGCGATGACTTTCTCGGTCCTGAGCTTCTGGAGAATGGCGTCTTTTTTCATGCGGCGGCGAGTGTGCGGCGGCCGGGCGATGAGGGAAATCAATTTTCATCGCGGGCGGGCGGGAGCAGGGAATCCGGGCGTGCGGGGCGGGTGGCCTTGCCCGCCAGCGCGGCGCCGCGCCGGCGCCAGCGACCGGCTGGTCTGGGGACCGGGCGTTCGTTTCACTCGCTTTTTTCGAGCCTGCGGGCTGTATCCCGAGCTAGAGTTTAGCGTGAGGTGATCTCGCCTGTTGCCCCTTCCCGATGAACCTACTTCCGTCTGTACTTCCGTCTGCGCCGTTTCGGTTGTCTTCCGCTTCGTCGCCCTTTGCGATGTCGACGACCAACCCGTGGCCGCGAATTTCCTCCCGATAGCCCTTCCCTCATTTAATCCACTCCCTTTTTTTTCTATGAAACTAAACGCTTGGCTCATCCCGTTTGCTCTCCTCCTCGTCTTCTCGCCTGCCGCGCAAGCGGCCGCGCCGGCGGGTGCGAAAAACGTCCTCTTCCTCATCGCCGACGATTTGAACACGATGCTCGGAGCCTACGGCGATCCGCTCGCGCGCACGCCCAACATTGACCGGCTCGCCGCGCGCGGTGTCCGCTTCGACCGTGCTTATTGCACGTATCCACTCTGCGGGCCCAGTCGTAATTCGATGCTCACGGGCCTCTACCCGAACAGCACCGGCATCCAGGGTAATTCGCTGATTTTCCGGCAGACCATTCCGAATCAGCTCAGCTTGTCGCAAGCCTTCCGCCAGCAGGGCTGGTTCGCCGGCCGCATCGGGAAGCTTTACCACTATAACGTCCCCAACTCCATCGGCACCGACGGCCACGACGATCCCGCCTCGTGGGAACTCACCTTCAATCCCGCCGGCGTCGACCGCACGGAAGAACACCCGAAAATCAACACGCTTACCCCCGGCCAATTCGGCGGTACGCTCAGCTGGTATGCTTCACCGAAAAGCGACGAGTACCACACCGACGCCATGCTGGCCGCCGACGCCGAGTGGGTACTCGCGCGTTGCGCCCAACAACGTCAACGGCCCTTCTTTCTCGCCGTCGGTTTTTTCCGTCCGCACACGCCCTACGTCGCCCCGAAAGATCCCTACTACGGTTACTACCCGCGCGAGAAAATGCGCATCGTGCCGAACATCAAGGAAGACCAGGCCGACATCCCGCCCGCGGGCCTCGGCAGCTACAAACGTGAGCAGGACACCATGACCGACGATCAGCGCCGCGACGCCCTCCAAGGCTACTACGCCAGTATCAGTTTTATGGATGTCCAGGTCGGCCGCGTCATCGCTGCCCTCGACCGCCTCGGCCTCGCAGAGAGCACGATCATCGTCTTCACCAGCGACCACGGCTATCACACCGGTGAACACGGGCTCTGGCAGAAACAAAGCGTCTTCGAAGAAAGCGCCCGCGTGCCGCTGCTCATCGTCGCCCCCGGCGTTTCGAAAGGAAAATCCGTCGCCGCCTCGCCTGTCAGCCACCTCGATCTTTTCCCGACGCTCGCTGAACTCGCTGGGGTGAAGCCGCCCGCCAATCTCCAAGGTCAGAGCCTCGTCCCGCTGCTGCGCGATCCGTCTGCGACCGGCCGTGGTTGGGCGCTCACGCAGGTGAATCGCGGCCCGGCAGCCGCGGCGGGCAAGGCCAAGGGCAAAGCTGCGGCGACGAAGGCCGACGCCGGCGGCGGACGCTTCTCCGGCTACAGTCTGCGGACTCCGCGTTGGCGCTACACCGAGTGGGATGCCGGCAAACAAGGCCGCGAACTCTACGACCACGAAACGGATCCCCGCGAACTCACCAACCTCGCGACCTTGCCCGCGCACGCCGCCACCGTGGCGACGCTTTCAGCCCAGCTCCAAGCCGCCGTGAAAACGACCTTCCCGCCGTCTGGAAAAGTCCCTGAACTCATCGAAGGCACCTGGGCCCCGATCGTCGTGGCTCCGTAAGTTTCCGCACTCACTCGTTTCACGTTTTCCCCTGCCCCTATGAACCTCCTCCTTCGCCCAGTCACCGTCGCTCTGTGCGCGCTCTTGCTCGCCGTTGCGGCCTTCGCCGCGGAGCGCCCGCCCAACATCGTCCTCATTATGGCCGATGATTTTGGCTTCGAGTGCGTGACGGCCAACGGCGGCCAATCCTATCAGACGCCCCACCTCGACCGGCTCGCCGCCACCGGGATGCGTTTTGAAAATTGCTACGTCCAGCCGTTGTGCACCCCGACGCGCGCACAGTTAATGACCGGCATCTACAATGTCCGAAACTACATTGAATTCGGCATCCTCGATCCCAAGGCCACCACGTTCAGCCAACTCCTCAAGCAGGCGGGCTACGCCACCGGCATCTGCGGTAAATGGCAGTTGCAGTTGAATCAGGCCAAGGGGCTGCCGCAGCACTTCGGCTTCGACGAATCGTTTCTCTGGCAGCAGACGCGCCGTCCCCCGCGCTATGCGAATCCCGGTCTGGAGCTGAACAGCGAGGAGATCGACTACGGCAAGGGTGAATACGGCCCCAAACTCATCAACGATTTCGCGCTCGATTTTATCACGCGCCACCGCGCGCACCCGTTTTTGCTCTACTATCCGATGATCCTCACGCATGACCCGTTTCAGCCCACGCCCGACAGCGCGGACTGGGATCCGAAGATCAAGAGCGAACAGGTGCAGCGCGATGTAAAACACTTCGCCGATATGACGGCCTACATGGACAAAATGGTCGGCCGCCTCGTGGCGAAACTCGACGAGCTCGGTCTCCGCGAAAACACCCTGGTGATGTTCATCGGCGATAACGGCTCCGGCGTCGGCGTCACGTCTCGCTTCAAGGGCAGCGACTATCCGGGCGGCAAGGGCACCGGCACCGTGCGGGGCAACCATGTTCCCTTTATCGCCAACTGGCCGGCTAAAATTCCAGCGGGCCGCGTCAACACGGACCTCGTCTCCAGCGTGGATTTCTTTCCGACGATGTGTGCCGCGGTCGGCGCGAAGGTGCCGGCTGCACTCCCCATCGACGGACGCAGTTTTCTGCCCCAACTGCTCGGCCAAAAGGGCCAGCCACGCGAAGCCTACTATGTCTGGTATGCGCGCAACGGCGGGCCGTCCGCGACTCATGAATACGCTCAGAGTACCACGCACAAACTGCATCGCGACGGAAAATTCTACGACCTCACGACGGATCGCTTTGAACAGAAACCGCTCCCGCTGGCGAAACTCACCGGCCTCGCCGCTGCCGAGGCTAAAAAACTTCAGACCGTGCTCGACGACTATGCTAAAGCGCGCCCTGCCCACCTCGCCGAACACGTGCCGACGAAGGCCGGCAAGAAGGCCGGCAAAGATTAGCCTAATGATTGCGCCCTTCGGCGTGTGAGCGAAACACCTGGGGAGGCTCCGTTTCCCCTCCTGGTATTTGCGAGAGCTGGACCAAGGTGCGACGCGCATGGGTGGAGGAGTCATGAACGTTCCAATGACGACCCCCGATGTGTTCACGAGGCGGAGCGCAGCGAAGGGGCGATCCCTCGGATTTCCGCTGGATTGCCACGCCTGCCAGGCCGAGCTCGCAAGGACCAACCTGAGCGTGCAAGAGCCCGCCGAGTGTCGCGCAGCGGCCCACCCAGCCGACTCCTCGACAGCGCAGACTTCACTGGGGCTTCGTTTGGCTATCTACCCGCCGCCCGCTCGGGTTCGACGCAGATCAGCCAGGTCCAACGTTTTCCCGGCGCGAGATCGATCTGGCCGGTCTGTGAGTTGAGCGAATTGTGCAGGCCGACGAACGGCTCGGGACAGAAAAAACCTTCGGTCGTGCCGCCGTAGAGATTGAATTGGACGAAGGGCAGCGGCGGCGTGGATGGCGCGTGATGACTTACTTTCACGCCGAGTCCGCTCGCATCGGTGAGGCGAAACCACGGATCACCCTCGTAGGCGCCGACCGACATCGCGGGCATGAACTTCAAATCTCTGAGCGGCGTCGACGGAGCGAAGCGGCGCTCCCGCGTGGTGCCGTCCGGCGCGCCGTTGCTCCCGCGCAGATATTCGAAACGCGCTGGACTCTCGACGGTAAACGCCTCGGCCGATGATCCAGCGACTAACGGCACGGGGAATCCAAGGTGATTGCCGATCGAGAAGAACATCGGGGCCACATTGTCCGCCGCCGCCTTCACCTCGTGGTGGATTTCGACGCGCCCTGCTGTCACGCGGTAGATCACGTGCACGGCAAAACCGAAGGGATACTGCGCGCGGGAATCCGCATCGTCCTTCAAGACCAACTCAACCGCCGCTTCCGTTTCGTTGGTCCAGGTCCGCACCACCTGCCACGGTTTGAGCCGCGCGAAGCCATGCTGCGGCATCGGGTAGCGTTTTCCCTGATAGTCATAGGCGCTGGCGACTTTGCCGTTAACCGGAGTCGCCCCTGCCGGGACACTCGAACCGACCGCCGGCCAGAGGATCGAAGCTTTGCCGCGAAACCCCGACGCGGGCCGATAGTCGCGCCCACGATAAAGCAACTCCACCCAACGGCCCTTGAATTCGACGGCCATGCCGGACAACTCGCCGCCTTGGGTGGGTGCGATCGCGGCCTCGAGGCGACTCGTTTCATCGCGTAAGACGATGAGCGAAATTTTTTCTGCCGTCGTCGTTTCGTGCAGTGAATAACGCGGTGGTGTGGCGGCGACCGCAGATGAAACCGCGGCGGCGCTCAGCGCGAGCGCGCACCAAACAAGCGTTCGGGCAAAGCTGGACCGATGCCATTGAACCCCTGCTGAGCCCAGCGTGGCACCGGCGCAACCAGGCTCGCTCCCCTGCGAGTGGGCTTGGGGTTGGGAAAATTTTCCTACGAACAAAATCTTCCTGCCCTTGGCTCGACGGAATTTTAGGTAGGTGGACTTCATGGGTCGGAAAATTTTTCAAACCGACGGAAGCGCCGCCGCGAGAACTGCTGGGGCAGGGCGCGGGCACAGCGCAGAGGGGAAGACCGAGCGATTCGTGGCCGATGCCAGGGCGTCATTCCGACGTGGGGCTTGCGCGGGGCCGACGGAAGTCGTCTTCAAAACGCGCGATCCGCGGACACGGTAGGCTACATCGACACGGGTACCCGAAGAGAATCGCGCCCGAGCGCGCAGATTTATGCCAGTCACTGTTCGGCGACACTGCCGCTTTCCAGAGACCGCCGTCCATCTTCGCCGGGTCGGTGTCCCTTTGTGTTCTTCCGTGGTTTCCTTCCGCTTGGTTACAGCCCAGGAAATCATCGGGTAAAACCCTTCGTCACGCGGCGTACGCGTCCGTCTTCCTTGGTCATGAAAAACAGATCGCCCGTTTGCTCGTCGTAGCCGATCCGGAGGTGCGCCCGCTTCGTGTGCGCGAGCGCGGCGATGCTCGTGGCGACGCCCTCTCGCTCGACATTCAGCTCGTAGATTGTGGTGTCCGTCAGTCTCTCATCCATCCGCATGAAAAAGAGGCGACCGGTCACGATATCACCGAAAATGTACTTGTGCTGGAGGGCTTCGATCGGGCCGCGGTAGACGAAGCCACCGGAGATTGCCCGGCCATCGGTGTGATCGTAGGCGCCGAAGGGCAGCCGATAAGGCGCGAGCTCGGCGGCCGTCGCGGGTCGGACGACTTTCGCGTCGCGCATGACGTCCACACGGTTCGAGCCTTCGAGCTGGTTCCAGCCATAATCCCCGCCTTTTTCGATCAGGTTGATTTCCTCGACATTGGCTTCGCCGATGTCGACGACGATGAGTCGTTTTCCAAACGAAAGGTCCCAGCACATGCGGTGAGGATTGCGGAATCCGTAGGCCCAGATTTCTCGACGCGCCAACGGATCGGAGCTGTGGACAAACGGATTGTCGGCAGGAATTCCATAGCCGCCTCCGGAAGCATTTTTCCCGCGCGGATCGATCCGCAAGAGCGTACCGAGCAGCGAACGCGGCGTGTGCGCGAGTTCCGGCATCTTCAAATTGACCGTACCGCCATCGCCGACGCCGATGAAGAGGAGGCCGTAGTCGGGATCGTTTCGATCCGTCACGGGAGCGAAGGCGATATCTTGGCAACCATGGGCAGTCGTGGGCGTTTTGAGCCGCAACACTTCGCGGCGGGTGCCGGCGAACCGGTCGCTCGTCGGCTCGGTCGCGTGCCATTCCGACAATACCCAATAGAGGGGTGGTGTGCCCAGGTTCGGGATGACGATCTGCTCATACCACGCCTCGTTGATGGCGGGTATGCTCGGAGTGATCTCGGCGTGCGTCGTGTAGAAAAGTCCATTGCGCACGAAGTCGGGGTGAAACGCGAAGCTCCCCAAGCCCGTGGCAATTCCCGGATCGAAGACGAAGGCGGGAAACTGGCCGCGGATGTCGAGAAACACTTCGGCCTTCCGGTCCTGCACGCGGTAGATCACGCCCATTTGATCACTGATGAACACCGCACCGTCCTTCCGGGGACTGGCCCGCAGTGTGGCGATGCCCTTGTCGGGGCGGCGATTAGGCGCGAGCGGGATTTGCGCCCACTCTTCCAGTTCGATCACGAGCGAGGATTTCTCCACGGGCGGGATCAGCCGGACCTCTTTTCCGGTCGGCGGCGTGAGCTCGACGGCGAAGGGTGTGAGCTTGGATTTCTCCGTCTCGCTGTCGAGGTGGGCCAGGATCGCCACGAGCTGATCTTCCGGCAAAGATCCGAACGGTGGCATCACGACTTTGTAACGCTGAAAGAGCGCGTTCGCGCGCAGGTTTCCCGCTGCAATCACGGCGGCGGGATCGCGGATGTGGCGCAGAAGTTCGGCCTGCGTCAGGATACGAGTCACCGCTCCGAGTGGCGGCCCGATGCCATCGCGGTCAAGCGTATGGCACGAGGCGCAGAGCTGCGTGAACCCTGTCCGTCCTTGAGCGAGGGTCGCCTCGTCGCGCGGATATTTTGGTGGGGGCTGGAGCACCGGCAGCGCTGCCGTGCTCGGGGCTTGGGCCGCAAAAACGGCCGAAGCCGCCGCACCGAGGGTGACCAGTTTGTGAATACGAAGAAGGACTTTGGGGGAATTCACGGGGAAAAGTTATGCCTGGATCGCCGGGTACGCGCACGAAATTTTGGCGCAGCGCGGTCGCGCGCAGAAATTTCCGCGTCAATGATCGAACGCGTCACCGCCCCTTGAGCGCGGTGCGAAGCACGGGCTCCATGACATCCGCCTGCCGCACGAAACCGAGATCATTGGGATGCGAACCATCCGTCGCTCCCTCGGCATCGTGGCCGAGCAGGTCGTCGCCAGAAACGTAGTACAAGCCCTTCACGCCTGCCGCCTTCAGTTGTTCAAAACACTCGCGCAGCGCCGCGTGGTTGTCGGTGTGATGCTGATTTCGTATCGGCAAGATCCATGCATTGGTATTCCGGCGATCCTCGACCAACACAATGGGGGTGTCCGCGCGTGCGGCGCGGAGTTGTTGCACGAGCGGGACGCACTTCGCGCGCACCGCCGCGGCGTCCATGTTCGGCAGGCAATCGATCACGTAAACCGCCGCGTCGATCTTCACCAAGAGCTCGCCCACGGCCGCGTCCATCCGGCCGTTGCCGGAGAATCCGAGATTTACAACGGGGCGATCAAAGCGCCGCCCCAGGATCGCCGTATGCACCATGCCGGGCCGCGATGCGCTGGCACCATGCGTGATCGACGTGCCGTAAAACACGATCGGCTTAGCCGTGCGCGGCGCGAGCGTTTCGAATTTCGCGTTAGGTGGCACGCCGAGAGAAAGTTTTTCGACGCCGTTGTAGAGCGGGAGATAGACCGCGTATTCGCGGAAGCCCGGCGCGAGGCCCGCGATGATTTCCTGCCGCATGGTTTTCTTGTCGGGCCGCGAGACACCGACCCAGCGCCACTTGCCCGCTTCGTCTCGCGCGTAGAGATCGAGTCCGCTCGCGCCGATCGGCGTCATGTTGGCTCCGTTGAGCTTTTCCTTGAGCACGGTGGAGTCCGCCCAGATCACCGTCGCATCCGTTTTGAAGCGCACCATCATGCCCGCGCTGTCGCGGCTGAGTCCCCACACGGCCGCCGTCACTTTCCCGTCCGCCACGGCGGGGAGCCGGTCGAACCAGCGCTTACGTTCCATCTCCGGCCACGCGCGACCTTCGACGCCCCAGCTCGTCACATCGTGCCACGCGAGCGGGGGTTCGACCGGCTGTTTCGTCGCCGCCGCGGGTGCGGCTGCAGTCTTGGCGGCCGATTTTTTCGTGGCGCCGTCTTGGGCAAACCCAACCGAGGCCAGGAGGAGACCGGCTGAGAGGAGGGCGAGACGGGAGAGTGGGTTTGTGAGGGACATAATGGATACGGGGTGGAGCGGAGCCGATCGGTTAAGACCAGAGTGGAGCGTTTCGGCGCGAGGCTTTCCCGATCCGCGGCGCGCTGCAATCCACGAAATTTTCGGGTCGGCATTCCTGCAAATCTCCGGCTAGCGTTTGCGCCGTTTTCCGTTTTTCGTCAGCCTCTGCAGCTACCCTCCACTGAAACTAAACTCCCGCCATCATCCCATGAAGCTCCTCCTCACGCGCTCCTTGCTCCTCGTCACCACGCTGGCCGCGCTCGGCGCCCTGCCACTTCGCGCCCAAATTCTCAGTAAGCCGACGGTCAGCCTCGAACTCGCCAAGAAGATCGCGGCCAAGGCCCACGCTGAGGCCGCCAAGAGTAAGCTGACCGTGGTGATCGCGATCATCGACGACGGCGGCAGTCTTGTTTACCTCGAACGCATGGACGGCACGCAGCTCGGCAGCATCGTCGTCGCGCAGGAAAAAGCCACGACCGCCCTGAAATTCAAACGCTCCAGTAAAGTTTTCGAAGACATGGTTGCCGGTGGACGCAACGCGGTGCTCTCCCTCCCCGGAGTCGTCGCCATCGAGGGTGGCCTTCCCTTGGTGGTTGACGGTGCCTTCATTGGTGCGATCGGCATTAGCGGTGCCAAATCAGCGGAGGACGGCGTCATTGCGCAGGCCGGCCTCGCCGCGCTCGCCAAGCCGTGATGATGGGTTGTGACGCAGGGCGGGGCAGGCATCCGCATCACGCGCGAAGCGCGCGATTGAAGGGAGTCCCGCCTGCTCCCGTCCGAGAGCCAGTGCGCTGGCAGGGGAAAAAAGTTCACATCAGCGCAGTGTGTTGACGGAGACTTGTCGTCGAAGACGTCCAAGCAATCAACTGGGGTGCGACCCGGCGGACCTTGGGTGGTGGGTCCGATCCTTCAGGGAGATTCGCCAATAGTCCGAGGAGAGGCCGTCGAAAGTACGGCCGGCTTCAGTTCGCCCACTGCGCGCGTTGCGGGAGTCTATTTAGCGGGTTTTGATCAGCGCAGGAGAGTCAGCTGGCTTCGCCGGGATGAGGCTCAACGGATGTTCCTGTCACGCGCTGCCCGCTACCTGGTGGGCCCGCTGCGCCCGCTCGGCACGCGGGATGCGGCGCAGGCGCCAGCGTTGGGCGCTGTTCACGATGAAGCCGGGGCACCGGGGCGCGCCGCAGCGGCACGGATGCAGCGGCCACTCGGCGAAGGCGAAGCCGTAGTCGAAGGTGAGCTCGGCACCCGCGGGGATGTCGCGGCGCGCGGTGATCCACACGCGGCCGCGGATCACCTCGATGCGGCAGTTCGGGGCGCACGAGTGGTTGATCAGACGGGCGACGTTGCGGCGGGTGCGGCCGTCGAGGTCGTGGCGACGCGTGAGGTTAAAAATGTAAACGGAGTCGTCGCCCCCGCGGCGCTGGCGGGCGAGGCGCTGCGTCTCGCGGCGGGCGGCTTCGGCCTTGGTAATCCGTTCGCCGGTGTATTCGATCACGGTCGTGCCGTCGGGGATCAGCTCGCGCGCGTAGACTCCACGGCCGTGGATGGCGGATTGCCCGGCAGTGATCCAGCGTGAGTCTGGCTTTGAGCGTGGAGGAGTGAAGTCGCGCGGTTTTCTGGCACGAGGACATTGGGCGCACATGTCGCTTCAATCACGGATCGTGGTGGGTGCGGCAAACGGTTTCGCTGCGTCCGCGTGTGAGCCCCGTTTCTTCCCTGCGGATCCCGCCGGTCAGGAATGAAAAAAGACGGAGCGATCCGCCCCGAGAAATACCCCTGGAAGGTTGCACCGCTGATCCGCGCTGATTTTTTGGCAACCAGGGAGAGTGGCGGTTGCGGAGCTGCGGGGGGACGTCGGCACGACCGAACCGTTTGCGAAATCGTGGTGTGTCCGAAAATCAGTCCGGTGAGCGCGAGGTCATGAGCGATTTTCCCCGTAGCTTTTCGGGACGGGACTCGGTTTCATCGGCCCATCAATCACTGCATGTCCGACCCTGAATCCACGCCGTCCCCTGCGAGTCTCCCCGTTCCCCACCGGCGGCGTCCCCGTTACGCGGGCAAGAATCCGCGGCGGTTTGAAGACAAATACAAGGAGCACGATTCCGCGCGTTATGCCGCCGATGTGGCCAAGGTGATCGCGTCCGGCAAGACGCCGGCGGGCAGCCACCGGCCGATTATGGTGGCGGAAATTCTCGAAGTGCTCGCGTTGCGGCCGGGCGATCTGGCGGTGGATTGCACGCTCGGCTTTGGCGGCCACGCGCGGGAAATGCTGGCGATGCTCGCACCCGGTGGACGGCTGATCGGCTTGGATGTCGATCCGGTCGAGCATCCGAAAACGACTGCGCGCCTGCGCGAGGCTGGCTACGGCGAGGAGGTGTTTACGGCGGTCCGCTCGAATTTCGCGGGCTTGCCGAAGGTGCTCGCGGAACGCGGGCTGGGCGGAGCGGATGCCATTTTGGCCGACCTCGGCGTTTCCTCGATGCAGATCGATGATCCGGGGCGCGGCTTCACGTTCAAGAGCGACGGCCCGCTGGATCTACGGCTGAATCCCTCGCGCGCGCCGTCGGCGACGGAATGGCTCGCGCGGGTGTCGGCGATCGATCTGGCGGTGGCGCTCACGGAAAACGCCGATGAACCGCAGGCCGAATTACTCGCGCGCGAATTGGTGGCGGGCCGCAATGCAGCGCCGATCACGCGCACGGTACAACTCGCCGATCTGATCCGGACGATTCTCCGCAGGCACTCCCGGCGTCGCGATCCCGAGGCGGACGACGATGGTGTGCGCCGTGTTTTTCAGGCGATCCGGATCGCGGTGAATGATGAGTTTGGCGTGCTTGATCTCTTCTTACGCCACCTTCCTTCGTGCCTGAACGCCGGCGGCCGTGTGGCTATTTTGACGTTTCACTCCGGTGAGGATCGCCGGGTGAAACATGCTTTTCGCGCCGGCGTGAGTGCGGGGATTTTTTCCGCGACGAACGACGAGGTGGTCCGCGCGGGCCCCGAAGAGCGGCGGGCAAACCCGCGCAGCTCCTCGGCGAAACTCCGCTGGGCCGTGCGGGCGTGAGCCCTCAGGTGGCTCCGTGCAGTCGAAATCGGAAAAACGGCGTAGCGGCCGAGGTGACGAGGCCGGAGAACCCGGCTCACCTTTCATCCCGCCTCCTCACGTCGGCGGCTACGGTCGATTGCGTGGCTACGGCTTAGGTGGCGCGGGACGACTCGGCGTCGAGCGGGTCGGATGCGGCCGAAGTGAGGGGCGCCACGTCGCCGGCGAGGGCTTGATCGACCCAGCGTTTGATGCGGGTGAGGCCCTCATTACGGCGGGGATCGTCGCGCTTCATGGTCCCGAGCAGATTGATCACGGTCTCGGAGTAATCGAGGGCATTGGCGGTGAGGAGCGTCGGCAGTTCGAAGGGGTTGATCTCGCCCTTGCGGATCATCGCGCGGGCTTCGCGCTCGAGCTCCATGGTGCTACCGCCGACGGCGCCGGGGTCAGATTTGCCTTTGGAGAATCCGCCGCCGCCCCCTGCGGAAGCGTCGCTCGACTGGCCTTCGGTCTTGCCGCGAGGCTGGCGCTGGAGCTGCGCAGGATACTCTTTGCCGTCGCGGCCCGTGACGGTCTCCGGCTGGTCGAGCTTGCCGGCCTTGGCCATTTCGTGGCGGCAGCGGCGAACGAGATCGATGGATACACGGCACAGTTCGGCGAGGACGGGGTTGGCCTTGTCGGGCCATTCTTCGAGGGCGATTTCGGCGGCGTTGCGTTTGTCGGCGTTGGTGCGGTAAACGCCGTTGGTGGCGTTGGCACCGAGGGCGTGACGCAGGGCGTCGGAGCGGCCGCCGGGTTGGACGGTCGCAAGGATCTTCGGGAGTTGGTTGCGTTTGGTGGCGAGGTAGCGGTGAAAACCGTCGGCCAGCCAGTAGGTAGCGCCGTCAAAATACACGTCGATCGGGGGGAAGACCGTGCCCTGCGTCATCTCGTCGGCGTAACTCTCCACGGCTTCGTCGGTCGTTTGGACGCGGGCTTGGGTGCCGCCGTAAATGTTGATCGAGTCGAGGGAAAGTTCTTGGGTCGCCATGGAAAAAAGAGTCGTTGATGCCGGCCTTCCGTCTTTGTCCGCAAGGGGAAAACCGCGCGCGTCGACGATTCAGGGAGCGGACGGAGGGTTTCTGTCTGGTTGAAATGCAAGGGTGCTGGCGTGCTCGGCATCCCGCCCGCCTTCAGTAGTCCAGACGTTGGGGCCGGCTAGCGCCGTCGATGAGGTCGGCCGGGGATTCACGGGCCGGCGAAGCCGAGGCGGTAGCGGCCGGCGGTGCGGCCGAGACGGAGCCGAGCGCGGAAAGTGGCCGAGAGGTGAGCCGACGTGAGGACCTCCGCGCGCGGGCCGGCGGCGACGACGCGGCCGGTCCGCAGCATTAAAGCGTGGGTGAAGGCAGGCGTGATTTCTTCGACATGGTGGGTCACGAGGACGAGGGCGGGGCCGCGGCGGCGGCGCGCGAGTTTTTCGAGGAAGCGGAGGAATTTTTCCCGCGCGACCGGATCGAGCCCGGCGCAAGGTTCGTCGAGGATGAGGAGCTGCGGGTGAGCCATGAGGGCACGGGCGATGAGCACGCGTTGGCGCTCGCCCTGCGAGAGGTAGGCCCACTCCCGGTGGGCGATGCGCGCGAGGCCCACGGAGCGCAACAGGCGCAGCGCGGAGACGCGATCGGCCCGGGTGCCGGCGTGCCAGAGGTCGAGTTGGGCGTATTTGCCGCTGATCACGGTATCGAGCGTCACTTCGGAAAGGGGGATCGAGGCGGTGAACGCGCTGGTGACGACGCCGATGTGCAGGCGGAGTTCGCGCCAATCGGCGGCACCGTAGCGCCGGCCGAGCACGGAGAATTCGCCGTCGGTGGGTGAAAGGAAACCGGTGAGGGCTTTGAGGAGGGAGGTCTTGCCGGAGCCGTTGGCGCCCAGAATGACCCAGTGTTCGCCTCGGGCGACGCGCCAATCGACGTGGCGGAGAATCGTGGTGTTCCCGCGCTCCACGCGCAGGCCGGTGACTTCGAGGACAGGCTTCATGCGAGGAAGATTGCGGGCCGGTGGTTGCGCCGGTCAATCGCGTCCCTCGGCGGAGCGCGATGCGTTTTTTGGTGTTCTCGTGCGCGTCTGAGGGGTCGTCGCAGGGGGCCAAGCGCGGCCGTTTACGGCCGTGGCGTTGCCTCGCGGTGCCAGCCTGCGCACGAAGCGTTTTCATGGGGGAAATCGTCGGGGTGGACGGCGTAGTGGCTCAAGGCGTACGGCTCGCGGCGGCGTTCCGCGGCGGGACCTACGATGGGTTCAGCCCTGACGCCGAATCACGAAAGAAGCTCCGGATTGATTTTCAAGCGGAGCAGCCGAGGTGATTTTGGCGGGAGCGCTGGTGCCGCAAGGAGCGCTGGCAATTCGTGAACCCGCGTTCACGTTGGTTGAAATGAACGCGCTGAAAATCTACACCCTGTCGAATTGCGATACGTGCCGGAAGGCGGTGAAGTGGTTGCGAGCGCAGGGAATTTCCTTCGAGGAGCGGGCGATCCGCGAGACCCCGCCCACACCGGCCGAGCTGAAAGCCATGTTGGCGGCCTACCCGGGCGAGCTGCGACGGCTCTTCAACACGTCCGGGAGCGACTACCGTGAGCAGAAACTCGGTGAGAAACTGCCCGCGCTCAGCGAGGCCGCGGCACTCGCGTTGCTGGCGGGCAATGGGAATGTGGTGAAACGGCCATTCTTGATCGGGAGTGGGGTGGCGCTCGTCGGGTTTGACGAGGCGGGGTGGGGGGCTGCACTCTTGCCCAAATGAACTCAACCACTGCTCTCTCTGCCGATCCGTTGCGCGATACCGTGCTCTGGTTGTCCGCGCACACCTGTTTTCCGGCGAGCCGACTCGCGGCCAAGGCGGAAACGTTGCTGTGTTTTGCGGCGGCCGCGGCGGCTGCGGAGGAGGCTGAGCTCCAGCGGCGGTTTTTGATCAAGTCGCGCGATCCGGCCCAGACCTCGGCCCTGCGTGCGCACGCCATGCGCCGCTCCCAAGTCCACTTCAAGTGCGATAACAGTGCGAAGGTGTGAGGCTGGGCGTACGGGTTGGTCGGGTGTCGACCTCGAGGGGTTGACCATCACCTTGCATGGCGGAGTGGCGACAACGCGCTCGCCTCGGCGACGCGCGCTGCTCCAAGCTGGCGGGCATGACCACCGAACCGGCCTTTGCGGAACTGACCACGCTGCTCAAACGCACGCATGCGCTTGGGACGGTCGCGGAGTTGTTGGGTTGGGATGAGCAGGTCAACCTCCCGCCGGGAGGGGCCGAGCAGCGCGCGGCTCAGCACGCGGCGGTCGCGGAGGTGCACCACGCCGCCGCGAGTGCGGGGCGCATCGGCGCGTTGCTCGGAGCGCTGGAGGCGGGGGCTGGTGGATTGACGCCGGATGAACGGTTGGTCGTGGCCCACGCGCGCAAGGACTACGAGCGCGCGACGAAGTTGCCGGCGGAATTTGTGCGCGAGAAGGCGGCGCAGAGCAGTCGGGGCTATCACGCGTGGGTGCGGGCGAAGGCGGCCGACGACTTCGCGAGTTTTGTGCCGGTGCTGGAGAAGAATGTGGAGTTGGCGAAACGGGAGGCGGCCTACCTTGGCTGGAGTGGGCGGGAGTATGACTATATGCTCGATAAGCACGACCCGGGCTTGACCGCGGTCGCAGTCGACCGGCTTTTCGGCGAACTGAAGAGCGAACTCGTGCCGTTGGTGCGAGCCATCACGGCCTCGCCGACGGCGGGACGGGCGAAGGCGGCGGAGACGACGTTGCGCGGATTTCCGGTGGAAGGGCAGCGGGCGTTTTTACGCGAGGTGACCGAGCAGATCGGTTTCGACTACGAACGCGGACGGATCGATGTCTCGCTGCATCCTTTCTGTTCGGGCACGGGCAGCGATGTGCGGATGACGACACGGTTCAAAGTCGACGAGCCGTTGGACTCGTTGTTCGCCTCGATTCACGAGACGGGGCACGGACTTTACGAACAAGGTTTGCCGGCGGCGCAGGCCGGCACGGCGTTGGGGCAACATGCCGGGATGGCGGTGCACGAGTCGCAAAGCCGCTTGTGGGAAAACCAAGTCGCCCGCAGCCGCGGATTTTGGCGGAATGTCGAGCCGCGGTTACGCGCGTTATTTCCGACGCAGACGGCGGGACTGACCGGCGAGGAACTTTATCTCGCGGTGAATCTGGTGGAGCCGACCCTGGTGCGAGTGGAGGCGGATGAGGTGACCTACAACCTGCACATCATTTTGCGCTTCGAGATGGAGAAAAAACTTTTCTCCGGAGAACTCGCCGTGCGCGACCTGCCGGCGGCGTGGTGCGCGGCGTCGCGGGAAATTGTGGGATTGGAGCCGTCCACGGATCGCGCGGGGGTGCTCCAAGATGTGCATTGGAGCGACGGGGCTTTTGGGTATTTCCCGAGTTACTGTTTGGGGAATTTGCTGGCAGCTCAATTGTGGTATCGGGCCCTGACGTTGCGACCGGGACTGGAGGAGGAGTTCGCGCGCGGCGATTTTTCCTGGCTCCTCGCTTGGTTGAGGGCGGAAGTGCATACGCAAGGCCGCCGGTTCGACGCTTTGGAACTAGCTCGGCGCGTCACGGGCGAGGAGTTGTCGCCGCGCGCGTTTGTGCGGTATTTGCGTGAGCGTTACGGAGCGCTCTATGTGAACTGATTTTTATGGGACTGATCGACACCCACACCCACTTGGAATCGTTTGCGCGCCAGGGCGGAACGGTGTTGGCCGACACGCTGGCCCGCGCTCAGGCGGCGGGCGTGGAGGCAATGGTGACGATCGGGACGTCGCCCGAAGACTGGGCGCTCTATCGCGGGCTCGCGCGAGAGCACGGGAAGACGGGCTTGGTCCGCTATTCCGTGGGGCTGCATCCGTGTTCGGTTGATGGAGAATGGGCAGCGGCCATGGCGCAGTTGGAGGGGTTTTGGAAAGTAGAGGAGCCGCGGCCGGTGGCGCTGGGGGAGATTGGGCTGGATCGGTTTCATTTGCCGAAGGACGCTGCGGAAGCCGCGAAGATTTTCGCTTGGCAGCGGGCGGCGTTTAGCGAGGGGCTCGCGTTGGCGAAACGGCTGGGCTGCCCCGTGGTCGTGCACTCGCGGGGGGCATTTCAGGAGTGCGTTCAACTGATCGATGCGAGCGGAGTTGATTGGACGCGGGTGGTGTTCCACTGCTTCACCGAAGGTGTCGCCGACATGGCGGAGCTGACGCGACGGGGTGGCTGGGGATCGTTTACCGGGGTGCTGACTTATAAGAGTGCTGAAAACGTGCGAGCGGCGGCGAAGGCGCAAGGACTCGCGCGGCTGATGATGGAGACAGATGCGCCGTATTTGACGCCGTTCCCGCACCGCGGAAAGCCGAACGAGCCGGCCTATGTCCGCCATATCGCGGAGTTTGCGGCGAAGGACGTATTCGGGGTCGGCTACGACGAGTTGGTGGCGATCACGACGGCGAATGCGCGTCGGTTTTTCCAGTGGTCACCCCCGTAAGCCGCGGAAGCAGCGGAAGCAGCGGAAAACTGGAAATCATCGGGTCGGTGGAGAGCGACCTGATCCCGCGCTTAGGCCTCGTCGAATTTGCGGGTAAAGAGGGCGTCGAGTTCCGTGAGCATCGCGGGGGCGTCCGCGCCGGTAGCGATAAACGTGACCTTCGAGCCTCGGCCGGCGGCCAGCATCATGAGCCCCATTATGCTCTTACCGTTCACCTGTTCGTCTTTGTTTTCGACGAAGACCTCGGCCTTAAACTTGTTGGTGATACGCACGATCATCGCGGCGGGACGGGCGTGGATGCCCATCTTGTTCTGCACAATCAGCTCCTTGGTTACGGGCTGAAGAGCAGGAGTGGCGTCGCTTTTATTCATGGTTCCGAGAAAAGCCGAAGAAGGTCCGTCAGGTGGCACGGGCTTGCAACCCCAAAACCCGCCGGCACGATGCCGAGTCATGCCAGCAATCGCGATCATCGTTCCCTGTCGGCTCGAATCTACTCGGTTCCACCGCAAGCTTTTACATAAGATAAAAGGACGCCCGTTGCTGCTCTGGGTGGCGGAGCGGATTGCCCGGGAGGCCCCTGAGTTTCCGTTGTGGTTTGCGGTCGACGATGCGCGTTTGGCGGACTGTGTGACGGCGGCTGGCTTTCGGGCAATCATGACGAGTGGGGCGCACCAAAGCGGTACGGACCGCATCGCGGAAGCGAACCGGACGGTCGGTGCCGCGTTGGTGCTCAACGTGCAGGCGGATGAGCCGTTGGTCACCGGTGGGCAGCTGCGGGCGCTAGCGGAACTCTTGGAGGACGGCGAAGGCGCGCCGATGGCGACGTTGGCCACGCCCTTTAAGCGGGCGGCCGACTTTCTGAATCCGAATCAGGTGAAGGTGGTGTTGGCTCCGTCGGCGCGCCGGGCGTTATTCTTCTCACGGTCGCCCATGCCCTACGCCAGGGATCGGGCCGGCGTGGTGGACGACGCTTGGGTGGCGGCTAACCCGTGCTTCAAGCACCTCGGACTTTATGGTTACCAAGCGGACCTGCTCAGCCAATTCGCCGAGTTGCCGATGGGCCAATTGGAGCAGATTGAAAAACTAGAGCAGCTGCGCGCTCTGGAAAACGGCTACGAAATCGCGTGCGCCGTCACGGCGGACGCAACGATCGGCGTGGATACGCCGGAGGACGCGGTGAAGTTTGAGCAGTGGCTAAGCTGAACCCACTCAGTCGGTCGGGGGGCCAAGCAGCGGACGGTGTGCTTCGGGGCGCGACGCCCCTGAAGGTGTCGCTCAAATTTTCCCGGCTTGGCGCGCTGCGACCATCCGGTAGAAATCGACGAAGAGCGGATCGGCGTCGTTCGGGCCGGGGGCAGCTTCCGGGTGGTACTGGACGCTGAAAATGGGGAGCTTCGTGTGGCGGAGGCCCTCGACGGTGTTGTCGTTGAGATTGATCTCGGTGACTTGGGCGCCGGTTTTTTCGAGCGACTGCGGATCGGTGGCGAAGCCGTGGTTTTGCGCGGTGATGGAGACCTTGCCGGTTTCGAGATTCTTTACTGGCTGATTGCCGCCACGGTGGCCGAACTTGAGTTTGAACGTCGTGCCGCCGAGCGCGTGCGTGAGCATCTGGTGACCCAGGCAAATCCCGAATATCGGGAAGTCGGGGATGAGCGCGGTGACGGTTTTGTGGATGTAGGGGAGAGCAGACGGATCGCCGGGGCCGTTGGAAAGGAAGATGGCGTCGGGCTGATGTTCGCGGACTTGCTCGTGGGTCGCGGTGGCCGGGAAGACCTGCACCTCGAAGCCGTGGTTCACGAGCTTGCGATAAATGCTGTGCTTGGCCCCGTAGTCGAACGCGGCGACGCGGAACGTTTTCACGGGTGCCCCCGGGGCGTTCATCGTCGTGCCCACCGGCAGATAGGCAGCGTTGTAGTTTGCCGGTTCGCTGGAACTCCAGATGAAGGGCTCTTTGCAGGAGACGTTCTGCACGTAGTCGGCGCCGGCCATGTCCTGCCACGATTTCGCGCGCTGGATGGCCGCTGCGTCGGTGATCGGGAGGGTGCTGAGGCAGCACTTCATCGCGCCATCGACCCGCAGTTTTTTCGTGAGGGCACGGGTGTCGATTTCGCTGATGCCGGGGATGCCGTTTTGACGGAGATAGTCGCCGAGTGAGAGGCGGCTGCGCCAGTTGCTGACGATGGGGGAGAGCTCGCGGACGACGAAGCCGCTGGCTTTGGGCGTGGCCGACTCGGTGTCCTCGGGGCTGATCCCGTAGTTGCCGATTTGCACCGCAGTCATCGTGACGATTTGGCCGAAGTAGGAGGGGTCCGTGAGGATCTCCTGATAGCCAGTCATCGACGTGTTGAATACGCATTCACCGGCGATGGTGGCGTCGGCTCCGAAGGCGAGGCCCCGGAAAATCGAACCGTCTTCGAGCGCGAGAACTGCGGGTTTGGACGTGGACATTAAAGCCGAACCAAAAGGTGTCGGCCGTCCGCTGCCAAGGGGAAACGCGTGCGGGGCACGCGAAAATTACGTCTGGGTGGGAGCGTTCCCTGCGGCGGAGAGGGATGGGGTGACCGGGGCGTCATCTGCTTCGGCGAGGGCCGCGGCCGGTTCGGTAGCGGTCTGCCGCTGGCGGCGGCGCTTGATGGAGTGTTCGGCACGCTCGTCCAACCAGCGAATGATCGCGAACCGCGGCCGCGGGCTCACAAATTCCTTCGGGTCCGCCGTCCGGCCGTGAGTGTAAAGGGTTTCTGGATCGGTGTAGGTGCCGAGGATCAAATCCGGGAGAGGTAAGCCGAAGATGCCGGAGATGGACTCGTTGCAGCGGATATCAGCATGGTGGCGCAGGTGGAAGGCGTAGGCCTTGCGCCAGAATGGCCCCGTGGTGGGTTGGGTCACCAGACGATCCCAAGTCGCTTGGGGCCAGTGTTCGATCGCGTGAACGATTTCGTAGAGGCAGAGTGAAAACGTGATGCCGATAAAGCCTCCGAGGAAGATGGGATACTGAGGGAGGAGCCATTGGGCCGGCACAAAAAAGACGCAGCCCCCTCCGACAAATGAAACCAAAGTAAACCAAGGGAAATAGGAGGCCTCGTATTGTTTCTCGTGCTCGATCGGGTAGTGGTTTTCGACCAGATAGGGCATCGCTGCCTGGCCTTTTTTAGCCCGCTGAAAACCGACTCGCGTGAGCGCGTGGTGCAGGGTGTGTTGCTTATAAAAGTGACTCAGCAAGGGCAGAAGTGGCGCGTGTAAAACGTAGCGGTGAAAGAAGAATTCGAACACACCGGCTGCGCAGTGCGCGGCGACGATCACGATGGCTAGCATCCACCAGGGGGCGGCGAGCTGAGCGCGCCACACGCCGGGCGCGGCGAGGGCAAGGACGGCGCAGAGTCCGGCAAACGAGAGGGTGACCGTGATGATAAACAGTGTGACCGAAAACTTCGGCTCTTTTTTGGTCCCGTGATGGTGATTCGGCATAAGATTTTCGGTTGAGTGGGATGAGGATTTACCGAAAGGGCAATCCCCGCAGGCGTTATTTATTGGAAGAGAGCAGTTCGCGCGGTCGTAGGCGAGCAGGGTTTTTGCGCAGCATTTCTGACGAGTGCAGCGACGGGTTTCGCGGCATTTGGGGCTCCCCGTTTGACAGAATTTCGTTAGCTCCCTAACTGTCCCGAAAATCGATGCCCTACACTGAAGACCGCGCTACTTGGTTCGAAGGCCAAGGACTCTGGCAGCACATTCCCTCGAGTGACTGGGGTGATTGGATTTGGCAGTTGAAGAATCGTATTACGACGGTGGCCCAGCTCGAGCAGTTCATGACGCTCACCGCCGACGAGAAGGCTGGCTGCGCCTTTGCAAACCAGAAGCTGGCGCTCGCGATCACCCCTTATTTTTTCAACCTGATCGACCGTCACGATCCCCACTGCCCGATTCGCAAGCAGGTCATTCCCCGCTCGGGTGAGATGGTGGTCAGCGAGGAGGAGCGCCTCGATTCGCTCGGAGAGGACGGACACTCGCCGGTGCCGGGGCTGGTGCATCGGTATCCGGATCGCGTGCTCTTTCTCGTGACGGACCGCTGTGCGGCCTACTGCCGCTATTGCACGCGGAGCCGTTTGGTGTCCAACGCGCAGGACTACAACTTTCATCCCGAATATGAGCAGGGCCTGCGTTACATTGAGGCCCACCCCGAGGTGCGCGACGTACTGCTCTCGGGCGGTGATCCCTTGCTGCTCTCGGACAAGAAGCTCGAGCACCTTTTGTCGCGGTTGCGCGCGATCAAACATGTGGAGTTTATCCGGATCGGCTCGCGCATCCCCGTGTTTCTGCCGCAACGGATCACGCCGGAGCTCTGCGAGATTTTCAAAAAATACGGTCCGATTTGGATGAGCATTCACCTCAATCATCCGAAGGAGGCGACGGCCGAGTTGAAGGCGGCGTGTGAACGGCTCTCGTTTGCCGGTGTGCCCTTGGGTAATCAGAGCGTCCTGTTGGCGGGCGTGAACGACGATGCCGACGTGATGCAGGCGCTCGTCCACCGGTTGCTGCGGATGCGCGTGCGGCCCTACTACAT